>Ga0302127_10000277_pt1 | contig 27252 bp, 24 predicted proteins | sample CB4_SCM_MG_FD_204452 | JGI IMG/M metagenome (GOLD analysis project Ga0302127, IMG submission 204452) | Marine microbial communities from Western Arctic Ocean, Canada - CB4_SCM | ecosystem: Environmental > Aquatic > Marine > Oceanic | place: Canada: Western Arctic Ocean | collected 2017-09-24
GATCCGAACATCGTGGAAGCAGGGTGCGACCCTGGCGTCGCTGGGTGCCGTCAGCGGTGCGTTGATCGTTGCCGGGCTCTTCTTGACACTCGGCGACGCGAAGCCCGTGTCCGAAGCCGCAGATGCGGGACCCGTGTATTCCACGATCGCACTCGAACCCTTTGTCCCTATCCCCCGCGCCGTTGATGCAGACCACTGGCCTGGCGAAGTTGTGGCCGAAACAGGGCCGGGCATCGCCCAGGTGATTGGACTCCATCCCAGCGGGCCACTCACGGGGTCCGGCGTTGTGTTCCGCAGCGATGGCGTCCTACTCACCAGCCATGACGTCGTGGTCAACGCCACAACAATCACCGTGAACCTCGAGGACGGACGTTCTCTCAGTGGCCACGTCGTCGGCGTAGACGCCATCAGCGGGCTCGCCGTCGTCCAGGTCAATGAGCTCGACATGGTTGTTGCGCCTCTGGGCATCTTCAAGCCGGCGCCCGAGATCGGCGACTATGCCGTCGCGCTGGGCGGCCTGGCCTCGGCCGACGAACTCAGCCTGATGCGATTGTCATCGACGGCGGTAAACGTCCCGGTCGACGGGTCACGTCACCTCCACGGACTACTCCAGCTCGATGGAGGGATGCCGGCGGGCGCCGCTGGCGGTGGTGCGATCGACGACTCTGGCGCGGTCATCGGCATCATCGTGGATGTCCACACCGAAAACGCGACCTATGCCGTGCCGATCGGGTACGCCCGAAAGATCGCGGCAGACATCCTGCGCTATGGCGAAGCCAAACATGCCTGGCTCGGCATCCGGGGAGTCGATCTCGACGTCGACATGGCCGACGACCTCGGACTCAGCGGGGCCGTTCGTATCGCTACGGTCATCGATGGTTCACCTGCGCACGCGGTAGACCTCCGCAAAGGCGATGTCCTGATCGGGATCGACGGAAACCCCTTGTTATCTATGACAGAGCTCATTCTTGAGCTCCGCAACCACCCGCCGGACGGCAACATCGAGGTCCGGTTCATCCGCGATCACACCATATCCAAGGTGAAGATGGACCTGGACGTTCGCCACGTCGGCGACACCACCTGAGTCGGGCCACTTCTGCGCTCGTCAGCACCCCGGGTGGTGACTACTTCCGGAGGCGACGCAGAACCCAGCCAAGACCGATCACTCCAGCGACGGCCAGCACGGCCGCGACACCCAGGGCGACCTGCTGGCGACGCTTGGCATTCATGGTGGCCCACGGACGTCCAGGCGTGCCGTCGACGTAGGCCTGTTCGTTGGTGAGCGTCGGTTCCCAGCCTGCCTCGCGAAGTCGATCGTTGGCCACGACCCACGGGTACATCGTGTACGGCGTAATGCCCGGAGGCGTCGGGGCCAAGCGATGGCGCCAGCGAAAGCGCCCAACCTCTTCTGCGGCATCTGCCCCCAAGCGAACCCGGGGCACGCGCCCGACGAGCTCACGGCAGGTCTCTCCGTCGACCGATCCATCAGGAGCGACGTTGTACGCGCCGTCGAGCCCACCCTTCGCGGCCAAGACCACTGCTGCGGCGAGATCATCGAGATGAACGAATTGGACCGGCGGATCTTCACCTTCGATATCGATGACCGCTGCGGCTTTGAGGCTGCGTGCCACCCACGTGGCCTCACCCTCGGCGAGTGCCGTCGTGGGGCGGAGCAATACGACCTCGCTGCCGGGATGTGCGCTGCGCCAATCGGCTGCCAGTCGTTCGACCTCGGCCTTCACAACTCCAAAGGAGAATTCGGGGTTGGGTCGGATCGGCGCATCCTCGGTGAGGGGCACGGGGTTGGTTGCGCGAGCCCCGTAGACCATTGCGCTCGACAACAAAACCAGGCGAGTGGCCCCGACGCCACTGGCCGCGTCCAGCACATGCTGGGTGGCGTCAATGTCGACGTGTGCGGTGTCGACGCCGTCGTTGCGGGGTTCGAACGATGAAGCCAAGTGCACGATGGTGTCTGCGTCTTCGAGCAATGGCTTGAGATCATCGCGGCGTAGGTCGGCACGATAGCCAACTACTTTTGCCTGGAGCGACTTGGGGTTGTCCAGGTTCGACTTCGGACCCTTGAGATCGATCCCGACAACCTGGGTGATGGTGTCATCGGCTGCCAGCAACCGACACACGCGTCTTCCAACAGAGCCTGCTGCCCCCGTTACGACAACGATGCTCATGAAGATCCTCCGCGTCCCGCCCTACCAGAAAGTCCTTTCACACTACCGGGATGGGAACCGTGTCGGCCCGTGTTGGTCCTCGACACACCCGAGTTCGCCATTGCTGCGGCGGGGAATACGATGGAGCCACCATGGACGACGCAGACCCACCAGACAACCCATTTAGCGGCATCCCCTTTCTGGGCGATCTGGGGGGACTACTAGGCGGAATGGGTGGCGATGGCGGCTGGGTCGCGGCGCGACAGCTGGCCGTGAGCATGGCAAACGAGGGGGCATCCGAGCCCAACGTCGACCCCGCCAGCCGGATCGAGATCGAGGAGCTCGCCCGCGTGGCCGAACTCCACGTCGCTCAGGCCACCGGCCTATCCCCAGCCGGGGGCAGCGTGCAGATCAACGTTGTCACCCGGACCCAGTGGACCGAAAAGACATTGACCGCCTACAAGCCACTGTTCGAGCGGCTCACCAAGGCACTCGGACAGACCCCAAGCGACACCACCGATGCGTTCGGTGAGAGCGACCCAGGCGCTGCCATGTTCGGCCAGATGATGAAGATGCTCGGCCCCATGATGCTCAGCATGACGGCGGGTTCGATGGTCGGCCACATGGCCCGGCGCTCGATGGGCCAATACGACATCCCTGTCCCGCGCTCGGGCGACCAGATCCTCATTGTCCCGGCCAACATCGATGCATTCAGAAACGAGTGGAGCCTCGACGCCCAGGACCTCCGACTGTGGGTTTGCCTGCATGAGATCACCCATCACCTCGTGCTGTCGGTACCCCATGTGGGCACCACGCTGACCGACATGCTCATGGAGTACGCGAGTGGTTTCCAGACCGACCCCTCCGCCCTCGAAGACAAGCTGTCCAACCTGGATCTATCCAACCCGGCGGCCTTCGGTGACCTCCAGAACACCCTCGGCGACCCCGAGGTCATCCTTGGCGCCATTCAGTCTCCGGCGCAGGCAGCCATGCTCCCTCGGCTGCACGCACTCATCGCCGTAGTGGTGGGCGTCGTCGATCAGGTGATGGACAGCCTGGGCGACAGCCTGCTCGGGTCATACGGCCAGCTCACCGAGGCGCTTCGACGTCGACGGGTCGAGGCCGATCCGTCTGATCGGTTTATCGAACGCATGTTGGGACTCGAGCTCACCCAAGCGCAGTACGACCGTGGTACGGGCTTCGTCAGCGGCGTGGTGGAGCGTGCCGGGGCAGAAGGCCTGGCGCGGCTATGGGCGGACGAGCGCATGCTTCCAACCCCCGCCGAGGTCGATGCGCCCGGCCTGTGGCTGGCCCGTATCGACCTCCCGGTCGAAGACGATCCCTCGTAGGGCGCAATCACACCGGCCCTAGAAGGACGCATGATCCCGCCCTAGAAGGGCGTAGACGTGGCCCTAGAACACGGTGCCGTCACCGTTCACATCATCGGAACCGGGTGGGTTCACCAATGTGGGGTCGGTGTTGGTGGCCTGATGCGGCGGAGCAGCGACGATGGTCGTGTCACCGCGAGGTGGCTGCGCCGAGCGAACCAATGTTGGGTCGTCGGGCCGCTCGAGGGGCTGCGCAACCGGTGGCCGAATCACCGGCGGCTGATCTGCAGCACGCGAACCAACGAGGTAGCTCAGACCAGATCCTGCGGCGCCCGCGACCAGCACGAAAAAGCCGAAACGGGCGGGGATCTTGAACAGCACCGGAATCAGGGCGCCCGCCACCCAGAACAGCTGGAACTGAGTCTCGAACTTTGCAAACGTTCGGCCGTAGTTGGCATCAGGGGCGTCTCGCTGCACGATCGAATCGAAGGCCAACTTGCCACTGCTGACGCCGAGGCCCACCGCGAACGCGACGAGCATGGCGCCGGACAAACCGCCGCTCCAAACACCCAGAAAACAGGTCCCCGCGATCACGGTCAAGGCTCCGAGAAGGAGCCGTTCCTCCGGGATGCGCTCGCGCAACTTTGGAGCCAGCAGAGCACCCGCAAGACTCCCGAGAACGGTGAACCCGACGACCGCGCCGAGCTTGAGCGCGGATGCGCCGCTCGCCCCGAGATCGACTCCCAGCAGCTCCTCGTGCAGATGAGCTCCAATGGCGCTGCCCGATCCGCTGAGGTCGATGTCATCGGTGCCACCCCGGTAGGCGAAGGCAACAAGGAACGTGAAGAAGCCCATGATGGCCCGCAGCATCCCGGTGGCCGACGCTGCCAGCCGAATGCCTCCCCTGCGAAGTTCGCGTTGCTCGTCCGCACCTGCAGGCTCGCTGGCCACGGCGACCCGATCGAGTCGAGTCGCGACAACGGTGGCTACCGCAAAAGTGATTGCAGCCAGCGCGACCGACAGCGATGCCCCACCGAGGAATTGGAGCAGTGCAGCCGGTGCCGCGCCCACGAGACCCGCAACACCGCTGAGGAGGGCAAGTCGTGAATTCTTCTCGACGAGCTCAGAATGACTCTTGACCGTCGTCGGGACAATGGCCGCCTTGGCGATCGCGTATCCCTTCTGCAAGACAAGCATGGCGAAGGCGATCGGGAACAGCAGCAGACTGTCGAGATTGCCAACCATCAAGATCGCGAAGACGACGCGCAGCGCGTTGATGGTGATGACCATGGCCCGCCGGCCACCTTGGGCACGATCGAGAGCGGGGCCGATGAGGGGACTCACAAGAGCAAATGGCGCAATAGTCAGCGCGAGGTAGAGCCCGACCCGCCATCGGGCGGCCGATGGATCGATGGAGAAGAAAAGCGACCCTGCCAGAGCCACAGCAATCATTGCGTCGCCTGCCGCGGACAACGCGTGCACCCTCGACAAGCGAACGAATGACGAAACGGCAAATGACCCATGCTCGGACGTCACCGGCGCGGCGCTCTCGGGCTTCGGCCGGTTCGGTTTACTCAGCGGCTTCCAGCCGTTCCCGTCGCTCACGGCTGTGAGCTTAGTGACACGGCACTCATGCCGTGTCAGGGAACCCCCGTGGGGGTGGAGCGGCGGTCGCGGCTACTCCTTCGCGTACTTGTACCCGAGGCCTCGGATCGTCACGATCCGTTCAGGGCGACGTGGATCCAGCTCGATCTTGGATCGCAGCCGCCTGATGTGCACGTCGAGCGTCTTTGTGTCGCCGACGTAGTCGTAGCCCCACACGCGATCGATCATTGTCTGGCGAGTCACGACAAGACCGACGTTCTCGATGAGGAGCGCCAGAACTTCGAATTCCTTGAGCGGGAGCTGCACGCCAGAACCATCGACGGTCACCTCGTGGCGCTCGCGATCGAGCGTGACCGACCCGACAGCCAACTCATGGGCGGCATCAGTCACTGCAGGAGCTGCGCTAGATCGCCGCAACACCGTGCGCATCCTCGCGACCAGCTCCCGCACTCGATACGGCTTCGCGACATAGTCATCAGCACCGACCTCGAGGCCAACCACGGTGTCGATCTCTTCGCGTCTGGCCGACACCATGATGATCGGCGTATTGGACTCGGTGCGGATGCGCCGACACACGTCGATCCCTGACATGCGGGGCAACATGACGTCGAGGAGCAAGATGTCGGGGCGAGACGCTTCGTAGCGCTGGAGAGCATCCTCGCCGTCAACGGCGAGGTCGACCTCGAAGCCCTCGGCACTCAACGCAACCCTGAGGCCTTCGCGAAACGCCGGCTCGTCGTCGACGACCAGGACGCGAATGCGCTTGCTCACGAGCCTGTTGTGGGCAGACGCAAGGTGAATGCCGACCCGTCGCCAGGCTTGGACTCGACCAGGATCCGGCCCCGATGGTTGGTGGCGACGTGGCGAACAATGGCGAGTCCAAGGCCGGTCCCACCGGTCTCGCGACTCCGCGCACGATCGACTCGGTAGAAGCGCTCGAAGATGCGCTCGAGGTCCGGTCGTGGGATTCCCTCGCCTTGGTCTCTCACCGAGATGTCCACCGCATCGGGCAGGCCATCGACGTCAACCACAACCGCGCTGCCCCGATCGGAGTAACGAATCGCGTTGTCGACCAGGTTCACCAAGGCGCGGACAAGCTCTCGCCTACTGCCCATTACTTCGAGCTGACTCGGGACCCCGTTGCTCATCAGCTCGACACCGTTCGCCGAAGCAAGGTTCTCGACAGCCTCCAGCGAACGAGTGACAACTTCGTCCATCGACACGACCGAGAAGACTGAATCCTGCTCGTCGAGACGGGCAAGCTCGAGGAGATCATCGATGATGTCCTCGGCTCGCTTCGATTCCTGCTGCATCAAAGTCGACAGACGTTGACGGTCCTCGCCGGTAGTTGCAGTCACCATGGCTTCGGCCAGCAGGCTCATTGCTGCGACCGGGGTCTTGAGTTCGTGGGACACGTTGGAGACGAAATCCTGACGGATCGCATCGATCCGACGCTCTTCAGCGATCGAATCGATGACGGCCATTCCCCGAGACCGGACCTCGGGCGGCTCACCACCGGCAGCGAGACGCTGTTCGGCTCGCTCGGCCGCCTGCGATTCGGGGAGCCACCCAGTCGTGATGTATCGAATCCGTTCGCCCAGGTTCTCGGCATGATCACCAATGCGTTCATAGAACCGGCCGATGAGCGCGAGCTGCAACGACTGCTGCGGGTCCATGTCACCGCGCCGCGCTTCGTGAATGACGAGCTGGATGTACTCGTAGTGGAGATCGTCGAGGACATCGTCGAGGACATCGATGGATGCGGCGAGTTCTGCGTCACGAGTCTCGAATGCCTCCCCCGCCCGGCGAAACAACAGCGCCGCCTGTGATGCCATTCGGGCGATCAGGTGGCGAACCTCATCAGTGGCATGGCTGCCTTGGAGCCGACCAACTGCTTTCGCAATATTCGTCGTCAGATCGCCACTGCGCTCGATGTCGGAGTTCATGTGCATCGCCGCCACGACAAGTCGCAGATCCGATGCCACCGGTTGCTCGCGGACAAGGGTCTCGATGCAGCCCTCTTCGATACGCAGCGAGATCAGGTCGACGTCGTCGTCGCCGGCAATCAGTACGTCGGCGGCGGCCACATCGCCTTCGAGTAACGCCGAGGTGACCTGCCCAATACGATCGGTGACCAACTCGTTCATCGCAAGCAGGTCCGATTCGATCGCCTTGAGGCGCTTGTCCAGCTGGCTACGAATCTCGGTCATGGTTATCCAGCCTCCAGGTAGGCGCACAATGAAATGTAGGGCCTGACCATCGGGTGTGTCACCCGAAACGCCCCGTCACATATGCCTCAGTGCGTTCATCAGATGGGGTCGAGAAAATCTTGCCCGTCTCGGAGAACTCGACCAGCTTGCCGCGACGCTGACCCGTGTCCTCGTCCACCTCGGCTGTGAAGAACGCTGTTCGATCGCTCACGCGAGCCGCTTGCTGCATGTTGTGGGTCACGATCACGATCGTGTATTCGTCCTTGATCTCCTTCATCAGCTCTTCGATCCGGCCCGTGGCAATCGGATCGAGGGCCGAACATGGCTCGTCCATCAACAACACGTCAGGGTTGACCGCGATCGCACGAGCGATGCAGAGGCGCTGCTGCTGGCCACCCGACATACCCAGCGCCGACGACGTCAGTCGATCCTTGACTTCGTCCCAGAGCCCGGCGTCTCGCAACGACTGCTCGACGAGGTCGTCCAAGTTGCCTTTCAGGCCGGCCACACGGGGCCCAAACGCCACGTTGTCGTAGATCGACTTCGGGAAGGGGTTGGGCTTTTGGAACACCATCCCGATTCGCCGGCGCACCGCCACAGGGTCGACCTGGGGGTCGTAGAGATCGATGTCGCGGTACAAGACTGACCCTTCGACCCGAGCTATATCGATGAGGTCGTTCATACGGTTGAAGCAGCGCAGGACCGTGGACTTGCCGCAGCCTGATGGTCCAATAAAGGCGGTGATCTCACGCTCGGCGATGTCGAGGTCTACGCCAGCAACGGCGCGAAAGTCCCCATAGAACACATCGAGCCCACGAACGGTGAAGACGTTCGGCCCAGCGGGTCGCTCAGGGTTGGTATCTGCGTGGTGTTGGAAAGCCATAGAGCGAGGGGCGTCGGCGGTAACGGGTGCCGCGCCAGTCTTGCCAGTCTCGTCAGTCTCGGCTGGCCTGTCAGTCATGGTCATCTCGGATCCTGTCTCTTGTCGCATGAGTTTCAGCGGCCCAGCTTCTTTGTGATCCGCGACCTGATCACCATGGCAACGAGGTTGATGGCAAAGATGACAACCAGCAGCACGAGGCTTGCGGCCGCGGCGTGGCCGGCCCATGTGTCGGCGGGCAAGCGAGCGAAGCTCGCCACGTTCATCGGCAGCGCGGTGAAGGCGCCCTGGAGCTGCTCGAAGAAATCGTTGAAGCCCGTCGAGTAGAACGGAGCAGCTCCAATGACCAGCAATGGCGCAGCTTCTCCGAGCGCCCGGGAGATGGACAACACAATGCCGGTCAGGATCCCGGGCAGGGCGGCAGGGATCACTTGGTGGCAGATGGTCTCCCACTGGGTCGCGCCCAGTCCGTATGAGGCATCTCGGATTGATTGCGGCACCGCACGAATGGCCTCGGACGCCGTGATGACCACGACGGGGAAGACCAGTACGCCGAGCGTTAAACCGGCACTGATAATTGAAGATCCGCCGGTGAGGCCGCCCAGGGACTTGACGAAGACCGCCAGCCCGAGCAATCCATAGACGATCGACGGGACGCCGGCGAGATTTCGTACCGTGACCCGGATGAGCCTCGTGAGGCGGCCATCATCGGCGAGTTCCTCCAGGTAGACCGCAGCGCCAATCCCCAAGGGGAACGTCGCGGCCACAATGCCCGCCAGAATGAAGCTGCCCCGAATCCCTTGCACGACGCCCGCATTGTCAGGAGTAGCCGACGAGGGGTTCCGTAGGAAACTCCACAAACGTTCGCTGATGAGACTCCAACCATCAGCGCTGACGCTCCACAACACGGCGCCGACCATCGCGACCGCGATCCCCAGTGACAGCCATAACAACGCCTGGAACAGCTGCCCCTTGAGGTCGGCACCGCGGCGGCGCCGAAGATCGGCACTGACGGGCGCTGGGATGGGAGGAAGTGCCATCAGTAGACCTGCCTGAACCGACCCACGATGCGGTCAGAGACGACGTTCATCACCAGCGTGATCACGAACAACAAGGCGCCGAGGAAGTAGAGGCTCTGGAAGGCAATGCCAGATCCGGCCACGCTGTCAGTCCCGGCGCCAAGCGATGCCATGGCCGCAGTGATGGCCTGGCCGGGCTGGGTTGGGTCCGTCTCGAAAATCGCACCGCCCGACCCGCCCGCAGCAATGAACACCACCATCGTTTCGCCGATCGCGCGGGAGATGCCAACAATGAAAGCCGCCGAAATGCCCGAGAGCGCAGCCGGGAACACGACGCGCAGCGCCGTCGTCACTTTGCGACTCCCCAGGCCATAGCTCGCCTCGCGGAGTTCTTGGGGCACGGCGCGCATCGCATCCTCGGATATCGAAGCCACGATTGGGACCGTCAATACACCGACTCCCAGCCCCGCTGCGAGCAGCGAGAAGATCCCGAGGTCACCGAAGATCGGCTGCAGCACCTTGGGGCTGATGAAGCTGATAGCGAATAGGCCGATAACAACCGACGGAATGCTGGCGAGCGTCTCGACTAGCGGCTTGAGGTAACGGCGCACCCGAGGCGATGCGTATTCACTCAGATAAATGGCAACACCGAGACCGACCGGACCGGCGACAGTCATCGCTATCCCCGTGATCCACAACGTGCCAATGAACAGGGTGGAGAGATCGAAGATGCCCCGTCGTGGAAACCAGCCGATGCCGGTGAGGACGCTCCAGCTGAACTCGTCGGCGAGAACGAACTCCGCCGCTTCGCGAAAAATCACCCACACGATGAGCCCGCTGGCCAGAACCGAGAACAGTCCGACGCCGAGCAGCAGCCGACGAGCTCGCCGTTCGTCGCCGAGGCGCTTTGTGTCGAGTCGTAGGTCCGCAGCGGTGTGGACATCTGCCAGCTCGAGTTTCGCGTTGCTCGGGAAGCCACTGATCACCCGGGTGCCGGCAAGGTGATCCCAGGGGGCCCGGCAATCGGGAGCGAACTTCAAGTACACCCCAACCAACGATGCGATGAGGAGCGCCAGGACGACGTTTGCGTCGAGTGCCAAGAACGGGACGGCGTAGAGCGCGCCGAACCGAAGGAGTTGTCGAATTGTGATCGTGGGCGAAGATGCCGGCGAGCCATCGAGGGTGGCGATGTTGTGGCCGAGTACCCCGCCATGCACCGTGTGCGAAGCGGCGAACGCCCATCCGTTTCATCCCGCGAGCAAGACGAAGGCGATCCAAAAGTTTGACGGGCCGAATGCGGTGACTGGCCCCGCCACGAAATACTCGATCAGGTACACCGCCAGCGCGAGCGCGACGAAGATCGCGACCTCAAGCGCGGCGCCCAAGGCGCGGGCGTTGAGATCAGGAACCGGTGCCGCAACTTGCGAGGTCGTGACCTCGCTGGAGTTGCCGTCGCGCGTGTCGTCGACGGTGATCACTCCCAGGCCCGCCCGGTGACACGGTCATTCCACACAGCCTGGGTCCGGGTCTGATCTGTCTGAGCCAAATCGACGTAACCCACAGCGCTTACCGACTCCAGGCCGGTGCTGGACATCATGTAATCCACAAAAGCGGCAACAGCCGGATCGTTGGCCGCCGCGTCAGCATTGACATAGGTGTACAAGAAGCGGGTGATCGGAAACTCGGCCGAAGCAATCGAATCCGCCGAGGGAGCGACGCACGGGCCGCCGTCTTCCACCGATACTTCAAGGAGCTTCGCTCGGCCGCTGTCGGCAGCCTGTTGGGCAAACGAGTAACCGACCCAGGCCAAACCCGAATCACTGCCGTTGATGCCCACCATGATGACGTTGTCATCGGGGCTCGAGGTGTAGTCAGGTCGGATGGACTCGGCGAAGGTTCTTTCGTCGATGTCGAGCCCGGTCTTGCCTTTGAAGACGGCCTCGATGACGATCTCGGTGAACGAGTCGAAGGTGCCTGACTCTTCACCCGGCCCGTAGATGTCCAACGGAACATCGGCAAAACTCTGTCCTGCCCAGGATCCGGTCAGCGCATTCGCATCGGGCCACGACGAGAAGCCCGTCGCGTCTTCCGAGAGCAGGGCTTAAAGATCGTTGAACGACACGCAATTGACAGCCGCGTTTGTGGGCGATGTAATCACCGTGATGCCATCGATGCCGCGGCGCAGCTCGATGAAGTCGATCCCCGCCTCCTCACAGACGGCGATTTCTTCGTCTTTGAACAGACGAGATGCATTGGCGATCGGAGTATCTCCAGCGCAGAATTTCTTGGCGCCATCGCCGGACCCGGGACCCTCGACAGCGATGGCAACCCCTGGCGCTATTCCCACAAACTGCTCGGCCTGGCGCAACACGATCGGGAACACCGTCGATGAGCCCGACACCAAGAAGTCACCGGTCAGCTCGCCGACAGGCGCAGGCTATCCCTGGTCTTGGGCCCCGGACGCCGGCTGAGCATTGGCGGCCGGGTCATCGTTCGAATCACCGAGCACCGCTGCGACGACGGCGAAGATGCCAACGATGGCCAACACAAGGCCCGCGCTGCGAATCCGTTCGATGCGAGTGGGAGGAAGAAGTGGAGAAGCGATGTCATCACCGTAGGAACGCCGATTGTCCTTCGTGCGTCGCGTCGATGACATCCTTACCAACCGCAGATGAACACCAGGTGGACGATCAGTCGTCGCTGATGTCGGTCTCGCCGGCGTCGAGGTAGTCCTGATGTTGGATGGGCTCGGTGGCACTGGCGACGACGCCGGCCAGGTTGGCTACGATCCGCTTCCAGTAGCGATACAGGATCGCCCGTGGCACAGCGAAACTGCCGGGCTGCTCGGAATGCATGAACTCACGGATGGTGGTTTCCAGCTCGAACCTGAGCGAGTCACACCGGTCGCGGAAATCCGCGGCCTGTTCCATGTTCTCCGAACTCAAGAGCTCTGCGGCCTCGGTCATCATTTTTGAGATCTGGCGACGAATCTTGAGCATCTCGTCAGTGTCAGCGTGCCCTGCGAGGGAGACACCTTCGTCTGCGAGATCCAAGATGTTCTTCGCTTGGTCCCCGATCCGCTCGATCTTCTTGATCAACAAGGTGTACGAAAGCACCGAGCCGATCTCGAACGAACCGTGGACTGCGACATGGGTGACCAGGTCGCCGCGAAGCTCCTGCTCGGCCTGGTTGATCCGGTCGTCGGTCTCGCGGATGTCGGCGCCGACGTCTTCGGGATCGGCGCCACTGAGCACAGCCGCCGAAGCCAAATCGAACGAATGCCTCGCATCCGCGAGCATCGTGATGGTCCGATGAGCGATGAGATCCAGCCCACTCTCACCTTTCCTAAAGAACGACATGACCATGACAAGACCTTTCAGCGAAGGATCGCGACACCAAGCACAGGGATGATGATGAACGCGCCGAACACGTACGCTACTGCGTAGGCGCGGCGGTCCACAGCGAGCGCTGCGAGCCCCTCTGCCAGGCGAATGGGGACGTTGCGGATTGGTTTGGCCGGATAGAGCAGCAGGATTCCCGACACGTTGAAGATCGTGTGCACCAACCCCACGGTGAGAGCCTCAGGGGTGCTGGCAGCGAGCGCGGCCAACAACGCGGTGATGGTCGTGCCGACATTGGCACCGAGCGTGACGGGATAGATGTTGCGCAGCGTGACGACGCCGGCTGCGGCGAGAGGGATGAGTATGGACGTCGTGATGCTTGATGACTGAACCGAGATGGTGATGATGAGGCCGAGCAACATGGCAACCAAGCCGCCGCCGCTGCCGAGCACCTTGTTGAGCGATCGTTCGATCCGGTCGGCCACCAATCGCCGCATGTTCTTGGTGATGAAGGTCAGCGCAAGCAGCACCAACATCAACCCGGCGACCACCATCAAGGTGCCCAGGAAGTTGCCGCTGGCTCCGAGGCCGTCGAGACCATCCTGTATCCAGCTGACGGGCTCCTTCACCCACTGCTTGATCGGGCTCTTCCATTCGCTGCCGGCCGAGCCAACGAGTTGCTCGCTGATCTTTTCGGCGGCGCTCGACAAAACGCCGGTGACCAACTCGACGGGTAACAAGATCGCGACGGCCATGACGTTGAAGAAGTCGTGAACCGTCGCTGCCGCAAATGCCCGTTTGAACTCTTGGGACTGCCGCACGTGCCCAAGCGAGACCAACGTGTTGGTGACCGTCGTGCCGATGTTGGCGCCCATGACCATGGGGACTGCGTCGTCGACACCAAGCGCCCCCGTGGCCACGAGGCCCACGATCACCGAGGTACTGGCCGACGACGATTGCACGAGCACGGTGCCCAAGATCCCGATAAAGAGACCCGCTAAGGGGTTCGAGACGCTCGAGAACAGGCGCTCTTGAGTGTCCTCCCCCATGACCTTGATGCCACCCTCGAGCGAGGACACACCAACCAAGAAGATGTAGATGAGCGCCACCACGAGCACAGCTCGAACAATGGTGGGCATTTCTCGACGGGTCGAAGACATGGCGCCGTGACTCACGGCTGGGGAACTTAGCAGTCTGTAGCGCGCTCACCTATGCGTGAACGAGTGTTCATCTGAAGTTCACCTACGACGGATTGAGCCCAGCCTCGAGAACACGTTGGTCACGGTCGTAGCTGAGAATCTCGGCGACTCTAGCTGGTTCGAGCCAGGCAATCTCATCGACCTCGTCGTTTGGCTTGAAGCCGACCGCAAGCGGGGTCATCCACCAGTAGTGGACTTCCTTCGAGCGGCCCTTGTGATCAGAGTAATGAACCGTGGCCAGTAGAGCGCCTAGCTCACAGACACACCCCGACTCCTCCTCCACCTCGCGCAACGCGCATTCCTCGAGCGTCTCGCCAGGGTCGAGCTTGCCTTTAGGAAATGTCCAGTCGTCATAGCGGGGGCGATGGATGACAAGCCATCTGCCAACGTCGTCGACCACCACTCCGCCAGCTGCAAAGACCTCGATCTTGCTCATCTGGGTGCTCCTGCCTTTGCCATATCGACTAACAACTGCTGTGAGTTCGTCTCGGGCTTATTGCCAACTCGGCGCCACTTGCCATCGGCGTCCAGGCTCCAGGCCAGGTGGGCATCGTTCAACTCCACCCCAAGGATGTCGTCGACTCGCGCGCGCAGCCGAGGGTCGTCAATGGGGACCATGGCTTCGACCCGTCGGTCGAGGTTGCGGGGCATGAGGTCGGCCGATCCAAGGAGGTAAAACGCGTCCCCGTCTCCACCACGGCTTGCGTCACCGTGGGCGAAGACCATGATCCGTGAATGCTCGAGGAATCTCCCGATAATGGACCGTACCGTGATGTTGTCGGAAAGCCCCTTCAGCCCAGGTCGCAGACAACAGATGCCGCGGACGACGAGCTCGATCGTCACACCGGCCTGGGAGGCGGCATACAGCCGGTCGATGAGATCGGCGTCGACCAGGCTGTTCATCTTCATCACGATGTGGCCATCGGAGCCGTGCTTGGCTTCGTTGGCGATGAGCTCGACGAGGCGACCACGAAGGTATTGGGGCGCGATCACCAGTCGTTTGAAGGTGAGATCACGACCGTAACCCGTAAGCGAGTTGAACATCTGCGCCAAGTCGTTGCCGATGCGCTTGTTGGACGTAAACAACCCAATATCGGTGTAAAGACGAGCCGTGCGGGAGTTGTAGTTGCCGGTGCCAACGTGGCAGTACCTGCGCACGCCGTCGGGCTCCGACCGAACGATGAGGATCGTCTTGGTGTGCACCTTGAGCCCGACGAGCCCGTAAGCCACGTGAACACCAGCGTCTTCGAGCCGTCGAGCCCAGCCGATGTTCGCGGCTTCGTCGAAGCGAGCCTTGAGCTCCACGACGACCGCAACTTGTTTGCCCGCCTCGGCGGCTCGGACCAGGTGTTCGACCACGGGGCTATCGCCCGAGGTGCGGTACAACGTCATCTTGATGGCGAGCACTGCCGGATCGTTGGCGGCCTGGGCCAGAAGCTCTTCAACCGTGGTCACGAATGATTCGTACGGGTGGTGGACCAACAGGTCTCGTTCGCGCATGGCCGCGAACAGGTCCGGAGCCTCATCGTCTTGGGACCGAAACGAAGGTGGGGTCACGGCCACGTGATCTCGGTCGCGAAGTTCAGGACGATCGATCGCAACGAGTTCCAACAAGTCACCAAGGTCCAGCGGCACGTCGGACACGTACACATCGCGGCCGTCAAGCTCGAGTTCGTTGACAAGCAACTCCGAGGTGTCACTGGACATGCGCTTGCTGAGTTCGAGTCGCACCGGCTGCTGGAATCGGCGGCGGCGAAGTTCGAGCTCCACCGCGGACAAGAGGTTCGACGCCTCATCCTCGTCGAAGTCAAGATCGGCGTTGCGAGTGACACGGAACGCAATGGTCTCGATGATCTCCATCCCCGGGAAGAGCTGATCGATGTGTGCGAGGACGACATCCTCGATCGACACGAATCGATCGCTCTTGGGCAGGCGGAGGAAACGCCCCAGAACGTCGGGAACTTTGAGACGAGCAAATCGCCTGTTCCGGTCGATGGGATCTCGGAGAATGACTCCAAGGCTGAGCGACAGGTTGGAGATGTACGGAAACGGGTGACCGGGGTCGACAGCAAGCGGGGTCAGGACCGGGAAGATGCGATTCTCAAATTCCTGGGTGAGATGTTTTCGGTCGGATTTGGGTAGATCGCTCCAGGCCAGAACATCCACACCGTGGACTGCCAGCTCCTCGATCACCGACCCGTAGACCTTCGCAACCCGCCGCTGCTGGCGATCGACTTCGTCACGAATCGCGACCAGAGCCCCGGCCGGGGTGAAACCGTCAGCAGTGCGGGTCGATCGCCCTCGCCGGACCTGATCCTTCAGTCCCGAGACGCGGACTTGAAAGAACTCATCGAGGTTCTTCCCCCAGATGCCAAGGAAGCGCAACCGCTCCAGCAACGGCAACGACTCGTCGCGCGCTTGGGCGAGGACGCGCTTGTTGAATGCCAACCACGACAGCTCACGGTTGATGTAGTGCTCGGGGTTACGCATGTCGTCGCCGGGGGGAACGCCCCGAAGGTGAGGTCATGCGCCCTCCATCGGCATCACGTGGGCAGCTGTTGACCCGGGAAGTCTGTCTGGGGCAACTCTGGACCCATTGGGTCTACGCGTCTTCGTCGTACCCGAGATCCCAAACGATCAGAAAGTTCTCGCGCTCGGCGTCACGATTGACGCGTTCTCGGTTGCGGCGGAACTGGGGATCGTGGGGTGGCAACAACACGAGACGAGCGTTCACGCGGGTACGAAACCCATCGATAAGCGCCTTGTCGCCGAAGTCCGAGCGGATCTCCCAGTGCGGGGCCACTGGGCCGAGGTAGACCATCTTGACGCCCCCAACCGGGGGCTCCTGCTCGCCTGTTTCGACTTCAATGCTGCTCATCGGGAACTCCTCGACCGGGCCTTTCGGCGCTCCGGGCAGTCTAAGCCCGGATCCATCGATTGAGCGGAGCTTGCGGCCCAATACGTGGCAGCACTGTTTTTGGCACGCGTTTTCTTAGTTGCGGACATCCAGGGTGACGGTGATGATTTCGGTGCGTCCGTTGCGGACCACCAACACCTCGACGTTGTCACCAGGCCGCATGGCGCGGACGGTCCGGGCCACGTCTTCGGACGAATCGATCGCCTGGCCGTCGATGCTCGTAATGACATCGCCGCGCTCGACTCCGCTCCGCTGGGCGGGCGAGCCGGACAGAACCTCTTGGACAAACGCCCCTTGGGTGGCAGTAACGCCGAACTCGTCCAGCACGACTTCTCCCAGACTGGACACAGAGATCGTCGTGACGCCGAGGAAGGCGGTGTCGGGATTGAGGTCGGCGTCGCCAGACAACGCGCGATCGATGAGCGGCCGGACCACATCGATCGAAATGGCGAAGCCGATGCTCTGCGCGTTGTCGATGATCGCGGTGTTGATACCAACCACTTGGCCTGCCGCGTTGACCAGCGGGCCGCCGGAGTTGCCAGGGTTGATCGCTGCGTCAGTCTGGATGAGGTTATCAAGGGTCAAGACACCGTCGCTGATGGTTCGACCCTTTGCGGAGACGATCCCCTTGGTGACGCTGGGTGAGTCTCCCAAGTTGAGGGCGTTACCGATTGCGACGACCTCATCACCGACGCGCAGGTCGGCGGACGACCCGAGGTCGGCGGGAATCAGCCCACTGATGTTGCGCGCCCTGATAATGACGATGTCAGCGTCGGGGAAGCTCCCCACGAGATCCGCAGCCTTCAACGTCCCGTCGAAGAACAGCACCTCGATGGTGTCCGCGTCCTGGATCACGTGGGCATTGGTGAGAATCAAGCCACCCTCACCAATCACAACGCCCGACCCAGCCCCTTCGAATATGCCCCGAACGGATTCGGCGCCCGTCTTGATCGTCACGACGGACGGCGACACCTTTGCGAGCACTCCCTGGATATCGAGACGCTCACCATCGAGGATTGTTGAGGGCCCCGAATCGGGGAACTCGAAGACCGTCTCCACGGTGTCGGTACCACCATCGCCAACGAACGCGATAGCGACAAGCACGGCCACCGAAGCAATCAGTGCGCCAATCAGTGCGCCTGTCAGCGGCCCCCGGAACCGTCGCCAGCCGACGGGCTCGACAAAGAGTGGTTGGAGATCGACCGGCTCGTCGTTTCCCTCGGGGCGCCATGGCCCGTAGCCATAGTGCGAGGGGTCATAGATCGGGGGACGGCTGGGACGCGACGCGAGCCCGTCGCTCGGTCGAATAACGGGTTGCGAAGAGCTGTTCTGGGGCGGGTGCAACGGGGCGGCCGCGGTGAGTGGTTGCGCCTGGTCGGCAGCCGGTGCCTGGACTTGCCCTGACCAAGGCGGCGGAGGAGGCGCGAGGGCCGGAGGAAGAGGAGGCATCGAGCGCGAAAGCGCATCGTCCGATGGGGGCTCGGGAGGGCCATCAGTCGGCGAGGTCATTCCTTCCATGGTCGCCTATGAATCGGGCCTATCCAAGGCAGGCCGAAAGAATTGGGCTGAAGGGCGGGTTTTCGCTGGTCAGGGGTTGAAACCAAGTCTCCAATCCCGCAAGATCGGGGAAGATTCCCGCCTTTACGGGAACTTTCTGGCCCTTCTGTGCGTATGTAGGGCACAACAGGAGGTGCATCACCATGGACACCAACTGGATGGCTACCGGCCTTTGTGCCAGCCAACCGCCCGAAACGTTCTTTCCCAGCGATGGCGTCGGCGTCGAAGTTGCGCGACGGATCTGCGCCGATTGCCCCGTCAAGGAGCCGTGCCTTGAGCACGCGCTCCGTAACCGCATCGATCACGGCGTGTGGGGAGGCTGCTCCGAACGTGAGCGCCGCCGCATCATCAAACGTCGTCGACTCGAAGCAGAGGCCAGAGCCCAAGCCGTTTACTGACAGCTCGGGCGCCAGCCCGCCTTTCACGAACAACACCACACCGTCACGCGTGCTTCGACGCGAACTAGCCGGGTTTCGACGTTCTGCGATCTGACTGTGCTTCTTCATGGCGCCCGCTGAGACGGTACGCAACCGTGTACATGAATTGTCCGTGATCCCGGGCGATCTCTTCCCATGTCGGGACGCGATCGTTGGGAACTGTGTCGTCACCCGACACAAGACGAAGTCCATGCCGTCGTGTCATGGCTGGGCGACGACCTCGCTACTCGTTGTGGTTGACATCATCTCAACGACGCGAGCACAAAAAGAGTTCCGGGCTTGGCAAAATTGCTTTTCGCTGCCCTTGCACACGTGTTCGCGGCCGAGCACACGGCTGTTCGCAAACGGGTCGGCCTGCGAACCAATCGGACCGAGGTCAGGCCTCGTCGTCGTCGTCGGCATCAGTGGTGATGCCATCTTTGAACTCACGTTTTGCTTCCCCGAGCGAGCGCGCCAACTTGGGGAGCTTTGCTCCGCCGAAGAGGACGAGCAAGATCACGAGGATGATAATCAACTCGCTGCTTCCGAGACTTCCCATCCCGAGAGCGTAGCCGGTAGCGAGAACACGAACCGTGCGCTGGCAATGACTTGATCAATGGACGTGCCACCGGTGTGATGGTTTGCCGTGGCGCTAGGGAGCTCTCGGGTGAAGCCCGACGAACAGCGCCGAACGACTAGGCGGGCTTTTCAACCGAGACCTCGAGAGCACCTTGGAGCTTAAGGGCTCGCTGGCGGCGAATACGGCGACGCTCACGTTCGCTCATGCCACCCCAGATGCCGAACTTCTCGCTGTTGCCCAACGCATACTCGAGACAGTCCTCGCGCACGACACACCCGCGACATACCTCTTTGGCCTCGCGGGTACTGGCACCACGCTCGGGGAAGAAAAGGTCCGGGTCCACGCCTAGACAGTTGGCATATTCTTGCCACGATCGATCGAGCGTTTCGTCTGCGATCCGCATTGTGTTCCTCCGGTGGTTCCCCTGGTTGCCGCCCACAGATGTGCGGGCCCGCTGGTGATACCAGGGCGATTCCCCCAAATGGGGTGTCGCCCCGTCAGCGGTAGTCACGAGTGTGTAATTACGTCTATGGCATTCTCGCCGTCTTGGTCTCGCTGGCGCAAGTGCGGGGCCAAGAAATCCATGGTTTTTTTGCATCGAAATCAATTCGAACATATTGAAAGATAACCAACAACACTGAAACGAACATGTGGAGCAGCACAAACATCGCCCAGCACACCGTGGCAAACCTCGACAACCGGCGCCAGCAGCAGCGTCGGCGGAGGTGTCGCCAGACGCCCACCTAACGGCTCGACAGCAACTTTCTTCGGTGTTCAACAAAATCGACCAAGACGTAGTCACCCAGCGTCTCAGGCGTGGTAAAGAACGCTCGACCGCCATTCATCTCGGTCAACTTCTCAATGAAGTGCGTCAGCGCGGAGGACGCATCGAGCATAAACGTGTTGATACGAATCTGGTCTCGTGTGCACCTGGCGACTTCGGCCAGCGTCTTGTCGACGGTTTCGCGGGTCGGCGGATAGCTGAAGAACGGATTCCCGTTATTGTCGATGTGAGCGGTGGGTTCCCCATCGGTGATCATGATGATCTGCTTCTGGCCGGTCTGGCGTGCCAACATCTGCCGGCTCAGCTTGAACGCATGATGCATGTTGGTGCCGTACACAAAGTCCCACGACACCTCAGGCAACTCGTGCGGTTCGATCGCACGTGCCACCTCGCTGAATCCGACGATGCCGAGATAGTCGCGGGGAAACTGCATCGACATGAGCGAGTGCAGCGCCATGGCGACCTTCTTGGCCGGAAGGAAGTTATCGCGCATCGGCATCGAAAGAGACAGATCAAGCATCAACACGGTGGAAGAGCGCACCAAATGTTCGGTGCGTTCGACCTCGAAGTCGTCTGGCGACAGCCGTACCGGGGTACCGCCCCCGGTGCGCTTGATGGCGTTGCGCACCGTGCGCTCGATGTGCAGGTTGAACGGATCACCGAATTCGTAGGGCTTGGTGGAGAACTCTCGCTCGTGGCCGATGCCCGTGCGTTCGAGCTCATGACGACCAGCGCGATCCTGGTCGAGCTTCTTGAATAGATCAGCCAAGGCCTGCTGGCCAATCTTGCGAATCGCTCGCGGAGTCAACTCGAATCTGCCCTCGCGGTTCTCGATGAGCCCCGCGTCTTCAAGCATCCGAGCAACCTCAGCCATACGCTCGAGCGAGTTGGCGGCATCATCGCCGAGGAGCTCGCGGGCTCGGTCGATATCGACTTCGGCGAGCGCGCCGGGGTTGGACGTGCCTTTGAGCATCTGCTCCAGCTGATCGAGATCTGCGAGGTCTTCGAACACGGACTGGGCCTCGCCCATCCCCATGGGGTTCTGGCCTTCGAACTGATAATCCTGGCCCCAACCGAGGTCGGGAAATGCGCCTTGCAGGTTCTCGGCAAGCTGCTGGGCCTGCCATTGCAGGTCCATATCTTCCATGAGCTGATCGGAGAGCTCCTGGAGTTGTTGACGTTGCTCGGGGGTCATGGAATTGAGCATTGCCTGAGCCGCCGCCATGCGCTGCGCCATGATCTCGAGAAGCTGGTCGAGGGTCTGCGGATTCTCGGGGAAGAAGTCGCCGAACCGCTCCATGAATCCATCAAAGTCCGGCTCTTGACCATTGGCCCGCTCGTCGAGCATCTGGTTGAGCTCGGCCATCATGTCCTTCATGCGTTGCATGTCTTCCGCTGACATGTTCTCGACACCATCGGTCATCTGGTCGACGTACTGCTGCTTGAGCTGCTCGCGCAGCTTGTCCATAAGTTCTTCGAACTTCTCGCGAGCTTCGGTCGAGGTGAACTCGTAGTTCTGGAGTTCCTTGACCTGGCCGGCGAGGTCCGGTGGCATGAGATCGAGCTGGAGGTTGCGGTCGGTCACAACGTCCTCGGTGATCTCCTGGCGCCGCTGGTCGCCGGACTCACGGGCATCCTGTGCGAGCTCGTCGAGCGACTGGCGCTCAGTATCAGTGACATCCTTGAGATCCTGCGCAACCTCGTCGTAGACGCCACCGAGGTCGAAGTTGTCCAGCTTGTCCTGACGTTGCTCGCGGAGCTGCTCGAGCATCTCGCGTAGACCCTGAACTCGCTCGCCATCGACGTCGAACCCCGACTGCATCATTCGGCGAAGCGCCGCATTGATATCGCCGTGATAGAGCAGGTCATCGTTGAGCTCGGCCATCAGGTCGCCTGCGCTGAGTTCGAAGCCACTCTGGCTGCCATCCCAGGCCGAATACGCGTACCGCTGACCACGGTGCTTTCTCCGACGCCATTTTCCCAGGACCATCGCGCCACCGTACTGGTCACTCAGGTTGGGTGCTGGGCGGTGACCCGCGGCAAGGCTGATTTCGCGGTGAACCAGGCACACTGCTCCCATGACCCAAAGCGACACCCCATGGTGGGGTGTGACCAGCAGTTCGCTCCAAACCGAAGGCGTCACTCCTGCCGCAGATTGGTCGCGTTGGGAACGCGACAAACGAGTCCCGGCCTCCGGTGATGGGAACGGCATTGCCACCAACCATGGCGATGACTTCTTGCTCCTGGCCAGCCTCGGCTTGACCCATGTCCGTCTCACCCTCGAGTGGGCGCGCCTCGAGCCCGAACAAGGTCGCATCGATGCCGACGCATTCGACCGCTACCAGGACATCATCGTGTCGGCCCGGCAAGCGGGCCTCAATGTCATTGCAACGCTCGTGCACACGACCCTTCCCGGATGGTTCTCCGAAGACACCAACGGGTTCCGCGACGCACGCCGCCGCGAACTCGATTGGGCGCGCCACGTCGATCGCTGCGCCGAGCGATTCGAGGGGCTGATCGACATGTGGGTGCCCATCGACGATCCGATCGGCTGGGCGATCCGCGGCCACCTGATTGGAAATCGGCCGCCGGGCCGACGCGACGCCGAAACAGCTGCCGCCGCCATCGAGGGCGCAATGCTCGCCAACCACATAGCTTGGAACTTGCTGCGGACCGGCACGACACCAGTGATGGGTGTATTCGGCGCTCCAACCATCTTTGGTCACGGCCCCGAGACCGGACCCCAACGCCAGCTGTGGCATGACCTGATCTTCGGGACGTGGATGTCGGCAATCCGCGATGGCGAACTATTGATTCCCGGCCTCACACCGAGAGAGCGGCCTGAACTCGCCGGGGCGTTCGACGTCATTGGTCTTTCTCACGATCACCCCATCGCCGTCGATCACGCCGGGGGGATGCACGCGTACCCGGCGGACGATCGTCGTTCCGACACGGGTTTCACCCCCATCCCGAACGAACTCGGCGAACTGCTCTCATACATGAGCACCGAGCTTCCTGGTCGACCGCTGGCGATCGCTGCTCATGGTGTGGCAACCAACGACGACGAGTGGCGCGAACGCATCTTGCAGGAAACCCATGACATCGTCATGGACGCCGCCGCTGACGGCCTGCCCGTCATTGGCTACCTGCACGACACCGGCATTGACGGTTACGAAGGGCCCTACGGGTTCGATACACAAAAGGGCCTCATCGGTCGCAACCGCGAGCTCAAAGACAGCGCGCGTTGGCTGCAGTCTCGCCTGACCTGACATCGCCACAGCTCAACGCGGCGCCGCAGCGGCGCCTGGGGGAGACGCTCGCCGCGGCGGCAGGACCTGTGGGGGAATCAGTCGGGAGTTGCTGACCTCAACTGCGACGTGGGCCAGTCAGCCGAGCGTCGCAACTGCCAAGAGCGCAGCATCGTCGGCCGTGTCGAAGATGATCGTCTCGCATTCCTCGTGGCCTTCACGCACATACTCGATCCCGGCCGCATCGAAGGCTGCGGCGAGGCGGTCGAGATCGGCACTGATCTCAGCGGCCATCTGGTCGTGGTCGTGGCCCCAGAATGCGTCGGCGACGGCCTGAGCTTCACGATCTTCAAAGTCCCGGTCGAGCCAACGGAAGCCCAGTTCGTCGTCCTGGATGGTGTAGTCGATCCCCGCAGCTTCGAAGGCTGCAGCCATCGCCTCGGTCTCGGCGTTGTTCTGGTCGATCTCGTCTTGGCTCGGCTCCCATTCCTCGCCACCGAAACAGGCCTCGTGCAACTCGCCTTCGAAGGCTTCGCCGAACTCGAAGCCTTCGTCGAATTCATCGCCATAGTGTTCGCCGTAGAATCCATCCACCACGTCGCGCGCCGCAGGATCCTCGTAGTCCCACTCGACCCACTCGAAACCGGCCGCCTCAGCAACCAGCTCGTAGGCAATACCAGCGTCGTCGAGGGCGGCCATCAAAGACGCGTTCTCGTCGCGAATGTGTTCGAGGTCTTCTTCGGAGATGACCTCTTCGAAGGAGCCTTCATCGGGGTAGCGCGAGCGGTAGAAGCTGTTGACTACAGCCTGGGCGACACCGTCGGAGTAGTCCCACCCCACATATTCGAAGCCCACTGGGTCGGTGGTGGCTTCTGCATCGACTCCCGCAGCGGCCAACACTTCGGCAAGGGCCCGGTTCTCTTCGTTGGCCTGCGCGATCTCTTCAGCACTGGGCTGCCAATCATCGCCGCATTCCACGATGCTGGTCTCGGCGACCCTTGGAGCCTCGACCGCTTGTTTGGGGAAAGCTTGTTTGGGCAGAGGTTGTTCGCGCAATGCCTGGTCTGGCGCCGCAACGCCAGGCTCGGCGCTGCTGGGGGCTTCACCGTCAGCGGCTTCGCTGCCGGGGCCAGCAGGCCTGGGGACCTCGGCTGGCTGGTCGGAGGCTTCGGCAGATGCAGCCGGGCCGACCGCTACTTCGACAGGCGGATCGTCTCGATCGACCAACGCCAGTGTCGTCAGCGTTGCCCCGCCGAGCGCTGTGGCCATCACTGCACCGAGCAGGAGTCGGGATCGGGTCGTGGGCGGTTTCATCGGTGTCCTCCGGCAGGGGTATCCAGCGGTGCGGTCGCGTTCCGCCGTACACCCACTACTGACGTCCGATCGTCCGCGCTGGTTCCAAACTTCTGAGAAGCAACCCAACTGACATGTCGGAGCCGACGAGATGCGTCAGGCGACCCCGCAAAGCCTCACCTGCTGAGCTGGACCCCGTGCCTGAGCGCGAGTCCGGTCAAGCGCGAGCGCGGTAGACGCCGGCGCCGCCAACCGCCTCTTTGTTGAGCCGCTTGTTGAGATGAAGGCCCTCGAGGACAAACTCGACCCCGCTCGCAACCATGGCTGGCTCGATGAGATCGGCGGCGCTGAAACCCAACGAAGACAACACTTCCGAGAGCGCTGGGATCTGATCGAGCAATGCGACGTAATCGGCCGATGCAATATCGTCGCCAGCACTTACGACAGCCCCCTCGTCGAAGGCATCGAGCACGGCACGGTGGCTTGCAGGATCGACCAGCTCCTTGAACACGGCGAGCACTGCGCTGCGGATGAGGTGTTCGACGATCTCGCCATCTCGACCCTCTTCGAGAGTCTCGATCTCCACCTTGCCTGCAGTCGAGGCAGTGAGTGCGCCGAGGTCACTGACGCGGGGCACGACGGTGGTCTCACCGGAGATGAGGCTGCGCCGAAGCGCTCCGGCGACGAGTGCCTCGTAGTTGGCAACTGAGAGTCGAACGGACACGCCCGAACGCTGGTTGATGTGGCTGCTGTCGCGGGCGAGATGGGTGAGCGTCGCGATGATGGTCGCCATGAACTCGGGGACGTGAACGTTGTTGTCGCCGCTGTCAAAGATCGTCGCCTCTTGGATTGCGATCTCGCGCTCAAGGTCGACCTCGAGGGGGTAGTGCGTGCGAATCTGCGACCCGAAGCGGTCCTTCAGCGGCGTAATGATCCGCCCACGGTTCGTGTAGTCCTCGGGGTTGGCCGATGCGACGAGGATCACATCGATGGGAAGTTGAATTTTGTAGCCGCGGACCTGGATGTCGCGTTCTTCGAGGATGTTCAACAACCCGACTTGGATCCGCTCGGACAAATCCGGAAGCTCGTTGATGGCAAAGATGCCCCGGTTGGTTCGAGGCACCAGTCCGTAGTGAAGGGTGAGCTCGTCTGACAGGTACCGACCCTCGGCCACCTTGATGGGGTCTACCTCGCCAATGAGGTCGGCGATGGAGGTGTCGGGAGTGGCCAACTTCTCGCCGAATCGCAGATCTCGGTGCATCCACTCGATCGGTGTGTCATCGCCCTTTTCGGCGACGAGGTCGCGCGCATGTTTGGACACCGGGTTGTAGGGATCGTCGTTGATCTCGGAACCCGCAACGATCGGCATGTACTCGTCGAGAAGCTGGACGAGGCCACGGATCATCCGGGTTTTGGCCTGGCCTCGCTCTCCCAGGAAGATCACGTCATGGCCCGCGAGAATGGCGTTTTCGACCTGAGGAACCACAGTCTGGTCGTAACCGAGCACACCGGGAAACAGATCGGCTCCATCACGGATAGATTGCATCGTGTTGCGCCGAAGCTCGGTCTTGATGGAGACCGACTCCCATCCAGACTTCTTGAGCTCGCCGAGGGTCGTTGGTTGCGACATCCCGAGGACCGTAGCCGGTCCACATGCCTTCGTCTCAGCGTCGGAGACCCGTCCTCTCAGCGCCCAAGACGTGATCCCCACCCAAGAGCCGTCAACGTCTTGCGATTTCTGACGGCTCCGCGCGGCGCGCGAACGCGTCAGAAATCCAAGAACGGGTCAGATCCAGCGTCGGACGAATTCGTTGGGGCGCAGGACATGGCTGAGGAGGTAGCCCTGGCCCTTTGTGCAGCCGAGCTCCAGCAAGACATCGAGTTGGTGCTCGTTGTCGATTCCCTCGGCGAGCACCTCGAGATCGAGTGCAGCACCCAGCTCGACGATGGCCTTGACGATCCCGCTGTCGCGCGGGTCGAGCCCGAGGCCGACCACAAACGAGCGGTCGATCTTCAACATGTCGACCGGCAATCGCTTCAACAACGCCAGTGACGACGCGGCGGTCCCGAAGTCATCCACCGAGATCTTCACGCCGATCTCACGCAACCGCTCCAGCTGGCCTACCGCTTCGTGCGCGTGCTCGGTCAGCGTTGCTTCGGCCAGTTCGAGACACAGCACCGACGGATCGAGCTTGGTCTCTTCAAGAATTTCCTCGACGGCCGGAGCGAGGGTGGGCTGAGCCAACTGTTTGGGTGAGATGTTGACGCGCAACGTGAAGTCATCCAACTGACGAGATCGCATCCACCCCGACACCAGCTCACCTGAACGGCGCAAGACCTCGGTCCCGAGACGGATCAACAGGCCGGATTCCTCGGCCAGACCAATGAACTCGGCCGCGGGGATGAGGCCACGCTCCGGATGCTGCCAGCGCACCAGTGCCTCAGCGCCGACAACCTCTTCGGTCTGGAGATCGAACTCCGGAAGGAAGTGCACTTCCATCTCGCCGTTCTTCATAGCCCGCCGCAGGGCCTGCTCGTTTCTCATCCGCTGTTCTGCGCGGACCCGCAATTCCTCGTCGTACATCTCGATGCGGTCGCGGCCGGCATCTTTCGCTTTGTACATCGCCGCGTCGGCCTTCGACATCAGATTCTCGGCTGACTCGTTCCTGTCAGCGGCAAACGCCAGACCCATACTGGCTCGGATGCGCAG
>Ga0302127_10000281_pt1 | contig 27086 bp, 19 predicted proteins | sample CB4_SCM_MG_FD_204452 | JGI IMG/M metagenome (GOLD analysis project Ga0302127, IMG submission 204452) | Marine microbial communities from Western Arctic Ocean, Canada - CB4_SCM | ecosystem: Environmental > Aquatic > Marine > Oceanic | place: Canada: Western Arctic Ocean | collected 2017-09-24
CCGGTGGTAACGCTGATTTCCCTGTAATTATGGGAGACTATCACTTGGTCGTTGTTCCCAATGGATTTACAGACTGGGAAAATCCAATTGGAACGGGCGGGTATACATTGGCAAGCTTTGAGCCTGGCGTTCGTTTGGTATTTAAAAACCGTGGTGACTATTGGAAAGAGGGCCGTGCCAACTTCGACACAGTCGAGTTACTGAACATCCAAGACGTGGCTGCACGCACTGCCGCTTTGCAATCGGGTCAGGTTGACGCCGTGAACCGTTTGGACGCCCGCACCGTTGATCTTATGAAGAAAAATAAAGACCTGAACATTCTGCGCACCAAAGGTACCGGTAACCGTTTTTGCTTTGTCTCAAGAGTCACATCACCAGGCTTTAGCAACAAAGATCTGCGCTTGGCACTGAAATGGGGCATCGACAGAGAGAAAATCATAGAATCGGTTTACTCTGGCTATGCTGTACCAGGCAATGACCACACGCTGGACGCATATAACCCCTATTATAACACTGATATGCCGCAGCGCAAATATGACCCAGACAAAGCCGCATATCACTTCAAAAAATCAGGCTTAAATGGAGAAATTACTCTTTCGACGTCCGAAGGAGCTTGGGGTTCTGCGGTAGATTGTGCACAGCTTTACCAAGAATCGATGGCCAAAGCTGGCATCACATTGAATGTAAAAAAAGAATCGGCTGACGGATATTGGAGCAATGTATGGCTTAAAGAGCCTTTCTGCGCTGTTTACTGGGCGCGCCGTCTATCTGCTGACCAAACTTTTACCCAAGTTTATGGTTCTGGTTCGGATTGGAACGATTCGGATTGGCGTGTTCCTGCTTTCGATAAGTTAGTCGAAGCAGCACGTGTGGAATTGGACGAAGAAAAACGCAAAGCCCAATATTTCGAATGCCAAGAAATGATTGCAGAGGATGGTGGCATGGTTTGCTTTGGAATTACCGATTATCTTGATGGCTATTCGTCCAAAGTTATGGGCACACAAGCCCATGCACGTTACGACATGAACGATCTCCGGATCGCTGAAAAAGGCTGGTTTGCGTAATCGTTTGAAGACGAGTAAAAGAATATAAAATAAAAGATCCGGGATAATGCTACGATTAATATTAACCAGGATCTTTCTAGGCTGCTTGACTTTGTTTGCGGTGACGATCTTGATTTTTGCCGCAACCGAAATTTTGCCAGGTGATGTTGCCTCTGCGATCTTGGGTCAAGGTGCAACGCCGGAAACCTTAGCTGCCTTTCGAATTGAACTAGGGCTCAATCGTCCCGCTTATGTTCGCTATTTCGAATGGCTTTTCAACGCCTTACAGGGTGATTTGGGCACTGCCTTGACCAATAAGCGCGAAGTCTTAGCCACGATCACCCCACGACTGATAAACACTTTGTTTCTTGCAGGTTATGCAGCAGTAATTGCCGTTCCTATTGCCATTTTTTTGGGTATTGTTGCCGCGATCAATGAAGGGAAATGGATCGACCGTGCGGCCAACATTGTATCGCTCGGTGCCATTTCGGTACCAGAATTCTTTATCGCCTATATCCTTATTTTTGTTTTCGCCACCAACTTAGGATGGTTCCCGTCATTGTCGACGGTTTACAGCGACATGGGCTTTTGGCAAAAAATCCATGTCGTGGCGCTGCCATCCATCACTTTAACCATGCTGGTTACGGCACATATGTTGCGAATGACGCGCGCAAGTGTTTTGGCTATCATGTCGCAACCCTACATTGAAATGGCCTTTCTCAAAGGCTTACCCCGAAATCAAGTTATTTTGCACCACGCCCTTCCCAATGCGGCAGCACCGATCATTTCGGTTATAGCGCTTAACCTTGCCTATTTAATTGTCGGGGTTGTGGTGATTGAGGTGGTGTTCGTATACCCAGGGGTCGGACAATATATGGTGGATGGGGTGTCGAAACGCGATCTGCCTGTTATTCAAGCCTGCGCCTTGGTGTTTGGTGGTGCCTTCGTTCTTTTGAACACAGTTGCAGATATTTTGATAATTATGGTCAACCCACTCCTTAGGAATTCTCGATAGATATAAAATGACAAATAATAATTCGTTTCGCAATCCTACGCTTTCGGCAGAGATTGGTATGGTAATTTTAGCCGTCTTTATTATTTGTGCTATTTTCGCCCCTGTCATTGCACCATTTGGTGAGGCCGAGTCTGTTGGTAAAACTTGGCTTGGCCCTTCCTCTAAATTTTGGCTGGGAACTGATAATATTGGCCGTGATATGTTATCTCGTGTGATTTATGGGGCACGCATGACACTTGGTGTCGCGGCTATTTGCACCTGTTTGTCTTTCTTGATTGGGGTAACGATGGGACTTTTGGCGGCGGTGGCGGGCAAGATCGTTGACCAAGTTCTATCACGGTTTGTAGATTTAATGCTTTCTATTCCAATTTTGGTTTTTGCTCTGATGATCCTTTCAATGTTTGGGTCATCACTGCTCACACTTATTATCACTATTGGGGTCCTAGATTCATTTCGGGTTTTTCGATTAGCAAGGTCAATTGCGGTTAATGTAGTTGTCACAGAGTTTGTAGAAGTTGCCCGCCTACGCGGAGAGGGGCTTTGGTGGATTATGCGTCATGAGGTGTTGCCAAATTCACTGCCTCCTATGATTGCTGAATTAGGCTTACGCTTTTGCTTTAACTTTTTATTTGTGGCTAGTCTTAGCTTTTTAGGCCTTGGAATTCAACCACCCTTCGCTGATTGGGGAGGAATGGTTCGTGAAAGCGGTAGGGCAATTTCTTTTGGCATTCCTGCGCCACTCTGGCCGGCGCTAGCAATTGGTTTAACCACAATTAGTGTAAATATGATTGTCGATTGGATTTTGTCGATCAACGCACGCCCCTCTGGCGCCTCAGCGGAGATGTAAGATAGAAAAACCAATTCTGAAAATTCAAGGACTACGCATTGAAAACTTGGCCGGAGAGGTTCTTGTTGATAATGCTAATATTGAACTCATGCCGGGCGAAATTTTGGGGCTTATCGGAGAATCTGGAGCCGGAAAATCAACCATTGGCCTTGCCGCAATGAGCTATGCTCGCGCAGGCTGTAAAATTACACGCGGTCATATTGAGATTGATGGCGTGCAGGTGCGCGATCTATCGGCCAAAGGGCGTGCCCAGTTTCGTGGCCGTCGCATAGCTTACGTGGCACAATCGGCCGCAGCTTCGTTTAACCCAGCCCACCGTATAATGGATCAAATTTGCGAAATGCCCGTGCATCACGGAGTGTTGACACATGCCGAGGCTGAAGCTTGGGCGGTTGAAATGTTCCGAACGCTTGAACTACCCGATCCTGACAACTTTGGTGCCCGTTATCCGCATCAGGTGTCTGGCGGACAACTGCAGCGAGCAATGGCTATTATGGCCATTTCTGCACACCCAGACATTGTGGTGTTTGACGAGCCCACCACCGCACTTGACGTGACGACTCAGATCGAAGTCTTGCTGCTGATCAAAAAAATGATCCGTGATTATAACATTGCCGCGCTTTACATCACCCATGATTTAGCCGTTGTAGCCCAGATTGCTGATCGCATATTAGTGTTGCAGTCTGGGAAGATGGTCGAACTTGATACCACCGCAAATATTTTACACGCGCCCAAAGCTACCTACACCAAGGAATTGGTCGAAGACCGCCAGACATCAGACGTCTTTCGCGAAAAGCTCTTGAAGTCAGAACGCGAAGTGATTTTGGATGCTTCAAATATTATTGCGCATTACGGTGATTTTCGTGTGCTTAATGATGTGTCGATCACGGTGGCCAAAGGCGAAACCGTGGCAATTGTGGGCGAATCTGGTTCGGGTAAGACCTCACTTGCACGGGTAATGGTAGGGCTCACGCAGCTCACCTCGGGGAGCTTGACCTTTATGGGTTCTACATTGGCTCCTTCACTCAAAAACCGCAGTCGTGATGATTTGCGAAAAATTCAACTGATCTATCAACAACCAGATGTGGCCCTTAACCCTCGCCAAACAGTGGGTGAAATTATCGGTCGCCCGATTATGTTTTACTTCAACCGCTCCGACGCCGAAATAACAGACCGCACAGCCCAATTGCTGCACCAAGTGGGTCTGCCAGAAGATTACATGAACCGCTATTCAACCGCACTATCGGGGGGACAAAAGCAACGAGTTTGTATTGCCCGCGCACTGGCTGCAGAACCTACACTTATCATCTGCGACGAGCCGACCTCGGCGTTGGATCAATTGGTAGCAGAAGATATTTTGAAGCTTTTACAACAACTTCAAGATGATATGGGCCTATCCTACCTGGTAATTACCCATGATCTGGGCATTGTACGCCGAATTGCTCACCGCACAGCTATATTGCTGGGTGGAGAGATAGTGGCAAATGGTCCAACAGGTGATATCTTCAAGCCCCCTTTCCACACATATACTGAAAAACTTCTGCAATCCGTGCCAGAGTTGCGAGAAACTTGGTTGGAAGAAATCATTTACAAACGCTCGGCTTAATAGGCAAAGCATAAAACAGCAGCACTGCAGTATTGATTAATGTGTTACGATCACGATCGAGGCCAAAGACATGTCTACCATTTCACGCACAATCGTGACAGCGACAACAGCAGCCACGTGAGTGGCTATAAAGTTTCTTTGCTGCAAGATTAATCTAGCCGTAATTTCAGACTTCACTAAAGTTAAAACCTATCCTTTCTCTTGCTTGAGTTTGACTTAGCCTATAAACCCTTGTAAAACCAAAAAATCCAACTCATTTATCAGGGTCTTAACATTAGGTCCAATCGCCGACCTTACTTGTCCAGCTTGCATTTGTAGGCACCCATGTGTAACAGCAGTAAAAGGTTGCGTTTTTTAAGGGTTTAAAAAGTTTTGTTAATGGATTTATCATTCCCTAATTTCCTAGAAGAGAGCATGAGATTTTTACAGACTTTGGCCTCCTTAAGAGATCTGTATAATTCTTCGAATACTATTGAAGGCGATCAGCGTATCTTTTTCCGCACCTGGGATTTTAAAGTCCCGAGAGAAGTGGTTTGAAATTTTAGTGAGCATACTCTATTTATTGTTGACAAGTTGTTTTTTATGCATTACGTTGGGATTTGATTTTTAGTTAATAGCGTTTTTGGAAATCTTATTGTTTTGAAACGCTTTGTGTCTAAACTAACGAATTGACGTCATTGTTAATGAATAACACTGATTAGCAATTCTTCATTTAAAAAGGTACAAATGGATAGTAAAATAGACCACATCAAGGAACAACTAATGTCCGGTAGGATCACTAGACGTGAATTTGCACAGCGTTTAATGGTGCTAGGTATTGCAGGAACTAGTGCAGGAACTTTGCTGACCTGGGCAGAGAAAACTCAGGCTGCAGGTAAGCGCGGTGGACGTTTACGGGCCGGAATTGCTCATGGTTCCACCACCGATACGCTGGACCCGGCTACCTATGAAAACGGTTACATGAGTAAGATCAATTATGCCATCCATAACCATCTCGGTGAAGTAGATCATACTGGAAACATGGCTCCGGAATTGGCGGAAAGTTGGGATGCTCAGAATGGCGCGAAAACCTGGGTTTTTAACCTGCGCCGGGGAGTGGAGTTCCACAACGGCAAAACTCTGGATTCCGACGACGTGATCGCTTCGTTTCAGCACCACATGGGTGAAACAAAGTCCCCAGCAAAATCACTGCTGAAGCAAGTCAAAAGCATTCGTAAGGACGGTAAGTATACGGTTGTTTTTGAATTGTCTGGGGGTAATGCCGATTTCCCTTTTGTAGCTTCAGATTATCATATCGCGATAAAACAAGCTTGGGATGGTGGAAAAATCAGTCCAAATGACGGTATAGGTACAGGTCCCTATGTCCTTAAGGATATGGAGATGGGAGTGCGTTTTTTTGGAACACGGAACCCCAATTATTTTAAGTCTGACCGTGGCTGGTTTAACGAACTGGAGATGCTTTCCATCGTAGATCCAACTGCCAGGAGTAATGCTCTGGCAACCGGTGAAGTTGATGTCATTGACCGTGTTGATTTGAAAACCGCCCACCTGCTTGCACGCAAGAGTGGAATCAAGGTTGAAGAAACGACCGGTACAAAGCACTATACCTTCCCGATGCGCACGGACACTTCGCCCTTTGACGACAATAACGTCCGCCTCGCGCTCAAGCACGCTGTAAACCGTGATGAGATCGTGGAAAAAGTACTGTTCGGACATGGGGTTGTCGGAAACGATCATCCAATTGCTCCCTCGCAACCGTTCCACGCAGCTACTTTGGCACAACGCACATACGATCCGGACAAAGCCCGTTTTTACGCAAAAAAAGCCGGAGGTATCAAGGTGAAGCTTTCTGCGGCTGACGCGGCTTTTCCTGGAGCAGTCGATGCTGCAGTCCTATACAAAGAACATGCTGCTGCTGCTGGAATCGAAATTGAGGTGGTGCGTGAGCCGAGCGACGGTTACTGGTCAAACGTCTGGATGAAAAAGCCTTGGGGAGCTTGTTACTGGGGTGGTCGTCCGACAGAGGACTGGATGTTCAGCACAGCATACATGGGTGGAGCCTCATGGAACGACACTTTCTGGAAGAATGACCGCTTTGACAAGCTGCTCATTGAGGCAAGGGCTGAAACCAACCAGGCCAAACGCCGTGAAATGTACTTTGAAATGCAGAAAATAGTAAGTGATAAAGGCGGAGTTGTTGTTCCCATGTTTGCGAACTATGTCTTTGGTACATCTGACAAAGTCGCTCATGGAACAATGGCTGGAAACTGGGACCTGGATGGAGATAAGTTCCACGAACGCTGGTGGTACTCCTGATCGAGCAACAGGTAAAAAATTAGCAAGGGGTAAGGGACATGTGACGAGTGACAAGTGACAAGCTAGTCTTGAACCAAACCTTGAACCTTGAAATGAGCCTATAGCCTTGATTCATATCCTCAAGATTGTGACCCAGCGTTTCGCGCTGGGTCTCCTCACCCTCTTTGCCATTTCTCTCATCATTACATTTGGAGTTGAGTTATTGCCGGGAGATTTGGCGGAGGCCATTTTAGGTCAGGGGGCAACCCCGGAAACCGTAAAAGTTTTCAGAACAGAGCTTGGACTAGACAAGCCTGCTCATCTGCGCTATCTTAGTTGGCTGTACGGTATGGCAACCGGAGATATGGGTGTTTCGCTTGCCAACAAACGTGAAATTTCCGAACTGATAGGTATTCGTCTTTCCAACACCATTTTTCTTGGAGGGTTTGCTGCAGCAATTTCAATTCCTTTGGCTTTATTTCTTGGAATCCTCGCTGCCCTTTATCGTAATACTCTTTACGACAGAGTTGTCAACACCTTCACCCTCACTTCCATTTCGTTTCCTGAATTTTTTGTTGCATACATTCTAATCTTATTCTTTGCCATCAAACTCGGTTGGTTTCCGGGGATTTCCAACGTCAGTACAAATTTATCTTTGGGTGATAAACTATACCGTTCCATGCTTCCAGCGGCCACACTTACTCTTGTGGTTGTGGCACACATGATGCGCATGACACGAGCTGCCATCATAAATTTATTGGCCAGTCCTTACATTGAAATGGTGCGGCTTAAAGGAATAAGTCCCATGAAAATTATCCTGCGACACGCACTACCAAATGCACTGGCTCCAATAGTAAATGTGGTTGCAATAAATTTGGCTTATCTTGTTGTTGGAGTGGTTATTGTCGAAGTTGTTTTTGTCTATCCGGGACTAGGTCAGCTGATGGTTGACAGTGTTTCCAAAAGGGATATTCCGGTTGTACAGGCCTGCTCAATGATCTTTGCTTCAGTTTACATTCTACTCAATCTCTCAGCAGACATCATCTCCATAGTCACAAACCCCAGACTGCTTCATCCACGCTGATGTCGAATATACTCAAAATTATTTCCTCGGCGCCATTGAGTGCAAAATTTGGAATTCTGATTGTTCTAATCTATTCCATAGTGGCAATTTTTGCACCCTTCATTGCCCCGTACGGTGAAAGAGAAATTCTTGGAAGGTCTTTTGAATTATGGTCAGACAAGTATCCACTAGGCACAGACAACCTGGGTCGGGATATGCTTTCACGAATGATTTTCGGTGCCCGTAATACAATTGGCCTTGCACTGAGCATTACGATTTTAGCTTTTTTGCTTGGCAGTCTAACAGGTATGATTGCAGCCGCACTTGGTGGTTGGGTGGATCAGATTTTAAGTCGAATTGTGGATGTACTTATGTCCATTCCTTCATTAATTTTTGCCCTTTTGATACTCTCAATCTTCGGCACTTCGGTCCCCTATCTTATTGCTACAATCACTGTTATAGACGCCACCCGTGTTTTCAGACTTGCTCGTGCCACTGCCATGAATGTGGTAGTAATGGATTATGTTGAAGTAGCTCGTGTCAGGGGAGAAAAACTCGACTGGGTCATCCGCAAAGAAATATTACCAAATATCACAGCACCACTGCTCGCAGAATTCGGGCTACGTTTTTGTTTCGTTTTTCTTTTCATTTCCGCACTCAGTTTTTTGGGACTTGGTCTTCAGCCGCCCTCAGCGGATTGGGGTTCAATGGTCCGGGACAATGCATCACTGATTACTTTTGAAGACATAACACCCCTCCTGCCTGCAGGAGCAATTGCACTGTTAACAGTTGCGGTAAATTTCATTGTCGACTGGTTGCTTCACAAATCAAGCGGACTCAAGGATGTTAGCTGACGCAAAGAAAAATTCCGAAAGCGAATCTTCAGCAACCTTGCTGGAAGTGAAAGGGCTCAGAATTGAAGGGCTTTCAGAAAAAGGTTGGCAGGAAATAGTTTGTGGAGTAGATTTAAAACTGAAGCGTGGAGAAATTCTGGGTTTGATAGGTGAGTCTGGAGCGGGAAAATCAACCATTGGTTTGGCAGCAATGGGATTTGCCCGCGACGGTTGCAGAATTACTTCAGGAGAAATAATTTTTGATGGAATCGAATTGTGTACAGCCTCAGAAGAACAAAAAAGGAAGCTGCGTGGAAACCGTATTTCTTATGTTGCTCAAAGTGCAGCAGCAGCTTTTAATCCTGCACACCGCCTGTTGGATCAGTTTGCAGAAGGACCGGTAGATCACAAAATAATGTCGCGGACTGAAGCTAAAGAAAAAGGCCGCCAACTTTACCGGAGTCTTGACCTCCCCGATCCGGACAATATCGGCGAGCGTTGGCCGCATCAGGTATCCGGAGGCCAGCTCCAACGCATGATGGTAGCCATGGCAATGTCCTGCGGACCGGATCTGATTGTCTTTGATGAACCAACCACTGCATTGGATGTAACGACTCAAATTGAGGTTCTAAAAACGATCAAGGAAATTGTTACGGCCCGTAACGTATCGGCTATATACATCACTCACGACCTGGCGGTAGTCGCACAGTTGGCTGACCACTTGATGGTTTTGCGCTACGGGAACCTGATTGAAGTAAACAGCACCGGCCAGATTCTAGAGGCACCAAAACAGGAATATACACGTGCATTGCTGAATGCCCGCACCCGTCATGAACAAACTGCTGTACAAATTTCGGATGCAGAAACTCTTCTCAGCATCAATTCGGTTACAGCCGGTTATGGCAATGGGCTGGATATTTTGCAGGAGATATCGGTTTCGGTGGAGAGAGGCAGAACTGTTGCCGTTGTCGGAGAGTCCGGAAGCGGGAAAAGCACATTGGCTCGGGTAATTACAGGACTCCTTCCTCCACGTTCTGGCGAAATACACTTTCAATCTGAATCGCTTCCACCTGCACTTGCCCAACGCAGCAAACAGCAGCTCCAGAAAGTTCAGATGATTTATCAGCTTCCGGATGTAGCCCTAAATCCACGTCAACGCGTACGGGATATAGTGGGCCGTCCCTTGAGTTTTTATCTCGGTTTGAGCGGAAAGAAACGTGAACACCGAATCATTGAACTGCTCGAACATATTGAACTTTCGGAACACTACATCGACCGCCTTCCCGACGAACTATCCGGAGGCGAGAAACAACGTATCTGCATTGCCAGGGCACTGGCGGCAGAACCGGAATTGATTATCTGCGACGAAGTTACTTCTGCGCTGGATACCATTGTTGCTAAAGCAATTCTGGATTTGCTACAGCGACTTCAGCGCGAATTGAGTTTAACATATCTGTTCATCAGTCACGACCTTGATACGGTGGCTAGTATTGCCGATCAGGTAGTGGTACTCTATGCCGGAAGGATTGCTGAGCAAGGTCCCAAAACTGCTGTTTTCCAACCCCCTTTCCATCCTTACACACGGCTTCTGCTTTCATCTGTGCCGGAAATGCGTCAGGGCTGGCTGGAGGAAACTCTATCCACTCATGAAGCCAAAGCTGGAATTGCCCGTGAGGTTAAAATTACTGAACGCGGCTGTCCTTTTGCAGAACGTTGTCCAGTTGCCATTCCGGAGATCTGCGTACGTGACCGTCCACCACTTCAGACCCCAGCATCCGGACACGTTTTTGCCTGTCAACACGCTCCAGAAATGCTGCTTGATCATTTTGCATAAAATAGAATAATAAGATAAATTATTTAAATTCAGTTAGAATTTGTACCCAGATTGTGAGAGTTTTAAATAATTATTATTTTTCAAAAGATTTTAAATAGGATGTAAGTATGAAATCACGAGCTGCAATTGCCTGGGAAGCTGGAAAGCCTCTGGAGGTAGATATGGTTGATCTAGAAGGACCTAAAACCGGAGAAGTGTTGATCAGGAACGTTGCCACCGGAGTCTGTCACACAGATGCATTCACGCTTTCCGGAGATGATCCGGAAGGAATTTTCCCCTCCATCCTTGGACACGAAGGCGGAGCAGTTGTTGAAGAAATAGGCAAGGGAGTCAGTAGCGTCAAAGTCGGAGACCATGTCATTCCACTTTATGTTCCTGAATGCGGAGAGTGTCAATTTTGCAAATCCGGAAAAACTAATTTATGCCAGTCCATACGTTTGACACAAGGAAAAGGATTGATGCCTGATGGGACTTCACGTTTTTCGTCCGGAGGAAAAACCTTGTTTCACTACATGGGAACTTCTACATTTTCCGAATACAGTGTTTTGCCACAAATTTCTGTAGCCAAAATTAATCCGGAAGCTCCCTTGGAAAAAGTGTGTTTGCTCGGCTGTGGGATTACTACCGGAATTGGTGCGGTTTTAAATACCGCGAAAGTGGAAGCTGGATCGACGGTGGCAGTGTTTGGGTTGGGCGGTGTTGGGCTTGGTGCAATTCAGGGTGCTGTTTTAGCCAAAGCCGAACGCATCATTGCCGTGGACATCAATGAAAGTAAAGAAGAATTTGCAAGGCAACTTGGCGCAACCGATTTCGTAAATCCCAAAAATTACGATAAACCGATTCAAGAAGTTCTAGTAGAACTGACAGACGGAGGTGTGGATTATTCTTTTGAATGCGTGGGCAACGTAAATTTGATGCGTTCTGCACTGGAATGTTGTCATAAAGGGTGGGGCGAATCAATAATTATCGGAGTTGCCGGAGCCGGACAGGAAATTTCTACACGGCCTTTTCAACTGGTTACCGGAAGAGTCTGGCGCGGTTCTGCTTTTGGAGGAGTTAAGGGACGCTCGCAGTTGCCGGGATATGTGGAAATGTACATGAACGGAGAAGTCAAAGTTGATGAATTTGTAAGCTACACTATGCCGCTGGACGAAATCAATCGGGCATTTGACTTGATGCACGAAGGTAAAAGCATTCGCTCGGTAATACTGTTTTAACCTTTTTCAAGCTAACAGTTTCTCTTTTCAATATTTATATTGTCGTAAAAAGTCCCAAATGTGTGTCATTTTGAGTGAAGCAAAAAATCTTGCATGAGCTGCTACACTAATTCATTATGATTTCAGATTGGTTGCAAGACTACCAAAATTGAACAAAAGCAAATTCTTTCTCCTCCACAAATAACGAACTATGACCAACACAACGTTGCGGGTTTTGAGTTATAACATTTACTGGGGTGGACATCGGCAACCGCTAGAACGAACCATTGAAGTGATCGGGGAATCCGGGGCTGATTTGGTGGGCATTCAGGAAAATGTAAACAGGGAATACGAAGACCAGACTCCGGAGATAGCCAAGGCTCTCGGATATTCCTATGTGAGACACGCCGTTTTGGACGCACTTGAAGAATTTGGTGCCAAAGGCAACAAGCTTCGCGCACGCTGGACTCAGCAAGCCGGGCAATCCACTTTGAGCCGTCACCCGATTACGGCACAATCTCCCGGAGGTTCAGGTATTCAGGTGGAATTGCCTTCCGGAGAGAAAGTATGGATGTTCAACACACACCTCTGGCACTATCCTTATGTGCCGTATCAGTTGATGAACGTTGACTATTACCAAGGAGACTCGATTGATCCGGACACTCCCAATGCTGAGACACAGGCAATTAATTCAGCACGAATTGCTCATGAAACTGAAATCACTAAAGTTTTATGGGATATCCAAAGTGTAATTACCAGTGGCGAACCGATTTTTCTCACCGGAGATTTTAACGAACCGTCTCATCTCGACTGGACAGAAGAAGCAGCCCAAGCCGGACTTTGTCCCCTCAAAGTTGATTACCCAACTTCAAGGCAAGTACTTAAAGCGGGTTTGAAAGATGCCTTCAGGGAATTCTATCCCGACCCTGTGGCAGTTCCGGGATTCACTTGGCCTGCGGGGATTTATCCGGACGCTCCGGATTCGTCAATTCCTGACCCGGAAGACCGCATTGATTTTGTCTATTTTTCGGGAACGAATGTCCAGGTGAAAAAAGTTCAACGGCTAGGTAATGTTTCGGACAATTCAGAGATTTCTTTTACTGAATATCCTTCGGATCACAGAGCGTTACTGGCGGAATTTGAACTTCTTGAGAATTGAATTTGCATACATCATTAACTGTAAAATCATCAAAAGAGACAAAACGTTTTTCGTAAAAATTCCGCCGATTGATCAAGCGCAGAAACGGCACCATCCAACATGCGGCTGTAGTGTAAAAAACCATGCAGAACACCTTGATGAAGGTGTAGTTCACAGGGGACTCCGGCTTGTTCCATTAATGTGGCAAGCGCCGTGCTGTCATCCAGCAGGGGATCCATATCAGAAGCAATCAAGCAGGATGGAGGCATGCCATTAAGATCAGCCCTCAAAACATCCAGACGTACATCATTCAAATCCTCTTGTGAATTCAAATAAGAATCCTGATAGAAAGCCAGGTCTTCTTCGCTCATTCCCACATCCTGACTTCCAAAGAGACGGACAGAACAGGAATCCCTCAGACCAAACCAGCCGTATATCAACAATAATCCGGACAGTTGTTCTTTAAAACTTAAGGCGGCCCCCATACTCAAACTGGCCCCTGCAGAATCTCCACCAAGTACTATCCTGTCAGGATCAATATTAAAAGCTGCTTCTTTTTTCGTATAATCATCCTCTTTCAGCCATTGCAATACTAATTTAATTTCATCAAGTGCAACCGGGAACTTTTGTTCCGGAGACAAGGAGTACTCCACACCAATCACAGCACAACCGGAACGAAAAGCCAGTTCACGCATGATACGGTCGTGCGTGTCGAGATTTCCCACAACAAATCCTCCTCCGTGCAAATAAACCAACACGGGTAAAAACTTATCTGGATGCGGTTGATAAATCCGGATTGGAATTCCCCCTACTGGCCCTTTAACTTCTGTTTCCATGATGCTGGGAATATTCGGACCTCCGGTATTCCAGAACAACCTTTCCAGCACATACAGTTCCCTAGCCTGATGAAGTGGGATTTCAGTAATTGAATAAGGAGCTACCAATGTGGAACTCTTTTGCAGGACAGATTGCATCTGCGGATGGATTGAAGGCATAAGAGGTGGTGAAAATAATTGGTTATTTAGTCAGAATTTTTTCCAGTTTTATGAAGCGTATTTGTACTAAGACAGTTTGAGTATCTCTGATGTTGAGAACAACCACACTTTTACTGGACTATGTCTTCATTTGAAACTTAAACTGAAAAACCACTTCATCTGTCACAGTACTAAAAATTTTTATTTACTGATTACCTGTAGAAAGCAAAGAGAATCTCAAAACATTTGTTCCGGGAAAAGTCTCATCAATTTTTTTTGGATTATCAAAAATAACCTTGCTTTCTCTTATTTTTGTGTTAGATTGAGGCTCGTTCAGGTTTGTTGCCTCATCCGGCAATTAACCGGGGAGTATAATCAGTCTAGATTAAGCTAGTAATTTTTGCCACTGGTACTTGAAAAGAGGTCCGTGGTGGAAGTCATCAATAAGGATGGTAACACTATGAGACTTATTTTCAAAAAAGAACTGGCACAGTCACTCTCCAAAACCTGAGCTGTGCATCCTGAACTGTTAATTTCCTCCAGAACCCGTTCAACTCCTTTCAGCAGCCGAGTTGAGGCCTGTGGTGTAAAAGCATATACAGTTTATAACCACATGCTCTTGCCTTCGATCTTCCGCAGTCTGGAAGAGGATTACTGGCACTTGTGTGAATCCGTACAGGTCTGGGATGTTTCCGTCCAGAGACAGGTTGAGATCACCGGACCGGACACACAAAAACTTGTCCAGTTAATGACTCCCCGCGACCTGTCACAGGCAGAGCTTGGACAGTGTTTTTATGCTCCTCTCTGTGACGAAACCGGAGGAATGATCAATGATCCCATTCTCATCAAACACAGCAATAACCACTGGTGGCTTTCAATCGCTGATTCAGATGTATTGCTCTGGGCGAAAGGGCTGGCAACTGGTTTTGGATTGGATGCCCTTGTTACAGAACCTGATATTTGGCCGCTTGCAGTTCAGGGACCAAAAGCCGAAGAACTACTTTCCCGGATTTTTGGAAAAGAAATCAGCAAAATTCTTTTTTTTCGGAGCAGTACATTTAACTACCAGGGGACAAAGATGTTGGTGGCAAGATCCGGTTGGAGCAAACAGGGTGGTTTCGAAATTTATGTTAATGACTCGGAGTTGGGGGGACAACTCTGGGACGAACTTTTTGCAAAAGGTGAAGACCTGAATGTTGGACCGGGCTGTCCTAACTTGATTGAGCGAATTGAGAGCGGTCTGCTGTCTTTTGGTGGAGATATGGGATACAATACAACGCCGTTTGAATGTGGTCTTGATAAGTATGTCAGTTTGGACGCAGACATTGAAAGCCTGAGTCTTGAGGAACTAAGAACACGAAAGTCAAAAACCAAGCTCATTGGAATAGTGATTGATCGTAAGGTCAATTTGATAGACAAAAGAGTATTTATCGGCAGTAATGTGGTTGGAAAAATTACTTCCAACACCTGGTCTCCCCGATATTCAGTCTTCCTGGCGTTCGTGAGGTGTGAACTCAAACACCTGGAAGATGCTCAAAATTTACATGTTAAAACCACTTCTGGAGAAGTGTCAGTCAGGATCACCGACTTACCTTTTGATTTTGAAACTCTTGGATTGACAGGTATTGAAAAAGGTACGAGTATTTGACCTTAACTTTTACGATAGATTTACATTTGCATTTTTGAGCAATTCTTACAAATAGAACCGAACTTTGTTTCGTCATTTCAAAGAAAGTGAGTTTGATTTATGAAAGAAGCATATGAGTCACTCAGAAAGAATCCGGCAAACCACGTTCCTCTGACTCCACTCTCATTTCTACACCGAACTGCAGACATTTATGGTGAGCGGGAGGCAATAATATACGGTGAAATACGATACAACTGGCGCCAGTTACGGGAGCGCTGTCTGTGCATGGCCTCCAGTCTGACAGAACTTGGTGTAGGTTTGGGAGATACAGTAGCTGTACTGGCTTTCAATACACCGGAATTGTTTGAAGCACACTTTTCCGTACCCATGACCGGTGCCGTGCTCAACACTATCAACACCAGACTAGATGCTGAAACGGTTGCATATATCCTGAAATTTGGACAAGTCAAGGCACTGATTGTGGATCGTGAGTTGCTGCCACTGGCCCAAAAAGCTCTTCAAGACGAACAGATTAAACTAAAAATAATTCTGATTGACGACGATTCAGCAGAAGTTAAGCCCTCAGTCGAATTAGAAGTTTTGGAATATGAAGAGTTAATTAATTCCGGAGATCCTCAATTTACATGTCCTCCTTTACAGGACGAATGGCAGGCACTTTCATTGAACTACACTTCCGGAACCACGGGCCGTCCAAAGGGTGTAGTATATCACCATCGTGGATCATACCTGATGAGTATGGGAACAGTAACTGCTTGGGAATTACCCCATCACCCGCGTTATCTTTACAGTGTACCTATGTTTCACTGCAATGGTTGGGGCCACGTCTGGACCATGACATTAGTGGCTGCAACAGTGGTTTGCATGCGCTCATTCAGTCCAAAGCTGCTTTTTGATTTGCTGGTACGTCATGATATTACGCACTTTGGCGGCGCTCCTGTCCTTCTAAATATGCTGGCAAATGCCCCGACTGAGGAACAAAAACATTTCGATCGCTCAATAAAAGTCATGACTGCCGGTGCTCCTCCGCCGGCAAAGGTTCTGGAAAGTATGACAGAGTTTGGTTTTGACGTATTGCATGTATATGGTTTAACTGAAACGTATGGTCATATTCTGGAGTCAGCACCTCAGTCAGATTGGCAGGATCAAAGTGCCGCTTGCAGATCAGAGCTTATTTCTCGCCAGGGTGTTCGATTTCCAATGATGGAAGAAGTCTCTGTGATTGACCCTAAAACTAAAAAAGTGGTACCATCGGACGGTAAAACAATCGGCGAAATAGTGATGCGAGGTAATACCACAATGAAGGGCTATCTGAACAACAAAGAAGCAACTGCTGAAGCATTTGACGGTGGCTGGTTTCATAGTGGTGACCTGGCTGTTGTACAGGAAGACGGATACATTCAAATCAAAGACAGAGCAAAGGATATTATTATTTCCGGGGGTGAGAATATTTCCTCTGTTGAGATTGAAAACGTACTTTATAAGCATCCTGCAGTAGGAGAAGCAGCAGTTGTTGCAATGCCTGATGATAAATGGGGAGAAGTACCCTGTGCCTTCGTTGAGTTAAAAGCCGGAGAAAGTACAAAGGATCAGGAACTTATCGAATTTTGTAAACAACATATGGCCGGTTTCAAAAGACCAAAAAAAATAATTTTCGGCCCCCTGCCTAAAACCGCGACTGGGAAAATTCAAAAACATGAACTGCGTCAACGAATATAATCAAATATCTAGTGCAAAAGGCATTTTCAATAGTAAATTACAACGAAATGTTAGAAACATGAAATATACTTTTTTTGAATTAAGTATTGTGTGTCCTTAATTATTTTTAGTTAATTTGAAAAAATTTGAAAAAAAGTTTGACAAAAAATAATATCAGTGTTAGATATAGATTTAATTTATAAAAATAATTAATTTTACGGTCCTTTCATGGCTGATTAATTAACTTTCTTTAGAGGAACAGATCGATGAAAGTTTCAATGAAAGTAAACGGTACTGCATACGAGCACGATGTGGAAACACGAACGCTTCTTGTGCACCATTTACGAGAAAATATTCGACTAACGGGAACCCATGTAGGTTGTGATACCAGTCAATGTGGGGCATGCACCATCCATGTTAATGGAGAGGCAGTAAAAGCCTGCACTATGTTTGCGGTTCAGGCAGATGGTTCAGAAATAACTACCATTGAAGGTTTGGCGAATGATGGTGAACTTCACCCAGTCCAAAAAGCTTTTTGTGAGAACCACGGCTTGCAGTGTGGTTACTGCACGCCTGGAATGATCATGGCTTCAGTGGAAATGTTGAGAAATAACCCAAATCCCACGGAAGAAGAAATCAGGCATGGGCTTGAGGGGAATTTATGTCGGTGTACAGGGTATCATAACATCATAAAATCAATTAAAGCAGCAGCTGTTTCGACTCAAGGAGGTGCCTAATGGGTAAATACATTGGTGAAAGTGTATTAAGAAAAGAAGATCCAAGTCTCGTTACCGGAGAAGCTAAATATTTGGAAGATATACAGTTATATGGAATGGTTCATGCGGTAGTGAAAAGAAGCGATTACGCCCACGCAAAAATAAAAAACATCGATACTTCTGAAGCAGAGAAAATGCCGGGTGTTTTAGGAGTATGGACGGGTAAGGATTTTGAAGATTTAAATCCTATGCCCTGTGCTTGGCAGGCAGGAGGAATTACCAATAATGCCAATACCCCTAGAGTATTGGAAATTGACAAGGTGACCTTTACGGGACAGGGAGTTGCAGTTGTCGTGGCCGAAGACAGAAATGTGGCTGAAGATGCCTGCTCAAAAATCAACGTAGAATATGAAGAACTGCCTGTTGTTGTCTCCGCAGTAGATGCGATAAAACCTGGAGCCCCTCAACTCCATGAAAATGCTCCAAATAACATCTGCATGGAATGGGAATGTGGCAATCTGGATGGAACAGATCAGGCCCTCATTAATTCGGATGTGGTTGTTAAAGAACAACTGATCAATCAAAGACTTATCCCAAATTCAATGGAGCCTAGGGGTGCAATAGCGGAGTACAAATCGGCAACAGAAGAGTTTACGGTCTGGATAACTTCCCAAGCGCCTCATGTTCATAGATTATTAGCTACTGCCTTTGTTTTTGGAATACCAGAAACAAAAATGAGAGTTATTGCGCCGCATGTGGGGGGTGGTTTTGGATGCAAAATATTTCTCTATCCTGAATATTGCCTTGTTGCAGCATTAGCTAGAAAAATTGAATGTCCAATTAAATGGATGGAAACCCGTTCCGAGAACTTCCAGGCAACAACTCATGGAAGAGATCATTCAACCCAAATTCAAGTGGGCGCAAATAATGATGGTACCATCACTTCCTTGAAGGTAAATACAGTTGCTAATCTGGGTGGAACTCTTTCAACGATTGCTCCCGGAATTCCGACCACCCTTTATGGAAGACTGCTTTCAGGATCGTATAAGTTTCCGAAAATTTATTGTGGTGTTAAAGGTGTATACACCAATACAGGAATGGTCGACGCCTACAGAGGTGCTGGAAGACCAGAAGCCACTTTTGTCGTGGAAAGGGCAATGGATCTGGTAGCAAAAAAACTTGGAATGGATGTGCTGGATATTCGGAAAAAAAACTTCATTCAAAAAGATCAATTCCCCTACACCCCGGCGGATGGAATTACAAAAGGCCTTGCCTATGACAGTGGAGATTATGAAAAACCACTAAACAAGGCCCTTGAGATGTTCAATTATGCTCAATTCAGGGAAGAACAGAAAAGAGCCCGTAGCGAGGGTAAGTACCTTGGCGTTGGATTTTCGACCTACATCGAAGCCTGTGGTGTCGCTCCATCTGCATGGATTGGAGCTGGAGGAGAAGGTTGGGGTGCTGGACTTTGGGAAAGTGCTAACATTCGTGTTCATCTGACGGGGAAAGTTGTGGTGACTACCGGTTCCTCACCACATGGTCAAGGCACTGAAACGACCATGGCACAAATAGCTGCTGATGGATTAGGCTTACCCTTTGATGATGTAGATGTTCAATACAACGACACCTTGGGAACACCCTTTGGTTATGGGACTTATGGAAGCAGAAGTGCTGCTGTAGGAGGTACTGCCCTCTTCAATGCAGTCCAAAAAGTCAAACAGAAAGCCCTCAGAATTGGAGCTCATATGTTGGAGGCTTCCGTCGATGATGTTGTTTATGAAGATGGCAAAGTCAGTGTCAAAGGATCTCCGGATCAGGCAAAAACGATCCAGGAAATCGCTGGAACCGCAGCTTTAGGTTACAGTCTTCCTGAGGGAGATGAACCCTTCCTGGATGAAACTGCATATTTCGATCCTCCCAATACGACATGGCCTTTTGGTACTCATATTTGTGTTGTTGAAGTCGAAAAAGAAACAGGTTTAGTGAAGGTCAAAAGATATCTGGCAGTTGACGATGTTGGCAACGTGATTAATCCCATGATCGTTGACGGGCAAATTCATGGAGGAATTGCTCAGGGGGTTGCACAGGCGCTCTGGGAATCAGGCGAATACAACGAGTCCGGTCAACTGGTTTCAGGTTCTCTGATGGATTATGCTATTCCCAGAACCGATTGTCTGCCTAATTTTGAACTCGATCGAACTGTCACTCCAAGTCCTACTAATCCATTAGGTGTCAAAGGGGTAGGAGAAACAGGAACGATTGCCTCCACGCCGGCAGTGGTCAATGCCGTTATGGATGCCTTAGCACCGTTTGGAGTAACCAATCTGAATATGCCGCTCACGTCACAAAAAGTTTGGACAGCAATTCATAAAAAAAAAGGAGCTTAAATGTACACAGCAGAATTTGATTATGTTAGGGCTTCAAGCATTGAAGAAGCCATTTCTCTGAAAGGAGGTAATGAAGAGTCAAGTCTACTTGCAGGTGGTCACAGTTTGATTCCTGCTATGAAATTGAGACTTAGTACTCCTCAAAAATTGATTGATATCTCAGGATTAGATCAGTTGAAAAACATTTCTAACAATGGGAACTACATCAGCATTGGTGCTTTATGCACCCACAAAAAATGTGCGGAATCCGATATAATTCAGACTAATTGTCCAGCATTAAGTGATGCGGCTTCGGTGATTGGTGATCCACACGTAAGGAACAAAGGTACCCTTGGAGGAGCTTTAGCCCATTCTGATCCCCAGGCAGATTATCCAGGGGCGCTATTAGCCTTGAATGCGACCTTTGTTGCAAAAGGACCTTCTGGGGAACGAACAATTGAAGTGGATGACTACTTCACTGGACTTTGGGAAACAGCACTAGGTGAAGGTGATTTGCTAACCGAGATCAGAATTCCTGTTAACTCTATGAATGCCAACTCCTGTTATGTGAAGTTTCCTCAACCTGCGTCAAGATATCCTTATGTGGGGTGCGGAGTCTCTTTGAGTTCGAGCAGTGGAACCTGTTTAGATATACGTGTCGGATTCAGTGGAGTGGGTGAGTGGGCTTTTCGGGATTCGGGAATCGAAAGTGCTCTCAAAGGCCAACCTTTGAATGAATCAACCATTTCCTCAGCTGCAGATAAAGCTGCTGAAGGTAAGGCGGTGTTGAGCGATCATTTTGTCAGTGAAGAATACCGTAGGGCCATGTCCAAGGTTTTTGCAAAACGTGCACTGACGCAACTTTCGTAAAACTTATCCTTCCTCAAAATCCCTATCCTGATAAAATTAAGGACAGGGATTTTCCCAATTTGTATATTCTATCAATTTTCTCTAAAACTTAAAATTTTTTATATTTAATAAAAGTTTAACTATGATTGATTTACGTAGCGATACAATAACAATTCCAACTCCAGAAATGCGTGAAGCAATGGCACAAGCTCCTGTGGGTGATGATGTTTATGGTGAGGATCCAACCGTCAATGCTCTGGAAGAACGTGTCGCAGAAATTCTTGGAAAAGATGCAGCTATTTATATGTCTTCCGGAACAATGACCAATCAAGTCGCAGTAAGAACACACACTGAACCCGGAGATGAAATATTAATCGACAAGAATGCACACATATATTTTTATGAGGCTGGTGGAACTGCGGCACTCTCAGGAGTGATTTGCAGCTTAATTTCGGGAGAAAGAGGAGTTTTTGGGGCAAAAGAAATGGAAGCTGTTATCTCCGAAAAAGAACCTCATACAACAATTATGAGACCAGTGGATTTGCATTTACCTCGTACAAAGCTGGTTTGTTTAGAAAATACGACCAATCGTGGAGGGGGAAAAGTTTGGCCACTTGAAAAATTAGCCGAAGTAGAAAAAATTGCCCGATCAAAAAATTTAAAAATGCATCTTGATGGTGCACGAATTTGGAATGCTGCAACAAATTTAAAAGTTCAAGAATCTGATATTGCACGTTATTTTGATTCAATCAGTGTCTGTTTTTCCAAGGGGCTTGGGGCCCCAGTGGGCTCAGCTTTGGTGGGCAGCTTCGATTTTATAATGGAGGCCCGGCGATACAGAAAACAATTCGGTGGTGGGATGAGGCAGGCAGGAATTGTAGCTGCAGGCGCTTTGTATGCGCTAGAAAATAATAGAAAAAGATTGAATGAAGACCATGCGAATGCAAAATTATTTGCTAGGGGACTTGAAGAAATTAAGGGAATTCAAATCAATCCTGAAGATGTAGAAACAAATATCTTAATTTTCAGTTTGTCAAAAATGTCTTCACATGAATTTGCCGAGCGTCTGAGTGAACAGGATACTCACATGCTACCATGGGACAACACTTCAATCAGAGCCGTCACAAACTTGATGGTCACAGAGGATCAAATTCTCAAGGCACTAGAGCAAATTCGTCAAGTTGTATCGGAATAAGCTCTGTGTTTAGATCTTTCACAAAAATAAATAATATTTTTAATTTTTGATAGTTTAACTAATCGTTTTTGTCATATCATCTTTTCCTCAACCTTTAACAGTTTTGTGTATGAATTGCCCTCTAAACGGTGTCTATACAGCTTCCTTGACACCACTTAAAAGATCATATGAACCAAATTTACCAGCATTAGTTCGCCATGTACAATGGCTGCTCGAATCAGGGTCTGATGGAGTAGCATTACTTGGAAGCACTGGCGAGGCTAATTCGTTGACTATAGAACAACGTCTAGCCATTATTGAAATATCTGCAAAGAAATTACCAACGGATCGTCTTATAATGGGTACTGGCTCTTGTTCTCTTAAGGATGCTGTACACTTAACTAAAGCCAGCATTGATGCAGGTGTTTATGCAGTTTTGGTGCTCCCTCCTTTTTATTACAAACCGCAAAGCGACAAAAGTGTTCTCCGTTTTTATTCGGAGTTGATATCCATTGTGGATGACACAAGACTGCGTATCATTTTTTATAATTTTCCAAAACTAAGCGGCTATAATTTCAGTGTCGAAATTTTACAGGAATTAAAACAGCGTTTTGGAGACATTGCCGCGGGGATCAAGGACAGTTCAGGAGAATGGAAGAATATGTTGGGCATAGTACAAAACATTCCGGACTTCATGGTGTACACAGGTACTGAAACTTTATTACTGGACATATTAAACAAAGGTGGAGCGGGCTGTATTACCGCAACAGCAAACCTGATTGCACCGGAGTGTCAGCGTGTTTATCAAGCCTGGAAAAATAATAAACAAAAAGTCGCAGAAGAAGCACAAATGAACCTCACAAATTTACGAAAAACTTTAGAAAATTACCCGCTTGTCTCTGAACTCAAAAGCCTCTTTGCTTCTAAAACTAATACAGAAGAATGGGAAAATATGCTACCTCCATTTGACCCGATTTTAGATAAACAAGTGGAAGAACTAACAGAACAAATCAAAGGGCTTGGCTTGGATTTAGAGCTTCGTCTCTGATAGGGATCCTAAGTAATTTCAATGTTCCATAGTTAGTTTTTCAAAGAACATGGAAGTTTTTTGAGAAAAACGGTCAAAAAAATGCAAGTATAAAATAATGATCAACACCTAAAGCATTTTAGGTAACTAAAGTCAGTGATAAACGACTCTCATTTGGAAAGCGCTTCGGCCTAACAAAATAGCTAGAATTATGAACGAAGAACTTTATCTGGTGGCCTACAAGGACATCGAGCAAAAAGAAATTGACGAAGCCCTCTGGCTCAAGGCAATGTCTCATGCCGGTGGCGATAAAACTAAAGCCAAGTGGGCCTACATTGAATTACGAGTCGATCAATTGTTGCGGGACCCTTCTCTTCGGCACAGCGCCAGCAAGAAGGTCCGCAAGCCAACTCATCAGTCAGGAGCTTATATGATGTGGTTTAGTATTCTGTTTTTCTTTACAATTATCTCCGCAGCTGTTGTTGTGGATGTTGAAGAAATGACCCTTGTTTTTTCAAATGGATTGTACGTTTTAGACGTTTGGTCCTTGATTTTTGTTTTACCTGCAGCCATTTTTTTTGGTATTTCGGCAACCTCCTGGACTACATACTTGCGTTGTTGGACTTACACTTTTGGAAGTGCCAAGCGGGTTACGATCATTGATGCACGTGCTGTAGCACGCTGCCTGAACGTTATGGGTCTTGTTTCCCTGAAAATGGGAGTTATAGGAACGCTTCTAATTGTTATTTTCATGTTTCATGATTTGGATAACTGGAAAGTTAAGGTAACTATGGCAGTAATTACCTTAGTTTATGGTGTTGTTTTAAAACTCCTCGCTTATGTTTTAGAACAGCGGGTGCTGAATCATTATGTACATTAAATAAAAAATTCTACTTTTCTGACCTCTTCAACAGTTTTACCTCCTTAGCTAAAACAGTACCGGTAAAAATTGACACCAGTCAATTTTTTTAAATCAATAATATTGACATTTAGAAAGAAAATCTGGAGAATCATAGACTCTCTTGATTTGCAGTTCTTCATGTAGAAGAAGTGTATAAATTATTGGCCTGTCTGGAAAACAACTTCATAAAGCAGAATAACATTCTTAAATTATCTGTTTTCTGTTTTAACTAACTGTTAATTTTCAGTACTACCAACAACCCTAACCAGCTTTTTTTGTAAAAGCTGTTCCAGCAACCTAAAGGTAAAAGTGACCACTCAAGAAAAAACAGTCCCAGTTCCCCCCGCCGCTCCATCCAAACCAGATCCAATTGTATTTTTAGAAGAAGATGAGGACTTTGATGCACTCTATGAAGAGAGCCTGAAGGGTTTTCACGAGGAAGATATTGTTTCCGGTACGGTAACGGAAATAACCCGTGATTATGTCACTGTTGATATTGGCTTCAAATCAGACTGTCTGATAACTATAAATGAATTTCAGAATACTGAAGGTGTACTCCAGGTAGAACTTGGAGACTCTGTGGAAGTATATGTTGAGGCACTGGAGGCAGATGAAGACGGAGTTACTTATCTTTCGAAACGCAAAGCAGAAAAGGTAAGAACCTGGCAGAAAATTGGAGAAGTTTATGAAGAAGACGGGATTGTACGCGGAACAATTGTGGCACGAATTAAGGGAGGTCTTTCCGTAGATATTGGAGTTAAAGCTTTCCTGCCTGGATCTCAGGTTGATTTACGTCCCGTACGTAACCTTGATAATCTGCTGGGAGAAGATTTTGATTTTAAAATTTTGAAGTTCAACCAAAAACGCGGAAACATTGTCCTTTCCCGTAGAGTTTTGCTGGAAATAGATCGCGATGAAAAACGTCTTAAAACACTGGACATCCTCAAAGAGGGAGCAATTATTAAGGGCTATATCAAGAACATCACCGATTATGGTGTATTCGTTGATTTAGGTGGAGTGGATGGTTTGCTGCACATCACAGACATGACATGGGGACGTATCGCCCATCCTTCTGAGATGTTCGAAATTGGTGACGAGGCAGATGTTGTCGTACTGAAGTATTTTCCTGAAGATCAGAAAGTATCACTTGGACTCAAGCAAAAAGATCAAAATCCATGGGAAATGGTTGAAGAAAAATTTTCCGTTGGAACAAAAATTACCGGTAAAATTGTTAGTCTGACAGACTATGGTGCATTTATCGAAATTGAACCTGGAGTAGAAGGTCTCATCCATGTTTCTGAAATGTCATGGACCAAAAAGGTTCGGCATCCTTCTAAAATTGTTGAACTTGGTGAAATGGTGGAAGCAATCGTCAAAGATCTTGACGTGGAACGCAAACGGATTTCACTTTCACTTAAAGAAGTTCAGGCAAATCCGTGGAAACTTGCTCTTGATCGCTATCCTGTGGGATGTATCGTCAAGGGATCTGTTCGCAATGTAACAGATTTCGGTATATTTGTTGGCCTTGATGAAGGAATTGACGGCCTGGTACATGTATCAGATATTTCCTGGAAACAACGCCAGTTTAAACCCACTGACTTCTCCAGTAAAGGTGATGAAATTGAGGTGAAAGTACTTAATATTGATGTAGAACAAGAGCGTCTCTCGTTGGGCATCAAACAGTTAACAGAAGATCCATGGAAAAATCTTGATGAAAATAATCCTCTTGGCACAGAAATAACCGGAACAGTGGTAAATCTAACCGACTTTGGCATTTTTGTTGAGGTATCTGATGGAGTAGAAGGTTTGGTGCATATTTCTGAAATAGATGATTCCATTCAGAAAAACAAAATTCATGAAGTATATCCTGTAGGGACAGAAGTAAAAACAAAAGTAATGAAGATTGATCTGGAAGAAAGACGTTTAGGGTTGAGTATCACTGAAATACTTTCGACTCCCCCTCCAGTTGTTGAAGTTCCAGAAGAAGACTCTAAAGCAAAAGCTGACTCTGCAGAGGAAGAAAAACAATCCGTTAGTGCTGAAGCTGAACCTACAGAAACAGATAAAGAAGCAGCAGAAAAAGAGTCTGTAACCACGGATGAAACAGAAGATAAAGTTGAGGCAGAAACAGAAACTCCTCCGGTAGAAGAAAAGGAAGATGCAGTTGAAGCAGAAACTCCTCCTTCAGTGGAAAAAACGGACGTAGCTGCAGAAAAGGATACTGCACCCAAAAAAGAAAAAAAAGATGCAGTTGAAGAAAGTCTTGAATCAAAAGCTAAAAACGACGAAGATTCCTCAGAAAAAGAAACCATAGAAAAGCCTGAGTCAACAGAAAATAATTAAACAGATTGTTTGGATACCAAAACCGCTTTTTTAATACTATTAACGGCCTCCAGAATGGTTTCGTTCCCAGGATCCAAAAGCAGGGCTTCGTTGTAAAATGACGAGGCACCTGTCAGGTCACTTTGAAACTCGAGTGAAACTCCCTGAAGATAGAGATTCCCCGCTGTTTTTTCTGTTACTGCATCTCGGGTAATCAGTTTTTCCAGCTAATTGTGGAAAACATTAGTTTAATTCTTTTTGAATTAAATTTCGTGGCTGATAAATTAGTTATCGATAAAATTAGGTATTCCTGAAACAGTTTACCTCTTGTTATCCCGGACTTGATCCGTGATCCAGACACCAATTCAAGTTGAAAACAAGATTTGATGCAATTCCAATGGACTCAGCGAGTCAGTTCATTCGGCAGGTTTTTGTAACAATGAGAGTTCAGTCTGGCCGTACCATTGTGAAGATTGTGTTTGAGTCCACTTCCGTGTAGTCGTTGTAGCCCAGCCGTCCAAGCGGATGCATCCGACCCACG
>Ga0302127_10000282_pt1 | contig 27074 bp, 22 predicted proteins | sample CB4_SCM_MG_FD_204452 | JGI IMG/M metagenome (GOLD analysis project Ga0302127, IMG submission 204452) | Marine microbial communities from Western Arctic Ocean, Canada - CB4_SCM | ecosystem: Environmental > Aquatic > Marine > Oceanic | place: Canada: Western Arctic Ocean | collected 2017-09-24
GGTCTCACTTGCATTATCTTTCCAGGGCATGAAGCACCGAGCGCGGAGGCAGGCTGGACAAGGCATACCCGTCGACGTCATTGCGCGCGTTGCCGCGGTGAGTCAGATAGAGCGCGAAGCTGTCGAGCGCCAAGATCGAGCCGTGGTTGTCGAGCGGGCACGTGCACGTAACGAAGCGGCCGGCCCGGACTGGCAGGTCAAACGGACGTTGATCTTTGCGGCCGCAGCGTTCGTGGTCATGATGGCAGTGGTGCTGCGCGACGCAGCCAGCGAGGGCTCTGAGCCATTCGACGAGACGACGGGGACGCTACCTGCGTTCGTCGCCGACGGCCCCCCTCGCCATGACGGTCCTGACGAGGTGATCCTCGAGCGCTTTGAACGCGTGGATGACGCCACGATCCGAATTGCGGGTTGGGCTGCGGAGACCGACCGCATCGAGGTGCTCGCCGAAGGGCAAGTGGTCGCGACTGTGCCCATCACCGTCGAACGGCTCGATACTGCACTCGAGCATGGTCTGGGCGGCACGGCCTTCGTGGGCTTCGACGCTGAAGTCGAGGTCCAAGCGGGATCCGGATCGATCTGCGTGGCCCGGCCCGACCAGTTGCCTGGCGTGCACGCCTGCGATCGCCCCATGCTCGACATGGCAAGTCAACGCGTTATCGCGTTCTACGGCGTGCCTTACGCACCGCGGCTGGGCACGCTTGGTGACGGTGAGCCCGAAGAAGTCTTGGCGAGGCTGGACGCGCAGGCCGAGCCGTTCCGGTCCGACCGTCGGCCGGTGATGCTCGCGTTCGAAGTGATCGCGACGGTCGCTCAGGCGAGCCCCGGCTCGGACGGTAACTACAGCGCTTCCATCGCCAAGGATGGCATCTGGACCTTTGTCGACACCATCCGTGCGGTCGGAGGCATCATGGTCATCGACTTCCAGACCGGTCGAGACACCTACCTCGACCAGGTGCCGGACTACGTCGATTTCTTGAGCCAACCCGATGTCCACATCGCGCTGGATCCGGAGTGGGATATGGAGGCGGGTGAGGTGCCAAACGAGGTGATCGGGTCGTCCGATGCCGAGGAGATCAACGAGGTCATGGAGTTCGTCGCCGACATCGTCCGCGAGCACCGGCTCCCGCGCAAGGTAATGGTGGTACACAACTTCACCGACGGGATGATCGCCAACCGTGACCTGCTCGCACCTCCACCCGAGATCGATTTGGTGATTCATATGGATGGGCACGGTCCACCACAGAACAAGATTGGCGTGTACGACCGCCTCGCGGCCAACCCGCCGATCTACAACGGCTTCAAGCTCTTCTACCAACGAGACTTTCCGCTCATGACGACCGAGGCTGTGCTAGCCCTCGATCCCGGATTCGTGAGCTTCCAGTAGGTCGCGGGCTTGGGTGCAAGCCAGAGCATGCTGTGTCAGCCTCTGGCTCGGCCACACGCCGATGTGGGTTCACGAGGTACCCGAGGGTCGGCCAATAGCGCTCCGAGTTAGTCCCGACCGGCCGAGATGAGTTCGATCCAGAACAGCTCTGAGAAACGCTGACGCCATCCAGTCCCGTCATTGACCAACGCTCCGAGCTCGGTTAGCTCGGCGTCGCTGAACCGCCGGCCGCCGCCAGAATCTCATCAAAGCCGTATTTGACCTCGGCACCGTTGGACACATCGACGACGACCGCGGTCACCTCGACTCCGGATGCATCGGCGAGATCGACGAGTTTGGTGCCCTTGTCCAGGGACCGCATCGTGGCGAAGACCCGGTGTCGTTGGCCGGCCAGGTGTAGGGCGGTGGCCCTGCCTATGCCGGAGTTTGTGCCGGTGGTAACGGTCACGGGGTTGTTCATGGTCGGTCCTGCTTTGGCCTAGCAGTCCGGGCGGTACTGTCCCTGCTGATGAGAGACGCCGGGCTCGTAGCCGCCATTAATCTCGCGACAGTCGGTCAGCCGAAGACGACCAAGGCCACGCCCACCGCGAGCCCCAAGGCGGCCAGTAATTCGGCCCGACGGAGCGTCTTGGGCAGGTGGGCCTCGGAGATGGCTGAAGCGTCGATGGTTCCTGCCCGTGTTGGGACGCCCGGCGATGTTGCACCGAACGCATCCACGATCGCTTGTGACACGTTGAGCAGGCGGTCGATGTCGGCGGGCGATGCGTGCCGTCCGTCAGCGCTGACAACCACCGTGAGGATGGGGCCGGCCACTTCCACGACTGTGGGCGTTGCCTCGGTGAGGACATGCTTCAGCGTCGGGTCGAGTGCCGAGACGCCTGTGACGGCAAACCGTTGGGCGAAGACATCGCTTCGGCCACCGAAGCGCTGTTTGGTCCATGCGCCTCCGGGCGTGATCCGGAACGCATCCAAGCCGTCCTCCAGCTCGATCGCGAGCGCCACGTGTCCAACAGGAGACGGGGGGTGTATCGACGCGTCGATGTCGATCCAGTATCGATGGCCGATCGATGTGAGCCCGGTCAACACTCCTGGGTGACCAATGAGCACCGATTCTGCGCCTTCGATGTCCGGGTCCGGCCAACTATCGGTCGTAGCGAGGTCGAGTGCTGAGGCAAGGTTCGCCCGCAGCGTCCGCGTGGCTCGGCCGCGACGGCGCAGGCCCAGCACGAAGACGGTTGGTGCGCAGCCGATAACGAGGATCCACCCGACGACCATCATCGGTCGACTCGGCGCGACGATTGTGTAGCGGTGTTTCGGTCGCGATCACTCATGGTCCAACGGTGGTCGCGTGGCTTCGGTGATCGCTCGGTCGATCAGTTGCATAGGGTGCACGGTGGGAACACCTACCGCCGCGAGGTGCATGGAACATCCAGGGTTCGCAGAGGCCACCGAATCCGGCCGGACACGCGCTATTGACGCAACCTTGCGCTCGCGAATTTGACCAGCGAGCTCGGGTTCGAGCACGGAGTACGCACCGCCGGCACCGCAACACAGGCCTTCGTCATCGAGCTCTACCAGCTCGCGAACAAACGGTGCCAGGACCTCGCGCGTGGCCAGGTGTACACGCTGGACATGTCGAAGGTGGCAGGGATCTTGAACCGCGACGAGAAGGTCGAGAGGCTCGACTTGGGGGAGGGACTGCACGTGATCGGCGAGCCATTCCTGGATGTCGAACACACGTGCTGAGAAAGCGGCGGCTTCGGCTGTCCCGATGAGGTGGCCGTAGTCCTTCATGGCTGCTCCACAGCCTGCCGAGTCCACCAGGATGGGCCGGTCCGGCTCGAGGGTGTCCATCATGGACTTGGCCAGCCGCCGAGTGTCATCGGCGAGTCCGGCGTGGGCCTGAAGCGCTCCGCAACAAGGGGCCAGGTCACCGGTCGGTGTCACGCCGAAACCCGCCGCCTCAAGGACGCGCTGGCCAGCCTGGTGCACGTCGCGTTGCCATGCATCCATCACACAGCCAGTGAATAGGTAAACGTCGGTACCCGATGAAACAAGCTGGTCGCGTCGCAGCGGCAATGCCTCTGACAGGCCAAGACGCTTGGGTACCAGCTTGGCGCGCTGAGCCACTGCGAGCGCTTTCGAGCCGATCTGCAGCAGTCCCGGATGTTCGAGCGGCTTGAACGCCAGGCGCTGCCACGTGGGCGTGATCATGTTTGCATCGGCCAACGTCTCACGGGTCTGTTCCATGAGATGGCCGAAAGGGACGCTGGAGGGGCACGCAGGCTCACAGCCGCGACACTGCACGCATGTTTCGAACGACCGCAGAACCTCGTCGGTGACTGGCACGTCGTTGTTTTGGACCTCACGCATCAACTGAATGCGCCCGCGGGGGGACATTGTTTCGTCGCCGGTCACACGAAATGTGGGGCAATGCGGGAGGCAGAGGCCGCATTGAACACACGTATTGAGATCATCGGGATCGAGATGAAGATCCACTACCAGCCTCCAACTTGTCGCCCAGGATTGAGTCGCCCCAACGGGTCGTATTGGTCTTTGACCCGTTGGGCCACGATCGCGATTGCTGGATCGATTCTGCGTTGCGGCTGGGCCTTCTCGGCGAAGACGGTCCCGACGCCGACGACAGCCGTATACGCGCCGGTCTCGTAGCCGTCGATACTTGCCAGGTCGGAGGGTCGTAGCGACCATCGGTGTCCGGTTGGCGCAGCAGGAGCGTCGGCTTCGGTGAACGATCCGACGGCCCGTAGGGCTTGTGCTTGGCTGGCCACGTCGACGCCATGGCCCTCCAGCTGCGCCCAGGTTTGGGCGCCATCCCACAACACTGCGCTGGGGGCCAGGACCGCTCGGTATGCCAGGAAAGGGTCGGCATCGCTGGCGCAGTACCACTGGCTCACCGCGGGGACTGGGTTGGTTCGAAGAATGAATTCGGCGAGACAGCCCAGCGTCCCGAGCGATCCCGCCATCAGTCGTGGGAGGTCGAATCCCGTGACGTTCTTGACGGTCGGCCCGCCGCCTGAAACCAAGCGACCTTCCGCCGAGACATAGCGGACCTGCAGCACCGAGGTCCGCACGGCGCCGCGGCCGAGCATGCGGTGATCGTTGTGGCCCACGGCAATGGCTCCGCCGACGGTGCCGCCACGTTCGGGTAGTCCGGTCCGTTGCCCATCAGCGGCAAGCACCGCTTGGAGTTCATTGACCGGAGTCCCGGCGCGCACCGTGACGGTCATCTCCTCGGGTACGTACTCGACGACGCCCGCTGGTGCACGGAGCACCCGCGTGCTGTCATGTAACGCACCGCCGATGTCCCACCGCGTCCGTTTGCCCTCGATGGCAATCGGGCCATCGGCACCGATCTCTTCAGCGAATGCCGCGAGTACGGGATCGGAATTGGTCAGCAGCGCTGTCATCCCCAGATGTCCTTTGGCACGGCGCGGAGTTGTTGGATGTCGGCACAGCTGTGACCGGTCGGCATGACCTTGCCCGGGTTCGATCGGCACACCGGATCGAATGCTTTGCGCACCCGGTTCTGATGGTCGAGGTCATCGTCGGTGAACATTCGGTCCATGAACTTCTGCTTCTCGACGCCAATACCGTGCTCGCCCGACAGCACTCCGCCGGCATCGAGCGACGCGGTGATGATCTCGCCCCCGGCAGCATGAACCCGATCCAACACGCCGTCCTCGCGGCCGTCGAAGATAAGCAGCGGATGGAGATTCCCGTCGCCCGCATGGAAAACGTTCATGACCAGCAGCTCGTACTTGTCGGCGATGGCATAGACCTGTTCGAGCACATCGGCGAGTTTCGAACGTGGCACGACCGTGTCATGCAGGTAGTAGTCGGGTGCGATTTGGGCGATGGCCCCGAACGCAGTCTTGCGACCCTTCCAGAGCAATGCGCGCTCGGTGTCATCGGCTGCGAGGCGTACGTTGGTGGCGCCGTTGTCCTCACCGATTTCACGAATCCGATCGGCGTCGATGTCGATGCCCTCATCGAGCCCATCGACCTCGGCCAGCAATACCGCAGCTGCATCGGTGGGGTAGCCGGCGTGTACGTAGTTCTCGACAGCAACGGTGATCCGTTGGTCCATGACTTCCATGGCTGCCGGCACAATCCCAGCAGCGATGACGGCGCTGACGGTATTGGCGGCGTCGCGCACCGAGTCGAACGACAACAGCAGCGTCCGTACAGCTGGTCGGTTCCGGGTCAGGCGTACCGCGACCTTGGTCGCGATCCCGAGCGTGCCTTCACTCCCGACGAACACCCCGCGAAGGTCGTACCCAGGCGGCTCGGCTTCGATGCCGCCCAGATGCAAGATCTCGCCGGATGCGGTTACGACCTCGAGTGCGACGACGTGTGCATTAGTGACGCCGTAGGCCAAACAGTGCGGCCCGCCCGAGTTGTTGGCGACATTGCCGCCAATGGTGCAGACCTGTTGGCTGGAGGGGTCGGGCGCAAAATGATAGCCACGCGGCCGGAGGTGGTTGGTGAGATCGAGGTTGATGACACCCGGTTCGACCCATGCAATCTCGTTGGCCACGTCGATGTCGAGGATGTGGTTCATTTTTGTCATCGCGATGACAACCGGAGCCCCTAACGGGATGGCTCCGCCGGCTAAGCCGGTCCCCGCACCGCGAGGTACGACCGCCCGCCCGTGGCGCTCGGCAATACCCATGATGTGTGCCACCTCGTCGGTGGTGAGGGGGTAACAGATTGGACCGGCGTTGCCCCCCTCGAACACTGAGGCATCGTGGCTGAGGAGTGACCGGGCCGCGCTGTCGTTGGCCACACGATCGGGGGCGAGGGCTGCCTGTAGGTCTGTGACGAGGGGGTCGGGATCGGGAGCCGCTTCACCCGCGACCCGTGCACGGATGCGGTTCAGTAGTGACGTCATTTACGGCTGGTGTCCTTCATCCGCCGGGGAATCTCAATCTAGTGGCCGCTGCCGCGGAGTAAGACTCGCGTTTGGCGCGTCGAGCGGCTCGCCGTCATGGCCCGGGGCTTAGGCGTAGCGTTCCAGCGGAGTCCCGAAGCGCAGGTTGTCCTCGTCGACATCGGGATTGTCGAACAAGACTTCGCACTCCATGGCGTCTGGATCTCGGAAGAAGATGCTGATCTTTCGGCCGAACTCGGTCACCACCCCGTCGCTCGCACTCGTGGCGACGAGCCTGCGGCGGATCTCCTCGAACGATCCGAGATCGGCTGCTTGAAGGCCGATGTGGTCGATCCGTCCACGCCCGAACATCGGCGTCTGCTGCTCGGCCTCGTGGTTGCCATCGATCTCGAACACATTGAGCTCGCTAGTGGCTCCGACGTTGAGGATGACCATGCGAGGGCCACCAGGAAACTCGGGGCCGTCGCGTTCGACCGTGGCACCGAATACGTGGACGTAGAACTCGATGAGCCGATCGGCGTTTTTGGTGATGGTGGCGACGTGGTCGAGCCCGATCGTCAGCATCGCTGTTGTCCGGGTTGCGCAGCCTCGATGTGCACAGGCTTGGTGAGCACAGTCCTGGTGGGCGCAGCCTTGATGTGCAGAGTCCTCGTGAGCATCGTCTCATCCTTTCGTTAGGGGTTCTTGATGTCGAGTTGCGTCTTCAGCTTCCAGTGGTGTTGAGCGGAGCAGTCCAGGGCGGAGCGGTTCAGGTCTCGCGGTCACGTAGGAATCGGCGAAGGATCTTGCCGCTTGCCGACTTCGGGATCTCGTCGATGAACTCGACCAGCCGTATCTTTTTGTAGGTCGCTACGGTGCCTGCCACGAAGTCCATAATGTCGGCCTCGGATGCCTCGGCGCCGGCCTTCAGCGTGACGAAGGCCTTTGGCAGCTCGCCGGCTTCTTCATCGGGCACGCCGATGACGGCGACGTCGGCAACCGCGGGGTGCGTGATGATCAACGCTTCGAGCTCGGCAGGGGGGACCTGAAAGCCCTTGTACTTGATGAGCTCTTTGACACGATCGACGATGTAGACGTGATGGTGTTCGTCGATGACGCCAACGTCGCCGGTGTGGAGCCACCCGTCTTCATCGATGGTGTCGGTGGTTGCTTGAGCGTTGTTGAGGTAGCCCATCATGACATTGGGACCGCTCAGCCACAGCTCTCCTTCGCCGCCCGCCGCTTGATCTTCGCCCGTCTCGGGATCGACGATACGAATGGCGCAGTTGGGAACCGTCAGACCAACCGAGCCCGGTCGATATTGTCCCGATGGTGTGACGTGGCTGGCGGGGGACAACTCGGTCATGCCATAGGCCTGGATCACCTGGCAGTCGATGCGGGCAGCGGCCTCGTCGGCAAGCTCGGCACCCAAAGGGGCGGCTCCGGACAAGACGACCTCGAGTGAGGACAGGTCGAAGTCGTCGATGATGGGCTGCTTGGCCAGGGCCAGGATCATCGGGGGCACTGCATAGAAATGGGTGATCTTGTGTGACTGAATCAGCTCGAGGGCGCCCACGAGATCGAAGCGCGGCATCGAGACGACCGTGCAGCCGTTGGAGAGCAGCCCGTTCATCAGGATCTGCATCCCGTAGATATGAAAGAACGGGAGGGCGGCGAGACCAGACGAGTGAGCGTCATAGGTCAGCATGGCGTCGCACTGAACGAGATTGGCCACCAGGTTCGTGTGGCTCAACATGACGCCCTTGGGAAGGCCCGTGGTGCCCGATGAATAGGGGAGCACCATGACTTGGGTGGCGGGATCGACCGGGACTTGCTCGATCGGCTCTGCCGACAGAAGCTCGTTCATCGGGGTTGCGTCGCTGTGTTCTCCAATGACATAAACCTCGGTCACCGCTGTCCCCACAATGGCTTCGAGGGCTGCCGGCAACACCTCGGGAATAGCGACGAGTTTCGAAGCACCAGCATCGAGGAGCTGGAACCGGATCTCCTTGGCGTTGTAGGTGGGGTTGACCGGCGTGCAGATGCCGCCGGCAACGGCGACGCCGTGGAAGACCACGGCGTACTCGGGGATGTTCGACGCGATTAAGGCCAGGGTGTCGCCTGGGGCGAACCCGCGCGACGCGATGCCTCCGGCGAATCGGTGGATCTGATCCTTCAGCTTGGCAAAGGTGACCACGCGACCGGAGCCACTGTCGATGAAGGCTGGCTTGTCGGCGACATCGTCGGCCCGACGGAGAACGTGTTTGGTGATGGGGATGTCGGGGACTACGACATCATCAACGATGCTTGCGTGAACGATTGCCATGAGGTACCTCAGGTCCGGGGTTCGGCTGTCGAACGTACCACGCCAAAATCCCCTTGATCCGGGACTGTGGCGCTGGGGCAACGAGCCTGGTGGATGTTGTGCCCGTGGGTTTGGTGTCGGGGCAACGAGCCAGGTGGCTGGCTGTGGTGTCGGGGGCTGCCATGCCGTCTCAAAGCGGGCCCAGTGACTCCATCGTTGGGGGGTATGCCAGTTCGGCAATGACGTAGTTGGCAATGATCCCGGTCGGTAGTTGTTCGCCCCAGCCACGCTCGACCATCCGGGCTACGACCCAGAGCGCCGCGTGATGATCTCATCCGAGTAGGCCTTCGCCCCACCCGGCGCCGGGCAGTGCGCGGTCATGACGAGACCACGAATCATGGCGGAATCGAATTGGAGGCGCAGTGGTTGGCGGGAATAGCGAGGGGCCACTGAAGCGCGGCACAGCCCCGGGGCCGACATTTGATGTGGATCCCGGGGCTGGCTACAGCGTGCTATTCAGTCATTCGGTTGAACGACGGCGGTTAGCCGATTTCGATGCCGTACAGGCCGTCGAACACCTCGTCGTAGAACGTGAACGGGTTGGCCGGAACCATACCGCCCGTTGCCGGATCGAGGGAGAACGCTGCCCCACAAGGGCTGTGCTGGCCGTTGGTCCAGTCGATGGGGCAGGAGAGTCCCATCGTGTCGAACGTGCCCTTGAGGGCCTCGGTCACTGCGTTGCGACTGACCTCGCCACCTTCGGCTGCTCGCAACACTGCCTGGTGGAAGACGTAGGCGTTCAGGTAGCCGTGAGCGAAGTTGATCACCAGTTCCTCGCCCTCGTGACCAACAAGCGCTGCGCAGCGGGCCAGATCGGCCGAGGCTTCAGTGGCGTTGTTCGACGGAAGGAAGGAGTGTGCAGCGTACATCTGATCGGTGACGTCGGCGGGGCCTTCGGTCCAGACCGAGTTTGCTGCGATGCCGTGGATACCCACGATTGGAGTCTCAGTGATTCCTGCATCGGACATACCAGTGGTCACCACAAGCGCTGTTCCGGGCGAACCGTGCAGCGTCACGTAGTTGACACCCTGGTTGTCGATGGCGTCTTGGAGCGCGACCATCTGGGCCGTGACTTCGGTGGCGCCAATCGATACGAACAGCGTGTCGACATAGGTGCCGCCACCCTTGAGGATGGAGTCCTCAACGTAAGCTGCGTACTCGGTTCCTGAGGGAACCTCGAGGCTGATACCCATGACCACGGCGTTTTCGAGACCGTCGACGTCGCCAGCAATCTGGCCGGCTGCAATGTCAGCCATGTCGCCGTAGTGAGCCAGGTTGTGGAAGAACTGGTCACCATTGAACTGAATGTCAATGGTCTGCGATGGGCCGATGACCGGCAGGTTGAGCCGTTCGACGTCGCTTTGTAGCTGGGTCGTGATTGCCGAGCCACCCATACCGACCAAGCCCAAGATGTTGTCATCCTCGGTCAGCTTCGTGAAGTTCACTGCGGCGTTCTCGGGCGAGTACAGGTCATCCTCAGCCAGGAACTCCCACTTGCGCCCGAGAACGTCGCCGTCCTCGTTAGCGCATTCGAAGTATGCCTCGCTGCCGTGAGCGTTGAAGGCTTGTGACGAAGCTGTGGGCCCCGTGAGGTCACCCATCCAGCCGACCTTGATCGTGTCGCTGGTAAACCCCTCGTCGGGGTTGTCGGCCAGTGTCGCAGCCGCAGGCTCAGCCGCAGGCTCAGCCGCAGGCTGAGCGTCGTCGTCGTCGCCGCATGCTGCGGCAATCAGGGCGAATGCAAACACAATCGCCAATAGCTTCATTAGGTTTCGATTCATATTTCCTGGTCCATCCATTTAATTGTGTGAAGAATGATTGAATCAATCATAATGGCACTCTCATCCACGTCGCGGTTCAGATGCCAAAACTATCGCTCAGAGCGCTGGCGAATCTATATCGGCGCCAAGGTATGCGGCGATTACCCGCTCGTCTCGTTGCATGTCAGCTGGTTCGCCAAGTGCGATCCGACTTCCGAAGTCGAGCACCATGACCCGATCGGCGATCGACATCACGACGCCCATGTCATGCTCAATCAAGAAGATGGTGAGGTCGAAGGCGTCCTGAGCCGCGTAGACATAACGGATCATGTCCTGTTTCTCTTCGACACTCATCCCCGCCATGGGTTCATCGAGCATCAGCAGCTCGGGTTCCATCACGAGAACTCGGGCCAGCTCGATGCGCTTTTGGACGCCATAGGGGAGGCCGCCGACGACATCCCTGCGGTAGTCGCCGATCTGGAGCAGGTCGATCACGCGCTCGACCACCTCTCGGGCGGCAAGCTCTTCACGGACCGCCTTGCGAGTGAATAACCCGCCACTGATCAGACCGACTCGCCCATGGGTGTAGCGTCCCAGCATGAGATTGGTGAGCACGGTCTCGCTGTGGAAGAGCCCCAGGTTCTGGAACGTGCGGGCCACTCCTCGGCGGGCGATCTGATGCGGGTGCTGCATCTTGGTGATGTTTACGTCGGGGCTGTCGAAGGGGTGCAACACAATCGTCGCTCCCTCATCGGGCACGTAGATTCCGGTGACCGAGTTCACGAGCGTTGTCTTGCCGGCGCCGTTGGGTCCAATCAATGCGAAGAGTTCACCGCGTTCGATCTGGCAGCTGACGTCGTTGCATGCCTTCACGCCACCGAACGAGACGGTCAGGTGATCGATTGTCAGGATCGGGTCGGTGTCACCAGCATTGGTGTGTTCGGTCACTGTGGCCTCCTTGTCCGTTTGCGCCGAGGCGGTCGTTCGATCGCGGCGTACGCGGCACGGGCATCGCCTCCGCCCCCGAGATAGAGCTCTTGGACCATGGGGTCGTCGCGTAGTTGTTCGGCGGAACCCTGGAGCAACACCTGTCCAAGCTCGAGGACGTAGGCCTGCTTGGCGTGTTGCAGCGCCAGGCGAGCGTTCTGCTCGATCACCAAGACTGACGTGCCGCGCTCGGTGTTGATCTCGGTCAACAACTCGAACAGCTGGTGAACAATTTTTGGAGCCAAGCCCAACGAGAGCTCATCGCAGATCAAGAGCGAGGGGCGAGACATCAGGGCTCGGCCTACGGCCACCATCTGTTGCTCTCCGCCCGAGAGGAGGCCTGCTGTCTGGGCTCTCATGCGCTCGAGTTGAGGAAACAATTCAAGGACCTCGGACAGGCTCTGGTGGATCTCGGCGCTGTCGGTCCGTGTGGCGGCGCCACACAACAAGTTTTCTTCGACCGTGAGGTTGGGGAAGAGCTTGCGTCCCTCTGGGACCTGCGCGACGCCGGCCTTCACGATGACTCGGCTCTTCTTGTTGAGGATCGGGCTGCCGTCGAGCTCGATCGTGCCTGCCCGTGCCCTGCCCTTGTGGAGATAGAGCAGTGACGTGATCGACCGGACAAGAGTGGTCTTGCCCGCGCCGTTGGCCCCCAGGACTGACACGAATGCCCCGGGCGCCACTGTGATGTCCACGCCATCAAGCGCGGTCACGCCGCCGTATACAACTTTCAACCCTTTGACAACCAGTCCGTCGCTCATAATTCGCGACGCCCGGATAGACGCGATGGGATGGACTTGACGTCTTTCCAGACGCCGGTGAGACCCTCGGGTTTGTAGACCAGAATAATCACGACGAGGATGCCTTTGATCGCGAGATCGATCTCGCTGGGATGATCGCTCAAGAAGTCGATGTCTTTGATGATCCAGACTTCTTCACGAGCCCACTTGAACCACTCGGGCAGCGCCCAAAAGAAGACGGACCCAAAGATCGCGCCTTGGATACTGGAGAATCCGCCGACGACGATGATCACTGCATAGTTGAGGACGAGGTTGATGTTGAAAGAATCTTCGCCTCGAGCTCCGAGGTAGTACGACCCCATTGCTCCCGACATCGACACGATGGCTGAGGATAGGGCGAACGCCAGAAGTTTCGAGCGGGCGACGTTCACGCCGAGCAGCGATGCTGAGACGTCGCGTTCTCGGACCGCAGCGAACGCTCGGCCTTCGCGGGTTCGGATAACGTTGACCATGAAGAGGAGCGTCACCACCGTGATCGGCATGATCACCCAATACCAGCGGAACTGGCTGTTGATCAGGAATTCGCCATTCTCATCTGGGTTGATGAACGGCAACCAGTGCAACCACGACGGGATCGTGGGCTTGTCGAAGCGGATTCCGACGAACCCGAAGTTGCGCAGCAGATACTCGCGCCACGCCAAGAGCATCACGAAGTGCACGCCCAGCGTGGCTAATAACAGATACAGCCCTCGCAGGCGTAAGGCCGGGAGACCCACGATCCCGCCGATGATCGCACCGGCTATGCCCGCCGCCGGAACGGCGAGCCAGAAAGTGCCGCTCCACTGGATTCCGACGGTGGCACCGGTGATCGATCCGAGTACCAGGAAAGCAACGTGGGCAAGACTGATCTGGCCGGTGTAGCCGACCAGGAGATTGAAGGCGGCGGCTCCCATGGCGAAGATCAGAATGGTGTTGGTGATGGTGAACCAGGTTGCCCACGGGAAGTCCATCGGCGGATCGAAACCGGAGGCGAACATGAACGGGAGGGTCAGGAGCGCAAACACCGTGACTGCGGCCCACGATCGTTCGCTCGGCAACCGCCAAAGCGCCATGTCTTGTCGATAGCTCTGCTCGCCGCTGGGCGTTGACGTCCAGGCCAACCGGGCAACAACGACCAGGATGACCACTGCTGCATATGGCTGCCATCGGAAGCCGAGTTCTATCGAGCCGAGCAGGAAAGGCGTGACGATCGCGATGGCAAAGGGCGTCATCTTGTGACGCGCGAGCTGCTTCAATGTCATGCGTGGTGGTCCAGCGTCGGGAGCCAGCGTGCCGGTCATACTCGCTCCAGATCCTTGCGTCCCCAGATACCCGTGGGACGCACCAACAACACTAAGAACAACACACCGAAAGCGACTGGTTCGCGCCACTTCGTCCCGATATGGCCGCCGGCGAGCTGTTCGATCACTCCCACGATCAGTCCACCGATGATGGCGCCACCGAGCGACGACAGCCCACCGATGACGGCGGCGGGGAAGGCCCGCAGTCCAATCGCTGCCAGATTCTGATCGATTGCCGCGGTGACGTGGCCGAACAAGAGGCCACCGAGGCCCGCCATGGCCAGGGCTGTGGCCCAGGTCATGGCGTAGACGCGATCGGGGTCGATGCCCATGGCCGCCGAAGCTTCGAGGTCATCGGCCACCGCTCGGATGTGCAACCCGAGTCGGGTGTACTTGAAGAACACGAAGAACAACAGGACACAGAGCGCGACCACCAAGAACACGATGATGTCGACGTACTTGATGTTTGCGCCGCTCAGCCTGAAGTTGCCCTGAGGCAACACCTTCATGCGCCCTCGCTCGGCCGGGCCGTAAAATATGAGGAGCACCGCCCGGATGATCGTGGCGATGCCGATGGTGGCAAGAACGATGGCAAAGAACGACTGCCCGACCATCCGCCGCATGATGCCGTAGTGAATGAACAACCCGAACCCGGCCATGACCGCGAGCACGATCACCAGGCCCAGGAAGAAGTTGAGTTGCTGTGTGACGAGAATCGTCACCGAAAAGTATGCACCGAGCATCAAGAACTCGCCGTGCGCGAGATTGAGGACATCGGTGGACTTATAGACCAGGACGAACCCCAGGGCAACGATCGCGTAGATCGAACCCAGCGCGAGCCCACCCACGATCAACTGTAGGTTGACGCTGAAGTCCAGGTAATTTGACGCAACTATCATTTGCCCCCTCGCAAACCCGCGGTCCAAACACGCATGGGCCGTATGATTCTAGAAGATACTCGCGCACCCGAGCGTCGGTCGCGAAACCGTACAGACTTTTATTATCCGTTTAACCGCACGAGCGTCCGCCTTCTAGATGTTGCTCGAGGGATTCGAGGTCCGAACCCGGATTTGTCGGTAGACGATCTGGCCTACTGTCGGCTGATCCCCGTCGATGTCAACTTCGTCGCGGACCAGATCATCTCGGTCGATCGCAAAACCCAGGTCCCGACACCGGTGCCGGGACAAGGCGCCAGGTTCGATGGGTGTGGTCGTGTCGGGGGCGATGACCTACACAAAGTGGTTTGGGGAGGGGCGGTGTGGTGGCAGCGAGTGAGGTGGCTGGCAGCGAAGCCGGAGAAGGCGCCACGATCTTGCTCGTGGTCGGGTTGCGGCGCTGGTAGTCGTGGGTCCTTTGCTGCTGCCGTTCGGTTCCGCAGCGGACCAGGGTCACAGCGACGGGTCTGACCTCTAACCTCTGGTGGTCAGCCGCCGGCTTCTGTGAGAGCTCGCTCGACGAGCACTTGAGCCAGATGGCGTCGGTAGTCGGCGTCGGCGTTGAGATCTTTGGGCGGCGTGGTTCCGTCGGCCGCAACCGCAGCTGCATCAGTTGCGCTGGCTCCACCCGCAGCGGCCGCTTCAGATGCCGCTGCTCGCAGTGGGCGGGAGCCCATGTTGACCAAACCGATGCCGGGCTGACCGTTGTTGATCAAGGCCGCGACCCCCACGATGGCCCAGTCCTGGGCTCGACGGTTGAACTTCTGGAACGACCACCTGGCGTCGGGGACTTTGGGTACGCGGATCTCGGTAAGCATCTCGTCGGGTGCCAGGGCGGTCTCGAGAAAGCCGGTGAAGAAGTCATCAGCCGCGATTTCGCGTTCGCCTACCGGTCCCTGGACCACGAAGGTTCCACGTAGAGCGAGGAGAACAGCCGGATGATCGGCAGCCGGGTCCCCATGCGCGAGTGCCCCGCCGATAGTGCCGCGGTTACGGACCTGAGGGTCGCCTACTTGTGCTGTGGCCGCAGCCAGCAATGGAACTTGTGCCTTCACCAAATCCGACTCTGCGACAGCCAGGTGCGTGGTGGCCGGACCAATGGCGAGATGGTCTCCGCCGTCGTTGATGTAGGACAGTGCGCCGATCTCGCCGATGTCGATGAGGAGCTCAGGTGACGCCAATCGCAGCTTCAGCAGTGGAATCAACGAATGCCCGCCCGCAATGAGCTTTGCCTCGTCGCCGTTTGCGGCTAACGCTGCCAGTGCCTCGTCGGTGGAGCCAGCACGCTGATAGTTGAACTTTGCGGGAATCATGTTGCACCTCCGGCAGGCAGACCATCGGGATTCTCCGCCGCCCATAGGACCGAGTCGACGATCTTTTGATAGCCCGTGCAGCGACACAGGTTTCCTTCGAGGTCCATCCGAATCTGCTCCTCGGTTGGATTGGGGTTGTCCTTGAGCAGCGCCACCGATGCCATGATCATGCCCGGCGTGCAGTACCCGCATTGGAGGCCGTGGCATTGCCTGAAGCCTTCTTGCACCGCGTGTAAGTCGTGCTCTGTTCCAATGGATTCGATGGTTTCGACCTCGTGGCCGTCGGCCTGAACGGCCAACATGGTGCACGACTTGATGGCACGGCCATCGAGGTGGACCGTGCAGGCGCCGCAGTTGCTGGTGTCGCATCCCACGTGGGTACCCGTGAGCCGCTTGACCTCTCGCAGATAGTGCACAAGCAGGAGTCGCGGTTCGACGACATCCGTCGAGGCCTGACCGTTGATCGTGACATTGATTTCGGTTTGCATGATCAGCCTCCGACCGAGTTGTTGAGTACGCGCCAAACTTTTTGGGGCGTCACGGGCATGTCGATGTGGTTGATGCCGAACTGGCGTAAGGCGTCGACGCAGGCATTGACGACCGCGGGCGGTGATCCAATGGCCCCGGACTCGCCGATGCCCTTCGCCCCCAGCGTGTTGTGCGGCGTGGGCGTGTTGGTCCGGCCAGAGTCGATTCGGGGGACGTCGCTGGCCGCAGGGGCCAGGTAGTCCATGAAGCTGGCGGTCAATGGCTGCGCATTATCGTCGTACCGCATCTCTTCGTACAACGCTTGTGCGATGCCTTGGATGATGCCGCCTTCGACCTGGCCTTCGGCCAGTAGCGGGTTCAACACGGTGCCGCAATCGTCCACGGCGAGGAACTTCTCGACTTCGACCTCGCCGGTCGTGCGGTCGATCCCGACGACGCAGATGTAGGTGCCAGAGGGGAACGTGAAACCGGTTGGCTCGAAGAACACGGTTTGGTCGAGCGAACCCGCCGAGAGGCCGTCCGGGAGTTGCGTAGGCGACATGCTCGCCCACCCAACCTCGCCCCATGAGACTGACCTCGCCGGCGTGCCCTTTACCGAGAAGTTGCCGTCGACAACTTCGATGTCATCCGGATTGGCCTCCATGAGGTGCGCGGCGACTTTCTTCGCCGAGTCGACCACCTGGATCGAAGCCTCTTTGGTGGCGCTCCCGGCAATAGCAGCGATCCGAGATCCCATCGTGCCAATACCCTGAGGCCCAGAATCGGTGTCGCCGTACTTCACGCTGATCTGGTCGATGTGCATGCCGAGCTCGTCGGCCGCGATCTGGGCCAGCGTCGTGACGGTGCCTTGCCCATGAGGTGAGGCGCCGGTGGAGATGATCACCGAGCCATCGGGTTGGACTTTCACCTGTGAGCTTTCGTAGCTCCCGATGTGGCCGAAGCCCTCGAGCGCACCGCGAGGACCGAACGATGCGATCTCGACCCAGCTCGAGAAGCCGATACCCATGAGCTTCTCGGAAGGGTCGTTGTTGCGACGGTCACGCTCGGCCTTGAGGTTGTCGTAGTCGATCAACCGAAGCGCCTCGTTGAGGGTTTCGGCGTAGCTGCCTGAGTCGTACTCGACCTCGGCGTGCGGAACTGTGTATGGGAAGTCCTCGGGTGGGATGAAGTTGCGCATGCGGACATCGACAGGATCGAGTCCGGTCTCTGACACCACCAGGTCCACGAGTCGTTCGATGAGGTAGCACGCCTCGGGGCGACCCGCTCCTCGATACGACGACAGCGGCGCATGGTTGGTGGCGACCACCTTGTGGCCTGTCGCGAGCGCTGGAATCTTGTAGCACCCCGAGGTCATCCAGTTGGTGAGCGTTGGCATGCCGAGGGCGATCGGGACATCGGGGTAAGCGCCGGCATTGGCATACAGCATGGATCGGACACCCAGGATGGTGCCCTCGTCGTCGAAGGCGATCTCGGCCTCGTGGTGCTGGTCGCGAGCCGACATCATCAACATGAAGCACTCGCTCCGGGTCTGCGTGTACTTCACGGGGCGGCCGAGCCGGTTTGAGATGATCGGCGCCAAGAAGTTCTCCGGGTACCACTGAATCTTTGCGCCGAAAGCGCCGCCGACATCTGCCATGACGATGCGAAGGTCGCTGTGCGTGATGCCGAGGTAGGTGGCCAGTGTGTTGCGCAGGTGATGCGGCGCTTGGTGGCTGACCCACAGGGTCGCCTTCTGTCCGCTCCAGTCGGCTACGACGCCGTTGGGTTCCATCGGCGCTGGATGCACACGGTTGTTCCAGAGCTTGAGTGAGGCAGTGCGGGGCGCCGCCGAGAACACGGCTTCGATGTCGTCGGCCCAGGGCGTGTCGAGCAACACGTTACTGCCGATGGCTTCATGAAGCACGGGAGCCCCGTCCGCCATGGCGTCGGCCACGCTGTTCACGACCTCAAGCGGCTCGTAATCAACCACGACGGCCTCAACTGCGTCTGCCGCGAGGTAGTTGTCTTCGGCAACGACGATCGCGACGGACTCGCCGACGAAGCGGACGATGTCGCGTGCGAGCATCGGGCGGTCCATGCCGGGGACGCCAGGGACCATTCCGTAATCGGCGAAATCGTCGATCGTGTAGACCGCCAAGACGCCGGGCATCGCGGCTGCCTCGCTGGTGTCGATCGACAAGATCTTGGCGTGCGCATACGTGCTTCGAACGAATGCCATAGCCATGCAAGCTTCGGGGCGGATGTCGTCGTAGAACTCCGCCCTGCCTGTCATCAGGACGGGGTCCTCTTTGCGCACGATGCGCTCTCCCACGAATGGCATGGACAGCCTCTTTCCCTCAAACAGCAAACGTGGCTGAATATTAGACACAAATCGCGTACCGACTCTTGAAGCCGGGGATTGCGACGGCTTTATCGGCACGTTCGAGCGTGCGGCCGGCCGCCGTTGGCCATTGACCGGCCGCGCTGGACTAGGCATCGGTGTTCAGTTGGCGGCCGCGACGGTCGCCGCTGCTCGACATCGCCGAGGCCGACCTTGATGTGTGAACCAGGTTCGCTGGGTGTGGTGCCGGGGTAACGAGCCAGGTTCGTTGGGTGTTGATCGACGGGTGGGGTATTTGTGCGGCAGCCTCAGCAGGGCGCCCGGGCCTGGGTCCGGTGGGCAACTCCAAGGGAAGGAACATGCACTACGCCGACCGACAACGGAGCGCTCATGATGGGCGCTTCACGATCGGGGCTCCGACGATAAGGTCGGGCATCGTGTCTTCTTCGCAGCTGATTCAGGTCATTCCGCTTCATATCCGGAGGATCGCTCGGCGTGGGATCGGTCGTCTTGTCCGGGCCGGATGGCGGCTGGGCTCGGATCTCGCAGCGATTGGTCCGGATAGCAAGGCTGCTGCACGCTTCGGGGCGTTCGGGCAGGGTTCGATTGTCGCGTTCCCGCACGGCGCCATCTATGGGGAGCGCTACATCCAGATCGGGACCGACGTCCTGATCTCTCCCTACGTCACACTGACGGTCGGCATGGTGGTCGGCCAAACAATGGAGACAGACCCGGTGATCCGCATCGGCGATGGTTGTGTGATTGGGAAGGGGACTTCGGTGGTTGGACACTTCGCCATCGACATCGGCGATCAGGTCTACACAGGCATGGACGTCTACATCACTGACCAGAACCACACCTATCAGGATCTCGATCGCCCCATTGGGGTGCAGGACCCCAAAGACGAATCGGTGAAGATCGGATCCGGGACCTGGATTGGCTCGGGTGCGGTGATCCTGCCGGGCTCAACTGTCGGGCGCAATGTCGTCGTCGCTGCGAACGCTGTGGTCCGTGGCGAGATCCCGGATCATTGCGTCGTGGCGGGCGTGCCGGCACGGGTCGTTCGGCGCCACGATCCCATCCATGGTTGGGAGCAGCGCGGATAGACCGCGCCGGCTCCATGTCGGCAGGCCCCTTGAATGTTGTCGGCGGGCAGGCGCGAGTGGGACTGGAACGATCCGCTGAGCTCTCGGGCACGTGACGACTGAAGCGGCCCGGCGGTGGCGGCTGTCGTCGGTCCCCTCTGCGGCGACCTGGGTCAGCTCGACCGCTCGACCGGCGAAGCCTCACCGGAGGTTTCTCCATCGAGCGCTAGCTGCTGCGCTTGCTACCGAGCGAGGCCACGGAACATGGCATCAACAACGTCGTCGACCACGTCGCTGGCAAGCGCTGGGGCCATGAGTGCGATCGAGGCTACGCCGTGCATTGCGGCCCACAGGGTCAGGTTGATCTGCAAAGGATCTCGGTCGACGAGGTCTCCGTCGGCGATCGCTCGAGTGATATCGGCCATGCCGTCCTCGAATGTCGTGCTGGCCGCGGACAGCTCGTTGTCAGCCTCGATCGCGATCGCACGCGGCCGGTATAGGAACATGACGCGGAAGACCTCTGGGCGATCTTGGGCGAACGCGACATACGCGTGGGCCCGCTGGCGACAGCGTTCTATCGCTCGCGAACCATCGACAACGAAGTAACCGTCCATCGCTGCGTAGCCTTCTGCCGCGACTGCCGATAACACGTCAGCCTTCGAATCGAAGTGGTCGTAGATGGCTGGAGCGGTGACACCCAAGGCCTTGGCGAGTGAGCGCAGAGACAGTGACTCGTAACCATCGCGCTCGATGAGCTCGAGCGCCACGGGAACAATGCTCGCCGAGGAGAGGCGGGCCCGGCTACTTGTCGGCGATCCAGCTGCCATGAAATCCAGTGGGGATGCGACGCGGGAGGTGAATCTCGGCGATGGGGTCTGCCGTGATGTTGCTGGCGTCGAGGACCACGAGGTAGGAGGTGTCGGTCGCTGCGGTGTGGACGTAAGTAAGGAGGTATCCGTCGTCTTCGTTGGTGGCCCCCGCTGCGGGAACAAATGACGGTTCGCCGGGCGTGTGGCCGGGGGGGAACGTGTGAACGGCGCGGGCGGCGTCGTTGTTCATGTCGTATTTGAAGATCTCGCCGGCGGCGCCGTCCGCGGTCTGGGACATGGTGTAGCCGTATTGGCTTTCGAGTCCGGTGAGGGCATCGGGGACCCGCGGGAACTCGCTGGCGCGATCGTCCAGCTGGCGCTCGGACACGGACCCGGTCGCCCGGTTGAGTCGCCATTCCCACATCATGGGCAGATCGGCGGCGTTGGTGTCGCCAGTGCCGATATCGGAGTTGTCCCGCCACAGCTCACGAAGACGGCATGCGCGCAGGACGATGTCGTCGCCTTCTTCGTGTGCATTGAGCGTGTGGAACACGTAGCACGGGTCGATATCGAACCATTGCACGTCGGAGTCCTGGCCGTCGCGTGGCATAACGCCGTACCGCGCCGGGTAGTCGTCGCTCCAGCAAATGGGCATGCCGCCGCTCATCGCCTTCTCCATGTCGAAGATCATGGGGAGGTCCATGAAGACCGCGAAGTTCTGCGATACCGCGAAGTCATGCATCATTGTTGGGCCGTTGACCGTGATCTCGGTGCTCTGGACGAGCTCGCCCGTGGGGCTGACACGGTGGTAAACGAGGTAGGGCTCCATCGAGCTATACCCGAAGGCAAGCATCTCGCCGGTGACTGGACACATCTTGGGGTGAGCGGTCATGGCCGTGGTGAGCTTGCCGTCGAAGTCATGCACGCCGACCGTGTCGAGTTCGGGCGAGAGCTCGTAGGGAAACGAGCCTTCCTCGAGCGCGAGGATGCGGTCGCCGTGGCCCACTACATGGGTGTTCGCGACCGAGACAGTGTGGTCGAACTTGAAGGTCTCGGGGTCGAGGTAGAGCCCCATGCGGTCTTTGTCGGGGTTGGCATGCATTGGAGTGCGGACGTAGCGGTTGCGATACCAGTTCGCGTTGCCGCCAGCGAGCTCGACACCGTGCACCATGCCATCGCCGGTGAACCAGTGATCGGATTGCCCGGTCTGGGGGTTGGCGCCGTTGCGGAAGTAGCGACCGTTGAGCTCGGGTGGGATCGCTCCCTTGACCTCGAGACCGGTCAGCGTGACTTCATCGAACACCGGGGCCCGATTCCCGCTCAGGTGCCAGGGTTCTGCGGTGGTGTCTTCGGTTGCGGTCATGGGCGATCCCCCTGATGGGCGTGTGTGGTACGGACTGCTAACGTAGCGTCATTTGCTGAACAGTGTTCAGTAACGGCTCGTCCACATGGACCCGAAGTTGTTGCCAACCATGATGGGCGCCGCACCTTGGGGGGTCAGATGTCCAAACACGACGGGGTCACAGCTCGTGGCACCCGCGGGCCCGACCGGTAACGCGTGGAGATCTATTGGAGAATCGCGCTGACTGGATTGGGTGAGGGTGCGGTCATCGCGGGTGTAGCGCTGGGTCTGGTGCTGGCCTATCAGGGGGCAGGTGTCATCAACTTCGCCCACGGCGCAATGATGATGTACTCCACCTATATCTATGACGAGTTGCGCGACACCGGTGACTGCGTGTTCCCGGCCTCTATTGGCGGCCATGACCGGATCAACGTGCTGGGCACCCCTGCCGACAATGAGCTCACATCGTTCTGGCCGGCTTTCGCACTGGCGTTGTTCATGGCCGCTGTGCTTGGTCTGCTGGTGCACTTATTGGTGTTCAGGCCACTGCGCGGCGCACCGGTGTTGGCAAAGGTCGTTGCGACAGTCGGAATTTTTGTCGTGCTGCAGTCGTTGGTGTTGTTGCGTTTCGGTACGCAGAACGAAACGGTTCGAGAGATCTTGCCATCGGACCCCGTCTCGGTCTTCGGCACAACCCTTCCCCAGGATCGCTTGTGGTTGGCGCTTGTTGTGGTCATTGCGGCGCTGGGGCTGGCCGGCTTCTATAAGTTGACGCGCTTCGGCCTTGCCACTCGTGCTGCCGCCGAAGAAGAGAAGGGTGCACTGCTGCTGGGGTATTCGCCCAACGTGTTGGCGGCGGGAAACTGGGTGTTGGCATCGGTCGTGGCCGCCGTGTTCGGGATCTTGGCGGCATCACTGTAGGGGGGCATCAACAGCGTGAACTACACGCTGTTGATCGTGCCAGCGCTCGCCGCGGCGCTCGTTGGATCGTTCCTGATCACTGGTGGTGCGTGTCTGCTGCTCGGCATGGCGCGCTCGGAGTTGTCGTTTTGGAGAACCGTTCGTGGTGGCCTGGATTCGCGAATACAGGCATGCGCGATGTCGTTCCGTTCATGGTGATTGTGATCGTGCTGTTCTTTCGTGGGCACCGGTTGCCAACGCGAGGGACCCTCACCGGAGGCCGCCAGGCGTTCGCCCCAGAGCCGCGCAACATTCCTCAAGCGACTGTTGTTTTGTGCAGCCTTGGTCTCGCTGCAATCTTCTTGTTCGATCGAGCGCTTCGCCTCAGCCTGTATCAATCGATGACCGCGACGATCATCGTGCTGTCCATCGTGGTTCTCACCGGGTACCTCGGCCAAGTGTCGTTGGCCCAGGCTGTCTTCGCAGGACTGGCAGGCTTCATTCTCGGAAAGCTCGGAGCCGAAACCGGCATCCCATTTCCGCTGACACCGTTGCTTGCTGCGATTGGTGCGATGGCACTTGGGGTCATCGTGGCTATTCCCGCGCTTCGGGTTCGAGGCATCCAGTTGGCCGTTGTCACCATGGCTCTTGGCGTCGCTGTGGGCACGCTCATCTTCTCGAACAAATTCTTCATAGGCGATACGGGGGCCATCCCGATCGAATCCCCCGATCTGTTCGGCATCGATTTGGCATCCAACATCGGCGCCGATTTCAACCGCTGGGAGTACGGGGTGATGTTGCTGCTCGTCACCAGCCTTTGCTCGCTGCTCGTGGTCAATCTGCGTCGATCAAATACCGGGCGGCGAATCCTGGCCGTGCGTGCCAACGAGGCTGCAGCGGCCGCTTCGGGCGTCGACGTGGCGCAGACCAAGCTGGTGGCCTTTGCGATCTCGTCGTTCCTCGCCGGGATGGGTGGCGCGATGTTGGCATATCTGCGCGGCCAGCTCAGCGGGGACAGTTTCAGCGTGTTCGTCAGCCTGTCCCTGGTGGCGTTTGCCTACCTAGGAGGCATTGGTCTGGTGAGCGGTGCACTCTTGGCGGGAGCGATCGCGCCTGGCGGCCTCGTCGTGGGTTTGATGGATGCGGGCTTCGGTGGCGAGAACCTCGACACCTACGCCAACCTCTTCGGGGGGATTGGTCTGATCGTCACCGCGATCTTCAACACCGATGGCATCGCGGGCAAGACTGCTCGAACTCTTCAGGCAAGACGGGCTCGACGCGAGCTCCAACAGCCGCAGCCAGTGCCAGAGCGAACAATGGAGGCAGCAACATGACCTATTGGACCCGAACCTCTCTGTGGAGACTTCTCGCGTTGTTGTGCGCGTTCGTGTTGATCGCTGCCGCATGCAGTAGTGGCGATGATGACGATGATGCCGCCATCCAAACAAACGAGCCGGCAGCGACCACCGCGCCCGAACCGGAACCAGAGGCCAACGCGACCCCGGCCACTGCCGAGCCTGCTCCTCAAGAAGTCGACGAAGAACCGCCGGTCGAGATGGATTTCTCGTCTGGGCCAGCGGACGACAGTCTCGAACCCGTGCGCATTGGTTTGCTCAACCAGGAGAATGACGTCATTGGATCGTTCCCCGAGTTCAGGCTGGGAGTCGAAGGCGCCGTCGCCTATCTCAACGCCGAGAACGGCGGTATCAACGGGCACCCGATCGAGATCGTGTCGTGTGTCCAAAATGGGGTCGAGAAGGCACAAGAGTGTGCCCAAGAGCTCGCGAGCTCCGACCTTGTGTCGTTGATGAACGGCGTCAATATCTGGACGTTTGCCTTCGACTTCTACGCCACGATGGGCGACACCCCGATCATCGGTGGTCTGCCGCTGTTTGCATCGGACTACAACCAGCCCAATGCCCGCTACTTCAATGGTGGCAGCATCAGCATCTATGCAGCGATGGCTCGGTTCGCCGCCGAAGAACTCGGAGCGAAGAAGGTCGCAGTATTGGTCAACTCGAACCCCGCCGCTGATGCCGCAGTCGCCGATGGTCTGGCGCCGATCTTCGAACAGTTCGGTATCGAGTTCGTGAACATCAACGTGCCTCTGCCACTTACTGATGCGATTCCCGCCATGAGTGAGGTCCCCGACGACGCCGACCTGGTCATGTTGCTGGCAGCACAGAACGAGTGGATCCCCGTGATTCGGGCCGCCTCCCAGCTGGGAATCGAGCCGGAACGGATGTTCTATAGCGGCACCTGCGCCGCCGCCGATGTCTACGCCGAAGTTGGCGACTTGATCGTGGGCAGTTGGATGGCGCGAGGCGGCTTCGTAAACGAAGACCCATGGGCCCCTCAGGAGGTCAAGGACCTTCTCGCACAATTCGAGGCGAATATCGAGGTCTACGCGCCGGAGGCGCCCGATGCCGTGTTTACGAGTCTGGGGTGGGCGACCCTCAACGATCTGCACGACCTGTATGAAGAAATCGGATTCGAGAACCTCGCAAACCCGGCCAACATTTTCGCGGCCATGGATGATGGACAATCGCGTGGGCGCGTGGGTAGCTATGGCTGGTCATGTATCTATGAGGACGCGGGCCTCGTGTCTTTGTGCTCGGGCGACAATCTCTTCGTCGAGATCGCCGACAGCGACGGCAACTCGCTACCACCAGTCAACGATGGGGCATATGTCAACGGGCTCTCGTTGCTCGAGGGTTAGCAAGACCCGAGTTTCAGTCAAAACAACAAACGCCGCCGCCGAGAGTCGAGGCGGCGTTTTTTGGTTCATCGAACTGCTCAGTCGCGAGGCCAGGTTGCCCAACGCGTGCCAAGGTCGAAGCCATCGGCCTCTCGTTTGAGCATCCCGGCCAGACCGCCGGCATCGAGGCCGCCGCCGGCCTTCTTCTCGGTGAGCATGCCCATCACGATCGGAGCCAATGCTGGCAACGTGCTTGTCGAGTGCGGCCAACAGGGACTCTGCGCCCTTGGGGTCCTGCGCATTACCTGCAAGGCCACTGAGGGTTGCTTCGAGTCCAAGGCTTGCTGCCCAACTCATCTCGGGTCGGGCGTCAATGTATCCCCGCACTGCGGGTGAGGTTAGTTGTGCGCGTCGGACTTCGCGAAGATCGGCAGCTACGGTGAGGCCTCGCCCAACTCGGGAGCCAAGTGGAGTATCGAAACCTCGGCCGATCCGGCCTTCAGGTCAGCGTGTTGTCGTTCGGGTCGTGGGTGACGTTCGGTCCCCAGCTTGACGACACGCTTGCCCGTGACTGCATGGCTGTGGCGTGGGATGCCGGATGCAACTTCTTCGACAACGCCGAGGCGTATTCTGGCGGCGAGTCCGAGGCCATCATGGGTCGCGTCATCGCCAAGATGGGTTGGGCTCGGCACTCCTATGTAATTTCCACAAAGTTGTACTGGGGTATCTACTCGGGCCCGAACATGTCCAACACGCTCAACCGTAAGTACTTGATGCAAGGCATCGACGGTTCGCTCGGACGACTCGGCCTGGACTTTGTTGACCTCCTCTATTGCCATCGGTCCGATCCCGACACGCCGATAGAGGAGACGGTCTTCGCGATGCACGACGTCATCACCTCGGGCAAAGCGCTCTACTGGGGCACGTCTGAGTGGACGGCCGACGAGATCCGTGCCGCTTGGGAGATCGCCGAGCGGCATCATCTCCACAAGCCTGTCGTCGAGCAGCCGCAGTACAACATGTTTGACCGTCGCCGCGTCGAGCAGGAGTACGCCCGGCTGTACGACGACCTCGGAATCGGTCTGACCACGTGGAGCCCGCTCAAGTCAGGCCTGTTGACCGGCAAGTATTCGGGGGGTATCCCAGATGACAGCCGAGGAGCACTGGCGGGGTATGAGTGGCTGTCCGACTCCCTGACCGACCAGCGGGCCAACGAGCAGGTGCAGCAGCTCAAGCCCATCGCCGACGAGCTCGGGTGCACGCTGGCTCAGCTTGCCATCGCGTGGTGTGCGACCAACCCAAATGTGTCCTCAGTGATCACCGGGGCATCCAAAGTCGAACAGGTCGAACAGAACTTCGGTGCGCTCGACGTGATCGACCGGCTTGACGTCGACATGCTCGACCGCATCAACTCGGTGCTGTCATGAGAGACCCTTTCATGGAAGTGGCTGTGGCCGAAGCACGGCTTGGCCTGGCGGCCGGTGGGATCCCGATTGGCTCCGTCTTGGTCATCGACAGCGAAATTGTTGGTCGGGGTCACAACCAGAGGATCCAAAAGAGCAGCTCTGTGCTCCACGCCGAGATGGCCTGCCTGGAAAATGCGGGTCGCCTCAGTGCCGCGGACTATCAACGCTCCACGCTGTATTCAACGCTGTCGCCGTGCGACATGTGCAGCGGAGCCGTTCTCCTGTACAAGATCCCCAGGGTCATTGT
>Ga0302127_10000283_pt1 | contig 27018 bp, 25 predicted proteins | sample CB4_SCM_MG_FD_204452 | JGI IMG/M metagenome (GOLD analysis project Ga0302127, IMG submission 204452) | Marine microbial communities from Western Arctic Ocean, Canada - CB4_SCM | ecosystem: Environmental > Aquatic > Marine > Oceanic | place: Canada: Western Arctic Ocean | collected 2017-09-24
ATGCACGACTTCGGCACCACCAGCGCACAGCTGGCCGAGATCAAGGTCGCGGCCTCGACCCATGCCCAGCACAATCCCAATGCGTTCCTGCAAAACGTGGTGACGGTTGACGACGTCTTGGAATCTCGGATGATCTCCGACCCGCTGCACATGCTGGACGCCTGCGTGGTCACCGACGGCGGCGGTGCCCTCGTTGTCGTCAGCCAGGCCGTAGCCGAGACGCTCGATCGCCATACGATCCCCGTGCTCGGCACGGGCTTCGGTGCCAAGGGTGCCAATGCGGGCCGCATCGATCTCACGTCGACGGCTGCGGCTCTGTCGGGTCCGGCCGCCTTCGCCGAGGCGGGCGTCGCCCCAGGAGACATCGACTACGTCTCGATCTACGACAGCTTCACTATCACCGTGTTGGTGACGTTGGAGGATCTGGGGTTCTGTGCCAAGGGCGAAGGGGGCCGCTTCGTTTTGGATGGGGCCCTGCACGCTCCCCATGGCCGGTTGCCGTTCAACACCGATGGGGGCGGGTTGTGCAACAACCACCCGTTCAATCGTGGCGGTATGACCAAGGTTGTCGAGGCAGTCCGCCAACTCCGCGGCGAAGCCCACGCCGAGGTGCAGGTGCCCGATTGTCGGCTTGCGCTCGCTCACGGAACCGGCGGCTCGATGGCAACGCGCATGGGTAGCGCCACCCTGATCTTGGGCGCCGAAGCATGAACGCCTACCCGCGCAACCCGATGCCACAAGTCCAAACCGGCGAAACGTTGTTTAGATGGGGACAGACCCCAACTCAACACGTTTTGTTCAGTCGGGGTCAGACCCCAACTGAACATCGGAGCGCGAAGGGGGCAAGGCGATGAGTGAGCTTCCGGCCAAGGCGCCTGTGGTGAACGTCGAAACCCAGCAGTTCTGGGACGGGACGGCTGAGGGCCGGATCGATCTCCCGCGCTGCACGCAGTGTGGGTTGGTGGTTTGGTATCCGCGGGCGATCTGCCCGGACTGCCACAGTGACGCCCTGGTCTGGGAGACGATGGCTGGTACCGGGACCGTGTACAGCTTCACGGTCACCCGAGCTGGAAGCGGTCGTCGGTGGAGGGAAAATCTGCCCTTCGTCGTTGCGTACGTCCGGCTCGATGAGGGCCCGACGATGCTCACCAACATCGTCGATTGCGCCGCCGCCACCGTGACCATCGATATGGCGGTCACCGCCGTGTTCGATGACACCGGCGAAGGCTCGTCCCTGGTGCGTTTCCGCCCGTCCTAAAGCCGCGGTCGTCAGACCCCACAAGAACGGTCTCTTGATTTCTGACGGCCCCGCGCGCCGGTCTTGCAAGCGGCGGGAGCCCTCTGGCCTGCGAGGAGCCGTCAGAAATGCAGGAACGGGGTCGTGGGCCAGTGGGGGAGTCAGCCGTGGTTGGCGACGTTGCGTCGCATGAGGTCCCATGTTTGCTCGAGGTAGCGGGCCTTTTCGAGAATCAGGTCCTTCAGGAACTCACGCCGGTCTTCGGGTAATTCAGGAGCTCCGGTCGGCTCGAGGGTGACATCAAGCTTGGCCATGTCTTCGAGGGTTGAGTGCAGCGCGGCCGCTCGTCCAATGTTGCTGCCAACGGTGATGCATCCGTGCCACGGGATGATGATCGTGTGTGCGTCCCCGATGGCTGTGCCGATTGATGAGAACGAGTCGTCGGGGCTCAGGACCTGGTCGTCATAGAAGATACAAGCGAGGTTGTGGCGGATCTTTAGCGGTCGTGCCATCGACGCCAGCGCGGACCCCCAGAACCCATGTGTGTGCACGATGGCGTTCACGTCGCTGCGTTGGTTGTAGATCCCCGGGTGGAACTCATAGCCGGGGCTGATCGGCCGGTCGCCTTCCAAGAGCTTGCCGTCGAAATCGATCATCAAGATGTCGTTTTCGGTGACCTCGCTCAGCGTTCGGTCGAATGCGTTGATCCACAGCGCGTCGCGGCCCGGCACGCGAATGGACACATGCCCGCCGATGACTGACCCGCAGCCCTGCAAGCTCAGCGCCCGGCAGGCGGTCACGATCTCTGTAACTTCGGGTTGGTTCGTCATCTCTTGAAGATATATCGAGCCAGGCCATCTCGTCGAGGAAGCATTCCGCAGCGAGCGTGGTCAACCCGTTCCGTATCCCACTCGGGTGAGGGTGATCTGTTGGTGATGCCCTGGTCAATCTGCGGGCGGTGATCGCCGATTGACGATCCTGCCCGTGGCTCGGAGATTTGTGTGAGAGCCCATTCTCCCGATAGCGCTCGGGTATTGCCGGATCAGGGCGTGGAGCTCGACGCCTTGGGTGCGTGGTGGGCGAGCGCTGACCGGCGGTGCCGATCTCGAGTTGGGCATTTGGGTCCTTGGCGAGAGTAGGAATGCGATAGGCCGAGCGAAACGGCTCGTTGGTTGACACTAGAGAAGAGCCCATGGCGGCTGAACTGACTGCGACAACGATTCCAGGAGTCGTGCTCGCGAGAGCTCGAGAGATGCCCGACAAATTGGCTGTCGTCGAAGGTGCTCACCGCACCACCTACGCCGGACTTGCTCAGCTCATCGACGGCTCGGCCAGGGCCATGCTGGCTGCGGGGGTGGGCCGCGGTGATCGGGTGGCGATCTGGGCGCCGAACTCGACGCGCTGGATTGCCGCCACTCTGGGAGCGCAGGCGGTTGGTGCCGTCATGGTTCCCATCAACACGAGGTACAAGTCCGCTGAGGCAGCGTATCCACTGGCCCGAACCCGCCCCAAGATCCTGTTTGGGGCTCCTGGGTTCATGGGCATGGACCCGCAGCGAGCGGTGGACCTTGTAGCTGGCGCTGGCGCTGTTGACGACGGCGCTGTTGGTGATGGCGCTGTTGGCGGCGGTGCAGCCCCGATCCGCATCATCGACATCGCCGCCGACCACGGGGCTGCCAGTTGGCAGACATCCCTCGACGCCGGTGAAGATGTCGAGAGCGCCCAATGGCACGAGGCCCTGGCCGATCTGGGGCCTGACGATCTGAGCGACATCATGTTCACTTCGGGCAGCACAGGTCGACCGAAGGGTGTGCGGCATCGTCACGGGCCGACGGTGCGCCAGACGTTCAACACGATTGCTGAGAACGGGATCTTGGCGGACGACCGCTATCTGATCGTGAACCCCTTCTTCCATGTGTTCGGCTACACGGGCGGTTGGGTTCCGGGGTTCTTCGCCGGGTGCACGATCTACCCGCAGCCGGTCTTCGACGTTGGCACGGTTCTCGAGACGATCGAGGCAGAGCGGATCACCTACTTCCCCGGACCACCGACGATCTTTCACTCGCTGCTGAAGCACCCGGCCCTTGATGACCACGATGTCTCGTCGCTCCGGCTGTCGCTCACCGGCTCGACCGACGTGCCTGTTGAGTTGATTCAGCGGATGCTCGATCGCCTGACGTTCGATCGGGTCATTCAGGCCTACGGGATGACCGAATGTGGCACGGCCACCTACACGTTGTCGACGGACTCGGCCGAGGTCGCGGCCACCACGGTCGGTGTCGCGTGCACGGACCTCGAACTCCGTGTTGTCGACGAGAACAACCAGCCCGTCGCGACCCGAGAGGCCGGTGAGATTGTGGTGCGAGGATATGCAGTGATGGATCGCTATCTCGACGACGACAGTGCCACTGCAGCGACGATCGACAGCGAGGGCTGGCTGCACACCGGCGACGAGGGCATGTGCAACGCCGATGGCTACTACAAGATCCTCGGCCGCATCAAGGAAATGATCATCGTCGGCGGTTTCAACGTCTACCCAGCCGAGGTCGAGGACATGATGCGTGAGCACCCCGACATCGAGGACGCCGCGATCATTGCTGTGCCCGACGCCCGGTTGGGCGAGGTCGTGTGTGCGTTCATTGTTGCCCGTGCCCCGATCGAACCCGACGTGTTCGTCGCCTGGTGTCGGGAACGGATGGCAAACTTCAAAGTGCCCCGGTACGTCGAGACACTCGAGGCCTTCCCACTGACCGGTTCGAACAAGGTGTCCAAGGTCGACCTTCACGAGATGGCGGCGAGCCGCAAGATCGGAGACAGCAATGTCACGTGAGCCAGTGATCGTTGGGATCGGCCTCTCCGACTACCCAAAGGCGCCGCACCTCGATTCGTTCGGGCACATTGTGCAATCAACCCAGCGTGCGCTGGCGGACTGCGGGCTCGCGCTTGGCGACATCGACGGTTTTGCGTGTGCAGCGATGCCCACCGACCCCGAGCTGCACGTGGAGGCGATTGAGCATCTGGGGCTGCGGCCGCGATGGGTGAACACCACCTACACCGGCGGGTCTGCAGCCCAATCGCAGATCCCCGATGCTGCGGCCGCGATTCGGGACGGTCGTGCCGAGACGATTCTGTTTGCCTATGGGTCCGACTTCTACACCCGTTTCGGTCGCACGCTCGGCACCGGAGGTCTCTCGGTCGAGGGCGGCCTCAGCGGGCTGCTCATGTACGAGCAGACCTACGGCAGCACGATCGCGAGCTGTTATGCGCTGGCGGCAACCCGCCATATGGCCGAGTACGCGACGACGTCGGAGCAGTTGGCCAAGATCGCCGTCGGTGTTCGAGAGTTCGCCGGGCTCAACCCCAACGCGCTCTACCAGAAGCCCCTGACGGTCGATGATGTCCTGGCCAGTCCTATGATCGCCGATCCGCTCCATCTGCTCGACTGTTGTGTGGTGGCCGATGGGGGTGCGGCGTTCATCATGACCACCGAAGAGCGTGCCCGCGACCTCAAACAACCAATGGTGCATGTGCTCGGTGCGGCCGCAGCCACCACGCACTGGCACATCCATTCCATGCCGGACTTCACGACAACAGCGGGCGTCGAGGCCTATCGGCAGGCCGACGCCGGCCCGGCCGATATCGACACCGTCCAGTTCTACGACTCCTTCACGATCACCGCGATGTTGTTGCTCGAGGACAATGGATTCTGGGAGAAGGGAGAAGGGAGAAGGGAGAAGGGAGAAGGGAGAAGGGAGAAGGGAGAAGGGAGAAGGGAGAAGGGAGAAGGGAGAAGGGGGAGCGTTCGTTGATGAGGGGCACCTGCGCCGCGGCGGTCGGCTTCCGCTCAACACCGACGGGGGCGGGCTGTCGAGCTGTCACTCGGGAATGCGCGGGACGATGCTGGTCACTGAAGCCGTCCGCCAACTTCGCGGCCATGGGGGAGCATCTCAAGTCCCCGACTGCGAGCTAGCGCTTGTTGCGGGATGTGGAGGGCTGTTGCCCTATGTCGGGACCACGATCTTGGGGAGGGACCGCGCATGATCGAGGTAATCGATGATGGTGAATGGATCCGTCCAGCGCTCGATCCATCTGCGCTCGATTTGGCGTACTTCGAGGCGGCGGCCGAGGGCAGGCTGATTGTCCAGCGATGTGACTCCTGTGACCACAGGCAGTTCCCGCCGAAGACGCTGTGCACCAACTGTGGCGCGACGCCCGGGTGGATGCAGACAGCGGGTGTCGGTGAGATCCACACGTTCACGGTTGTACGACGTCATGGCGTGGAACCATTTCGGTCCATGGCTCCGTTCATTCTCGCGATGATTGATCTGCCCGAGGGCGCTCGCCTTATGGGTAACGTCGTTGTGGCCGATCCCGAGGTTGTGCGGGTGGGCGACCCGGTCGAGGCCTACGCTTTGCGCATCGACGCACGCATGGCGCTGCCGCTCTGGCGGACCCCCGGGTTGGAGCTCACGGGCGGTCCCGATGGCCCGGACATGGTCGTTGGCATTGATGCAGCGGGCGATTCGAGGCCATGATGTCCACCATGGATGTGATGGCAGAAGGACTTCTCTTTCCCGAAGGGCCTGTGGCAATGCCCGATGGGTCAGTGCTCTTGGTCGAGTTGATTCGCCAGACGCTCAGCCGGGTAAGCCCTGACGGCTCGGTCGAGGTGGTGGCCGAGCTCGGCGGGGGACCCAACGGAGTCGCGCTGGGTCCCGATGGCCGCGCCTACGTGTGCAACAACGGCGGCTTCGGGCCGGACAACGATGCCGGGGGTTATTTCGCTTCGCTCGGAATGCCGCCTGAGTACGTGGGCGGCTCAATCCAGGCCGTCGATCTGGAGACCGGCAAGGTCGAGGATCTGTACACCCACTGCGACGGGCATCGCCTGAGCGGACCCAACGACATCGTCTTTGACAGCGCGGGTGGATTCTGGTTTACCGATCTCGGTAAGACGTGGCCGCGCACCCATGACCATGGTGGCGTGTACTACGCATCTCCCGATGGCTCATTGGTGACCGAGGTGATCTATCCGCTGATTACCCCGAACGGGGTGGGCCTCTCTCCCGACGGCGGGCGACTCTACGTCGCCGAAACCAACACGGGCGCCTTGTATGCCTGGGACTTGAGTGACCCAGGCAAGATCGCCTCGCCGGCTCGGAAACTGGTGCACCGTGTGCCGGGGACTCATCGATTCGATTCGCTCGCCGTGGACAGCGAAGGTCACGTGTGCGTCGGGACGCTGGGGTCCGGCGGCGGAATCACCGACGTGGACCCGCTTGGCGCGGCGGCCCCGGTCATTGTCGAAACCGGCGATCCGCTGACCACCAATATCTGCTTCGGCGGGAGCGATCTACGCACCGCGTATCTGACGTGCTCGCGCACTGGCACGCTTCGGACCTTTGAGTGGCCGAGGCCGGGCCTGGCCTTGAACTACTGAGACCGGCGGCCCGCGCTTGAGCAGCGGGGTGTCGGTGGTGGTCCTCGCTAGCCGAGGTACTCGTGCCAATACCCGTTCGGGGGTGGGGTGTCCTCAGGCATGATGACGTCGAACGGTCCGAGGCTGATGAGATAGAACTCACAGCCGTCTGGTCCCGACATCTCAGAGCCATAGGCGGTTCCGCCCTTGACCCACCGGAAGTCTCCCGGGAGGTATGTTCCCTCTCCCTCAACGCTGAACTCGCCCGACTTGATGATGTAGAGCGTGTCCGACGGATGCCAGTGTGATGGCGCCGTGTAGTGGGGGTCGAACCGTGTGAGTGCGACGAGGTTTCCCGAAGACTCTTTGAACGCGGGGTTGATGCGCTCGGCGTCTATCAGGTTCTTCATGGCCGCGCCTGGTGGCACTCGCCCGGTCTCGTCGACATAGGCCTCGTACTCGAGGTCATCGACATGAATGACTTGCATCGATGCAAGTGGTCCGCGCTCTGTCATGGGTCACGTCCTTGTTTCGTTCTGCTTGGTAGTCAGGCTTGTTCGTCAGATTGGTAGTCAGGCTTGTCTGGCGCCTCGCTCGACGCGGTCGACAAAGTTGCTGGCAGTGGTCAACCTACGAGCGGGTCAAACATCGTGCAAGCGTCGAGGGAGCCCCGAAACGAACGGGCGGCCGGGCGGGCCTTGCGCCACCTGTACGGTTGCGTGGGTCAAGCTGGTGTGCGAGTCTCTCGTAAGCCAACCATGCGGATGGTTAACGACCGGTGTCGAGACTTCGCAGAAGCCAGAACAGCTGAACGAGCTCGAAAGAGCTCGAAAGAGCTCGAAAGAGCTCCAGAGAGAGGGTAGAAGCCTATGAAGTTCGGCATCATCGAGCTGTCCCAGCCCGACAAGGGCGTCGAGTCCTACCCATATCGCGAGATCCACGAGCGCGTCACCAACGAGATCATCGAGGCCGACAAGGACGGGTACGACTACGTCTGGATCGCCGAGCATCACGCCAGCACGGGCTATGGCATCTTGCCGGACCCCTTGACCTACATCGCCTACCTGGCAACCCTCACTGAACGCATCACGTTGTGCAGCGGCGTGATGGTGGTCCCGCTCCACAATGTGGTCCGGCTGGTCGAGAACATTGCCTTTGTCGACATCTTGACCAACGGTCGCATCGCGTTTGGGATTGGTTCAGGCTACCGCGAGCATGAGTTCGAGGCGCTGGGCGCGGATTTCGAGAACCGCAGGGCTTACCAAGCCGAAGCCCTCAAGGTGATCATGAGCCTGTTCCACACCCATCAGGTCGAACACAAGGGTGTGCACCTCCCCGATATCAACATCACCGGGGACTACGAGATCCTTCCCCACTCGATCCAGCAGCCACACCCCCCCATGTACATGGGGGCCGCCTCTGAAGAATCCATTGCACTGTGTGCCAGCTACGGTCTTGGTCTATTGATGTCGACCCTCACGCCTATCCAGCAGCTCGCCCCGAAGGCGAAGTTCTACAGCGACCAGTGCGATGCCACCGAGGCGCCCTACAACGCCAACCCCGGCCACGGGTCGGTGGGTATTGGGCGGATGGTCTATGTCGCCGAGACGGATGCGCAAGCCAAAGAAGAGGCCGGCGAATCGGTGGTCCGCCACGTGCACTCCTTCACTGGGGCATCCACCTCGGGGTACCTGGGCACGATCTCCCAGGAGAACAAGGACAAGTACCAGGGTTCGGACTACGAGGACCTCTGCGAGGACACCATCATCTACGGTTCGGCGGAGACGGTCGTAGAAAAGATCAAATACATGGAAGAAGTCACAGGGGCGGACAGTTTGATCTTGCACTTCCCGCCCTACAACTCTCGCGAGCAAAACAGTCGGGTCCTGCGTCGCTTTGCCGAGGACGTCATCCCCAAGTTCCGATGATCCGTTGAACGCCTCCCGTTGGGGTGTCATCGACGAGCAGTCGATCGCCGAGGCCCGTGAACTGATCGGTGTTCCCCTTCGCCGGGACCGCATGCAGTGGAACAAGGCAGCGACGCGCGATGCGATCCGTCAGTTTGCCGATGGGGTCGGCGACGACAACCCGTTGTGGCGCGACCCGAGCTACGCAGCGGCCACCAAGTGGCAGCGCCCGCTGGCACCGCCGTCGTTCCTCTACGCCGTCGATGCCGCGATCGTGGCGCCCAAGTTGCCCGGCGTGCAGTGGATTTACGCCGGCACACGATGGCGCTGGTATGACGCCATCTATGCCGATGACGTGTTTGATGTCGAGGCCACCTTTACCGAGATGGAAGAGAAAACCGGTCGGCGCTTTGGCCCGTGGGTGCTGCAGACCGGCGAGATTGTGTACCGCCGCGACGACGGTGGCCTGATCAGTGTGGCCGAGGGCCGCGTCGCTCGAACCCCCCGCCGTACGAAGGCAAGTGCGGACAAACCTGGATCGGATAACGCCCTGCCAGACAAGACGAAAGTCGACAAGGCCCCCGTCCAGGCGCCAGAGGTCAGAACCTACGCCCCCGACCAGCCCGACAGCGTCCGTCGGGGCGCTCAGGAGCGGACGTGGGAGAGCGTGGCGGTCGGCGATCTGGTCGGCCCGATGTCGCAACCATTGACGCTCGATCGGATCTTTGCCTGGTACGCGGGGGCACAAGGTGCGCTGCACTATGGCGGAGCTCACGGTGATGCGGTGCGCTATCGCCGCCATCACGATGACTACGCCATCAATGCCGAGACGGGCGCCAAGGATTCTGCGGCTCGAGGCCACTTCTCATCGAAGGAAGGCAAAGACGTTGGCATGGGCGGTGCCTACGACGTCGGCTTGCATCGCATCGCGTGGGTCATTGCGCTGTTCACCGATTGGATGGGCGACGATGCCCACTTGGCCGAGGCCGACGTCGACGTCGTTCGGCCAAATATCGTCGGCGATACCACCTACCTTTCCGGTCGGGTCACCGACCGCTGGGTCGATGAGCACTGCTTCGTCGCCATCGAGGTCGAAGGCCGCAACCAAGCCGATATCGTCACGACCAGGGGCACCGCGATCGTTGCATTGCCATCATCGGAGTACGGTCCCGTCGGCCTACCGCTCTTCGGGGGCGACCAAGACCGTTGGACCGCGCCACCCGAGAGTCCTTGAGGAAGAAGTAATGCTGTGCAGCTGAATGGCATTGAACTCGAGCACACCAACATGCGAGATGTTTTCCTCGCCCGGAGATCGTTGGGCGACAAGGCGCTGCTGATCTGCGACGACGAGACGCTGACCTATGCCGCAGCCGACGAACAGTCCAACCGGATTGCCAGCTCAATGGCAGCCCATGGCGTGGTCAAAGGCGACGTCGTTGCCACGTTCATGTACAACTCGGTGGATCACGCGGCCATCTGGATTGCCTGCGTGAAGCTTGGCGCGATCTTCGCAGCGCTCAACGTTTCGCTTGCGCCGAACGAGCTCGTCTACAGCCTCGGCGACACCAACGCGAAAATGATCATTGTCGATCACGATCTGATCGAGGTGTATCAACAAGCTCGCCCCGGTTTCACCCACGTGCCCGTCGAAGTCCTCTGGCGCGGCCCTGACCTTGACGGGTTCATCGAGTTCCCCAAACTCCTCGAGGGCGACAATGTCTTGCCCGAGGTCGGGCTCGCGCCGAACGACCCGATGTCGATCATCTACACCGGGGGGAGCACCAGCATGCCGAAGGGGGTGTTGGCCCCGCATCTCCACTACATCGCCGCAGCAGAGCGGTACAAGGAGATCACCGACTCGCGCCCCGACGACGTGCACTTCGCCAACTCGCACTTCTTCCACGTGGGTGGTCAGCAGTTCGGCCTGATGGGTCCGCTCTATTGCGGAACAACCGGCGTCATGACCCGATGGTTCAGCGTCTCGAACTACTGGCGCATCGCCCGAGAGACCGGGGCCACCATCATCGACCCCATCGGCACAATGATCGCTGCGTTGCTCAGCCTCGAACCGTCCGATGCCGACCGTGACCACAACGTGCGCGTCGGAATCGGCATCGCATCGGGCCAAGTCCGGTCATCGTTTCGGACCGACTTCGAGGAACGTTTCGGCGTCCCGCTCCTCGAGGTATATGCCATGACCGAGGTCGGGGTGCTGTTGTGTAGCGAACGCCTCCACGACAAGACGGTCAACACGTGTGGCAAGACCTATGGCTGGGCCGATATCTGTATCGTGGACGAGCAAGAGTGTCCGGTCCCCACCGGCGAGCAAGGCCAGATTCTGCTCCGGCCGACTGCCACAAACACGTTCATGCTCGAGTACATCAACAAGCCCCAAGAGACCATCAACGCGTGGCGCAACTTGTGGTATCACTCCGGCGATATCGGGTATCTCGACGACGACGGCTACCTGCACTTCGTTGGCCGTCAAGCCCATTGGGTCCGTGTTCGCGGCGAAAACGTGTCGGCGTTCGAGGTCGAGAAGGTGCTCTCGGCCCATGACGCGGTCGAAGACTGTGCCATCGCTGGCGTCCCTGGCGACCTGGGCGAAGAGGACATCAAGGCCTACGTACAACTTGTGCCGGGATCAACGCTTAGCCCCGACGAGGTGGTCTCTTGGTGCGCCGAACAGGTCGCGTACTTCAAGGTCCCCCGCTACGTCGAGTACGTGACTGAGTTCCCGCGTACTATCACCAAGCAAGAAATCGAACGCCACGAACTGCGAGCCAGGGGTGTGGGTGCTGCGTGGGACCGAGATGGCGATCGCTGATGGTCGGCAGCGAGCACGCTTGGCTCCAGCGCCGGTGAGGGAAGTCTGGCATGCCGCGCAAAACTGATCCAAAGAGACTCCAACGAGTCTTGGATGAAGCCGCAGATCTGTTCCTTGCAGAGGGGTACGACGCAGCCACGATGCAGCAATTGGCGGATCGGTTGGGCCTGCACAAGTCCAGCCTTTACCACTACGTCGACGGCAAAGAGGACCTCCTCAAGAGGCTCACCACCCAGGCCCAAGATGACGCAGAGCAGGTGCTCGATCAGGCCGAGGTCGATCCAGACAATGAACATGGGTTCCTGACCGCGATCGGGCTCGCGGTGGACCAGACCGTGAGCGACAGCGGCCGGGTCAGCCTGGTGCTCCGCCAAAAGCCCGGTACGCCCACCGGGGATGCGGTGATCAAGCGTCGGCGCGCCTACGACCGGCGCTTGTCGGTGCTCATCGACGACGCACAGGCGGCGGGCCAGATTCGTGACGACATCCATCCAATGTTGATGGCTCGGATCACGTTGGGCATGGTCAGCTGGCTGATCGAGTGGTACGACCCCGAGCTCAGCCGCTTCGAGCCCGAGATGGTGCGCGAGGCCGTGCTGGCGTTGCTCAGCGGGGGTGTGCTTACCTCGAACGATCCTGGCTGAGGCCCGACCTTGATTTCGACTCGACCTCGGCCAACGCTCCGCTCAGGTTGAGCTATCCCCGCCAATAGGGGTGGTCACCGGTCCCGAGTCGCGCGATGGCAGCGCAACCTGAGCAGTTCCACGCGCGCTGAGCGCACCGGCTTGGTCGGTTGCGGAGACATCAAGGTCGACGAATGCCACTGCGCCGACGATTGCCTTGCCTGTCACCGTGGCTGTGATTGATGTGGTGGTCCCGAGTGCCGGGTTGGTATCGATGTCGACGGCGAGGCGATGTACGAAGCCGTTGTCGCCCACCCAGTCCGACAACAGGTGTGCGATCCAGGCGACCTGCTGTGGCCCGGTTGCCGTTGCCGCGTGGAGGCCGCCCTCGCTGTAGCCGTCGGCCGGCTGGGCCACACCCTGGGTGGCCGCGCACCAGGCCACGACGTCCATGATGCTGAGGGGCCCCTTGAGGAGCGGGCCGAGTTGGGTGCCGGCGGCGACGTCTTCCCACACGAGCTGATCTGCGCCTGTGCGATGTTCGGCCAGGATGGTGGCTTCGAGGTCGGCTAGTTGGTCGCTGGAGTATCTGACTTCTGCCCGCTCGTCGCTGGACACGGCCGCAGTAGTAGTGCGCAGGCATGTGGTACGGGCCGTGGCCACATGCTGGCCGTCGGCCGTGAAGCGGACCTGGCCGACTTGCTCGATGCCTGCTGGGGTTTCGTTCTCGGAGATCGAGGTGGCCGAGCCTTGCAGCAAGGCTCCGACAGGAGCGACGTCATGCCAGACCCACTCGACCGAGGTGTACAAGCGGCGCGCGGGTTCGTGGCCCGGAGCGACGGTCGTTTCGTGCACGGCGTAGAACAGGCATGGCGGGGCGATAAGGCCGCCCCAGCGAGATCCGTCCGCTTGGGTCGAGTCGTGCCACATCGGGTTGTCGTCCCCGACGCCCCAGGCGAAGTGACGAACTGCGTCGGCAGTGACGGCGGTGACCCACGGCTGGCGTGGGACCAGCGCACGCGTCGCCTCGTGGCTCAATTGGCTTCGAACCGGTCAGTGATCTCGTTGGTGCCAAGCGTGCTGCCGTCACCCTTGGTCCCCAGGGGGATTGCCGGCCAGTCTCCTGTCGCGAAGATCACCAGGACACTGGCGCCTTCGGGCCCGGCAACGAGTGGCCCATAGCCTCGGTTCGCGAGGCCGATCCGGACGTCTCCGGGATAGAGCGTCTCGCGGCCGACCATCTGTGACCCTTCGAGGATGATCTCGGAATAGTCGCAGTCGTGGGTGTGGGTTTCGATCGTGCAACCCGGTGGGAACCACATCTTGAACACCGTCGGCGCCTGGGGATTGCCGGGCATGCCGATTTTGTACATCGTGGCGATGGCCTCGGTCGGCAACGTGATGCTGCCGATCCCGTCCCACGATGTGGTGACGTGGCCTCGCCGCATGAGCTCGTCCCCGATTGCTTCGGCGCTCAGCGGCTCATCTCGCTCGGCTGTGTCGGTATTGGTTTCTTCTGTCTTCATGGTGCTCCGTCCATTCGGCCGCTGATAACACAGGCAGGTCGCCAGCGGTTTAGTCAAAAACTACGATGCCACGGGCGTCGCTGCCACCGTGCATCTTGTCGACCGCTCCGTTGATGTCTTTGAGTTCGAAGCGATGGGTGATCAACTCGTCGAACTTGAGCTTGCCATCGCGGTAGAGCTCGATGGCCACCAGGATGTCGCGTGTGGGCTGCGAGCTTCCGTACATGCTGGCCATCAGGGTCTTCTCGCTGTTGGCCAACTCGAAGGCCGGGAGTGAGAGCTCGCTCGTGGCGGGCGAAACCCCGACACCGATCGCCGTGCCGTCGACGGCAAGGCAGTCCCATGCCTGGCGGACGAGCTCGGGGATCCCGACGACCTCGAATGCGTAGTCGGCGCCGACACCGTTGGTGATCTCGTGCACAGCGGCCGCCACGTCGACATCGGGCCCACTTGCGATGACGTGTGTGGCACCAAACGAGCGGGCCATCTTGAGTTTGTCGTCGTGAATATCGATGGCGATGACCGGGTTGGCCCCCAACATGGCGGCGACCTGGATGACGTTGAGCCCGACACCGCCGCAGCCGATGACCGCCACGGACTCTCCCTCCTGCACCTTCGCTCTGTTGACGACTGCGCCCATTCCGGTGAGGACGCCGCAGCCCGCCAGGCAGGCGACGTCGAACGGGACGTCGTCGGGGATGGGAACAGCGTGCTTTTCGTGGCAGATGAGCTCTTCGGTCAAGGTGCCAAGCAAGGCGAACTGGTGCAGCTCGTTGCCTTCGGCGTCGGTCGCGCGGAGCTTCCCGTCGGGGTTTGCGCACGTTCCCAATACGCCCAGGCCCCACTCGCAGATGTTGTGGTGGCCCTTCTCACACTGTGCACAAACGCCACAATGGATCAGCGCCGAGAGGACGACGTGGTCGCCGACTTTGGTCTGGGTGACGTCGGCGCCGACCTCGGTGACAATGCCGGAGCCTTCATGGCCCAAGATGATGGGCAACGGGAAAGGAAGGTCGCCCGTTTGGGTGGCAACGTCGGAGTGACACAGCCCGGTGGCCTTGATCTTCACGCGGATGTCCGAAGGGCCCACGTCGCCAAGCTCGACGTCGACCACGTCGATTGGTTGGCCATATTTGTAAACGACTGCTGCCTTCATGGAGTCCTCGATCTGGTCGTGATGTCCAGCTGGCCCGGTTGCATCACCTCAGACCATAGGCCATTATTCTAAAACCAACCGCTTGGTTGGCGTAACGGATGATGACAGGGTCGGGCATGCTGCTCGACAACGTTGGCGATCCGCGACAGGCTTGACTAGACGCAAGTTCGAGTTCTGTGCCGTTGTCTTGCTGACCCTGACAGCGCACCGGAATCAACAAGCACACGACTACGACCACGAATAACCAACGAGGACGACCCATGAACGAAGACCTGGAACTGTCGATCGACACCAACAACGGCGAATGGATCGACCTCGGTCTGCCAAACACCGAGCCTGGCGAGAACGCCATCATGGTGCTGCGGATCAGCGAAGAGAACGGCTCGTACACGGCCCTAATCAAGTCGAAGGCCGGCACGATCATTCCTCCCCATATTCATCTCGGTGAGACGGTTGCGTTCGTGCTCGAGGGTGCGATCCAGTATCGGGGTGGCGTCGCTGGCCCGGGCGGCTATATCTACGAGCCATCAGGTGCCGTTCATGCACAGACCCAGCACGATGTCGACACCATCTACTTCGTCCAAGTTCAGAACGGCGCAATCTTCTTGAACGAAGACGGCAGTGAAGGCCCGATCTATGACTGGCGTTCGGTCAAGGCCATCCGCGATGGGCACGAAGCGGCGAAGTCTGAGGCCTAGGCCCCCGTGAGCAAAACCGTCCTGGTGACCGGGGCCGGGTCCGGTTTCGGCAAGGGCGCCAGCCTCGCCCTTGCCGCACGCGGCCACACCGTCATTGCGACCACTGAAACCGACGAGCAAGCAGAGAGCCTTGCTGCTGAAGCACCGCAGCTCACCGTCGAGCGCGTCGACATCACATCTGACGACGTCGACAAAGTCTCGCAGTGGCCGATCGATGTGCTCATCAACAACGCGGGCATGGGCCAGACCGGGCCTTTGGTCGACGTCCCGATGGAACGCATCCGAGCGATCTTCGAAGTCAACGTGTTCGGCACCCTGGCCATCACCCAGAAGGTGGCGGCGGGCATGATCGAACGCGGATCGGGGCGCGTCATCGTGATGTCGTCCATTGGAGGACTGCACTCGTTCCCGGCGTTTGGTCCCTACAACATGACCAAGCACGCACTCGAGGGCATGGGCAAATGCATGCGCATCGAGATGGAGCCTCACGGCATCGATGTGTGCATGATCAACCCGGGTCCTCATGACACGGGCTTCAACGACTCCATGGCCGACACGATGTGGGAGTGGTTCGGGGCCGACTCCCGCCAAGCAGCGAACATGGAGATGTTCGAGATGATGCGTGGGGCCGCGGTCACCGACCAGATGGACCCGTTGGCTGTCGTGGACCGCCTCGTCGAGTTGACAGAAGCCGATACCACAACCGAGCACAACCTTGTCCCACCCGACGGGGTAGAAGAATTGAACGAGGCCACTGGCCTCGAGCACAGCTAAACCACAGATCCTGGGGGATCCATGACCGCTATCGAAGACAATCCATACGCAACAAACCAGCGCTATCACGACCGTTACCCGGAGATGGGAACGGCTCCGGTGTCAACCGAGCCGTACTACTCCCCGGAGTATTTCGAGCTCGAACGCGAGTACATATTCAAGAAAACCTGGATGAACGCCGGACGGGTCGAAGAAATCGCCAACGCCGGCGACTTCATCGTCAAAGAACTCCCGGTGTGTGACACCGAGGTGCTGATCGTGCGAGACCGCGACGACAGCATCAACGCTTTCCACAACGTGTGCAGCCATCGCGGCAACAAGATTGCCTACGACGCGTCGGGCAACAACCGTTCGTTCTCCTGTCGATTCCACGGCTGGACCTACAAGCTCAATGGTGAGCTCACCGTTGTCCCCGACGAAGAGAACTACTTCGACCTCGACACCTCGTGCCTCGGGCTGACCCCTGTGCATGTTGGGGAGTGGGGTGGATTCATCTTCATCAACGTCGATCCCGAACCCCGCGAGACGCTGTTGGAATACCTGGGCGATCTGGGTGCCGGGCTCGACGGCTATCCGTTCGCCGAGACTTCCGGACAGGTCTTCACGTTCGAAACCGTGGTCAACGCCAACTGGAAGCTCGTCAAAGACGCCTTCCAAGAGGTTTGCCACACGCCCTATCAGCACAGTCGGTCACTGCCCGACGCGTTCATCAGCGACGCCAACCCGCACACGCGCTTCATCGACATGGCTGTGGTCGGCTATCACGCTCGAGCGTCGTTGTTCGGCAACATGGCCCATATGCCCAGCGCCGTGGCCATGAAGGCTTACGGCCATGGCTCGACTATCGCGGGGGCGTCGATGGAAGATGGCGAGGCGATTTCGCCGGCGCTCGCACCGCCTCTTGTCAACCCGACGGGCAGCGGCGACTGGTCGTTCGAGCTGAATGTCTTCTTCCCATCGTTCTTCTTGGCGCTCACCAACGGCAGCTACTTCACGCACCAGTTCATCCCGCTCGGCCCGGACAAAACGCATTGGTTCTCCACGACGTGTTATCCAACACCGACGACAGCGGCACAGCGTTTCAGCCAGGAGTACAGCCGGGTGATGTTCCGGGACATCATGATCGAGGACGGTCGCCAGATCGAGGAAACGCAGGCCATGCTCAAATCTGGGGCCAAGAAGGAATTCATCCTCAAAGACGAGGAGCTGTTCATCCGTCAGGGCCTCTGGCAGGCCGACGAGATGATCAAGCTGCATCGGGGGCACTGATGAGCGACAACGTGCTCCCTAACGATCTGGTACTGCCTGCGGGCTTCGAAGACCTGGCGCCGCTCCTCGACTGGAACCTGCCCACGATGGACGAGCGCCAAGACTGCAGGGTCGGATCGACGATGGAGGAGATCGACGCGTTCTACCAGGCGATTTTGCCACGCATGGACGACGTCCTCGATCACCTGGCCGGCATCGAGATGACCGACGACATGGATCCAGGCTCGGCGGCATTGCTCAACCTGTCACTGGCCCTGTGTGAGATCGCGCCGGCGGTCGAACAGTTCTTCGAACCCGTCATCTCCTATGGATATGACCCCAAACGATTCACCCAGGGTGTCCGGTAGGCGTTCCCCAAGATCCCGATGGACGATGGAGAGTCGTCAATCCACACCACCCAGACACGGAGAACCATGACGAGCATGCTTGACGGCAAGGTCGCGGTCATTACCGGAGCATCAAGCGGCATTGGTGAGGCCACAGCGCGTCGATTTGTCGAAGAAGGTGCGCTGGTCGTTGTTGGTGACATCCAAGACGAAGCCGGCTTGGCTCTTGCCGCGGAGCTGGGCGATGCATGCACCTACGTCCACTGCGACGTCACACACGAAGCCGATGTGGCCGCGTTGGTCGACGACGCGGTCAGCCGCCACGGTCGCTTGGACGTGATGATGAACAACGCCGGCATCTTGGGAGCGCGGGCACCCATCGACGAGGTCGATCTCGACGAGTTCAAAGTCACCAACGATGTGTTGGTGAACGGAACGTTCCTCGGCCTCAAACATGCCGCGCGGGTCATGAAGCCAAACGAGTCCGGCTCGATCATCAACGTGGCGAGCACCGCCGGGATCAACGGCGGGTTCGGGCCCCATGCCTACACCGCGGCCAAACATGCCATCGTGGGCCTGACCAAGAACGTCGGCGCCGAACTCTGTCGTTTCGGGATCCGTGTCAACTGTGTCGCCCCGAGCGGAGTCACAACGCCGCTTGCTGCTCACGCACACATGGGCGATCACGAAGCCATGGCCGCACTCACGGCTCGGCTTGCCGAGAACTCACCCTTGAAGGATCGACCCGGCCTGGCATCCGATGTAGCGAACGCTGCGTTGTTCTTGGCCAGCGACCAGTCGGGTTATACCAACGGCCACACGCTGGCAGTTGACGCCGGGTTCACCACCGGCTCCAAGGCCGGGGCGCCCCCCCACAGCGAGGCTGTGGCATTCATGCGCGAGGCCGGCCGCACCGGTCTCTGACCGCGGCATCAGCTACCAAGGGAAGCAAGTGAGCGCGTCATCGGCCCGTTGGCGATCGAGGCATCACGCCCGACGAACCGTGGTTCGCCTTGGTGGCACGGGTTGTCAGGAATCGGTCAACTCGTTGGCGTCGAGCACGGCGCTCGCCACAGGGTCGTTTCCTTCGAGCGTGACGTCCACGACCAGCGTGGTTGCGCACTGCGGACAGAAGTGGCTGCGGAACTCGACCTGAGGTTCACCTGCGGGCCGTGGCCTGATCTGTATCTCGTGGTGGAGGAACAGGGTTGCCCCGTCCTCGATTCGGCACACACTGTGATCCCGGAAGTTGTCGGTTGCGGGTCCGAGATCGGCGGCGCAATGCGCGCACGACCATCGGGACCCGTCTCGGGCAACCCCGACGGCGAGATCGGCAGTCAGAGGGACACCGCCGGTTGTTGTCTTGGTCGGCTCCCGCGTCGTCGCCCCCCCTATCCGATCCGACCGCATCTGCAGCCGGCGTGCGCCGGTTGCCTCGATGTCGGGTGCGCCGGAATCGTCGAGGACCACACCGAACAACTCGAGAGCAGCGGCGAGACTCACGAACTCGTTGTCGACGTCGGCAGCGACAGCGTCGGGTGGCCGGAGAAGGGGGTCGCCGAGGCCTCCGCCGCCACTGCTGGTGAAGATGAAGGTGTCCCACTCCTGCACGCGCAGCGAACCCGTCTTGGCGGGTGGGTGCGTCAGGTCGCCATCGAGCCGACCCGGGAGCGGGAGTCGCCCACTTTCCAACAGTGCCGCGACGTTGCTGTTGCGGTAGACGCAGTAGGCTGATGCTCCACCCGGGAGACCACCTGCGAACCCACGAGGTACGAGTTCGGCAACCGCGTTGAACGCCGTGCCGGCAAGCTCGTCGGCACCGACGATGGCCATTCCCATCGAGATGCCGTGTCCTCCCGTGTGATAACCCGCGCCACCGCTGTTCTCGGCGATACGCCGCCACAACACCATCATCGGTGCGGTCGATTCTTCGATCTCGATCGCGGGCACCCCGGTGCCGAGCGTGGCCTGGCTTCCGTAGGTGTCGTGGCCGTCTGTCACGGACTGTGCTCCTCCGCCCTGGCAATGCGGAGGCGACATCGGGAACATCACGGTGCGCTGGCCGGACCGTCGATCAATGCCGGCCAACGTTGTCGAAGTTGGCCCATTGCCCGGCTGTCCCGCAGCTCGCTGCCGCAGTGAGGCGTCATTGGAAAGCGAAGCCGCCTGGGAGATGACGTCCGACATCAGCTTGTTGACCCGCATGCCCACTTCCATGTGGCCCTGGGTGGTCGGCGCGGGCGGCTGCGGGTTGACGATCGTCCCGACCGGTCCCAGGTCGAAATGGAAGGGAGCCCAGATCCCGGAGTTGACCGGGGCGTCCCAAATCAGCTGGCACAACAACGTGGTCATCGCCTGCCCCAACATGACCGATTTCGTGGCGTTGATGAAGCAGTCGGCCTGGGGATCGCCGTGGAATCGGAGGGTGGCCTCATCACCGTCAATCGTGCATTCCAGGCCGAGCTGATAGAGGAGCCGCTCGCCACGGGCGTCGTATTCGACGTAGTCGTCGCTCACGTAGACGCCATCGGGAAGCGCCTGAATCCGGCGCCTCACCATGTCCTCGGATAACTGCTTGTTCACTTTGGCGTAGAAGCGGAACTCGTCCATACCGAACTCGTCGAGCAGCCCGGACAGCCTCGTCGCGCCTGTGTTGTGGGCGGCGATCATGCTTCTGAGGTCGTTGAGCACGGGCCCCGGGACCCGGACGTTGGCTCCGATGAACTTCGCCCATTCGCGGTCGAGTTCCCAATCGCGGATGGCGTGGAGCCCGGTGAATCGCAGCGCCTCGGAGAAACAATCGCGGGCATCGGGTGCGAAGCCGGACACGCCCGAACCTCCGACGTCGAGGACGTGCTCGTTCACATGGCCCCAGCCGACGAACTCATCGCGCCAGAAGTACGGCATGACGATGGCCATGTCGCCCTGGTGGATGGCGCCAGCGGTGTGGGGGTCGTTGATAAGGAAGCCATCGCCGGCCGAGAGCGTCTCGATCGGGTGGTCGGCGCTTACTGCCTCGACCCCGAGAAAGGATGTGCTGACGTGGAACGCCACGTAACCGGAGAAGCCGACCTGCTCGCCCTTTTCGTCGAGGAGGCTGGTGCTGAAGTCCATGCCATCGGTGACCACGGGCGATCCCGACGTACGCATCAACGTGATCGCCATCTCTTCGGCGATCGCATCAAGTCCTTTGCGGAATACTTCGGCGCGGACGATGTCGTAGTCCTGGTCGAGCTGGCTCACCGGTGCCCTCCTTCATCTTTGGCGGGGCGGTCGCCGTTGTTGCTGTCGTGGGTGTCGTGCGTCAGAACAAAGTTGTGGAAGCCGTCACGCAAGGCCGACCAGCCGCCGTCGACCACCAAGGTCGTGTCGTGCATGTCGATGACTGCGGGTCCGCGAACCACGGTTCCTGGCGGTAGCTCTGCTTCGACATACACCGGCGTTTCAGTGGGCGGTCTGCCGCCCAGAGCCACCAATCGGGAACTGCCGGCCGTTGCTTCGATGCCGGCTTTGCCCTGCCATACGCTTTTCGACTCGGGCCGTGGGCGAGCTGCCGAGCAAGTGGCATTGAGGTTGAGGAGGTGCACCGCCGAGTCCGGCCATGCCGCGCCCTTCCCGTACTGGCGCTCGTAGACAGCGGGGAACTCCTGAGCCAACCGCGCTGCGTCGTCAGCACCGAACGGCCGGTCGTCGAGCGGCATGGCCACCTCGTACACCTGGCCCTGGAAGCGCAGGTCCGCGGACCAGTCGAGTGCGCAGTCACCAAAGTCGAAGCCGTCGTCTGTCGCCTCACGACGGGCAAGCTCGAGCATTTCGGCGCGTCGTTCGTTGACGGTGTTGAAGTGCTGCGGATAGCGCAGATCCCATTCGACCGTGCGTGAATAGCGGCGGATGTAGTCGGCAGTCAACACGCCGACCGCCGAGAAGACCGAGCTGTTGCGGGGCACGACGGCTTGGGTCATGGCGAGCTGGCGGCAGATCCGGGTGACGAACATGGGCAACGTCCCGCCGAACGCGAAGAAGAGGAATGCCCGTGGGTCGTGGCCTCGCTCGACGCTGATGCGTCGTAGTGCGTAGGCCATGTTCGTGGCCACCAGCTCACAGATCGCCTCGCTTGCTTGCTCGACGGACCAGCCATGGGGTTCTGCGATCGCCGCGACCGCCGCTGTTGATGCGTCGCGGTCGAGTTGAAACCTTCCGCCAAGGTAGTTCCCGGGGTCGATGATGCCCAGGACGGCAGCGGCATCGGTCACCGTTGGATCGGTACCCCCGCGCCCGTAACACGCGGGTCCCGGACTGGACCCTGCACTGTGGGGTCCGACCTGTGGGACACCGCGTTCGTCTGTCCACGCGATCGAGCCTCCGCCGGCACCGATCGACACAACATCGACCAGGCTGATTCCGGTCTCGAGTTCGCCGAGCCGAAACCTGGGGGTGATGGTGGGGGCGCCGTCTCGCACGAGCGCCGCGTCGAAGCTGGTGCCTCCCATGTCGCCGGTGAGCACGTCTTGGTAGCCCATTGCGGCGGCCAGGTCGGCCGAGCCCATGACGCCACCGGCCGGTCCTGAGGCCAGGAGCAGGATGGGGAACTTGCGTGCCAGATCGGCGGAGATGGCGCCGCCGGCTCCGGAGAAGAACGACAACCGCCCGACGAACCCGTCCTCGGCCAAGCGGGCCCCGACCGTGTCGATCAGTCGGGTAGCCGCCGGCTGGCAGAAGCAGTTGAAGACCGCGGTGAGAAAGCGCTCGTATTCGCGAATGACCGGATGAACTTCGCTCGACAACGTGACGAAGGCCTCGGGCCACTCCTCATTGATCAGTTCGCGGACGCGTTGTTCGTGGCCCGGTTCCTTGAACGACCAGAGCAAGCACACCGCTATTGCGGTAACGCCTTGTTCACGCAGAATAGCGATGCCTTCGCGAACCTCATCCTCATCGAGTCCCACGATGATGCGGCCAGTGGAGTCGATGCGTTCCTCGATCTCGATGACACTGCGCTTCGGCACGATCTCGGGCGGGTTCAGTTGGAGGTGATCGTCGTAGTCATTGGATCGAAACCCGCCGAGAAGACGGAAGGTGTCGCGGAACCCCTTGGTGATGAGGACACCGACCCGCGCTCCGCGGATCTCGGTCACTGCGTTGGTGACAATGGTGGTCGCGGTGACGAAGGTCTCGCAACGCTTCAGAAGGTCTCGACGCTCAAGGTTCAGACCGGCGGCAGCTACGTCGACTGCATCGACAATCCCCTGGCTGTAGTCGTCATGGGTGGTGAGCGCCTTGGCGCGGTGGAGGTCGCTCCCGATCGCCAGCGACAGGTCGGTGTGGGTGCCCCCGACGTCTACGCCGATGAGTACGCCTGGGAGATCGTCCACGTGGTCCTTCGCTCTGTCTCGCTCGACGGGTGCGGCAACGGTAGGTAGATTTTGTGGGGCTGGCAAGCGACACGCGTCGGTGCCGGCCGACCATTGCTGGGGGCACAGATGAAGTTCGGAATGTTGGTGAACACCCAGGCACCGCCTGACGGTGCGGGCATTGCGGATCTGTATGAGGAGATCCTCGCCGAGGCCGCGCTGGCCGAGGAGGTCGGCTTCGCATCGGTTCTTGTGCCCGAGCACCACCTGATGCCCGACGGGTACCTTCCCCAGCCCTTGGTGCTGCTCGCCGCGATTGCGGCGCGCACGACCTCGATTCGGATCGGCACCGGGATCATGCACCTTCCCGAACGTGACCCAATCCACGTTGCCGAGGAGGTGGCGGTCCTGGACAACATCTCGCGAGGGAGGGTGTCACTCGGGGTGGGCCTCAACCTGGTCGAGGCGGATTTCAAGCTCTTCGGCATACCCATGAAAGGGGCGACGCGACGTTTCGAGGAGCAGCTCGAGATCTTGCAGGGGGTCTGGACCCAACAGGGGTACTGCCATACGGGGGAGTACTACCATTACGACGACATCACGGTGACGCCCCGCGTCGTGCAACAACCCCATCCCCCGATATGGATCGGTGCAATGGCCGAGCCATCGCTTCAGCGTGCCGGTCGCCTCGGTCTCGGTTGGGTCACCGACCCTCTCCACAACATGGACGTCATGGCGGCGTGGGCCGACATTTTTCGAACGGCCGCTGATGAGGCCGGCACGTCTGCGGGCCCGATCATTTTGAAGCGCGATGCCTGGGTGTCAAGAAGCCAGCGCGAGCTCGACGAGACCTGGTGGCCGACATTGCGAGCCCACCATCTCTTCTACAAGGACCTCGGGTTCTTCAGCTCGGGGCGGTTCAACTCGGACTGGGAGCCCTGGATCGCCCAGCTCGACGATGAGGAATGGACCTATGACCGCATCGTGCCGGACCGGCTGGTCGCAGGTTCACCCCAGCAGGTGGTCGACCAGATCCATGACTTCACCGAACGGGTCCGATGCGATGAGCTGATTTTTTCGATCCGCCATGCCACCGGGCCCGATCATCGGGCGACGATGGAATGCATCGAGCTGTTCGGCTCGGAGGTGTTTCCGCACTTCGCCTGACTGCACTTTGGCAGGGCCGAGCCACCACACTCGGGTTGCGGCGCCACGGTAGTACTGATAATCATTGTTCCAACTGGTCGTTGGGGTTGGAGCCATCTCTCCGATCTCAACGACCAGTTGTTTTTCAACGGCTAGGTGTTTGCCGTAATGGCTTCAGTGCATCACCGGGCATTCGTTGGCGATGTCGAGAACTCGTGACACACGGCCGATGCCCATCGAGAAGGCAACGAGCCCGGCGAGTTCGACGATCTCAGGGCCAGTGAACTCGGCCCCCATCCGGATGAAGAATTCCTTATCCATGTCTTGGTGTTCGAGTGCGAACCGTTCGGCGAACTCGATCGCTAGACGTTCGCGCGGGGAGTAATCGCCCCGTTCGCGGTAGTCGTCGACGTGTGCGTACTGGTCTTCAGTGAGCGCTTGCTTCGTTCCCGACGAAGCCCTGGTGTCCAGTCATATGTCGCAGTCGTTGATCTGGGCGATGCGCATTCGTGCCACCTCGACCACGCCAAGGTCGAGCGTCCGCTGGTTGTACATGGCGTCGCCAAACGCCCCAATGGCCTGAGCCATCGGCGGAACCATCTGCCATAGACGTTTTCGTTCAGGGTCCGGTCCAGCCGGAATGTCGATGTGTGCCACTGCGCCCCCTCGGGTCGGCTTGTCATCTCACCGTAGTTGGCCTGAGGGGATGGGTCTTCGCCAGCCTGGAATCACCGCAGGTGCGCTGAAAAGGCGGATCCGGATCATGCTATTTGTAATCACAAAAGGAAGCATCTACGTTACTGGGGAGCGCTGTCAGGGGATGGCGCCCAACAAGGGGGGCTCTGCCCGATGAACAAGTTTCGATTTCTGATTGCGTTGTTGTGTGTATTCGCACTCGTTGCGGCCGCTTGCGGTGACGACGATGACTCGGCACCCGTCGCCGCTGGTGGCGATGCCGCAGAGCCGGCAGCTGAGCCCGAGCCCGAGCCCGAGCCCGAGCCTGAGCCCGAGCCCGCTGGCGGTGACCAGCCGGCACCTGAGCCTGAGCCTGAGCCCGAGCCTGAGCCCGAGCCCGCTGGTTGTGCATCGAACACGCCTGATGGCACGCCCGGCATCGACAAAGAAGCGGGCACCATCAAGATCGGTACTTCGCAGCCCTTCACGGGTCGTGCCGCAGTTGCTGGTGAAGGTCTGCTTGCCGGACTCCAGATCGCGTTCGATGAGATCAATGCCAATGGTGGCGTCGATGGGTGCCTCTTCGACTTCGTGTGGGAGGACGATCGGTTCGAGATCGAACAGATGGTCACCAACGTCCGCAAGCTGATCGAGGAAGAGAAAGTCTGGGGCTTCGTGGGAACCGCTGGTTCACAGTCGATCCCATCTACTTACCCCGCCATCGAGGGAGCTGGTACGCCGCTATGGGGTCCAGTTGCGCCTGCCGATCAGGACATCCAAGAGGTCTACTTGACGCTCCCGACCCGCACTGAGCAGGGACGCATCTGCATCGATTACTTTGGCGAACAGGGCGTAAAGACCATGGCCATCATTGGCCAAGACAACGAGCTCGGTGACGAGGCGAACACTGCTGCGGATATTCAAGCCCCGATCGCAGGGATTGAGGTCCTAGCTCGCGAAGAGGTCGAAGTGCTGTCTGACGCTGTGGCAGCTGCGGTGCTCGCGGTGGTGGACACCAATGCCGACGCTGTACTCCTGGGGGCTGACAACGCGCAGACCGCCCTCATCATGGATGGCTTCTTCGAGGCGGGCTACAGCCCGCTCATGTGCTCCGACTTCGGCGCATCCGGTGCTGGTGGGCCGAACACGGTCAAGCTTGCGAACCCAGAGGCTGCCGATGGCTTCCTTGGAGCTCTTCAGACGGCATTGACCGATAGCACCGATCCGTTCGTCCTGCACTGGTTGGAACTGGCAGACGCCTACACAGGTGATGGCAGCGACGGCGCTCGGAACTTCAGCCTCCAGACCTATTCGACTGCTGCCGCCTTTATTCAGCTGATAGATCGTCTTGATGGCAACTACGCCTACGAGAACTTCCATGCGGTGGCCGAAACATTGGTTGATGATCCGATTGCTATCCCAACCCTTCCGCCGACCGCTTGTGGCCCACTACCGGGTGGACACAGCTGTGCGTCGGGTGCCGGTATGTCGGTCTACAACGCCTTCGATGATCCCGATGGTGATGGCGTCGGCACCTGGGTACAGGTACGTCCGTTCCAGGGACCGCTCTCGTAGAACGAACTTGGATTGATTCCTTTGTGACTGGCTGCTGAGGCCGGGGCTCTCGCTCCGACCTCAGCAGCCAACACATCCAGAAGGTCGATCGGCCGGTGGCCATTCCGACAACACATTAGAGGGTGGAAGTGGACCAGTTACTTCAGCAGATTGTGGCAGGACTCGAGGCAGGCGCCTCTTACAGCCTCATCGGTATGGCGATCGTCGTAGTTATGAAATCGACCGACGTGCCCAACTTTGCGCAGGCGGAGATGGGCCTTGTGGCTGCCTACGTCGCGTGGTTTCTCGGGGCGGGTGCCGACAACGAGTTGAACCTGTTCGTTGGGACCGTGTCTTCGCCCGGGTGGCCCTTCGCGATCGCGATCATCATCGGCTTGCTTTTTGCCGCCGCTTTCGGAGCGGCGACCCAGTTCTTTCTTGTCCGTCCCCTGACCGGCCTATCGACTCAACCCTTGGCCTATCTAGCGTCCATCGGATTGGGCCTCGCGCTGATCGGTCAGTTCCACAAA
>Ga0302127_10000286_pt1 | contig 26840 bp, 13 predicted proteins | sample CB4_SCM_MG_FD_204452 | JGI IMG/M metagenome (GOLD analysis project Ga0302127, IMG submission 204452) | Marine microbial communities from Western Arctic Ocean, Canada - CB4_SCM | ecosystem: Environmental > Aquatic > Marine > Oceanic | place: Canada: Western Arctic Ocean | collected 2017-09-24
AACTATTACTGCCTTCATCAATTATCGAAATAGCCGAACCAATAGTTGGAATGGTTTCTCGGCACATCCCTGCAAGGATATTGCTTCCTGATGTAAACTCCCATCCTTTTGATTATGTTAGTTTAATGCATGAAAAGAAAGAAATCGGCCGCCTAGGAGGGATGGAGCCATCTTTGGAAATAGTGTGGGTAGAGGGGGAAATACAACACCTCATTCAGAGCGTTATAGAGTTAGTAGAAGAATTCCTTGCCGCAGGTTACCCAGGATGTCGAGACTGTATTGGTCCGGCAGCATCTGAACCATGGGATGAAAGTCGATTCCGCTGAGACCAACAAACCAAGCAAATTTTATTCGCATATCCAGCAGGTACTATATTAGTACCTGTAAGAAATCCATCTAAAGTGAGGCATTAAGTATCGTGGCTGTGGCGACATAATTCTATGGTGGCCGTCATCCTCGCCGAGAAACCAAGTGTAGCCGGCGACCTTGCTAGAGTTTTAGGTGCCTCATCCAAGAAGGACACTTATTACGAAGGCAATGGACTTTTGATTACTTGGGCAGTGGGCCACCTTCTTGAGTTGAAATCCCCAGAGTCATATGATAAAAAATACAAAACTTGGAAGATGGATACTTTACCAATTATTCCAGAAGAATTCAAAACAAAAGCAAGAGGAAGCCGAAATGAAGCGGCTCAATTAAAAGCGATTGTCTCTTTATTCAAGCGTGATGATGTAGATGAATTAGTCAATGCTTGTGATGCTGCTAGAGAAGGGGAATTGATTTTCCGCCGAATTCATGAACATTCCAAAGTAAAAATAAAAGTTTCCCGAATGTGGATGCGTTCGATGACAGATTCTGCCTTAGAGTCTGCTTGGGATAATAGAAAGTCCGATGCAGAATATGAGCCGCTTGGTGATGCTGCTCGTAGCAGAGCTGAAGCAGATTGGCTGATCGGCATGAATGGCTCTCGTGCTGCCACATTACGCTTACGTAGTCGCGGTCAAAAGGGTTCAATCAGTCTAGGTCGTGTTCAAACTCCGACCTTGGCCATGCTAGTCGACAAGGAACTAGAGGTTCTATCTCACGTCCCTTCTCCATTTTGGGAACTTGATTCAGAATTATCTCAGGGTGATGCAATGTGGAATGCTAAATGGCGACGTTCAAGTAAGCAAGGTGAAATGCCAGTTTCTCACATCATCGAACAAAGTGAATTGGATTCATTAAAGGCTGAATTAGCGGCTGGAGAATTAGATGTTGTTATGACTCAAAAGGAACGAATTGAACGTTCCCCAATGAATTTCGACCTAACTACTTTGCAGAAGGTAGCAAACCAATTATGGAATATGCCAGCCAAAGAAACCGGTGGGCATGCTCAACAACTCTATGAGCGCTTCAAGGTCACTACTTATCCGAGAACCGAGTCAAAATGCTTACCCGAAGACTCGGTTTCAGATGTCAAGGATACTATCGCTAAATTGGAATCACAATCCGCCTGGGCAGAGCATGCAAAGCGTATTCGCACCGATGGACTAGAACACGAAAAGAGGAATTTCAACGATGCAAAAGTAAGTGATCACCATGCCATTATTCCTACAGGTAAAGTCCCACCTTCAGAACTTGAAGGAAGAACCCGTTTGGTATATGATTTGATAGTGGGGAGATTCTTGGCATCTTTCCATCCAAATGCCTTTTGGGAAGATGAAAAGCGCAAGGCAACCTTGGGTGCTGGAGCATTATTTGCGGATGCGAATATATTGAAGACTGAGGGTTGGAGAAAGGTTGTTCCTAAGTCTGTTAAGATGCCATCGGGTTGGGGGTCAATCAAACCACAAGGAAGAGCAAAAGTTGATACTTACAAGGTTGAAGAAGGAGTGACCAAACCCAAACCCCGCTTCAAGGATGCAGGCATATTATCGCGCATGGAAAATGCAGGTCGTGATGTTGAGGATGATGAATTCAAGGATGCCCTAAAGGGCAAAGGACTTGGGACTCCCGCCACTCGTGCAGAAACCATCGAGAAACTAATCACAAAAGGCCTTGCTCAGAGATTGAAAAATGGTTCATTACGCGCAACTCCAGATGGAATTCGTTTGATTGATGTAGTCAGACATATACCAGTGGAATGGATTGCCTCACCTGAATTAACTGGCGAAATGGAAAGCCGTTTATCAGAAGTGGAAAAAGGCGATGCAAAGAGTTCCGATTATATGGGCGAAATAATCTCTAAAGTTGGAGAACTAGTAGACCGCTTCTCTAATTTCAAGAAGGAGGATTTGTTCAAAAATGAGGATTCAATAGGAGATTGCAAAAACTGCGGTTCTGCAATCGAAGAATTAGACCAACGCTACTCATGTAGTTCTGAGAACTGCGATGTGGTCTATTGGAAGCGTTCCATGGGCCGTTATTTCGACCGGCCAACTATGAAGAGATTGCTTGTAGAAGGTTCTATCGCTGAGTTGCATGGATTTGTCCGGCGCGCAGATTCTGAGACCTATTCTACTGGCATCTCCATCGGTGAAAAGGGAGAAGTAAATTTCCAAGAAAAGCCTGCAAAGGAACTTAATGACGATAATTCCGAGGAATTATGTGAGTGTGCACTGTGTAATTCAGGAAGTATTTTTGCTGACGATGAAAATTTTGGTTGTAGCAATCCAGATTGTATCTTACTACAAGGTAGAAAAATGATGGGACGAAGAAAATTGTCGAATGAAGAAGTAATAATTTTGATAAAAGAAGGGCGGACTCCACTCTTTTCTGATTTTATTTCAAAGCGTGGGAATCCATTCAGCGCTTGTTTATTCCTAGAGAAAAAGAGCCGCTCAAAAAAGGAAGTTATGGCAGTTAGCTTTGAGTTTGCACAAGAGGAATTACCGGAGTATGAGGTTGACACAACTCCATTATTAGATGATGGTAAAGGTAAAACTGTAATTGAAACCAAAACTCATTTCGATGTACAGCAAGATGGTGTCAAGGAGTATGAAATCGCTAGAACTGTCAAAGATCGTCAGATTACTAGGGAGGAATGCATCAGCCTTGTGGAGAAAAACCAAGTCGGTCCACTCGATGAATTTATTTCCGCAAAAGGGAAACCATTCAGTGCAACCTTATACCTCGATGGGCGTAAGAATATCAAGTTTAAGTTCGCCCCCCGTAAGCGTAAAACAAAGAAAAAGTGATGCCCAATCACCTTTCAAATGCACAAGGTCTATCTCTTCTCGATAATCGAGGCTTAATTTGTGAGTAGGCAGCAATCTCATTGGGACGTGGTCATCGTCGGCGCTGGGCCAGTTGGTGGTTATGCTGCTTATCGTTTAGCAAAGAACGGTATTTCCGTATTATTATTAGAAGAACATGCTGAAATTGGTAAACCATTCCAATGTGCAGGTTTGGTTAACCCAGGGGCAATGAATAAAGTTGATTTGAAAGATACAATTCTTAGTCAGGTAAATGGGGCAAGGATGTACAGTCCATCTGGAGTTGAAGTTAAGATTGGGCGCTCAGATACCATCCGCACCCATGTTGTGTGCCGGAAATTATTCGATGAAGGAGTGGTCCGTAAAGGCTTGGAAGTTGGCGCCGAATTATGGTTGAAATCCAAGCCTATCGAAGTCACAATCAGCCCCGAAAGCGTTTCACTTACAATTCAAAAGCAAGGTGAAAAAATAAGCATTACTGCCTCTTTATTGATTGGATGTGATGGCGCTCATAGCTGGGTGCGTAGGAAATTGAAAATGGGCAAACCAAGGGAATTCATGATTGGGTATCAAGTTGAGGTGACTGGTTATCAAGGAGTCGACGGATATCTGGATATGTTCACTGGGAATGATGTTGCCCCGGGGCTTTTTGCTTGGGCTATTCCTAATGGAAAGACGCACCGTATTGGTGTCTGGTCAAGGGCAGAGGACCTCGGGGGCAGGAGTTGTGAGCAATTAGTTGAGTATTTGATGACACAATCACAGTGGAGTGAGAGATTTGACAATTGTAGAGAAACCGCTCGCTTTTGTGGACCAATCCCCTGTGGATTTGTCCCAAAACCTTGGAAACAACGTGTTATTCTTTTGGGTGATGCAGGTGGTATGGCAAAACCGACAACCGGAGGAGGAATTGGCCCTGGATTTGAAGCAGTGGACTCTGTTATTGACGGTTTGCTTGGCGGTTTAAATCGCAATAAATTAACAGAAAAAGATATGAAAAAAATCGCCAAACCATTAATCGGCATGCGAAAAAGACAAGAGAAAGCAAGAGCACTGAGGGACTTGTTCGTTACTTCATGCAGCGATGACGAATTAGACACGCATTTTGAAATATTCTCAAAGCCCGAAGTTATCAAATTAATCAATGAAGAAGGCGATATAGAGAAACCGGTCCCATTGGGAATGGCCTTATTGAGAAAAGTACCGAAATTCCGGCCATTGGCACTGAAAGCAGGGTTTGCAATACTAAAGAGCAGGTGAGATTTTGAGTTATCGAGTGATTGCTGAATCTTCAATACGTTATCCTCCCTTTGAATCCTCTTTGATGATTCCAGAAAGATTGCCAAGCATTCATGACAAGGAGGTTATTGCTGAAGTTTCACACGAAGAGGAGGCCATTGAGTGTGCGGAACAATTACTCCCACCTTTTAGAGTGGGCCGCAAAGATGAATGGTTTGTAGAGCGAAAAATCATCATTGAAGGTCCAGATGGAAAGCAGATATTCAAACCCACACCCAAACTCAAAATAGACTCAGAAGAACCTCCTCTCGCAGTTGAAAAACAGCGCACTGGTTGGTACCTCAGGCCAAACCCAATCCATCGCCATGCTCGTAAAATTGTTACCATTGCTGTTGCTACATTATTGATTGGATTATTGTTTCAAACTATTGAGCCGTTGCTTGTCGCATTAGGAATACTACCTGCGGCAATCTTTGGAGGGGTGCGTTTTGGTTTGTTGGATTACCCATTCCTTGTCGTATATGTTGTGCCATTGATGATGATACCTTACTTCCTTCGCTTGATTGCAAACGTTAGAGACCTCAAGCATCAACAGGAGTTTCTTTCAGATCCACCTGCGCAGCCAGATATTCTTTTTTTGAGTCCAGTTGTTGCTGATTCTAAATTACATTGCAAAATACATTTCAGCGAGCCCAGAGAAGATTGGCTTTCGATAAAGGTCTGGTGGCAAGTGGGGGCTCTACCTCCAACTCGAGAGAAAGTTATGGGAATATTAAGCAAAGGGATGAATTCTCAACCACCACCTGGATTTTCAACACCCTTACCCCATTATTGGGAACAAGGATTGTCAGATGGTGGTGGTTTCGGAGAAGAGACGCCGCTGATGCAATTTGATGCCCCGGGTGGCTTATTCTTGCGCCCATTGAGAATGATGGCATGGGGGGGCAGAGATAGTTTGCCAATTAATGGAGGTGAACTAGAATTATCACCACCCACGCCACACTGGCCGGGGAGTAACCATGGCAGCTTAGCAGCCATTCATTGGGAGATGGTAATCCGAATAGATAGAGAAAAACACGGGCCTTTGTTTTGGGTTCACCCAGTTAGGGTTGCTCATTCATCCAAGCAGTCAATCATAGAGGAAGTTCACATCAATGATGGAAGAATCGAGGACTCTATTAGCATTGATGATGATAATCATCCAATTGCTGCGTGACCTTCTTGTTCTATACCGTTGTCGGCAACCCATGAAGTGCCGATTTGCAATCTCGACATTGATTTTATTAGCATTGGTTCCATTAGCAGGTTGCATTTCAAACGATGTGGAAACTATAAGCACTAAAGAGCCCGAGAAGAAGGTAGAACGTAGTTTAGAACTTCAAGCATCAACCTTTCTATCAACGATAGAAGCACCCGTTTTAATTGAAGGACAAATTAGAGGTTGGGATATTGATGATGAAGTAACAATGAACCTTATTTTCCAACATGTAAGCATCATTGATGCCGAACCCGAGGATTCACTATTCAGTGTAACAGATGAGGGGAGTTTTCAATTAATGATAGATATCTCAACCCCAGGTACTTGGACCTTTAATTTTAAATTAACTTTCACAGATGGGGAAATATTGGGGTCCGAAGATATTCTTGTTGAAATTTCGACTCCAATTGAACCCCCGCCAATCCTACTCTTATCTGCAACCCATGAATTATATGAAATTGCAGAATTCACCTTACGTGGTAGCATTGAACACGAAGCAATGGAAACTTGTTCAATTTCTGTACAATTCCTTAACCAAAATTATACTGGTAGTATTAACGGAATAACAGGTTCTTTTGCTATTGAACTAGGTATTGTCAGTGAAAGTGGATCTGGACTTGCCCAAGTAACCTGCGGAAAGTGGAGTGAACGTTCAACTAACCGTAGTTTCATACTATGGTTCAGTAGTGGAATTAACGATATGGATGGAGACGGACTCGATGATGAATTTGATTCATGCCCAGAGGGATGGGGTGAAGATGATGGTTGGTCAAGTAATCCTGATACAGACCTTGATGGGGATGGCTGTCATGATGAGTGGGAAGATTTGGATGATGATAATGATGGCATAGCAGACGGCATTGACAATTGCCCACACCAATTTGGTTGGAATAGTAGCCTTGATATTGACCACGACCAAGATGGTTGTCGAGATAGCGATGAGGATGAAGATGATGACAATGATGGTATAATCGATATTTTAGATCTTTGCCCCGTCGGTGAAACATCATGGATTAGTAGGTTTTCATCTGATTGGGATTCTGATGGTTGTAGAGATGTTGATGAGGACCAAGATGATGACAATGATGGTTTGAACGATAGCGAAGATTCTTGTCAAACAGGGGCAATCGGATGGCTCCGCGATAGTTCTTCAGATTGGGATCAAGACGGTTGTAGAGATAGTGATGAAGATGGAGATGATGATAATGATGAAGTCGCCGATTTTAATGAAACTGGCTACCAATTGGATTTATGCCCTTTTACTGAATTGAATAGAACTGATGTCGATGAGTTCGGTTGTGCAGGGAATCAACGAGATAGTGATAATGACGGCATTCTAGACGATGAGGACCAATGCCTAGGTACCCCTGAAGGTGCTGCAGTAAGTAGCGTTGGTTGTGCTGATATTGATGGGGATGGTGTATTCTCTAATGTTGACCAATGTCCTGATACACCTACAAAGTGGACAGTCAATCAAATGGGATGTACAGTTAATCAAATTCCCGTTGGATGGAATAGTGGTCCTTATGGCAATGGAAGGATGGATATAGTCTCGACCTTTTCATTTCCAACCCTCGCTGGGACAACCTGGAATTTCCAAAACGAATGGACAGGAAATGATACCTATCTATTTCTATTCAAATATACCGATGGAAGCGGAAATAGTAACTCGGGCACTTGGAGCCATAACCCCGCCACAATTATTCGCGCTCTACCAGATAATGTACATCTTTTCTACGGCTCTTTTGATTCCTCATACCATAGTGATGTGGTAAGTCGGAAGGCTGATGTCGAATCAAAGTTGACGTCTTCTGAAGAAGAAAAGTGGATGGCAAGAATCCATTTCATCGACCAACAAGGAGGCTCAATTAACGGAGGTCTAGGTTCACTAATTCAAAACTGGGGGACTTTTTACTACGGCATAGACCGCTTTCAACAAGCCAGAGAAACAGGCAGCCTTCATGATTGGTCCCAAGGTAGCAGTTGCTGCACTAACCCTTCACAATTCGCTAATGAACCGCATAGTTGGAATAGTGAATACACCTATCGTATCCGAACCACGGACCCTGGAATAACAGCCGTACCTATTTTTTCTGAACAGTGGCATTCCGGTGGTTGGAGCAGTGGCTATTCATCATATTCTAATGCTACATTTCCCGATGCAGCAACTATGTCAGGGTTCGATACCATGGAAGTTTATGGCTATCATTCATGTGAAGAAAATAGAAACCGACATTCTGGAGGAGGCTGCCATGAATGGGATTACCTACATTATTTGAAAATCTGTGATTCCGATAATAGTTCCAAATGTACAACTGAATTTGTTCGTTATATCACCACTTATGGCCGAGAAGGGCAATGGTTGACCGATATTACTCCTTACCTTTGGATGATGGAGGATGGTGGGGAACGCCGATTTAAGTTCGAGGGGGCCAATAAAATGGGGATGGACATGACCGTCTTGCTTTCAAACTGGGCCAAAGATGATACTCCTTTTGCCGCAGAATATGCATTTTCAGGTGGCCAGTTCAAGGGAGAGTATAACAATCAAAGTCAGTACAAGAGGCAACATCTATTCACTCCACCTGAAGGAGCAGATAGGGTAGAACTCGTAGCCACAATCACAGGTCATGGCTTTAGTTCGGATGCCGCAAATTGCTCGGAGTTCTGCAATCATGAACATCATTACTCGATGAATGGTCATTCAGCCATGGAGGACCATCCCACTGTTGGTCAAAGCAAAGGTTGTCAGAATATGATGGATGAAGGAGTAGTTGCTAACCAAATGGGATCATGGCCATATGGTAGAGCAGGCTGGTGTGCTGGCCAAGATGTCAAACAATGGAGATATGATATTAGTAGTTGGATTAATTTTGGGATAGAAAACAATCTCTCCTACCGCGGTCTTTTCCAAGGTCAAGAATATGTTCCACAACAGGATACAGGGGGGAACCGAAATATCATCGTAGCCACTTGGCTTATCTACTATAATTCCACAGGTTCTGCAATCGGTTCTACTTCGATGCAAGCACCTTTTATCCAAAACCCTCTGATGGAGGAATGCACTCCTTTCAACATGAGAGATGCTTGTCTTCAACATGTTGTTAGCAGCCCACAGCAAGGAATGATGACTTCATTACTATTGTGAGGGGGGTGGAGAGGATAAGTTCCCAATTTTTTCAGAAGAAGCCGGAGTATCCAATAATTGATACAGGCTATTTCTACGTCTTGGTTTGAATCCAGCTCGAATTATTGCCCATTGCAATTCTCCCTCAGTGGCCTCTAACTTATCTGTGCCTGATGCTGATACAACATTCTCTTCCATCATAGTTGAGCCAGCATCATCTGCACCGCCCAGTAAGGCCATTTGTGCAACCCCCATTCCCATGGTTGGCCAAGATGCCTGAATATGTTCCACATTGTCAAGTAGCAGCCTTGAGATGGCGATATGGCGAAGGTATTCGCTTGGTCCAGCACCTAATTCGTATTTATTCCGGCCCTTATTTCTACGTCCATAGGAATTATTCTCTAATTGAACAGGCCATGCAATAAAGGAAGTGAAGCCATTCTCCCACCGAGACAAGGAATCTTCTTGGGATTCCCTGACAAAAAGCAGATGGTCAATTCTATCTTCAAATGTTTCTCCAAAGCCAAATACATTGGTGGCGCTAGTAGTTAGTCCAAGTGATTGAGCTTCTTGCATAATCCGCATCCATTCGCCTGCAGCATGTTTCTTTGGTGATACATCCTTACGTACTGAATCAACCAACATTTCTGCACCTCCCCCTGGCAATCCATCTAAGCCGGCTTCTTTCAATTGCTCTAGCACTTCAAGAGTTGATAGACCGCATACTTCAGCAATACCATCAATTTCAATAGGAGAAAAGCAATCGAGCATAATTGTTGGATGCTTTTCTTTAAGGGCAGATAATAAGTCACAGTACCATTGCAAATCGAGTTCGGGATTTACCCCCCCTTGCATCAATATTCTCGTTCCTCCTTGAGCCTCTAATTCTAATATTCTCTGACTAATTTCTTCAAATGTTTGAGTATAAGTCTCCTCATGGCCAGGGGGTCTGTAAAAAGAACAAAATTGACAATTGATGGTGCAAATATTTGTGTAATTGATATTTCTATCGATTAAGTAAGTAGTTTCTTTTGAAGGATGCATTTGAAGCCGTCGCTGGTGGGCTGCGGAACGTAATGCATGTAAATCAGCATCTCTGTAAAGGGTGATTGCACTTTCTCTATCGAGCCTATATTCACCATTTGACTCTCTCGACCAGTGCTTAATATGGTCTAGTATTTCTTTCCAATTAGACATAATAAAACCTCAAGAATCCGAGCCAATAATCGCTTCTAGTTCATCTACTTCTTTGGGGCAATCCTTTGAAAGAACATCTGGCCCATTAGAGGTAATTAGTACATCGTCTTCAATTCTGATTCCAATATTTGCATATCTAGAAGGAACATTAACATCATCTCTCCAAGCACCAAAGTATAATCCCGGCTCAACTGTGATGACCATTCCTTCTTCGAATAACCGTGCTTCCCCATTCGGCCTGTAGACCCCTACATCGTGGACATCCAATCCGATCCAATGACCGGTATTATGCATATACCATTTCCCCAAATCGCCGTCCTTGGCTAATGACTCTTCAAGACTTTGCTCACTAATTCCAAGATTGATTAAACCCTCTGCCAAGGCCTTTCTGGCGGCTTCGTGAGGTGCGTTAAACGGATTACCAACTCGGCATTGTTCTATGGCATCTTTTTGAGCAGAAAGAACTAATTCGTAAATTTCCCTTTGTGCCTCAGTAAAACAACCACTAGTTGGCCAAGAGCGTGTGATGTCTGCAGCATATCCATTGAATTCAGAGCCGGCATCGATTAACACAACCCCCTCTCCCTCACAACGGCAATTATTTTGATGGTAGTGAAGGATAGTGGCATTTTCAGCAAATCCAACTATGCTAGGATAGGCCCAAGATTGGCAATTCCATTGAAAATAGCCTTCAATAATTGCCTGTAATTGCCACTCTCCAATTCCTTCAGAGGAATTCCTCATCGCCTCGATATGAGCACCCGAACTGACTTTACAGGCATGTCGCATCAATTCAATTTCAGCCTCTGATTTTCGTAGCCTTAATTCTGCAATCATCATTGAGGGGTCCATTATTGCTGTTGGTCCATCGCCTAATTGCTGTCGAGGACGGTCTCTTGCCTCTATTGCTTCTTTAACCATTAAATCTACTGTTGAATCTAGCCCACCTCGGATGTAGACCTTAGAAGATTGAGACAAAACTTTACCCATGACTTCTTCAAAATCCTCGATACTATGTGCTTCATCTATTGGCCAATTATTTAGAGCGCCTTCAAGCCCTGGCCTTCTCCCATGCCAAATTTCCATCAGAATATCCCGAGGTTGAACAAAAAGCCCAACCGACCAACCCCCCTCTTTTTTGTGGGCGAAAAGAATACTTTGAGGTTCAGTCCAACCGCAAAAATACAACATATCGCTATTATTTCTGAATGGATACTCGACATCATTACTACGGGTTGATGGTTTTCTAGCAGTTATAATCAGTACGTCATTATCTTCTAATTGTGATAATAATTTGGTCTGACGCAGACGGAATTCACCTTTACTTATCGCATTAGGTGGTGATGCGATGTAGGCATCAGCATTGAACATATTAATCGCGAGGGGCAACTGGTTCTTCAAGCGTCGCCAACTTTATCCTCATAAAATGATTCTTCAGATGGTGGTTTCCGCCCCTTTTCCTTTTTCCATGACGGCATCTGATTTGAATCAACAGAGTTATTTTTGCTTTGGATTTGTATTTTCAACAACCAAATTAGGGCACTGGAAATAATCACAATGAATGCAATCATTCGCCATGAATCAGTTTCACCTTCAAGGGCAGCTGAAGTAGGGTCCATAGAAGCCCCAGCGACGACAATTTGAACGGAAATATTGTCTGTTGCTCCGTCATCATCTGTTAAGACTAAAGTTAATTCATGCAAGCCATCTATTTGCTCTAGTTTTAATTCTAAGATTGCGGTGTTTCCTACTAACTCTCCATCAAGATACCATTCTCGATCTACTCCACCTCTTACAATTTCATCATCAGTTGATTGGCTACTATCAAAAAACCAAGATTCTGATTTTGGTAATCTAAGTAATTCATTATCTGTAAGTTCAACACCTTCAAGAACAATTTTTGGGTTTGGAATTTGGTTGATTATTTTCACATTATGTGATGTTCTGCCTATTTTACCTCCAAGGTCCACCACCGTCAATAATATCGTGAAATCCCCACTGTTATTGGTATCCAGTGATAGAACTGCACCTATTTCCCATTCCCACTGATGAGGGACTCTCGTGTTGTTATCAGAGTCATGGATCATCCAAATGAATTGAAGTCCCTGCCAATCCCAGCCTGGGTCAAGAGATGCGGTTCCATCGATCAAGGCTACTTCTGTTTCATTAACTTGGTTGGGTCCAGAGAGATTGGCAACAGGAGAATGGCGATTAACTGAAACTTTGAACCAAATTGGTTGGCCTACGTTCATGGCTGCATCAGTGGCAATAATACACCCAAGCCACACTCCATCAACTAATGTTGATAGATGTGGAGAGTCCAAATCTAAAGTTGCTAAAAAACGGTCGTGGTCATTCCATTCTTCCAATACCAGTGGAAACCTTGTGTTTTCAATCAACTGAGAACTAGTATTCCATGATTGCCAAAGTGGGCAATCACTTTCTCTGCATAGCATAGCTTCAAACATTCCACCGCTTCTAGTTGTGGAATCATCGGTGAGAATCCCATGAAAGTTTATTTCAGTAGAAATAATAGTGTGAATAGTAGGGCTAAAAAGAATACCAAAGGGTGCCTGTGAACCATTTACATCTCCCGTCATAAATGTAGTTCCAGTTCGAGAAACTCCACCATCTTCAGCCATACCCATCAATTCGAAAATACACATACAAGACACAGAGTCATTGATTCCAATAGTGATGCTCCAATCCCATCTATTTGTTGACACTTTACTGAATGCAATGTGTTCTCCCGTACTTTGTTCAACTAGGGACTCAATTCTAGCATTGTTCCCGTCATTCAGTCTAGAATCTCTTAAATGCCATTCCAGTAATGTAGCCTCTACTTCCGTGAACCCAGTAATGACTATTTCATCCTCAAAAGTAATCCCCGCTGCAGTTTCAATTACTAGCCAATCTTCGATGATGGGCTCTTTATGAGGGGAATTTGACTGCGGATGAGTGCTGGAATTATATTGTCCCTCAGCAAATACTGAGCCAAGGGAGGTGGTGCTAAGAAATAGGCAAATCAAGGAAATACAAATCCCAGACTTGGCCAATCCTCTTCCCCCTCACTCCCGCTTCAGAAGGCTGTGGTATGAATGCTGCCTTCAGTAGTATCAATCAAGGTCGTTACAACTTTGTCCTTGGCCGGGGAAACTTGTTCTATCGATTGGATTTGTATTCCAATAATATTCACAGTAGTTATGCTTTCCATCCCCATCGAAATCTGCTAATCTGTCTGCGGGATCCATTGGGTCAAACTCAAAATAAAACTCCCATCCTGTAGCCATACCATCATCGTCGTGGTCTTGGTGGTAGACTTCAGGGCCATCATTCCATGAATCACCATCAGTATCATTGGAAATGGGGTTTGTTCCATTTTGGAATTCTTCAAAGTTGGTATAATTTTCGAGGTTGTCATAGAATTTTGAACCATCTGGTGTGTTTGGATCTATGTGGCAGTTTGCGCCTGCTGAGTCATCCCAATCCGGGCAATAACGATTGTATAGGCCGGTTCTATTCAACCCATCATTATCGGGGTCTTCTTCTCCATCATTGATTCCATTGAGGTCGCTATCAGGCATCGATGGGTCCATTGGTCCACGGGCACCATTTGCGGATAGGGTCGCATTATCAACTAATCCTGCTTCCAATGCTTTCTGTGAATATTCTACTTCCCAGCCATCTGGTAGATTGTCGCCATCAGTATCATCATCGATTGGATTTGTATTCCATCTATCTGGTGCTTCTGCAGAATTTGCAAGGGTGTCATTATCGACATCAAATGTATCATCTTTCAAACTACCAAGCGATGGGTCTAGTGCCCATCTGCCTTTACAGCTGCATTTTTCATTATCGGGAATTGCGAAACCTGAAAGGTTCATTTCAGACATGCTATATTTCTTTTCAAGAATAAAACCTTGGTTCATATTTTGGAACATATATCCACCAGGGCCTTCCCCACAGGTAGACATTGAGTTGCAACCAAACGGAAGCCAAGGTTCTGCTACAACCCAAAGACTGTGGGAATTAGTATTGTCTTCAATAGACTGAACTTGCATTTCCCAGCCATCTAACATGCCATCTGAGTCGGTATCATTGACTAATGGATTTGTAGCGTCTTGCCAATGCCTTGGAATGTGGAGGACTTCAGAACCGTCAACCAAACCATCATTATCGGTATCTGAATTGTTTGCGTGGGTTACATAGAAGTCTTCACCTTCAATAACTTCCTCACCATCTTCCAATCCATCATTATCAGTATCGAACATACATGGACTTGTGGAATATGCTTCTCCATCCCATTCGAAACCGTGAACAGCTTCGGTATAATCTCCAAGCCCATCACCATCTGTATCAGCGTTTGAGGCATTGGAACCCTCTTCGCAAACCTCAGAAAATTCTCTGAAATCAGATAATCCATCTTCATCCGTATCCCATTTACCTGGGTCGCTTACGACCATAATTCTGTTAGTCCCGCGGTTGACAACGAGGATTTCCCATCCCATAACTTCGATTCCATCTTTTAGGCCATCGCCATCGGTGTCTTGGACTAGCGGATCAGTTGAACGACCATTGCTTACCCCATCACCATCCCTGTACTTGGCATTGTACTCCATAATGTTAGTAAATTGTTCGCTCTGTTCAACAATGACCATCATGCTGGTCAAGCGAGACTCGATTCTAGTTCCTACATCCACATGGATTTCGTAGACGTAGCCTTCTACAGGTGCTGGAACTGGAACGTTTTGAATAGTACCTCCTGCCAAGATAATTCTCAAGGTTATGACAGTTTGATTTGCTTCAACGAAATCACCCAAGTCGTAATGAATTGAAACTACAGTGGCAGTATTTTCGAGAGATGAGTAGTAGACTGAACCATCTCCGTCAGCATCCCAGCCATCTCTATCTGGGTCTTCATCTGCATTGGCACCATTCCTAGGGTGAAGTCCATTTGTTGATTCCCAACCATCTGGCATGCCATCTGAATCGGTATCCTCCTTCCAAGGGCTGGTGTAGTTATCAAGACCGAATATATCTGCAACTTTGTATTCCTCCACATTTGACAAACCGTCTTCATCCCAGTCCCCATATGAATCGCTGTTATTGGATGGACTTAGTACATGACTTGGGTCAGCACCTGTGCCGGCATTTGGATGGTCTAGAATATCTCCGTAACAATGTTCGAAGCCATCTGGCATTCCATCGCCATCGGTATCCCAATCACTTGGCCCATTCTTGAATCCATCCTCATCCATGTCCTCAAGGAACCAAGATAATTCTCCATCACTAGCATCTTGGAATGGTGCTCTCTTCTGAATATTATCAAAGAGTGCAATTCCACAATGCATGTCAAGACTAATTTGACCTTGAGCATCAACATTGAAGCCAATTTCAACTGGGTCACTTAATAGGTCTCCATCACTATCCTTAACGGTAGGATTGGTGCCATATCGTTCCTCTTCAAAATTCAATAACCCGTCACCATCCGTATCATCGACTGCATCACAACTGACATAGCCATTGAAGTGCATATCCTCGAATGAAGGTCGAGTAGGATAATTATCGAACTTGGGTTTGATAACTTGCAATCGAGTGGCATCATCGCTAATCATCGAACAATTCCAATTTGCATTTAATGGATCGAACATGTTTATTTCTTCGTTATTCCAAGTAATTGTGGTGGTAAATAGGGATTCCCAGCGGTCATTCAAACCATCATCATCGGTATCTGGCTTTTTTGGGTCTGTACCAAGTGCCGCTTCTTCAGTGTTGGTAAGTCCATCTTTATCAGGGTCGCCATGAGGTCCATCTTCAGGGTTTGGCCATGTTTCGCCTTCAGTAATCTGCCCTTCACTATCGGGTGTAGTTTGGGCATTATCGGGTTCGTCATCATCACCTTCACCGTTATCGAGTGGATTGAGATCATTGGCTATTTCCCAACCATCGTTCAAACCATCACCATCGGTATCCCATTTGGCTGGGTCGGTTCCATAAGTTGACAACTCCATGCTGTCGGCAAGGCCATCACCATCGTTATCTTCGTATTTTGATGTAGCACCATCATTAGGATCAAGTGAACTCCCTGCATCCTCAAAGCCACCGATATCAGAATCGGTTTGCATATAGCCACTGGCACCAACGAAAATAGCACCAAACATCATGGTTGAGAGAATGGCAGCATATGCCATTTGATTATGTGAAACCGACATATTTTGTCCTCCTTTCATGACATGGCCATGAGCAGTGCTTTCGGCGAGCCCTGTTTCATCAATAAACCCTATGGGTGGTTGGGTACTTAGTTATGGCTCGCAGTGCCCTTTTCATGTGATACATCAAGTTTCAAGCCAAGATATGTCGGCCACAGATAATGAACACATGATTATCTCCATCGTAGACCCACTCCCCTCTACAATCTCGTCCATATGCACGTTGCCAAAACCCCATCAACATTCCAAGTACAAAAGCAGGATGATAGACCTGTTCAAAGGTTAATCTAACACCACCATGTTGATCAAACTCACTCACCTCTTTCAGCTCCCCCATTCCGGTTGGAGTTAGTCTAAAACTGACAATCTCCTTCCAGCGTTCAACTTCATCAATCAAAACATGATCATCTCCTTTCAGGTAGGATTGCATTTGGGCGCGCGTGAATATGTTCCAAACCAATTCTCTTGAGGTATCATCAAGCCCATTAAAAACAACTAATCCATCATCAAATTCTCTCTCGATATGAGGGAGGATTTCATCTTCAAATCTAAGCAGCAGGTCTCTCCCAAGTAAAAATGAGCGATTTCCTCTGAATTCCCAACCATTGGAGTTGGTATCTACATCGACAAATGTCCCCGTTCCCTGCGTCTGTTTTTCCTTCCACATAGGCATGACCTTCCTTGGAGGTTGAGCCACTCTAGGGTCATGATCGAGAATAATATTAGTTTTGGAAGCATCAACTTGTTCCCAGAGAAAGCGATAACGCTTGGATGTTAAGAATTCCCATGCTCCTGCAGCCTGACCTCCTGCCATTGCAGATTGTACCTGTTCACTTACCTGAAGATTCCCCTCGGCAATTTCCTTTAGACTCCCGATCCCCCGTTCTTGCCAATCTTCAAGAAGCCAAATCAAACGCTTCTTCTTACTAAAAAACCCTCTTGGTGGAGCCACTGTCCTATTCATCAAGCGAAGAGTTTCGTGGTCTGCAGCCGCATGTGCCAAACGGCGCCCTAGGGGTTGGTGAGCAAGTTCTTCGATTAGATTGAACCAATCAAGAAACCCATCGACGGATTGGATCAGATGAATTGAGCCGGTTTGAGCTATTTCATTATATAATCCTGATTGTAAAGAAAAACGCATTGCCAATCGTTGGCTCATCGCAGAATCATGGATTGAGTCTGGGACATCGATGAGTGGCATGCTGTGGCCCATCTCGTTGTAGTCCTTGACGTCTTTGATTGTGAGTTTACTAGACCATTATACTCATACACCGACTGAATAAGCAGTGTACATGGGTGACAAGCCATTCCCCGAACCACCAGCCTTTCCGCCTTCGAACGCCGAGCCTTCTGCCTCTCTGCATTGGCTACAAAACCAAGTGATGCAACACCATCGAAGGTTTGAGAAAAGTATTCCACTGATTGCTAGTGAGAACCTAGTCAGTCCACGAGCAGCAGAAATGTTTTCTAGCGACCTTCACAACCGCTACGCAGAAGGCCTTCCTGGCTCAAGGTATTATGAGGGTAATGCGGATTATGATCCGATTGAAACCCATGTTGAGGATTTAGCAAAGAGATTATTCAAGTCACCTTTTGCTGATGTTAGACCAGTTTCTGGTACTTCTGCCAATATTTCAGCATTATTCGCAATTTCAAAACCCGGGGACCTTTTCATGGCTCCAGAGTTAGCGGCAGGGGCTCATATCTCGACTCAAAGATTCGGAGCTGCTGGTTTACGCGGTCTTCAAACAATGTCTTATCCGTCAATTCCTGAGACAATGTCAATCGATACACAATTGGCGGTGGAAATGATAGGCAGGGAAAAACCAAATGTATGTTATGTTGGGCAATCAGTGTTTCTATTCCCCGTTGAACTAGATCCAATAATTGAAGCTGCCAGAGAGATAAATGCAACTATCATGTACGATGCTGCTCACGTTCTAGGATTAATCGCAGGTGGTTGTTTTCAAGACCCAATTGGAGATGGTGTAGACCTACTATGTGCTTCGACTCACAAGACCTTCGCAGGGCCTCAGCATGGAATTATTTTGGCAAATGAAGATCGGGAATTGAATAATGGAAAGAGATTACATAAAGCCATTAGAAGTTCTGTTTTCCCGGGTGTTCATTCAAACCATCACCTTCACAATGTCGCTGCTTTAGGTGTGTCTCTTGCAGAAGCCCACGAATTTCAAGTTGAATATGCCAAGCAGATGATATCCAATGCGAAGGCACTTGGGGAATCATTATGGAATCGTGGAATAAAAGTATTTGCATCTGACCAAGGCTTTACTGAAAGTCACACTTTACTAGTTGATGTATCCGAATTTGGTGGAGGTGCAGAAGTCAGTTTGCGAGCAGAGGCTTGTGGTTTAGTCATGAATAAGAATATGCTTCCTGGGGACACTTCTGCGATCAACCCATCAGGTATTAGAATAGGTAGTCCTGAAATGACACGCTTAGGGATGAAAGAGGCAGAGATGGATGAAGTTGCAGAACTAATCCACTTATCTGCCAAGGGTGGAAATGATAGTGACGTTCGCCAAAGAGCACGTCTATTAAAAGAACAATTCAATCGAATTCATTATTGCTGGCCTACTGATTCCTCCGCCTATGATGCTCCGAACTTCAGTCCTCTCAACTGAAATCGAAACCACCATTGCCGCCTTCTCTGCCTCTCTGTGCGGGTCGTCTTGTCGCTGTGGCTTCAGAGCGCCTAGTATTTTGAGGGATTTCACGAGCAGACATATCTCTGCCAGCAACTGCTCTTCGGGGGGCTGTCTTTTTATCCAGTTTAGTTGAACCTTGCATCCCACCTCTTTTCATGGCAATATGTTGTGCCCTGCCTCGGTATGCAGGAGGGCCAATTATTTCTTCTAGCACTGGTAAGTCTCTTCCTCGTTCTCGCTCGTGCTTCACCCACCACCCCTTGCCCAAGCGTTGAGTTCTAGATTTGGTACCCTTGTGCATTTTCTTTGCTGCTCTAGATATTCTGCTTCTTACCAATTTATCTTTCTCATTTTCGAAGCGTAAGAACATCCATGCTGGGTAGCCAATGTCGTATATATTTCCATTTACCGTCAATAACAGGCCATTGAGCAAAAGATGATTTGCTACTGGAACATTATCGGACTCTAGTTTAACGCCATTTCGCTTAAGACGGCGGGCATAACTAATCATACCTTTTTGGTCTCGGAATTTAATGTCTTTTCTGGCATTACTCGAGAACCTTATTGCAAATAGATGGAGGGTGATTACGCTTATTGCAAGAGCTATCCCTGCGGTATCCCCTACTTTCTCAGCAGCAAAGATTCCAAGCAGTGCCCATGTGGGCATCAGCACTAACCAAGTGAATGAGACCCATAACTTACTCGCTTTATATCTCGGTGTGACTTTATTCTTTACTGCTTCACCAGCTGCAATGAAGACATTGGCGTTGACGGCTTCGTCAGCTCCTCCCTTGACTAATAAGGCAGCAGTAGGATTGCAAGGTGCAGCATCAATCCACCTCCTTCCTTCCGAACTATCTCCTTCGATTAAACGGACTTCCATCTCGTCAATATCTTTGTTTTGCATGCCCATCGCCAATGCTAATCCTTGAACACGCGGGTCAAAAGTATCACTCTCTAGTAATTCTGTAGTAATGTCTCGGGCTCCGTGCCAATCTCCTATGTCGAGAAGGCAAAGGGCTGCTGCAATTCTTGCGCGGGCTGATAATGGGTCGCGTTTAATCAATTCTACAGCTATATCAACCGCCTGTTCTGAACGGTTTTGGGCTCTTAGAATGCCAATAGTCCCAAGGTCGCCAATAGAAGTTAGGCGGTCGCTATGAGCGCTCATTTCATCTTCGTCTGCCCTCCAAGTTCTAAAGCGCTGATTGAGGAATTTAACATGGTCCATGGTGGGATTATTTTCCCAATCCCAGATGTCGTCTTCTGAAACATTGCCATTCCACGGGTCCATCCACTCGATCATGAAACTAATTAATTCTGGCTCATCATAACCATCTACTTGCTCAAGACCATGCAATGCTTCACGGGCAGCATCCAACCTTCTACATGCAATATGGCCAACTGCCATCAACATCCTCGCCTCATCATCATCACCGCCTTGAATCGCTAATACTTTTCTTGCTTCTTCCAAAGCCAATGGCCATAAGCCGCGCAATGCTTTTTCAAGCATCGAGGCACGAAGTTTTTCCAACCTAACTATGGATTCATCAACCCCCTGAATCTTATCCCTCTGGAATCTCCTCAAGGCATCGATGTCATCCCGTCCTGCTGCTTTGTCTACATATTCAGTCAGGCTACTTCCACCGCCAGTCATGATAGCACCTTCGCGCCTCTGTTCTGGATTAAGGTCGAATTGAAGTCTCTTTAAGGATCCAAACCTCACGATTGATAAAATCCAAGTTAACAAAAAGATTGCTTGACCGACTGCTATGAACAGCCAAGTTCCAGTAAGGATTACTCCTTCACCAAATCCTTTCTCGTTCATCCAGCCAGTGAAGGGCATAAAATGACTGAATTCCTTGTAGCAAATCATAATCAACAACATCACGGTATAACCACTAAAACCAGCGAATGCAAAGTAAAGAATTTTCGATTGTGATTGCTCTTCAGACCTTATTTCACGCGGTGATGCTAGTAATACTCCACCGATTCCACCAAATGCTTGGCCTCCAAGGAAAAGGTTGCCAGTCAATTCAAAAATGAAAGCAAGGCCAACAATTGCAACATTAAGTGAGAGATAAATCGCCAAAAACCCAGACATTTCTTTGACATCTACCCACTGGCGGAGTACTTCTTGTACAGCACCGTCTTGAATCGCCCATGTATAGAGTGAGTAGCCGATAATCCCTCCGTAATTCAGGATGTCATCGGCATTAGCAGGCTCATCAAGCATTACATAAAGTACGGTGATTATTCCGTTTAATGCAGCAACAGGCATGGTTAGAAGGAAGAAAAGAAGCAGAAGGGAACTAATCTGTTTACCAAAAGTAGGGGGGTCCGGGTCGATAGGTGTCTCTTTCTTCAATATGGTTCTCATTTTTGAAAGCATCAACATATTCCATGAAGCACCCATAATTCGGCCATAGGCCAATATGGTTGGCCCCATGAAAACTAACAGTGCATAAACAAACCAAATGGGGGTAATCATTCCATTCAATTGTATGCTATACCAAAGCACCGCCCCTGTTGCTGCAAGAAGAATTGAAAGTGTGGCCAGCCTTTTCAAAAGCGCTTGAAGTGGCTTTTTCTTCTTTGAATCGCTACCTCCTAATTGCTGTAATTGTGCATTTAAGGTAATTAGTGGAGATACAAGGACTGGGATCAGAATCAATAAAAACATAATCCACACGTTTAGTTCCAAGTAAACTATTGGATTAAAAATAAGTTCTGCAATAAGCAATAAGACTCCTGAAATCGCCATCATATACGCCAAGATTCCAACCCCCACTGTTGGAAGTTTTAACAAATCCCTTGCATCTTCTCGGCTACTCGTTAGCCTATGTACTTCCATCAGGCCATCGTCGATTTCAAAGGCAACTTGGAGGGAAGAAAGGGCACTTGGGACCATATACCTCCACACGGCAAATGCCAAAATGAGCATCAAAATCAGGGGATAAAAGTGTTCAAACTTGAGAGCCCCTTGGTCGATGACCTCGGCTCCTTTATTTTCTTCTTCAACTTCTTCTTCAACTTCATCTTGTGCACTTACTAAAGGCAAAGAAAGAACTAGAGTAATGGCCACAAAAAAGGGGAAAGCGAACTTCCTAATGTGTGCGAAGCCTATGGCTTCGTATTCCCCCATGCGTGGCCCAACGCATGAGGGGTCATCAAAGTCATGGTTGCAAAGCCCAATTTCTCACGATCTGTGGCGAGTTAAGAATGAGTCGATTCTATCGAATGCAATGTTAAGGGTATCAATGTTTGGAAGATAAACAATTCTGAAGTGGCCCTTACCCAATTCACTTGAAAAACCACTTCCATGTACGGCCAGCACATGTTCTTCATGCAGTAAATCAAGGACGAATTTTTTATCGTCATTTGCCCACTTTTCATCAGTCAATCTCACGAACATGTAAAATGCGCCGCCCGGTGATTGTACTTCTAAGCCTTCAATTTCAGATATTCTCTGAAGGCATAATTCTCTTTGCTTCATTACTTTAGATGTGTGTTCATTCATCCAAGTCCGGTCGCCTTCTAGGCCCGCAAGATACCCCTTTTGAGCAGGAGTAGAGGCACAAAGGCGGCTGCGAAGTATTCTTTCTATTCCATCCCTAACATCGTTCATTCTTGAGGTGGGGTCATGTATGGCCAAATAACCAATTCTCCACCCAGGTGCATAGTAGACTTTACTGACCCCATTCAATACCAAAATGGGGACCTCAAAACTTCTGCTTGCAATACTTACTTGAGTGCCTGTGAAATCTAATCCATCATATATTTCATCTGCAATTATCATGCAGTTTGGCCATTTCTTTGCAATATCAAGAAGCCTGTCGATTTCATCTGCTGAAGCAACATTTCCTGTTGGATTATTTGGATTAATCATGACAAGTAATCGGACATTCCCATCCATTTTCTTTTCGATATCTTCAAAATCAATTTTCCAGCCATCATCGGCATCAAGCCGGTACTCAATCGTGGAAGCACCATACATTTGTGGATAAGCCATGTAAGGAGGATAATGTGGACCTGGTGCTAGAACTTTATCTCCGCTTTCAAGAGTTGCTGCGAATATGATTTGCAGTGCCTCAGTAACGCCATGACATACATAGACATCTTTGTCATTACATACCCACCCCTTTGATATTTCATCTTCTGCAATGGCTGAGCGTAATGCTGGTAGGCCATATGATGGAGAATAACCATTTTCTCCCCTACCGAGTGCGGCTTGGAATGCCTCGACCATATGGCTTGGTGTTGGCAGTCCAGGATAGGCAATTGGGTCACCGATATTGAGTTTTATTATTTCATGGCCTTCTGCTTCTAAAGCAGTTGCTGGGACGACAACATCACGAATTGCATATTCAATTTGAGATGCTCTCATGGATACAGGAATTTGCTCTACCATTTTCATTCCTCCAAACTGCCAAGTTGGCAAACTCTTTGAAAGTGTTCAGGCGATACAGGTTGTACTGAAAGGCGTTGACCTCTAGCCAATAGGGGCATTCCCTCGAGGCCTGGGTCGGCTTTCATTTGGGGTAAGTCAACGATAGTTTTCATAGATTTAATTGCTTCGATATCGACCATCACCCAACGAGGATTTTCAGGCGAGGACTTTTCGTCGAAGTAATGAGAGTCAGGGTCCCAGGAGGTGTGGTCTGGATAGCCTTCTTTGCAGACCTTCGCGATGCCTGCTATGTGGGGTGGTTTACAGTTGGAGTGGTAAAATAACACGGGGTCTCCAATTTTCATTAAGTCTCTCATTGTATTTCTTGCTTGATAATTCCGGACTCCGTCCCAGTGGGTAGTTTTGTCTTTTAGGAGTTGATCCCAGTGGTAGGCGTTGGGCTCGGACTTCATGAGCCAGTGGTTGGTCATGTGGGGTGGAGGGGTATTGGTGGTATGAGGGTTTTTAGTACGAGAGATTCACTTATTTCCTAATATTGTTGGCATGAATTGCTAACCCGTTGCATGAACGGCTGAGATACTTTTTTGTTGTTCAGTTGGCCTAGAGTTAGAAATAGCATTGATATTTATCGATTTTAATGAGACTTCTCACCATACATCCTCAACATCACCCATGACAACAACCGCATCTATTGAACCATCGCGGGCTGCAACGTGTGAGCCTGTCAATCCTAATTTTCTCATCATCGCTTCGGCTCCACCGGTACTTCCCATCCCTAACTTTTCGAGGGTAACGAAAATTGCAGGGAGTAGCAATAATGCGCTGGCTGCGGCAATCCACAATAGCACAATGACCACAGTTACGAATGGTTGGATTTCGGGAATTGGAATTTGGTAAGCTGCTACTAATCCTAATGTAGTGACAGTTGCTGCTTCGAATAATGACATGCCAGTAGAAACTGTTGCGGCCCGTATGGCTTCTATTCCTCCTCCTAATTCTCGTATGCGGTTAGCTATATGTATTGAGAAATCGACTCCGACACCGACCAAAATTGAGCCGATCATAACGGTAACTAGTGATAGCGAAACATCGAGATATGCCATCACCAACCATTGCATTGCAACCGTCGCCACCACAGGTAACGTCGTCCATAAGGCGAATCGTAAATCCTTGAATACAATTCCAAGGGTAATCAAAGTCAAGATTACCGCGAAAGCAAGAGATGACCATTGGGAATCAACGATGAGGTTGTTGACTGCTATTGCAACTGCGGCAACTCCAGTAAGTTCGCCACTTCGAACATTCCCTTCTGCATATGCCATCTTTGCATGTTGGTTGATTTCAATAACAGATTTCTCTGTATTCTTGACCGGTAAAAAAGGCATATCGATGTAAATTAGTGATTTAGCATAGGTAGATTCAGTGAATAAGTATCTCGTCTCATCGGTTAGGCTATTGTAGAATACGTTGAGCAGGAAAATTTGCTGTCTTTGTTTGGAGTTCTCGGTGAAAGCCGGGTTCTTGTCGATATCTTCTAGTAGTCGCCAGAATGTTAGGTCGTCATCAACTTCATTGCCAATAATCAATTCACATAATTCGTCAATTCCATCAGGAAGTAATTCACAAGGTATTTGCAGGTCAGTCCCAGATAAATTGACCGACACACCAACAGATTTCATTAGGAACACAATACTGACTGCGGTGGTATGTTCGACGAGATTTAGTTTTGCAGATAAATTCTCAATGCCTTGCAAATTCTTGAACGGGTCATCGTTTTCGGGAACGCTATCGTCTGAATCTCCTTTGATATATCCTTCAATGAGGAGCATGCCAATCTGACCTGCTTCGAATTCAGAACTGTATTGTTTCATCTTTTTAACCGCTGTTTCATCTTCAGGAGCCATTCCCAAAAGATCGATGTTCTCCTCTACATTTTCCATGCCCCAAGTGCCCGATAACCCGATGAGAAGTATGAAGACAGCGATGACGGGAACATTCCATTTCAATGGGATATTGACCGCTGCATCGAAAACGGGTAACGGCGGATGTTTGGCTTTCTTTAAATCTAACAAAATTGTCAGGTTGGGAACCATTATCATCGTCAGGAAGTAAACTACGATAATTCCGCCACTCAAAGCCCATCCTACCGTGGCAATCGGAGCCATTGGCGTGAAGGTTAGTGAAATAAATCCAATAACAGTAGTTACTGCTGATAGGAAAACTGCTTTTCCCGTTGATGCAAATGCAATTCTCATCTTTTCAGATGGGTCGCCGCTTTCTTCGGCATAACGATTAGTAATATGCAAACCATAAGATACTCCTAATGCCAATAAAATAGGTCCAACAATAATGACCGTCATCGTCACTTCATAATCCAACCAACCGATTATCCCTAAGGTCCAGAATACTGAGCAAAGGGTTGGAAGTCCAGCGATAATGATGACCTTAAGTCCTTGAACTACACGAATACGTCCGGTTTGAAGCAAATCAGAATGGAATACGAAAAGGCCCAAAGCAACTAGAACAACAGCGATGGGGAATATTTGCCAGAATAATTTGAAAGAAAATTCGGTGACTGCATTAGTGATCGGGACTGGGCCAGTCAATGACATCACCAACTCACGATCTTTCCAAGTACATGTGTCCCCACCTGGGTTATCAGGGTCACATGGTCTCTCCTCTTTGGCAAAATCACTCAGTATTTTGGTGTAGTTATTAATCAAGTCATTAGTTTCCTTACTTTCATTGACTGCAACTATGATTACACCTCTGTCGAGGTTTCCATCTCCATCGGTATCCCTAGCAAGTTTGTCAAGTCCAGGAGTTGGTTCACACTTCTCAACTCCATCTTCTTCATAGCAATCATACATTTGGTCGATTATTTGGCCAATTCTATCCTGATTTGGAATGCTGTATTCACCAAGCAAGAATTCCCAATTATTTACTTGTTCAGATAGTTGGCCTGCCACATCTCTGGTTAAACAATCCTCATTATTGTTGCAACCAAGTTCACCCGCTTCTTCAATGAAGGCCTTGGCAACCCTTGGTGCACTGGAATTAACTTCCTTTACTACAGTTGATAGAGAGAGAATGTAATCTACATCATCGCTTGGATCAGATTGCAGGTAATTCAACTCCTTTTCGAGCCGGTCTATTTCGAGAAGAATACCTCGGTCAGTGATGTTACTAGATGAACCATTTAATTCGACATAGATGATCAAAACATTGGTTGACCAATCCTTTTGCACTTCTTTGATAGCATCTGCAACGGGGTCTCCTTCAGGTAAGTAGACATCAAGACTGCCATTAACGTTGAGACTTGGTTCTTCTTTGATTTGCCAAGGCCGAGGACTTGCTTCATCAATATCCATGAATCCGCTATGATAAACAAAGAACAATGTTCCAAATAGAAAGACGGCGATAGTTAAGGCTGGAAACTTGGTTATGACGCCTGAAGGTCCTCCTCTTTTGTATTCTCTTTTCAAAGCATTTGGGGCATGTAGTACTGCTTGTGAGGCTGATTTAGGATTGAAGTT
>Ga0302127_10000290_pt1 | contig 26673 bp, 24 predicted proteins | sample CB4_SCM_MG_FD_204452 | JGI IMG/M metagenome (GOLD analysis project Ga0302127, IMG submission 204452) | Marine microbial communities from Western Arctic Ocean, Canada - CB4_SCM | ecosystem: Environmental > Aquatic > Marine > Oceanic | place: Canada: Western Arctic Ocean | collected 2017-09-24
ATGCAAGCAGCTTGAATAACATGATCTTCATTGGGGCCATCTCCTCATTCGTCCAAATCCCCTCACCTCTTGCACAATTCTCCAAGAGCGTGATAGCGGAGACGATAACCACCATTCGTGGTGGGTCCCATGTCAGACCCTCGTCTGAGGCGCTTTCACTACGACGTCCCGAGCCGATAAAAAAGCTCTGGCCTGGCACTTTGGGTCAACCGAGCAAGAAGAAAAGATCGATTAATTGCTCAGCAGCTGGGCCCGTAGGTCGTCAATTCCCAACTCGATCCCTGTTGCAGGCTCGCGATGGCATGCCGTTGGCCGGTCGAGACATCGAGGGCGTGCACCAATTGGTCGCTCCCGGCGCCATCGACCAGGTACACAATCTGGCCAGGCCCCGACCAGGCCACGCCCCGCCCCGCAGCGGCGTGACCGTGACGAATGCCCGCACAAGCTCACCGGTGTCTATGTCGAACACCCGTGACCCGCCGTCTCGGGCGATGAGCCAAGGGCCGAGTTGTCGGGGCTCATGCAGGCCTGCACAAGCCGAGATCCGTTGAGCTCAGCGTCGATCCGCAACACCTCCACGCCCAGTGCCAGGTCCAGGGCCACCACCTCGCCGGCCGACAAGAACACGCCCAGATCGCCCGAAGCGGCAAGGTAGCTCGCGGTGCTCGCCTCTTCGGGAAGCGGGAGCGAGACGCCGATCTCCGGTTGCCAATAGGCGACCGCGCCCAGGCTCCCAGCCAACGGAACAAACAGCACGCCGTCGGCCACTGATGCAAGCGGCAATCCCATAAAGGGGGGCGACGACGCTTCCGAGGCGAGCAGCGGCAGTTCAGGCATCTGGATGGTCACGGCTCCGGCCGGGTCGAGGTGCATCAATACCGCGAGTTCGAGGCCGGGTACCAGCGTGATTGGCCCAGCCAGTTGGCCGACCTCGTCGAGCCCAGTCACGCCGGCCTGCAAGGTGAGCTCGCGGTCAGGACGAGGTTGTTGTTCTGCGGGAGGCTCGGGCCCCTGGACCGTGTCGACGGCTTGGGCAACTGCCTCTGACTGGGGGGGGTCCTGGGCCGCTGCGGGCGGTGTTGATGCGACAGGCGCGCTTGGCTCGGGTGCAGAAAGGGAGTCGGTCGGATCGCTCGGTGATGCGACGAGCCAGCCCACGACGGCTCCAACAACCACGAGCAGAACTCCAACCAGAATACCTCGTCGCTTTGGACGCGGAGGAGGCATCGCCACGGTGCTCGCTTCCTCCTCGCCGGAGCGACGAAGATCTACAACTTCAACCGCTGGTGGCGCAGCGGGTACGTCCATCGGTCAGTCCTTCACCAGGAGCAGACTCGCCGCTTCGGCAGCCGACATCCCGAGATCGACGCCACGGTCTCGGGCAGGGCCATTGAAGGCCGAAATTATCCCGTCGTGGTAATGCGAGAGACCGTTGCCCATGCGGGCCAGTCGGGCATCGACTGTTGCGCCTGCCATGCCGTCGGCTTCGACGATGGAGAGGCCGAGGATACCGGAATCATCAAGCCCGCGGCCACCGTCGGAGCAGATAAAGCCCCAGGGTCGGCACCGCAGGAGGTACTCGACCGCTGATCGACCGGTGTGGCCGGCCGTCACCAAGACGTTGGTATCGATGTCGGCATCGGTCCCGAACGCGATGGAATCAGTAGCGATGACGTGGCGGCCGTCAGCGGCGGTCTCCATGACCGTCCGATTGGTGATCTCGGAGGCACCGGCCACCAGGGGGTCCTGCTCGAGGAGGAGGCCGGCGGCATCGCCGACGCTCATGCCGGAAACCACACCGCAATCAGCCGCGGGTTGGTTCATGAAGCTAATGACGCCGTGTTCGTAGAGATGAACCCCGTTGCCCAGGTGTGCCGTCATGACGTCGGCGACCGCGGCCGGGACCCCGAGCGCTTCGAGATACCAGAGGCCGGCGATGGCCGAGCCCTCGGGTCCAATCGCACAGTCCATTCCAATCGCGCCGCGAGGAAGATGCTCGCCGATGAAGCGCCCCGGAAGGACACCGCAATAGGAAGAGTTGATGCAGACATCTCGCCCGCGGTTGCGGGCATCGACGTCGTAGGCGGAGTCCATCGCCATGACGCTGCCGCGCCCCGTTGGTGAGGCGAACACTTCGGTTTGTTTGTCGATGGGGTCGGGACCAGTCACGCGCTCGGCGCCTCCGTCTGCTCGGCGCCACGGCGGCGCCGGGGCTGGGGTCCACGATCATAGGTATCGGCGTCGACACCTTGCTCGCGGAGCTCGATCTTGCGGATTTTCTCCGATGGCGTTTTCGGGAGTTCGCCCACAAAGCGGATGTAGCGAGGCACCGCGAACCCAGGCAGTTGGATGTCGGCGTAAGCCCAGAGGTCATCGGCCGACAGTTCTGTCCCAGGCTCGGTTACGACGAAGATCATCACCTCGTCTTCACCGGCCTCCTGGTCTGCGGGGACCCCAATTGCTGCTACCTCGCCAATGGCCGGGTGCGATGCGAGACCCTGTTCGACCTCGTACGAGCTGATGTTCTCGCCTCGGCGCCGGATGGCATCTTTGAGTCGATCGACGAAGTAGTACCAGCCGTCTTCGTCACGTTTGAGGCCATCGCCTGTGTGGAACCAGAGGTTCCTGAAGGCTTCGGTGGTCTTGTCTTCCATCCCGTAGTAACCCTGGCAGCTGGTCCACGGGTACTTGGGTCGCACGGTCAATTCGCCCACCTCGCCGACTGGGACTTCTTCGTCGGTCTCAGAGTCGACCAAGCGCACGTCATACCAGTCTCGGTTGAGGAGCCCAGCCGCCCCCGCAGGGCGCTCGACTCCGTACGGGGACAGGATCGGCATGCAGGTCTCGGTGAGGCCGAACCCTTCGACGAACGCTTCGACCCCAAATCGTTCCTTGAAACCATCGAGGATCGAGCTGGCTGTTGGCGCCGCAAAGATGCACCGCAAGTCGTTGTCGGCATCATCGGGCCTGGCCGGCTGTTGCCAGACGAAGTCCATCATGACGCCGACGAAGTTGGTGACCGTTGCCTTGGCTTCACGGATCTGGTCGATCCATTGTGTGCCGCTGAAACGCTCGTGCATCACGTATCGGCAGCCAGCGACGAGCGCCGGGTAGGCGGCCAAGAACTGCGAGTTGCCGTGGAACAGCGGCCCAACGGACATGTAAGTGTCGTCCTCGGTGAGCTGTGTGAGCGACACACACACGTCGGCGAACATGTACATGTGGGCCTGGGGCATCATCACGCCCTTGGACAATCCTGTTGTGCCCGACGTGAAGAAGATCGAGCCCAGGTCCTGCGCTCGGACCTCGGGGAGGTCGGCTCGCTCCGACTCCAACAACTCATCCCAAGAGCTGGCTTCATAGCCGGCCGCTTGAAGGTCACCAATGGCCTTCGTTACGTCGTCGCTGGAGCCGGCCACAAAGAAGCGGCGGACCGACACTATGGCATCGGGGACGTCCATGATGCGTTCGACAAACTCGGGTCCGACGATCGCGATGGTGGGCGAAGTAGTTGCCACCTGGTGGGCGAGAAAGGTGCCGCGGTAGGCGGTGTTGACGGGAACTTCAGCGAGACCTGCCACCGACGACCCCAACCATCCCAAGATATGCGCGGAGCAGTTGGGCGCCATGATGAGCACCCGATCACCCGGGACTGCGCCGGCGGCCAACATTCCCGAGCCAACACGTTCAGCGGCTTCGAGGGTCTCGGCGTATGTGTAGCTCTCGTTGGCCCACGGCACCTCCAGGTACACCCGGTCGGGGTGCCGGCGGGCGCGTTCGCGCAACACGTGAGGTGAGCTCCAGTCGGAGCGCGACTCGAAAGTCGGATCAAAGGTTTCGAAATACTGCGTCACTGATGCCGTCCTACTTCGCGTCTCTAGCGGGGAACTGGGGCTTGCGTTTCTCCATGAAAGCGGTTGCGCCTTCGATCATGTCCGGCGACCCAATGGCCATCACCAAGGCTCCGAGGCTGTTGGTCATGTTGTCGCGCATGAGGTTGTACATGACGTTCGAACTCGTCTTTGCCACCTCGAGGTACCGGGCACTCATGGAGATGATCTCGTCGCACCAGCGTCCGACCTCGGCCTCAAGTTCGTCGTCGGGCACGACGGCGTTGATCCAGCCAAGATCCATGGCCTCTTGCGCGGTGTACTTGCGGCACAGGAACGACACCTCTTTGGCCCGCTTCTCACCGATGCTGACTGCAAGCAAGTTGGTTCCGCCCAGCACGGGCGCGCTGCCAACCTTGACCCCGGTTTGGCCGAACTTCGCGCTCTCGGCCGCTATGGCCAAGTCGCACGCAACAACCAGCTCGTTGCCGCCACCGAACGCGCCGCCATTGACGGCTGCGATCACGGGGAACGGCGAGTTGCGAATGGCATCGAACAAGTTGAGGCTGCCGGTGAACATCGAGCGCAGTTCCCAAAAGTTGGGGTCGGCAAGGTTGGCGAGGTAGCCACCGGCGCAGAACGCTCGGCCGGTGCCGGTGATCACGGCGACTCGAACATCGATGTTGTCGTTGAGAGCCGAGATCATTTCGTCGACCGTCTTGCGGTCATAGGAGTTCATGCGTTCGGGCCGATTCAACGTGAGCCACAACACGTTGTCGCGTCGTTCGACAATCAGGTCGTCATCCATTGGAACCTCTTATCGTGGTCGGTTATCTGCGGCCAAGATCGCTCCGCTCGCCGGCGCGGTCGCGAAAGATGGTGCACTATCGTCACAAAAAGTTAGTCGGGATCGCGCCGGTTCACCGAGGGGCCAGATCGCCGGGTTCATTGGAGCAATGGAAGGAAAGGTCGGATGTCTGCAGCGGGTCGGGCACTAAGCGATCTGGCCGAGCACGGCTTTCACGTCATCGATGTCGCTCGCAGCCGCGAAGAAGCCGATGCGGTGAGCGCTGCGCTGGGTCCCCTTATGGCCGAGACCGACTTCGGTTCCAACAATTTCGTGGGCACGAAGACCAAGCGCATCCACTCCGTATTCGGTCGGACCCGGGCATTGGATGCCCTCGCCGTCGATCCGGTCGTACTCGAGGTGGTGGCGGCGCGCCTGGGCGATGCGCTACTAAGCGCGAGCGTCGCGTGTGAGATTCACCCCGGCGAAACCGCGCAGGTGGTTCACACCGATGACGGCATCTATCCGCTGCCCCAAAATCACCCCGATGTTGCGCTGAGCGCCTTGTGGGCGATCGATGACTTCACCACCGACAATGGCGCCACGATCGTGTTCCCCCGAAGCCAGGGCCAGCGCGCGACGACACCCGACCCGCGTGACGGAGTGAAGGTGGAAATGCCAGCCGGGTCGGTGTTGCTGTATTCGGGCACGCTGTGGCACGGCGGTGGCGCCAACACCAGCGAGGCCACAAGGCTTGGGGTCATCTTCACCTATGCCGAGAGTTGGCTACGACCTCAGGACTCGCACCTCATCTCTGTGCCGCTCGAGGTGGCTCGAGGCCTGACCCCCGAGCTTCGGGCCCTGCTGGGCTATGCGATGCGGCCCCCCTTTCTCGGCTACGTCGATGGCCGTGATCCGCGCGAACTTTTCGAGTCCCGAGTGGACGGGCTCGACTCGAGCGAGGGATCTTCTGGCCGTGTCTGAGCTGGCGACCCTCCCATGACGATCTCGGCCGACCCAACAGATGTCGACACCTATGTCGCGGCTGGGTGGTGGGAAGCCACGCTCACCATCTCCGAGCTCGTGGCCACCCATGCGCGGGACCGGCCCGACCACGTCGCCTACCGTTGGGGCGCAGCTTCGTTGACCTGGCGTGACTACCACGACCTCGCCGACGCCATTGCCGCAACTGTGGCGGCCGCAACCTCGCCCGGTGATCGGGTCCTGGTGTGGCTCCCCGATGGCGGAGCAGTTCATGCGGCATACCTCGGCTGCGAACGGGCCGGGGCCGTCACAATGGGAATCGGTTGGCGCGCCGGCCGGCGCGAGCTCACCCATCTCGTGGAGCGCACCGGTGCGATCGTTGCCATTGTGCCCCCGGACACCGCCCATGGACCCGGACCCGAGGTGGCCGCATCGTTGGGCCTCGATGTCATCGTGATCGACGATCTCGATGGCTCCCCCACCGTCGCCGGCGGGCACACCGGCCCCATCGATCAGGTGGCCACACAAGGGATCGGCCCATCGGAGCTGTGGCTGCTCAACTCCACATCGGGAACGACAGGCCTGCCCAAGTGTGTGATGCAGACCCAGAACCGATGGTTCTATTTCCATCAGCTCGCAGTTGGCGCCGGAGCCCTTGGCGACGATGAAGTCTGGATGAGCGTGGTGCCTGCTCCCTTTGGGTTCGGGCTTTGGACTGCCCACGTCACCCCGACATTGTTGGGTTCGCCGTGCATCGTGCAATCACGCTTTGATGCCGAAGCCGCGGTCACCGCCATCGAGGAACATGGCGTCACCGTGCTCTGTGCCGTGTCGTCGCAGTTCGTCATGGTCCTCGACGCGGCAGAGGGCCGCGACATCAGTTCGTTGCAGACGGTCTTCACCGGAGGCGAGGCCATCTCACCCAGTCGAGCCGCCGAACTGGAAACCCAAGCAGGCTGTCGGGTGCTCAATTTCTACGGCTCGAACGAGACCGGCGTTCTGAGCGGCACCACAGTTGATGATCCACCGGAACGTCGGTACACCACCGGCGGCCGCGTCGTGGCCGAGATGGCGGTGCGGCTGTACGACCCCGACACGGGCGAGCGCCTCGCCGACCACGGCGAGGGCCAGCCGGCATGTCGAGGTCCCGCGCTCGCGCTTGGTTATTGGGACGACGACGACGCGAATGCCGCGCTCGCCACCGATGACGGCTGGTTCCTGATGGGCGACTTGGTGCGGATCGAGCCCGAGGGTTGGTTGACCGTCGTGGGTCGCACATCGGACATCGTGATCCGTGGCGGCAAGAACATCTCTGCGGTGGCCGTGGAAGAAGAAGTGGCGACCCATCCCTCAGTGGCACTCGTCGCAGTCGTTGGTGCTCCGCATCCCCGACTGGGCGAGACAGCGGTCGCCTACGTGAAGCTGCGTCCTGGCCAATCGTTGACCCTCGATGGACTCAAGGATCACCTGCGCGACCGTGGCGTCACCATCGACTGGTGGCCCGAGGCCGTCGTCGTGATGGACGAACTCCCTATGTCGTCGGGCGGCAAGGTGGCCAAGAGCGAGTTGCGGGCCCTCGCGGCAAAGGGTGTCGACGCGCAGCCCTAGCCGCGCCACGCTGCAGCGAGGCCTGGGATCGAGGGCAGCGCAGGAAGAATGGTGCAATCATCACGAGGGACTATTCGCTGGTCGCAACAGGCCGTGAGAACCGGGACCTCTATGGGCGCCACCGCCGTGAACGAGAGCACACATGACTGAACCGATCGACACCCAACCGGACCCGACGACGAAGGTGATTGTCAGCGGTGGTGCATCCGGCATTGGCGCGGCGACCTGCGAACGGCTTGCGATCGCAGGCTTTGACCCTGTTGCCGCCGACCTCACTGCCGGGCCCGGCGTTGTGCCACTCGATGTTGCCGATGAGAATTCCTGGGCGGCCGTCTTCGATCAGGTTGGACCGGTGGCCGGGCTGGTGAACTGCGCAGGAATCCGGACCCGCTCGATGATCGTCGACACGGAGTTCGCCGACTTCGAGCGCCATATGCGGGTCAACGTGACCGGCACCTGGTTGGGCATACGCGAGCTGTTTCGCCGCCACCGGCCAGGGACCTCTGCGGCAGTCGTCAACATCGCCTCGGTGAACGCCACGATCGCAGTCCCGGGCCAGTCGCATTACGTCGCCTCGAAGGGAGCGATTGCGTCGCTCACCAAAGCCGCCGCGCTCGAAGGCGCCCCACTGGGCATCCGCGTCAATGCCATCGGGCCCGGACCGATCCGCACGCCCATGACCGAGGAGCGCCTGGTCGACCCGGAACAAGTAGCGTGGCTTGAAAGCCGTATTCCTCTCGGACGGGTCGGAGAACCACCCGAGATGGCATCGGTGATCGAATTCCTATTGTCCGATGCCTCGTCCTATGTCACGGGGACGGTCATCTACGCAGATGGGGGGTGGGTGGCAAATGCTGTCTGAACCAGTAGTGCCATTGAAGGGCTTTTATCACTATGGGCTGGTCGTGCAGAACTTCGACCAGGCATTGGAAGAGCTCGGTTCGTCCATGGGGTTGGAATGGGCTTCGGTCCAGCGCCGCACGTTCGAGGTCCGGCAACCAAACGGGATTGTCGAGGCCGACTTCCGTGTCACCTACTCGGTGAACGGTCCGCCTCATTTCGAGATCATCGAACCAACGCCCGGCACGATATGGGCGCCGCATGGCGGTGGCGGTGTGCATCACCTCGGCTACTGGAGCGACGACCTCGTAGCCCACAGCGCGGCAATGACCGCCGCCGGCTACGTGTGGGAAGCCACCTATCACAACCCCGATGTCGAAGGTCCGTTCGGGTTCAGCTATCACACGCTGCCCGGGACTCAGCTCCGCATCGAGCTTGTCGACATTGCTCGCAAACCCGCCTTCGACGGCTGGATCGCGGGCGGAGACTTCCCCTCCGCGCTCGACGAGGGTGGGATGGCCGAGTGACCAAACAACGCACTGACAAGAGCGCGTTCACGCAAGCGCTGCATACTTCCTTGGAGGATCGATCATGACTGACGCATTGGTGATTTCGGGCGACTCGCACATCGTCGAGCCGCCCGACATGTACACGGCGGGGATGCCCAAGTCGTTGTTGCACAAGGCACCGGAGATGCGGCGCTATAAGACCGACGATGGGCGCGAGGCCGATGCCTGGTTCATCGGCGACGAGCAGATCGTGACACTGGGCAGCGTGACCCAAGCCGGCCGACGATTCGACGACAGCGCGGAGCTTGACTTCGTCGAGGTTTGGGAAGATGTCCGCCACGGCGCCTACAAGCCCGATGCCATGATCACCGAGCTTGCGCTCGACGGCGTGTGGGGCGCCGTCCTGCAGCCAAGCCAGGGGTTGTTCTGGTACCACCTTGACGACACCGAGCTGCTTTCGGGCATCTGTATCGCTTACAACGACTGGATCGCCGACTTCTGTTCGGCCCATCCGCACCGGCTTCGGGGCATCGGCATGCTCAATGTCGACGATCCCATCGAAGCAGCCGCCGAGCTGGAACGGTGCGCCGAGCTGGGCTTGGCCGGAGCATTCATCCCAGTGGCACCGACGCCTGGCCAGCCCTACCGCGACCCGATGTACAACCCGCTCTGGGACACCGCGCAGGAAACCAACATTCCGTTGATGATGCACATCGCGACGCAGCGGGCCAACGTCCCGGGCTGCGACATCACCACCAACATGGCCGACTACACCCCGGCCGGCCTCCGACCCACGCAGGACTACTGGGTTCGCTACGCCATGACCGACATGATCTTCGCGGGGGTCTGCCAGCGCTACCCACGGATCCAGATCGGGACCGTCGAACACGAGGCATCGTGGGCGCCACACTGGTTCCGCCAAATGGACTTCACCTACACCGATCGACCGGTCTATGCAGGCTTCAAGTCCGAAGAAGGCATGCTTCCAAGCGACTACTTCCGGCGCAACATGTTCGCGGTCTTCCAGGAAGATCCGCTGGTGGTCGAGCTCCGTCATCACATTGGCATCGACAACTTGGTCTGGGGCAACGACTACCCGCACTCCGAGTCAACGTGGCCCAAGTCGATGGAGTACCTCGACTCCATGTTCGCTGGTGTACCCGATGAAGAGCGGGTGCAAATGACCAACACCAACGCCGTCAAGTACTTCGGCTTCCAGCCCTAGCAGTGTCTCGCCACTAGCCCTAGCGGTGTCTCGCTATTAGGCAGTGGAGCTGGTGTCAGTAACGATGTCGGTGGCGGCCAGGTAGCCATAAGTCATCGCCCGACACAACGAATAGCCGCTGTTGTACCCAGCGCCCCCACCGGTTGTTCTCGTCACGCATTCGCCAACCGCGTACAGGCCCGCAATGAACGATCCGTCTGCTCGTTGCACACGACCCGCAGTGCCCGCGCTCAGTCCGCCAGCAGCGATTCCGGTGTTGAGTAGACGCATCCGCATTCCATGAAACGGCGGGTTGGCGACGGGGCCGACGTTGGGGTTGGGCTGATGGTCGCCATCGCCCCGGAAAGTGCGAACTGACGCATTCGACCCGCGTCCGAACGCGGGGTCTTCACCGTGCTCGGCCGTGGCATTGAACGTCTCGACGGTGTGCTCCAAGCCGGCCGGATCGACCCCGAGGGCTTGGGCCAGCGCTGCGAGGTCCGGTGCTGACGACACGAGCCCATCGACATACGGTTCGCCAGGGCCGGTGATCCCCAAGCCATAACGCTGGTGGTGCCAGTCGTCCCAGATCATGAAAAACGGCAGGTTCGGCCTGGCTCCCGTTTCGTCTTCGTGCATGACGCCGGCGATGACCGCCGGGTGGAACGAATCGTCACAGAAGCGTTCGCCGGCCCCGTTGACCAGAATCGTGTGCGGCATGCAATGTTCGTAACAACCACGGAATCCTGAGTCGCCCTCGAACTGAGGGTCGGGCAGGAGATAGCCGGGGGTGATCGGCGCCGCTGTCCCGGGGACCGAACCTGTCCCGGCTCCGACGGCGGTACCCAGGCCAATGCCGTCGCCACCAATGGAAGGAGGAGTGAGGCTGCCGCCATCGTCGGCGGGAACCCCGATATAGGTGTCGGTCAGCGCTCGGGACCAGTCGTGTGCGCCAGTCGCGAGGATCACGCTGCCAGTGAGCTCGAGGACGCCGGCGTCAGGATCGGTACCGCCGTCAGAGCGGATGCCGACGACCCGGTCATCGTCGACCACAAGTTCGGTGACGGGTTGCCCGGTGTAGACCGCGATGTCTCGGTCGAGCACCGCTTTGGCAAACCAGCTGGCGATACCCTGGCCAAACGTGACGATGTCGTCTCGGCGGCGCTGAGCCATGAGCTCGGTATCCCAGCGGTCCCGAGCGGAGACCCCGCCCCAGGCGAACATCTCTTCGTAGGTGATGCCGATGGGCCAGTGCGGAGCATCCAGGATCAGCTTTCGCTGGTCGCCGAGAGTGGACCCGTCGAAGGGCTGGCCGGTCAGATAGCGGCCGGTCGGTCGCGAGCCGGGAGCGTCCGGGTAGTAGTAGTCCTCATACCCCGGGATCAGACGCCAGGCAATGGCGCCAACATCCTCGAACCACCGGGCGGCCTCGATGGCGCCTTCGACCCACTCGTGGGCCATCGCCGAATCGAACAGCTCTGGGTGGCTCGCCGCGATCGCCTCGACGTAGGTGAGGGTATCGGCGATCGAATCGTGGTGGCCTTCTCGCTCGGCCACGTGGTTGGCGCCCACCCAAACTTGCCCCCCCGACCAGGCTGTTGCCCCGCCGAGGTACGACGCCTTTTCGACAAGGGCGACGGCTGCGCCGAGCTCGTGCGCGCGAACCGCTGCCGCCATCCCTCCAATACCGGACCCCACAACAATTACGTCGTAACGGGCTTCAGTCGACATCTCGTCCCCCAACATCGGCGGCCATGTGGTCTGCCAGCATAGAGCGGCCCCCCAGGGACAGTTCACGCTGGCAGGACCCCGATCCTACTGCTGATGGCTTTGGGAGATCTGGCCGACTCGGCAAGACCCGGGTTTGGTCATCTAGCCTCGACCGGTGGATACCTGTTGACTACACAGGGCACCGTTGATCTGTTCCGGACCGAGATTGTGATGGCCGATGAGTGAAACCGACACGTTGACACTGGGTGAGTTGCTGCTCCGTGGAGCCGAGCGCCATCCCGACCGAGATTGCATCGTGCTCGTTGAGGAGCGGGTGACCTACGGAGAACTGGCCGAACGTGCTCGCCGGATGGGTCGAGCCTTGATCGCGCTGGGTGTGGAGCGCGGCGATCGAGTCGGGGTCTTGATGGCCAACTGTCTCGACTTCACCGACGCATTGTTTGGCGCATCGCTCATCGGTGCTGTGCCAGTGCTCTACAACGCCAGGTTCAAGACGCGCGAGATCGCGCACGTCACCAACGATGCGGGCGTGAAGGTGGTCATCACCAACGCCATCGTCGAGCAGCACACCGACTATGTAGAGCTCCTCAACCGCGCCGAGGTGCATCAGGCTCCCATGCTCGAAGCCGCCGTGTTCTTGGGTGAGGGTTCCCGAGAAGGCTTCATCGATCGAGCCTCGTTTTTCGCAGGCGGCGATGCCATCAGTCCAGATGCCGTAGAGAAGCGTCACACTGAGACCGACGTCGAGGACATCTCGATCATGTTCTACACGTCAGGCACCACAGCGATGCCCAAGGGGTGTCCGCTAACCCACGTCGTGCTCCAGCACGCCGGTGTGGTCGGCGGCGCCGATCGGTTCAGGCTGATCGAGGGCGACGTCATGTGGGGCCCCCTGCCAATGTTCCACAGTGCCTTCACTCAGCCACTCACGGGCACGCTGGCTTTTGGCGGAACGTATGTCTCGATGACCCATTTCGACGCCGGCGACGCCATCGACCTGATCGAGCGTGAAGGAGTCACGATTGCATTCCCGGCCTTCCCCACCATCACGATGCAACTCTTGAATCATCCCCGCTATACGCCCGACACGTTCCAGACTGTTCGGATCATGCTCAACGTGGGCCCCGCCGAGGAACTCGTGTCCATGCAGGCGCGCATGCCTCATACGACCCAGATCACCTCCTTCGGGATGAGTGAATGCGGTGGCTCAGTCGCCATATGCAATCCGGACGATCCAATCGAGTTGCGGTCCGAATGCTCTGGCAAGGCCCTCCCCGACGTCGAGATCGAAATTCGCCACCCCGAGTCCGGGTCAGTTCTCCCCGCCGGCGAGCGCGGTGAGATCTGCACCCGCGGCCGTGGCGTATTCGAGGGCTACCACAACGACCCGATCAAAACGGCCGAGTCCTTCTATGAAGGCGGCTGGTTCCGCACCGGTGATCTCGGAGTCATCGATGCCGAGGGTCGCGTGACCTTCCAAGGGCGTCTCAAGGACATGCTGAAAGTCGGCGGCGAGAACGTCGCCGCAGTCGAGGTCGAGGGCTACCTGGCCACCCACCCAGCTGTCAACCTCGCCCAAGTCGTCGCGCTACCCGACGACAAGTACGGCGAAGTTCCCGTGGCGTTCATCGAGTTCATGCCGGGCGCGTCGGCAACCGAACAAGAGATCATCAACTTCTGCCGAGACGAAATCGCGAGCTTCAAGATCCCGCGCCATGTCCGCTTCATCGACGAATGGCCAATGGGTGCAACCAAGATCCTCAAGTACGAACTCCGTGACCGGATCTGCGCAGAGTTCGGACTGAACTGACCATGGCTGAGCCGACGACGGCGACCAATCCTTCTTGGTTACAGAAGTTTCTGCTGTTGGCAGGCAAGCGGGCATCGTCAGAACACCTCGATTGGGTTGCGGGGATTCTCGCGCTCGACAGCCGACCCCGGGGCTTCTTGTTGGCGCTGCCCAACGCCGTGATCGTGGTGGTCCTCTCGGTGTTCAGCGCGATCTCAGCAGACGACAAGACGTTCGCGATTCTTTGGGCCTTGGCGGCCATCGTCATCTTGGCCGCCGGTGCATTGGTGCCAGCACTCTCGGCCAGTCGCGCTCGCCACGTCGCGAGGAAGAATGGACTCCCAGTACCGGAGAAACCTGGCCATTAGGCTTCGTGGCTCGGCTACGCGCTCAGCTTCTCAGCCCGGCTTGCCAACGATGCCGCGGCCGAACATGGCGGAGATTTCATCTTCGCTGTAGCCAGCTTCGCGCAATACCTCTTCGCTGTGCTGACCCAGCAGCGGCGGCGGCCCCGCGATTTCGCCGGGGGTGTCGTGCAAGAAGATCACGGGCCCGAGCTGCGGGATCTCGCCCGCGGTCGGGTGTTCTACGGTCTGGATGAGGCCGGACTGCTGGACCTGCGGGTGGCTGAGAATCTGGGAAAACGTGAAGACCGGCCCGAACAATGCACCTTCCCTGTTGAACGCCACCTCCCATTCGGCACTCGTGCGAGTCACGAAGATGGCCTGGAGGTACTCCGTAAGCGCGGGCCGAGCAGCGACGCGCTGCGGGTTTGTCAGATAACGCTCGTCCTCAGCCAGTTCGGGCTCACCGACCGCCCGGCAGAACTTGTGCCAGCCCTCGGCTCCGCCCCAAACGCCGGCAACAACGTGGCCGTCGCTTGTCTCGAATGCTTCGTACGGGACGACCACACTGTGCGCGCTGCCGTGACGGGGCGGGTCCTCGCCGTCCACCCAGTGCGATGCCAACCGTGTCGTGAGCGACGACAACAACGCATACAGCATGGAGACGTCGACCATCTGGCCCTTGCCGGTGCGGTCGCGGGCGAACAACCCCAACATGGCGGCCTGAGCGCCGACCATCGCGCCCGTGAAATCGGCGATCGGTATCCCGACCAGGCTGGGCCCGCGGTCGGGTTCGCCGGTCACCGACATCACGCCGGACATGGCCTGAACCACGGGGTCTGTGCCGGGGTACGGGGCGAGGGGCCCCTCCGGACCGAATGCGGTGACGGCCACGTAGACGAGTTGATCGTTGAGGGCCGAAAGTTGATCGTAGCCGATCCCGATCTTGTCGGCGACGCCCGGTCGGTAGCTGGTGAAAACAACATCGGCCGAGGCCGCCAGCTTGTGGGCAACCTCGAGCCCTTCGGGGTTGCGCATGTCGAGGGCAATACTGCGCTTGCCACGGTTCCAGATAAGAAACAGCGCACTCTCGTCGCCCACAAAGGCTGTTCCCACCGAACGGCTGCCGTCGCCGGCGGGCAGCGACTCGACCTTGATCACGTCTGCCCCGTAGTCACCCAACAACATGGTGCCGTAGGGCCCGGCCATATGTCGGGTGAAGTCCAGGACTCGAATGCCGTCAAGGGGTTTGGTCATTTGAGGCCTCCACTCAGGTCTTCGCCAATCAGGCCATTGAGCCCGATGTCTTGCAAAATTTGGTCGGTGTCTGCGCCGAGGTTCGAGGGAGGGCCGAGATCGGGGACATCTGAGTGGGCAGCGCCGTCGGCATCGGAGCCAATCTGCACCGGCGACGCTGCGACATAGGCACGCCCATCGGGGACATCGGTACCTCGCATCACCCGGTTGACCGCGGCGTGGTCGCTGTTCATCGCTTCTTCGAGGGTAAGGATTGGGGCAAACGGGATCTCGGCGTCGTCGAGCAGCTGGGTCCACTCATCGAGTGGCTTCTTCGACACTGCCTCGGCAATGAGAGGGATCTCGTCGTCGTAACCGAAGTCCATGCTGTGGGTCCAGTCACCGCGCTCGCGCAACTGGTCGAGACCGGCCATGTCGCAGAAGCGTCCCCAGAACACCTTCTCGAGCGGGCAGACGAGCAGTGCCCGCTCGTCTGCTGTCGCGTACATGGAGTACCGCGCGCCCAACGTCTTGTACTCGTGCCAGGGTTCGTCGTTGTTGGCCCAGGTGTTGAGGTCGCGCCAGTTCCACCACATCGCCGAGTTCCAGATAGAGGCGTGCACGAACTGGGGTCCTCCCCCGCGATCGCGTTTCACGATGCCGGCCAGTACGCCCATTGCGCCGAACACGCCGGCCAGCGATGTCCCGGCCGACCGCCAGCCCACGCGAGTTTGGGGTTGTCCGTCATCGGCCCAATCGACGTCAACCCGCCCTGCGAACGCGTCCATGGTTTGGCCGTGCGCCTTGTAGTCGGCCCACGGTCCAGCCAGCCCGAAGCCGGAGATGACGCAGTAGACCAGCTCGGGATTGGATTTGAGAAGGGTCGCGTAGTCCAGGCCGCGACGGACCGCGTCCTTTGGGCGGGACCCCACGATGACCGCGTCGGCCCAGTTGGTCACATGGGCAACGACATCGGCCCAATGTGGCGACCGGGTGCTGACCGCGATGCTGCGGGTTCCGGTGTTGAGCGCGAGATGCAGATCGCTGACGCCCACCAGTTTGGGCTCGTTGCCGCGATTGCCGTCGCCTTGGACCGGGTGTTCCACCTTGATGATGTCGGCACCCATCTCCATCAAAAGGTGCGATGCCAGCGGCCCCGACATATGGGTCGAAAAGTCGACGATCCGCAAGGGTTCGTCGGGAAGATGATTATTCATCCGAGGACCGCCAGTAGTTGTCTGGATTGTGCAAGGAGTGTTCCGTCGGGGGCCCAGAGTGTCGCGTCCCAGTCGAGGTAGCCGTTGCGGACCAGCTGGGTTCGTGAGCGCATAAGGACCAGATCGGGCGCCTCGACCGTAGCCAGGTCCGCTCTGAAGTGGGTGGTGTGGTCGAGCGTCGCGGTGGTGTGCATCTGGTCCAGGCGGACCCACCACCCCATCATTCCAATGTCGCCGAACATGATCAGAGCCGAGGCATCGACCGGCCGGGGCTGGGCGAAGCCGACCCAACCAACGCGCTCCATTGGGCCGCCTGGGGCCGAGAACGGGGTCGGACCAAGCCGATCCTGGATCACGATGTTGTGGCCGTATGGGTAGGCGAACTCGGGCACGTAGCTGTCCATCGCCCGGTCGGCGGTCGGCAGCTCGACCTGAGGCATGGGGAGCTCGTCGAGGTCTGGACTGGATCGGGCAGTTGCGAAGCTGGCTAGCGCAGTAGCGATCAGCTTGTCGTCCTGTGTCATCCGCACGGCGAGGTTTGCGACGGTGCGTCCTTCCCGGAGGATCTCGGCGTGGACTTCGGCCTCACCGGCTTGCGGCGCACGAAGGAGGTGGGCCGTGAAAGACAGAGGCGACTTGTCGGAGTCGGCCATCACGGCGGCCAAGCCGGCGAAGAGCTGGGCTTCGACCAGGCCGCCGGCCGCGCGACCCGAGGCCGTCCAGCCCGGGGGAACGGTGACTTCGAACCGACCGTCACCAAGTGCATCGACCGCGATCGCATCATCGAACGACGGGGTGGATGCTGACATCACATCACCGCGTCGCCGCCGGCCTCGGCCAGCACCGCGCTCCCCGTCATGAACATGGACATGTCGGAGGCGCAAAACAAGACCACGCGGGCGATGTCGTCAGCGGTCCCCACCCGGCCGAGGGGGAAGCCTCGTCCCATCTCGTGAATCGCTGCGGTCCATTCGGGATCGGTGCCGGCTTCGTTCATGATCCCCGGAGTCATGATCGTGCCTGGTGCAACGGCGAGGGCGCGGATTCGGTCGCCGCCCAGCTCCACCGCCAGGCTCTTGGTTAGACCGATCACGCCATGTTTGGACGCAACATAGTGGCCGCGCATACCGCGGCTCGATCGCAGGCCCGAGATCGAGGCGATGTTGACAATGGCCCCCGGTCGGCCGCCGGCAACCATGCGGCGAGCCGCCTCTTGTGCGCCGATAAACGTGCCCTTCAGGTTGACGTCGAGAGTCTGGTCCCACTGGTCGTCAGTCATCTCGATGAGCTTCGCCGCCGGGTAGATGCCGGCGTTGTTGACCCAGATGTCGAGTCGCCCCCATTCCTCCACGGTGCCGTCTGCAGCCGCGGCGAGAGCCGGCCGGTCGAGCACATTGGCGGCGTAGCCGGTGCAGGGTACGCCATGGCGTTCGCTTACCGACTTTGCGGTCGCCGCCGCAGCGTCGCCGTCGAGGTCGACAATGGCGACACGGGCTCCAGCCTCGGCCAAGCGGAGGCAGATCGCCTCGCCGATACCGCGTGAGCCGCCGGTGACGACAGCGACTCGTCCAGTAAGCGACTGGAGTTCCGAGAGCGGCCGATCGGAGACGTCGGGAATGGCCTCATCGGTCATGGTCGTGAGTTCTCTGGTTGTGAGCTATCGAACACGAGTGGGTAGGCCTCGTAGCGAAGGGCCGTGGTGTCAGTGCGGAATCGGGGTTGCTGGTCGGGATCGATCCGGGCCCCGCGATTGAGCAGCTCGCGCATGAGCCTGGGGACCACGCCCATGACCGGGGTCTCGTCATCAGCCCCAGGGGGGAGCCCAATGGCGAGCGGTCGTCCCGAGCACAGGTGAGCCCCGGCACCGAAACTCAGGCCGTGTGCCTCGCGGGCGCTGAGGCCCTCGGCTCGACGGGGGTCGTAGCTGTCGGCGTTAGTGCCGAACACTTCGGAGTCGGTGTTTGCCGGCGCCAACATGCAGGCAATGTCTTCGAGACCATCGACTGCGGTGCCGTCGCCAAGCTGGGCTCCGCGCATTGCCCGCCGCAGCAGCGCCGGCACGGGTCCGTGAAGGCGCAGCGCCTCCTCGCAAGCGTGTTTGAGGGCCAGGTTGTCGTCGAGGAGGTGTGACTCGTCGGGATGCGCGTCACGCCAGGTCATCAGTTCGTGGAAGACGTGGGGCGTTGAATGGGTCGTGGTGTTGGCCGACGCCACGACAAAGAACAGCGCCTCGCGGAGCCAGAGCTCTTCGTCGAGATCATCCCCGTACTCAAGAAGCACAAGGGTCAGCAGATCGATGGGGAGATCATCGGCCTCGATCTCCCGGCGACGATGGGCCTCGACAAGCTGGCGACGACGCCCAAGTGAGGCCTCGTAGTACGCACCAACGATCTCGTCTCGGGCTTCGAGGGCCTCGCGGACCACGACACCGTGGTCGCGGGTCGACCACTCGACCGAAGCCCCTTCGCCAAGACGTCGGCTGATGTCCTCGAGCCGCACGATGTCGGCTTCGTTGTCGATGCCGTCGAGCCCGACCACCGCGGCGGTCACGGGCACGAGTGCCATCCGCGTCAACCAGAGCAGATCGATACGGGGTCGACCGTCGGTGCCGCGCTGTTGGTCGGCCTGCTGAAACGCAACCGCCATCGACGCGGCGAGGGTCTCGTGCTCATAGATCGCCAGCGCTCGCCGTTCGAACAACGGCCGCTGAAGCCGTCGCCGCTCACGGTGGTCGGCGCCACCCAAGGTCAGGACACATCCGTCGAGCAACGGTCCCGAGTCTCGATAGTGCAGGGCCGGTCGGAACGCGTCGGATCGCAGAATCTCTTCGACAACGCGGTAGCGGTCGAATCGCTGCATCTCGTCGAGCGTTTCACCCGCCATGGGTCAGCTCCGAGCCCTGCGCGTCCATGTCCTGGAGCGCTTGGGCTACCTCGTCGCCAGCGGGTGCAAGCGACGCGGCTATCCGGTCCAGCGGCATGGGGTCGACCTCGGCCAACGCTGGGACAACCTCGCGGCCCATGGTGTCGAGGACATCGATGACGGCATCGATATGCATCTCAGGCCACTGCGGCTTGATAATGATGGGATCGATAGGCAGTTCGCTTGCGACCTCGGAGAAATGGTCGATGACCTCTTGCGCCGTCCCGACCGCCACGGAGTCCTTGACCTCGTTGAAGAAGTTCTCGGTAAGTGCGGCCTCGTCCAAGATGTCGAGCTCTTTGCGTGCGTAGGTGAGGTAGCGCTCTTTGCTGACCTCGACGAAGTTTGCGATGGCCTCCTCGGTTGTTGGGCCGACAAACGCGTTGCGCCGCAGGGGCTGGTGCCCCATTGCTTTGCCGCGTTCGGCGAACCCGTCGGCCATGATTCCCAACCGAATACGCATCTCGTGGATGTCATATTCGGGTGGAATAATGAAGCCATCGCCGACCCGGCCGGCGCGACGAGCTCCCGCGCGAGAGTGAGCCCCAATCCATATGGGTGGCTGCGGCTGTTGGACGCACGCTATGTGAGGGGTGGCACCCTCGATCTGCCAATGACGCCCCTTGTAATCAAAGTCGTCCATCGCCCAACAGAGCTTCATGATCTCGAGCGCCTCGTCGAAGCGACTGACCCGCTGTTTGAACGGCACGTTCAACAGATCAAACTCGTCAGCTCGGTATCCGAGGCCGAGTCCAATGTCGAGCATCCCGCGGGTGACAATGTCGAGAGTGGCGAGCTCCTCGGCGAGGATCACCGGGTTGTACAACGGCGTGAGGGCCACCGTGATGCCAACGCGGACGTGCTCGTCGAGCTCAGCGGCCAGCCTGGCCAAGAGGGGAACAGGCTGCAGCCACCGAAGATCGCCGTAGAGAAAGTGTTGCCCCATCACGAAGTGGCTGAGGCCATTGCGCTGCCCAGCTTCGACCTGGCGCAAGATGCCGTCGAACTGTTCGCTGGGGTCGACGGCCCGGGGGACGTCGCTGATGATCATGCCAAATCTCATGGGGTCAGCTCTCTGTTTAGATTTCGATCCCGTAGAGCTCCGCAGCGTTGTCCTGCACGACGCGTTGGCGCACATGGGGGTCGACATCGGCGAGGACTGTAGCGAAGTGCTCCCTAGTCGAGGGGAACAGGCAGGTCGGGTGGGGAACATCGGTCTCGATGAGCACGTTGTTGACACCGATGTCTTCGATCAATTTTGCCGGTCCCGACTTCTCAAACCAGAACATCACCGAGATGTGATCACGGAAATACTCCGACGGTCGTCGCTGCGAATGTGCGACTTCGTCTGCATCGGTGATCATCTCGTCGAACTGGTAGTCCAGCGCTTCGAGAATGAAAGGAATCCAACCAATGCCGCTTTCGGCGGAGACAATCTTGAGCTTGGGATAGCGGTCGAACATGTTGCTGAGGCACAAGTTGGCGATAATGCGCACGTTGCTCATGTACATCTGGGTTGCGTGAATCGCCAGCCGGCGTTGATGACCGAACTCGCCCCACCAGGTCGAGGCAACAGCAGGGATGGGCCGCGGGAGTTGCTCGGGACCCACCTCGCCACCGACCTGGCCCTTAGCCCGGGCGCCGCGAATGTTCTCCATCTCGGCCCGACTCATGCCGGACCCGATATGGAAATTCGCCACTGCCCCAGACTCATTGAAGGTGTCCCACATCGGCTCGTAGTAGGGCTCCCAGAGCTCGGGCAACCCGACCATCTCGGGCTTGTCCGACAGCGTGAATCCGGTCATCCCCTTGTCGAGGAGCCGTTCCATTTCGGCAACGGTGAACTCCATGTCCCAAATCGGCAGCATTGCTTGGGGAAACAGGCGGCCGTTGCCCTCTTCTTGGACGTCGACGAAGAAGTCGTTGTACATCTCGAGGATGGCTCGACGTTGCGCAAGATCCTCGATCGCGAAGATGTGGTTGGAAGCAAACCCCACACCGTTGGGGTACAGGATCTGCCCATGGATACCCATCTCGTCGCACAGTTCGAGGCGTTCCTTGACGGCCCACGCGCTGGGGTCGATCGCATCGAAGGGATGGACAACATGGGAGCCCAAAACCTTTTGCTGTCCGGTTTGGATGGTGTTGCCACCAGTGCTGGCCCACACCTCGCCGTCGAGATGCCACGCGGTCCGGCCGTCGATGGTCTTCTGGACAGGAACGCGGTCCATCATCGATGCAGGAGCGCGAGAGGTCCACAGTTCTGGGGGTTCGGTGAAGTGCGCATCACAATCGATGATCTTGAGCCCGTCGAGAGGGTCTATGTCAGCCATGTTTGTCTCCATGTCGCGTACCGAAACAAACTAGTCCAATGATTCGGACAGTCTCAAAGCGAGCCTAGGAATCCCGCGTGACCACGTGTGGCAGCAACGTCGGGAGCTCTGCCAGCGATCGCAGCATGTCGTTGAGATGGGTGCATCCGTCGATTCCACGCAAGGTGTCGAGGATCGAAGTGCGAAGGCCGGCAACGTCGAAACCAATACATCGCTGGAGCTCGTCGACCGCCATGGGGCACTCTGGGTAGGGCAAGACGCGAGGCGTCGCTTCCAAACTCGTCAGCGTCGTAGCGTCGACTGTCGCGGTGAGCTCGTATTCGTGAACGATCGATTCGTCGCCGTCGGGCTCCCACGTGTTGTCGCGGAACATGGCATTAACCCGATAGTGGTCGGCTTCGGCCCAGACGTCGAGCCGGCGCCGCCGACACATGGCGACATCGGATGGCACACGGAGATCGTGCCAAGCCAGCGGATCGTCGTCATCGGCAAGGGCGGCGACAATCGCGATGTTCTGGTCCAAGTTGAGACCAGCCGCACGGGCTCGGATGGCCAGCCCACCTGACCGGTAGCCCGAACACACACCTTTGATCTGACTGGCGGGGCGTCGTGAGATCTCGTAGAACGCGTCGAGGAGTTCGGGCCGGCGGGACAAGGCGAACGTCGAGATGAGGCCTGCCGTCGGCAGGTCCTCGATCAAGAAGTAGCCGAGGCCGTGGGGATCTCGGTCGGCTGCGAACGCTGCGGCGAGCGCTCGGCGGAATCCACGGCCGGCACTGACGCCGACCAACTCCTGGAGGTGATCGGGCCCTGGCTCCAAGCTGAGTGATTGGACCTCGCGTTCGGGCGAGATCGCGACGGACAACTCGGCGGTCGAGAGGATCTCGGCCGGTCCTGTGCGAGGGGTCGCCAGATCACGAGCGTGGCCGTGGATGTGCAGATCGGTGCCCTGACCGCCCGGCCACGTCATCATCAGATGGCTGGTCCGCCGCACCGAACCGGCCCGTCTTGGCGGACTGACAAGAGACGGGTCCAGGATGAAGCTCGAGTCAGCGTTCACGGGAGTTTGTGTCGTTCATGCGGGCGTGAGTTGGCGTTCATGAAGTGTGGGTTTTTCGAACTCGGTGTACCAGGCCGTCGTGCAAAATGCAGGACCGGGTCTGTTGCCTTCCGCTCAGAGATGCCAAAAGGGGTCCGCTCCGGCTGCGAGGCTTAGCATATATACATTTCACACGACATTACGCCTCCGAAATAGTAGTGCCAGCTATGGTCGGTACGGGGAGACAGGAGTCACCATGGACAGCCAAGACACCCAGGCAGATGGGGGCCGACCTTTGATGGCCACGCGGCAACGCCGACGAACGACGAAGATCGCCGAAATGGTCGCACGCGAGATCCTTCACGACATCGCCGACCGCGAACTCGCACCCGGGACCAAGCTCCCGCATGAGGTCGAGATGGTCGAGAAGTTCGATGTGGCCCGGGCCTCATTGCGCGAGGCGCTGCGGATCCTCGAGATCTACGGCCTGATTCGCATCAAGCCCGGCCCCGGCGGCGGCCCGGTTGTGGCCGAAATCGATAGCACAGACCTCGCCCAGAGCCTCACGTTCTATCTCCATGCATCGGGCGCAACGTTCGGCGAGGTCATGCAGGCTCGGCTCGCGATAGAGCCACTGATGGCCCGCCAGGCCGCCGAACGCGCCGATGCCGGACTCCATGCAGCATTGCGAGAAGGTGTCGACCAGGCAGAGGACGTCATCGAGGGAACCGATGGCGAGTACCTCGCGGTAGCTACCGGATTTCACGATGCCATCACCAGCGCATCGGGCAACAAAGTCCTCGACCTCCTGGCCAGGTCGCTAAAGGAGATATACGTCGATCGGGTCGGTGACGTCATCTACCGGCCTGCCGAGCGCCAGAAGCTGCTGCAGGATCACGAACTTGTTGCCGACGCCATCTTGTCTGGCGATGGCGACAAGGCTGAAGCACTCATGCGAGACCACATGGTCGAATACGTCGAGATCTTCGAACAGCGCTTCCCCGGGCTCATGGATGAGACCATCGACTGGTTCTGAGTCCCCAGCTTCCGAATAGCCAACGTCGACTAGCTAACGTTGGAGCGCTCTACTGAGCTCCGCCGGTGCGCTACCGGGCAATCCAGTCGCATGGTTCGCATGGAAGATCACCCAGGAGTAACCTCGCTGAAACCGGGGAGTCGGCTGGACAAGTTCGGGTCGCCACAACGCTGAACCAGCGGGCTGGACAAGCAGTATGCGGAAACACGAGCCGTTCGATAGAGCGACTTCTCACGGCGCTCGTCGGCCGGGTCATTCGCGACCCTCAAGGTCGGCCTTATGAAGAGGAGATCGCCATGACCAAGACGGTGAAGATCGGATCAGGATCGGCTTACTCGACCGATCGACTTGACTGGGCCCAAGAACTGGCCGACAGCGGGCTTGTCAACTACATGGCGTTCGACTGCCTGGCGGAGCGCACCATGGCGCTGGCTCATGTCCGTCGTTTGGCGGATGAGACCAAGGGCCAAGACGAACGTATCCCGGAGCTCATGGATCGATTCGCCGGGTATCTCAGCCGCGGCGGAAAGATGGTGGGGAACTTCGGTGCGGCCAACCCGAGCGCCGCCGCCGACGACGTGGTCCGCGGGCTGCGTTCAAACGATGTCTCTGGTGTGCGGGTGGGCGTCATCCACGGTGACGATGTTTTGGACCACGTCCTCGACCAAGACCTCGAACTGCCTGAGATGGGCGTCACGGCAGGCCAGATCGCAGAACAGGTCGTGTCGGCAAATGCCTATATCGGAGCGGACCCCATCGTCGAACTCCTCGACGAGGGTGCGCAGTTCATTCTGGGTGGCCGCATCGCTGATCCATCGCTCTACCTCGCACCCATTGCCTACGAGATGGGTTGGGAGCTCGACGACTGGGAAAAGATGGGGACTGCGACCCTGGCCGCTCACCTCCTCGAGTGCGGGACGCACGGCACAGGCGGAAACTACGTGGACCCGCCCTATCGCAACCTGGACATTGTTCACCTCGGGTTTCCAATCGCCGAGGTCACCGAAGACGAAGTCATCATTACCAAACTCGACGGGACCGACGGCGCAGTCAACATCGGGACCACCAAGACGCAGCTGGCCTACGAGATTCATGATCCAGGGTCCTACCTCACGCCCGACAGCACCGCGGACTTCACCAACGTGACCGTGGAGGAGGTCGGGCCCGACCGAGTGCGCGTGCTCGGGGCGACTGGCCGACCGCGGCCCGACACGCTGAAGGTGTTGGTCGGTGTCGACCAAGGGTGGAAGGTAGTGACCGAGATCTCCTACGGCGGTCCCGGCTGTCTGGACCGGGCTCAACTGGCTACCGAGATCGTGGCCAAGCGGCTCGAACCGTTCCAGGAATCCATCGACGAGGTTCGCTACGACCTACACGGTGTGACGGCGCTCTTCGAAGGGCAGCTGCCCGGCGGAGCGCCTTCGGAAGTCCGACTGCGGATCGCGGCTCGTTGCGATGACCGGGCCACCGCCGACGTGGTGGCCTTCGAGAGCCAATACCTGTGGATGGGGCCCGCTGGTGGTGGCGGTGTGTCCACCCAAATGGCACCGGCCATTGGTGTGACGCCGGCACTGATTCCCCGCGAAGATGTCAAGATCGTGACCGAGGTTATTGACCAATGAAGCTCCGCGAAGTGGCATACAGCCGATCAGGCGACAAGGGCGACATCTCCAACGTATGCGTGTTCACCTACGACGATGGGCATTGGGACACGTTGCGTCGGGAGCTGACGGTCGATCGGGTTCGGGACAAGTTTGGCGATCTGGTCAAGGGCGACATCGTGCGCTACGAGCTTCCCGGCACCAAGGGGCTCAACTTTGTCATGACCGAAGCGCTGGCCGGCGGCGTGTCGCGCAGCCTCCGAGCCGACCCGCATGGCAAAGCCTATCAATCACTCATTTTGGACATCGACGTCGATTTCGGGACTGCTCCATGAGTGAAGTGTTCGCACCACCAGGCGAACAGGTTTCGGCATTTCGGCGCGAGGGCTGGACCAAACTCCCTCGGCTGTTCGATGAAGTCGAACTCGCTCGCCTCCAAGAGATCTACGCCATCGAGGAAGAAACAGGCGCCAGCACGCTTATGGGCCAGGTCGCCGAGCACGAGGCGGATGCCGAGGCCTTTGCCTATCAGGCCCATCCTGACATGGCGAAGATGTGGGACAACCGCATCGACCTTCGGATCCGGTGGCCCGAGCTCCAAGTCATGGTGGCGAGATTTGCCGTGGTGGCCGAGGCACTGATTGGTTGCGACGAAGTACTGGTGTTCTGGGACAAGACCTTCACCAAGCCCCCGGCGGCGGTCGGAACGCGTCAATCAGTGTGGCATCAGGACTATCCCTACAACCCCATCGATCGGCGGGGCTTCGTATCGGTGTGGATTGCCGTCGACGACGTGACCGAAGAGATGGGAGCCATGCGGTTCGTACCCGGCTCGCATCGGCTGGGTCCGCTCGGTCGATTCGACCTGGTGGGTCGCGAACACGACTGGGACGAGACGCTGCGCCCCGAAGACCGTGAGCTGGTCTCCGATCCTGTGACACAACCGCTGCTGGCCGGCGAGGCCACCGTCCATGACGGTCTCACGCTTCACGGAGCGGGCGAGAACCTGTCCGATCAGCCGCGTCGCGGGTGGACCATGATCTTCATGCCGTCCGAGACACGGTGGACCGGTGGCCTACATCCTCATGCCGACAACAACATCGACGGCATGGTGTTGGGCGACACCTGGACCGATCCGCGCTTCCGCGTTCAGCGTTAACGCAACCCCCCTCCCGCCCAAATCGTGTTCAGTTGGGGTCTGTCCCCACCTCAACAAAACTCAGGGTGCAGCGGGTGTTGTCGCTCGTGGAAATGCGGGGCTGAGCAGGATCACCAGCGCGAGTGCCGTCAGAACCCCGCCGATGATGAAGGCCGCTGAGTAGGACGTTCCCGCCGAAATCGCGCCGAAGACGACAACTCCCAACGCCGAGCTGAGATCGATGAACAGCGTGAACGTCGCCATCGCCGATGCCCGTTCGGTGACCGGGACCCCGTCAACCGCCGCGCTCACGAGGCTGGGGAACAGTAGCGCCGACCCGATAGCCATCACCACGGCACCGAAATAGAGGCCCGGCACTGTCTCCCAGATCCCGATGACCAACAGTCCAATCGACATGAGGACCAGCGCAATGCTGCCGCCGCGAACCGGGCCGAGCTGATCGGGAAGCCGAGCACCAAAGAATCGAATCAACACGATCGTGATCGATGAGACCAAGAACAGCGG
>Ga0302127_10000291_pt1 | contig 26671 bp, 28 predicted proteins | sample CB4_SCM_MG_FD_204452 | JGI IMG/M metagenome (GOLD analysis project Ga0302127, IMG submission 204452) | Marine microbial communities from Western Arctic Ocean, Canada - CB4_SCM | ecosystem: Environmental > Aquatic > Marine > Oceanic | place: Canada: Western Arctic Ocean | collected 2017-09-24
CTGTCTATGCTTGCGGCAGAGTTTCTGCGGCGGGGTGCGGCGAGTGTGGTTTGTGTTGTGCTGCTTGAAAAAAATCATGCTCGAAAAGTTGACGGTTATCGGCCGGACTTTGTGGGCCTTACCTGTAAAGATGAGTATGTATTTGGATATGGTATGGACCTGGAAGGTTATTGGCGAAACCTGCCTGAGATCAGAGTGCGTCTGCCCGATGGAGTTTAACGCCTACCGAATGGCAAGTCCTCGACTTGTGTGAACCCATAATGAATAGGATAGACTTCACAGCAATCCATGTAACAGATATCTGAGGCCTCCATGGCAGATTTACTTTTTTATGAAAATCCAGTTGCCTTAAATAAGGTGACGCACAAAGACACCAAGATTAAGCCGCTGGCTAATGACTTTAGGTTTGCCAGGAACACGAACTCGGTGATTGTCGCCGGTGTTGAGTTCAGCGAAGCAGCCAAAGAATATCCTGTCGTCTTTGCACAGGCGGGTGAGTCTATTGTGCCCGTTGCACTGCTCGGTCTTAGGAACGCGGAGAATTTGTTTGTGAATGAGGATGGGTCCTGGGATGCACAGTATGTGCCCGCCTTTGTCCGGCGTTATCCTTTTGTCCTCGCGGAAACGCCAGAGGCGCCTGAACAGAGAATGGTGTGTATTGATCAGGGGTTCGCCGGATTCAACGAGGAAGAGGGTGAAGCGCTGTTTGAAGGCGAAGAGCCGACTCCCATCTTGAAGCAGGCGATCGACTTCCTAGAGGAATACCAGAAGCAGTACCTGCGTACAGAGACCTTTCTTAATCGGTTAAAGAGTCTGGGTCTGTTGATTTCTTTAAACGCCAAGGTGGATATGGGGAGCGGAGAACAATTTTCTTTGACGGGATTGCTGGCCATTGATGAAAAAAAATTATTGGCCCTAGACGATCTTCAGGCGCTGGAATTTTTCCACTCAGGAGAGTTGGGCTGGGTCTACTGTCACCTCATGTCGATCGGTAACCTCGGCAATATGATTAATCGTATTGCAGCAGTCACGGACGCGGGATCGGGCGGTGAGCCAACTGAAGACGACGAAGCTGAAAAGCCGAAAAAAAAGCCAAAACCAAGAAGTAACGGGCACCGCTGACCCTGATGATCAGCATAATTGGCGGAACTGGTTTCGCTGAGTTTGAAGATTTTGAGCGGTCAGCAGTCCTGACACCTGCAACTCCCTACGGTGAGGCTTACCTGGAACAAGGAACACTTGCGGGCAAACCGCTGGTGTTTCTGCCACGTCACGGGCACCCGCCACAATTTCCACCCCACAAGATTAACTATCGTGCAAACATCCAGGCCCTGGCGGATATGGATGTTGATAGCATCGTCGCCATTAACGCGGTTGGCGGTGTCGACCCGGCGCTACCGGTGCCCAGCCTCGTGATCCCGGATCAGATGATTGATTACACCTGGGGTCGTGCGCATACTTTTTTTGATGAAGAGATCCATCATATCGATTTCACCGATCCGTTTGATCAGACGCTACGGCAAGCGTTGACTGACGCCGCGCCGGGGGATGTCGTTGGCTCGGGTACCTATGGCTGTACCCAGGGACCAAGATTAGAAACCGCGGCAGAAATTAAGCGGCTGCGCCAGGATGGCTGTGACGTTGTGGGTATGACGGCTATGCCAGAAGCTGCGCTCGCACGCGAGCGGAACCTGCCTTACGCGAGTTGTTGTGTTGTCGTTAATTCGGGTGCGGGCATCGCCCCTATTTCACCCGATGAAATTAGGGTCGCGTTGCAAACTGGTATGGCGGAGGTGCGCCGACTTCTCAGCAATCTGATCGCCCGTTACTAATCATTGGGTGTGTAGCGGGTAAATTTCACGATCAGACCAAAAAAGGGATGATCAAGATAATGCATCTCGCCACTTCTCATGCGCCTGGACTGTTGCATACGATAGGACTGCATGGGCACGTGGGTGCCTCGTTGTCGGGCATGGGTCACAAGGTCCGGGTAGTTCTTGTTGATTTCTGCATCGACCTGCGGATCAATACCGGCAGCTGAGCTTGGTGTGAATTCTGTATACCAAAGATCGGTGTCTACATGTAAATAGCGATTGCGGCTAATTGTGACGGTACCGTCAATTTCAAACAGATCGTCGTAGTGCTGACCTGTCTGCAGCAATATTGGCGTGCCTTCACCGTCTATGGGCTGTATCCAGGCACTGTGCAGATGCATATCGTACCGAGAAGATCGGCGGAGACTGCGAGCAACTTTATCGAGCGCCAGGTTGGTGCCGCTAAGCTCTTGAAAAATAGAACTTTTATTTTGTTGAAGAAGTCTCGTCAGCGCATCTCTATCAATAGTGCTGGCGGGGGCAGATTCTGCATCAACTTCCTCTTCGGGTGTATCTTCAATAGGGGTATTTGCCGCTTCCAGTAGTTGCCGATTTATGTGTTGCCGTCCGGCATCTTCAAACAGAAAGGAGGTGATATTGGTATCCGGGGTTCTTTCGCTACTCAGCGTTGCTTCGAATTCCATCATCTGCAACAGCTGTTCCAATGAGTCGGGGCGTAGTTCAAGTGGTGCTATCGACACCATGTTGTGGGGATAACGAAAGGAAGTTAGCGGCCAGATCTCGTCACTGGCCTCAGGGTTTCTTGGTGTAAATAACACCAGTTCAACCTGATACCAATTGCTACTGTCGCTTGTTGCCGCATGGACGCGTTCGAAGGCGGACCAGCAAATAAGTAGTAGTAGTAGTTTAACTGGCAATCGCAACTCGTCTTTTCTCCAATCGTTCCAGTAAGCGCTCAATCATGTTGAATCGGGTTTCCGGTTTCTGCATGGCCTCGCTAAAGCTCAGTTGATTTGCCGCAGTGAGCTTATAGCGATGGGGTTCGGATTGCACCAGTTCGACGATGGATCCGGGATCAATAACAGTATCCTGATCAAAGTCGATTTTACCGTGTTCGGGACCGGCGTCGATTTTTTTGATGCCGAGATTATCCGCCTTCAGTTTTAGTTCGGTGACTCGAAACAGGTTTTTGGTGGGTTCGGGTAGCAGGCCAAAGCGATCGATCATTTCGACTTGCAGTTCTACCAGGCGATCTTCCGATTCCGCATTGGAAATTCGTTTGTAGAGCACCAGGCGCGCGTGAACATCGGGCAGATAATCGTCGGGAATCAGAGCCGGTAACCGCAGATTGACTTCAGTACCTTCCCTCAAGGGTCGATCAAGGTTCGGTGTCTTACCATCTGCAATGGCCTTAACAGCAAGATCGAGCATCTCCATATACAGGGAATAGCCTATAGTTTGTATATTGCCGGTCTGTTCATCCCCCAGTAGCTCTCCGGCGCCTCTGATTTCCAGGTCATGGGTAGCGAGAATGAATCCTGCACCCAGATCTTCAGCTTCAGAAATCGCATCCAGGCGCTTCATGGCATCGGAGGTCATCACCTTCGGGTGTGGGGTAAGCAAGTACGCATACGCCTGGTGGTGGGATCGGCCAACTCGGCCACGTAACTGGTGCATCTGCGCCAATCCAAATTTATCGGCGCGGTCCATGATGATGGTATTGGCGTTGGGAATGTCGATACCGGTTTCGATAATGGTACTACAGACCAATACATTGGCTTTTTTGTGGTAAAAATCGGACATGACCTGTTCTAGTTCACGCTCGCGCATCTGCCCGTGACCAATGGCAACCCTGGCTTCAGGTACCAGCTGCTGGATCATATCTGCTGTGTGCTCGATGCTTTTCACTTCGTTGTGTAAATAGTACACCTGGCCACCACGCAGAAGTTCTCGCTGTATCGCTTCCTTGATAAGAGCATCGTTATGCTGGCGAACAAAGGTCTTGATCGATAACCGCCGGGCAGGCGGTGTGGCGATGATGGTCAGATCCCGCATATTTGAAAGCGCCATGTTCAGGGTTCGAGGGATAGGGGTTGCTGTCATAGTCAAAATATCTACTTCGGCGCGAAGTGATTTCAGTTTTTCTTTTTGTCGTACACCGAAACGATGTTCCTCATCAATGATGAGAAGCCCAAGGTTGTCAAATTCCACACCATCCTGAATCAGCGCATGTGTACCGATGACAATGTCGACCTTTCCGTTCTGCATGCGTTTGATGACGTCCTGCTGTTCCTTTTTGGTACGAAATCTTGAAATTGATTCTACATTGACCGGCCAGTCGGCGAATCGGTCTTTGAAGGTTTCGTGATGCTGTTGCGCAAGCAAAGTTGTGGGTACCAAAATAGCGACCTGTTTCCCGGACTCCACGGCAATGAATGCAGCGCGCATCGCGACTTCAGTCTTGCCGAAACCCACGTCTCCGCAAATCAGTCGATCCATGGTCTTGTCCTGTACCATGTCGGCAATGACATTATCAATCGCGAGTTCCTGATCCGGCGTTTCTTCAAACGGAAACGCAGCGGCGAACTGCTGATAGGATTTACCCGGTTCGGGATAGGCGTAGCCCTCTTTAGCGGCACGTCGAGCATAGATATTTAGTAGTTCCGCTGCGACATCGTGGATCTGTTCTGCTGCCTTGCGTTTTGCTTTTTGCCATATTTCACCGCCCAGGCGGTGCAGGGGTGCGTTGCCGTCTTCTGAACCCGTATAACGCGAGATAAGATGTAAGGAAGACACCGGTACATAGAGCTTGGCGTCTTCCTGGTAACCCAGGCAAAGAAACTCAGTGTCCTGGTTATCGATTGCCAGGGTTTGTAGGCCAAGATATCGGCCCACGCCGTGGTCAATATGTACAACCGGCGAACCCATACGCAGCTCGGTGAGACTTTTTATGACGAGTTCTGCGGCGTTATCCTTGTCCCGAGCTCGGCGTCGTTGTTGCAGGACTCTTTCACCAAAGAGTTGCTGTTCTGTGATGAGGCTCACACCTTCTAAAGAGAAGCTCCGGTCCAGGTCGGCGACAGTCAGGCAGAGTTGTTGCTCACCGTCGAGAAAGTCCTGCCAGGCGTCCACAGAGTGGGTATCGAGATGATTTCGTTGTAGGAGTTCATCGACGACCTCCCGGCGGCCGTTTGATTCGGTGGCGATGAGTAGTCTGCTGCTGCCTTCCTCAAGGAACGTCATCAGAGATTTCAAAGGTTGCTGGCTACGTTCGTGTACAGACATATCGGGCAGAGGCGCAAAGGAAAATCGCTCACCCTTTTTCTTGTCTGGAACGCCGATCTCAATTCGCGGGTAACGTTTGATAATGGTGAATACTTCATCGGGCGATAGCAGGATATCTGATGGCGGTAAAATGGGTTTTAAAATGTCATAGCGCAGGCTCTCGTAACGTGATGATGCTTCCTGCCAGTTATGGCGCAAAGTGTCCTCGATGTCGCTGGTAAAGACCAAAGTATCGTCGGGCAAATAATCGAATAGCGATGACAGGGTATCGAAGAACAGTGGTAGATAATATTCGATGCCTGCTGGTGATAGACCTGAGCTAACGTCCTGGTAGATAGGTGGTTCTCTCGAACTCGCTAGTTTTTCGTGCCAGCGATCCTGAAATGAGTTTATAGCTTCTCCGGTTAGGGGAAACTCACGGGCTGGCAGCAGTTCAACCTCAGTCACTTTGTCAACTGACAGCTGTGTTTCAGAATCGAAAGTTCTAAGAGACTCTATTTCATCGTCAAACAGGTCAATCCGGTAAGGATTTTTAGTGCCCATGGGGAAGATGTCCATGATCGACCCGCGCACGGCAAACTCACCATGCTCGTAGACATTGTCGACGCACCGATAGGCAGATTGCTCAAGCTGTCGACGCATATGATCGATGTCGAAGTGCTGACCGACCGAAAGCAGCAAACTGCTGCCCCGGATAAACTCCGCAGGTGCGAGCTTTTGCATGATGGTAGTCGCTGGCACGACCACAACACCGTGGGTCAATGTCGGTAACTGGTTTAGAATCAACAGGCGCTCTGAAATAATGTCCTGATGCGGTGAAAAACTGTCATAGACCAGGGTTTCCCAGTCGGGAAAGGCGAATACAGTGGTGTCGGGCAAAAAGAAGTCGAGCTCGTTACGAATCTGCGTTGCTGTAATGCTGTCCCCTGTGATGACAAGTCTCATACCGGGGCGGGTATCGATCGTCGCGGCGATTGCCAGAGACATGGCGGATCCAGGTAGGTTTTGCCAGTCGCGGCGATCGGCAGCCGCTAACGGAATCATGCTATTGTCGACGGACAAGATGCCCATGTAGATACCCAGAATAGAAAGGGTGAGAAGGTTACTCCCCCTACCATTTATCTCAAGAGGGTAACCGGGGAAATGTATGCGCTATTTGCTTGTATTTTTGATCGTATTTACCCTTGGCGTGCTAGTGGGCTGGCTATGGCGAGATGGGCGACCAGCGCCGGAGTGGGTGGCGAAACAAGGACTAAACCAAGTGCTACCAGGTGCCCCTATACTTTATCAGCAGGGTGACCTTGATGGCATCGTTAGCCTCAGTGGCGGTGCCCCCGAGGTCGTCCTGCAGCTGATCGATAGTGATTTATCCGATAAGGCGCTGGCGCTGATCGAGAGATTTTACGAGTCCCATCCGGCGAGTTTTGCACTACATGCAGAGGCTATCCGGATTCTTTTGAGTGTTGGGCAATTTGAGTTGGCGCTACAGTGGATTCGTAAAGCCGATTTACTGGCGACAACGCACGCCGATGCTCTGGCTATTGATGAATTTCTCGCCACAGTGACAGAGGCTTTTGCAAAGCATTTGCTAGTGTTGGGACGTTATGACGCCGTAGATGAAATGTATGAGCAAATTACCTTTGCCATGCCCGAGCGAACCGACTATTTCCTCAAGCTTGGCATGCTGCGGCTGCAGATGGGTAATTACGACGGTGCCATTGTTTCTCTTGCCCAAATCGAGAATGCCCATGGCTCGCTAGGTGCTCGCGCAAGGGAATTGATCGCCCAGATAGAGACCAACGACATCAAGAATCAGGCGGACACCGTGGAAATTTCTCTACGTCGAGCCGGCAATCAATTCGTGGCGGCCGCTTTACTGGACGGCGAAGTTGAACTGCAGTTGCTGATTGATACCGGGGCAGCGACGACTATTGTGGATGCAAAGGTGCTCGCCGCGTATGGCTATGACTTACGATCAAAGCCACAACAGCTTTTTTTGACGGCAAACGGTGTTGTTGAAGCGCCAGTACTATCTTTAAATACCCTGTCCTTAAGTACTGCAACCACATCGGCAATTACCGTGGGTGCATTACCGCTTGCGATGTCTCATGGGGTTGATGGCCTACTCGGCATGAATTTCTTGCGTCATTATGATTTTCGTATTGATCAGGGTCGAGCCGTATTAGAACTCACTCGTCGCTAGTACAGGCGTCGTTCTGTCTTAAAGCGTCAGTAACATTTGGACTAAAGATATAGTTCTGTGATAATACGCCGGACCTCTGTTTGAGGTCCGAAACAACGCATTTTAAGGAGTTAGATCAGTGGCGAAACCTAGCCTAGACGGCGTATTTTCTGATTGGAAATCTCGTGAAGGCCTCGCGGAAGCTATGATACCGATGATCGGCGGCCTCTATCGCAGAAACGTAGTCATCTATATCCATGGTGTGCCTCTGTATAACCTATCAGTGATTGAGCTCATGAAGGCGCATCGCGCCGTCCGCCAAATTGAACAAAACGAAATGTCTGAGTTTGAAACCCATCCAATACTGGACATTCTTTGTGAGTTGGATCTGGGGCGCTGCCACGTTGATATAGGCAAGCTAACGACGACCTTTATGGCCGAAAATCCTGATACAACCGTTGCTGATTACAATGACCTCAGAAGAGCCTACGTTCAGACTGCCTGTGGTCCGGTGATCGGGCAGCATGATACCGGTCCTCAGGAACCCACTGACGTGGTGGTTTACGGCTTTGGACGTATAGGTCGTCTGGTAACACGATTACTGGTGGAGAAAACTGCCGGTGGTCACAACATGGTACAAAGAGCCGTTGTATTGCGCCCGCCTAAAGATGAGGTGCTGGATCTCGAACGACGGGCCAGTCTGTTGCGCCAGGATTCTATTCACGGCAGTTTCAGCGGCACCATTCGTGTTGATGCAGAAGAACGCGCACTTATTTGTAATGGCAATGTCATCCGTTTTATCTATGCCGATGATCCGAGCGCAATCGATTACACAAAATACGGTGTTAACAACGCGCTGGTTATCGATAGCACTGGCGTTTGGCGCGATAGGAAGGGTCTGGAAAACCATCTTAAGGCTAAGGGGGTGGCGAAAGTATTACTGACCACCTCGGGCAAGGGCGACGTGAAAAACATTGTGTCCGGTGTGAATTCTGATCAGATTCTGGAAGAGGACAATGTCATTGCAGCGGCCTCTTGCACAACAAATGCCATCGTACCGGTCTTAAAGTGTATGAACGATGGTTTTGGTATTGTCCGTGGGCACATGGAAACTATTCATGCCTATACCGACGACCAGAATCTGCACGACAATATTCACTCCAAGGAACGCAGAGGCAGAAGCGCCGCGCTCAATATGGTGTTAACGGAGTCCAATGCCACTAGCTCTGTGGGTAAATTGTTGCCTGAACTGGCTGGCAAGTTAACGGGCAATTCTATTCGTGTACCGGTACCCAATGTCTCTATGGCGGTGTTGAATCTCAGTCTCGCTAAAGAAACCAGCGTTGACGCGGTCAATGAATATTTAAGGGATGTGGCGGTCAATAGTGCAATGCAGCGCCAGATTGACTACACGGTATCCAACGAAGTGGTTTCTACAGACTTTATTGGAAATCGTCACGCAGGCATCGTCGATTCTTTCGCCACCATTGTGAAAGGCTCCCATGCCGTACTCTATGTCTGGTATGACAATGAGTTTGGCTACACGTGTCAGGTGATTCGAGTCGCTCAGAAAATGACAGGGGTGCTCTATCCGGTGGTTCCGATGCAGCCTGTGAGTCAATCTGAACGCATCTAGATGGCCGAGAAGTTAAAAAGCGCCTCATGACTGTAGAAAAATGCGGCATAGAACACTATACTTGGCGGCGATTTTGGGCAGGGTTGCCCGCACTTTTATTGGCATTGGTAGTTTTTCATGTTGGGGCGTAAATCAATCAGGTGATAAGGACTAAACGCGGGCTTGATTTGCCCATTTCCGGTAGCCCCGAACAATCTATAGAACAGGGCGCACAGATTAATGCTGTGGCTTTAGTTGGCTATGATTATCCTGGGCTGAAGCCCACAATGGCAGTCACAGTCGGAGATAGGGTTAAGGTAGGGCAGGTGCTCTTTACCGACAAAAAGACCCCAGGGGTCAAGTTTACCTCCCCAGCGGCGGGTACGGTCGCTGCTATCAATCGCGGTGCACGCCGTGTGTTTGAGTCCATCGCAATCGATGTTGATGGTGATGATGCTGAGCAATTCTCGAGTTTTGCCACTGCTACACTAGCTGGCCTTGATCGTGATCAGGTGGTACAAAACCTGGTTGATTCGGGACAGTGGACGGCCATTAGAACAAGGCCGTATAGTAAAGTCCCGGAACCAGATACTGCCCCGCACGCAATCTTTGTCACTGCCATGGACACTAGACCCCATGCGCCAGATCCAACCGTTATCATTGGCGACCAGTCCGCGCTTTTCCTTGCAGGTTTAGATGTGTTGTCTGTGCTGACCGAAGGTAGTGTCTATGTCTGCGGTCAAGCCGGTGCAAATCTACCCGAGAGCCAAAATTCTAAAATTCGTCGTGAAGCATTCTCTGGACCACATCCTGCAGGTCTGGCGGGAACGCACATACATTTTCTGGATCCCGTATCACTCGAGAAAACGGTGTGGGTCGTCGGTTATCAGGATGTTATTGCGATAGGTCACCTATTTACTACGGGTGCTTTATATCTTGAACGGGTGGTTTCTCTGGCGGGTCCAAGTGCCAGTAAGCCGCGTCTGCTGCGCACTAGACTGGGGGCCAGTATCAATGATCTGACCGCCGGAGAACTAAGAGACAATATCGAGGCTGAGAATCGGATCATTTCTGGGAGTGTCCTGGACGGCCGAATAGCTCACATGGGGCTGGCCTTTCTTGGTAGATACCATAATCAGGTGTCTGCTCTGGCAGAGGGTACGCGCAGAGAATTACTGGGTTTTGTGATGCCTGGGCTCGATAAGTTTTCGCTGACGCGACTGTTTTCTTCCAGCTTTTTCCCTCGCAAAGCCTTTGATTTCACAACCAGTACAGGGGGTAGTGAGCGTGCCATGGTACCCCTTGGTACCTTTGAAGAAATCATGCCGCTGGATATCCTGCCAACGCAATTATTGCGTGCATTGTTGGTCAGTGACTTTGATTCGAGTATTGACCTTGGCTGTCTGGAGTTGGATGAAGACGATCTTGCTCTTTGCACCTTTGCGTGTCCTGGAAAATACGAATACGGACCCTATTTACGAGATATGTTATCCACTATTGAAGCTGAGTCGTGAGAGACTAAATGGCATTGCGAAAGTTTTTAGACAGTATCGAGCCGAAATTTGAGAAAGGCGGTCACCTCGAGCGGTGGTATGCCGTTTACGAGGCGATAGATACTATATTGTATACTCCGGGTAAGGTCACAGTGACCTCATCTCACGTTCGTGATGCAGTAGATCTAAAACGTGTGATGACAACCGTGTGGGTGTGTGCGTTCTTTCCCATGTTTGCCGGGATGTACTTCACCGGGCTGCATGCAAATCTTGCCATGGACCAGTTGGGCATTGATCAGTTGGCCGGTTGGCGCGGCTTTATCGTTGAACTGATTGCTGGATATGATGCCGGCAATTGGTGGCACTGCATGATCTATGGTGCGGTATTTTATGTGCCTATTTATATCGTTACCTTCGTCGTCGGCGGATTCTGGGAAGTCATGTTTTCCATGAAGCGCGGTCATGAGATTAACGAGGGCTTTTTCGTTACCAGTATTCTGTTTACGCTAATCGTACCCGCGTCCATTCCGTTGTGGCAGGTTGCCCTCGGTATTACCTTTGGTGTTGTGATCGGCAAGGAAATATTTGGTGGCACGGGTAAAAATTTCCTAAATCCGGCATTAACCGGTCGAGCCTTTTTGTTTTTCGCCTATCCGGCACAAATTTCCGGCGATGCGGTGTGGACGGCGGTGGATGGCTTTAGTGGCGCGACTCCTCTTGGGATTACAGCGCTCTCTGGTATGGAAGGCCTGGTTAATTCAGTGACCTGGATGGATGCCTTTATTGGTAATATTCAGGGGTCGATTGGCGAAACCTCTACCCTGGCTATCTTTATCGGCGGCGCTATTCTGTTGATTACTAAAACGGCGTCCTGGCGCATCATGTTAGGGGTTTTCCTGGGCATGGTAGCTATGTCACTCATCTTTAATATGGTGGGCTCTGAAACCAATAGTATGTTTGAAGTGCCGTGGTACTGGCATCTGGTGCTGGGCGGTTTTGCTTTTGGCATGGTGTATATGGCAACGGACCCGGTGTCCGCGTCGATGACTAATACCGGCAAGTGGGTTTATGGTGCATTGATCGGTGTTATGTGTGTATTGATACGGGTAATCAATCCGGCCTTCCCCGAAGGCATTATGCTGGCCATTCTCTTTGCCAACCTGTTTGCGCCACTGATCGACTGGTTCGTCATTCAAGCCAACGTGAAAAGGAGAATCGTCCGTGGCTAGTGATAAAGACTCCATGAAGAACATTCTCATCGTCGCCTTGTCGGTGTGTTTCGTGTGCTCGGTGATTGTTTCGGGTGCCGCGGTGACCTTGAAGCCAGAGCGCATGGCTAATAAGGCTTTGGACAGAAACAAGAATATACTGATCGCAGCGGGTTTGTACGAACGTGGTGTCACCAAGGATGAGGACATTGACAGTTTATTTGAGTCATTTGAGATTCGCGTCATCGATATGCAGGCGCAGCGTATGCTCAATGAACGTGAGGCGGGCGAGGTCGGTATTGACTTCGATCGCTACGACCAGAAAAAAGCATCCAAGGATCCTGCACTCTCAGTGCCCTTGGCTACAGCAGAAGACCCAGCCTCCATTAGTCGTCGGGCAAATTACAGCATTGCCTACCTGTTAAAGCGTGACGGCAAATTAGAGAGGATTGTACTTCCCATCCACGGCTACGGATTGTGGTCCACCCTCTATGGGTTTATCGCCCTAGAGCCAGACGGCAACACGGTTTCCGGCATTACCTTTTATGAACATCAGGAGACTGCAGGACTGGGCGGCGAAGTCGATAACCCTAAGTGGAAAGCATTGTGGCCTGGTAAAGAAATCTATGGGGTTGATGGCAACGTCGCGTTAACCATCATCAAGGGCTCGGTAAATGCAAACGCACCGGGTGCGAAACATCAAGTGGATGGTCTATCTGGGGCAACGCTCACTAGTCGCGGTGTGCACAATTTGATCGGTTACTGGCTGGGTGACAAGGCGTTTGGCCCTGTGCTGAAAAATCTGGAAGGGGACTCGTAGATGTCTAATGTGAAGGAAATATTGTTAGATCCAGTTTTTAATAACAATCCTATTGGTTTACAGATTTTAGGGATTTGTTCTGCCCTTGCGGTTACCACACAGATGAGTGTGGCCTTGGTGATGTGTATTGCCCTGACGCTTGTGACTGCGTTTTCGAATCTGTTTATTTCGCTAATACGTCATCATATTCCTAACAGTATCCGAATCATCGTTCAAATGGCGATTATCGCTTCTTTGGTTATTGTGGTTGATCAGATATTAGGCGCGGTGGCCTATGAGACCAGTAAGCAGCTCACAGTATTCGTTGGGTTGATTATTACCAACTGTATTGTGATGGGACGAGCAGAAGCCTTTGCGATGCAAAATCCACCGGGCCTCAGTTTTATAGATGGTATCGGTAATGGCTTAGGCTATAGCGTGGTATTGATGGTAGTTGCGACGATTCGCGAACTGATCGGATCTGGCAGTCTCTTTGGCTTTGAGGTACTACAACTCGTCAACAATGGCGGCTGGTACAACCCCATGGGTCTTATGCTACTTGCACCCAGCGCGTTTTTTATCATCGGTCTTTTAATCTGGGCCCTACGATCGTGGAAAACGGAACAGGTCGAAGAGGCTGAATACGAAATTGGCGGTCATACCGCCCTATCCAGAGCATAGGCGCAGACAATGTTTGAATATTACCTTAGCCTGTTTATCAAGGCGGTGTTTGTAGAAAACATGGCCTTGGCTTTCTTCCTGGGTATGTGCACTTTTATTGCCATCTCGAAAAAGATTGAAACTGCACTTGGTCTGGGTATTGCGGTCATGGTGGTCAACGGGATCACTGTGCCGGTGAATAATTTGATCTACCACTTTCTGCTGGCCGATGGTGCTCTGGCCTGGGCGGGGTTACCTGATGTTGATTTAAGTTTCCTTGGTTATCTCAGCTATATAGGTGTTATTGCAGCACTCGTGCAGATATTAGAGATGTTTTTAGATAAGTACGTCCCGGCGCTGTATAACGCGCTCGGCGTGTTCTTGCCTTTGATCACGGTGAACTGTGCCATACTGGGTGCCAGTCTATTTATGGTTAATCGGGACTATGATTTTGGTGAAAGCGTCGTTTACGGTATTGGTTCAGGCGTTGGTTGGGCCCTTGCCATTGTTGTGCTTGCCGGGATCAGAGAAAAAATGAAATACAGCGATGTGCCGGAAGGCCTTCGTGGATTAGGCATAACATTTATCACTGTCGGACTGATGTCCCTCGGATTTATGTCTTTTAGCGGCGTCTCTTTATAGCAACCTACTATGGAACTAAAGACAGGATATGGGTAACGAGATTTTTCTAGGTGTTGGTATGTTCACTAGCGTCATTATGGTGCTGGTGTTTGTCATCCTATACGCACGCAAACAAATGGTTAGTACCGGTGAAATCACGATCGAGATTAACGGCGATCCGGAGAAGACAATCTCAGCACCGGCCGGTGGCAAGCTACTCAATACCCTGGCGGATGCGGGTATATTCCTGTCATCGGCCTGTGGTGGTGGTGGTACCTGTGCCCAGTGTCGTTGTCGGGTGCTTGAAGGCGGTGGTTCCTTGCTGTCCACAGAGGAAGGGCATTTTACCCGCGGCGAAGCGAATTCCGGCTGGCGTCTTAGTTGTCAGACAGCGGTAAAACAGGATCTCAAAATTGAAGTGGCGCCAGAGTGCTTTGGTGTACAACGCTGGGAATGTGAGGTTATTTCCAATCATAACGTGGCCACTTTCATCAAAGAGTTGATATTAAAGTTGCCAGAAGACGAAGAGGTCGGTTTTCGCGCGGGTGGCTATGTACAGTTTGAGATTCCACCCTACAGCCTTGAATATAAAGACATGATTATTGAGGATGAATATCACCCGGATTGGGAAAAATTTCATGTCTTTGATAATGAATCGACCATTGATGAAGTCACCATACGCGCCTACTCGATGGCGAACTACCCGGAAGAAAAAGGCATCATGAAATTCAATATTCGGGTGGCATCACCACCTCCCGGTACGGATTTCCCGGCCGGTAAAATGTCTTCTTATCTGTTTGCTCTCAAACCCGGAGACAAGGTCACTATCTTTGGCCCATTCGGTGAATTTTTTGCCAGGGAAACCGATGCAGAAATGGTATTTGTTGGCGGTGGTGCGGGCATGGCGCCGATGCGTGCGCATATCTTTGATCAATTGTTGCGGATCCACACCGATCGAAAAATTACGTTCTGGTATGGCGGACGTAATCAACGTGAGTTATTTTATGTCGATGAGTTCGATAAGCTCGCTCAAGAATATGATAATTTCGAGTGGCATCTGGCATTGTCAGATCAGAATCTGGAAGGCTGGGATGGCTATACAGGCTTCATTCATAACGTGTTGTTTGAAGAATACCTGAAGGATCATCAGGCGCCTGAAGACTGCGAGTACTATATGTGCGGGCCACCGATGATGAATGCCGCTGTAATCCAGATGTTAGAAGACCTTGGCGTTGAGCGGGAGAATGTCTTCCTGGATGATTTCGGCGGATAGACTGCGATTGTTAGAGGCTTTTCTCTTTAATGATCTTTCAGCCCTCAAGTTCACGAGGTAGACGCACGCGTTTGCTCGTTTTGTCGCGATACAGGTTTGAGTTATAATTTTTTCTGAAGTAGACGTCGATCAGACCATCCTCTATTAGTTCTATTTTTTCATAGGCGATTTCAAGTTCGATGTATCGTGGCCGCGATAAATGGCTACGTCGTAAGGCTTCCCACACACGGAGGGAAAGATTTCCGGGTACTGCAAAATCTTCTGAGTAGTTGTCCAGGGACTGGGGTACATTCATCTCGGACCAGGCGGCACCCCAAAGATCAACAGTCTCAGTGACTTCCGACCGGATATCATCGGTCAGACGAGAAACCGGGCGGTAAAGATCCTCTACTTCTGAAATCTCTTCTGTTGTAGCCAGAGATATCGCTTCTCTTGTTGTTTCCTCTGTTTCCGAGGGCGCCATTTCTTCCACGGGCTGTTCCGCAATGATTGGTTCTAACGTTATCGGTTATGGTGGTGCTGGTTCCGGTTCCAGTGCAGCAGGAGCAGGTTCTGGCGCAGGTGTGCGTGAGATTCAAGTTCTTCATTCCTGGCAATAGCTTGGGTTTCACCCTTATCTTCATTGTTTGGTGGCGTCAACCAGCGCGTCATCTTTAAAGGCACCTGAATAAACTTTACCATCCGGCATGACCATGGTCCCCGGACCATTTCGCATATCGTTTTCAAACTGCCCAACGAAACGGGTACCATCCTGCCAAAAGATTGTGCCTTTGCCACTTCGCTTGCCGTCCTCGACACCACCCACGTACCGGGTGCCATCGGACCAAACCAGTGTCCGTGTGGCAGAGTCATCGTCTTCCGCTGCACCGATATTGAGCGAAAAGAGTAGCAACAAACTGGCGATGACCAGGTTCTTCATAGCTGTTCCTGTTTTAAAAGAGCCTTTGATAAGAAATGTTAGGATACACCATTTTTTGTAGTAACCCGAGTTGCAGCGCAATGTGTTCAAGCCGTTTTGCGCGTGAATACCCATTGATCGTCGATGCTCAAGTCTGCATTGAAGCGATATCCATCAACATCGAAGTCTTTTAGGTCTTCCGGTTTGTTAATTCTATTTCTGACAATGAATCTGGCCATTGCACCCCGGGCTTTTTTTGCGAAAAAACTGAGAATCTTGTAGCTGCCTTTACTATATTCCTTGAATACGGGGGTCACCAGACGAGCCGGTAATAGTGTCGGTTTAACGGATTTAAAGTACTCATTGGAAGCCAGGTTAATGAGCGTCTTGTTACGGTGCCCGCTCATTTCATTGACCAAGCAATGGGTAATGTTGTTGCCCCAGAATTCGTAAAGGTCACGGCCTCGCTTAGTAGACAGCTTAGTCCCCATCTCTAGTCGATAAGGCTGAATAAGGTCAAGTGGACGTAGCAATCCATAAAGGCCTGAGAGAATACGCAGATTTTTTTGTGCAAATGTGAAGTCTCTGGTGCTGAAGTGTTCTGCGTCCAGGCCCATGTAAACATCACCTTTAAATGCCAAAAGCGCCTGTTTTGCATTGCTTTGCGTAAACGGTGGCTTCCAGTCGTGAAATCGTTGTACATTCAATTCCGCAAGTTTTGAGCTGATTCCCATAAGCTTGACGAGTGCTTTTGGAGACTGTTGGCGCATGATGCCAACCAATTGTTTGGATTGTGCGAGAAAGTCCGGTTTGCTGGCCTTTCGGGTTATGGGTTCTGATTCAAAATCCAGAGTTTTTGCTGGTGAGATGACGGTTAGCATTTTTCAGTAGTCTCAAGGGGAACATTGCGAAAAACAAGCACAGGATACAAGATTTAACAATGAGGCGGAATAGACATTGCAACAATGATGAAGCAAAATCATGCAGAACATAAAGGAATGCATCAACCGATGTATTTGTCTGCAAAGGTAACGCCATGAAGAACCCGCTAAAAAGATGGGATGTTACGTTGGCATTGGTGTGCTTGTTGATCACCATTCCTGCAGAGTGCTATGAAGTATTTTCCTTGCACCGTGGATAAGTTTGAGGGCGATTTAATTATGGCCTTTTGGGGTGCACCGACGTTGCTAGAGGAACATGCTAAACACACGTGTTTTGCCGCTATCGATCAACGTAAGGCATTATGGGTTCGTCGCAACGTATGAACTACACCATTATGGGTGATGCCGTTAACCTCACATCGCGACTGGAAGGTGCTAACAAAGCTTTTGATTCACGTATTATGATTTCAGAGAGTACCTATGCCGCCTGTCATGAGAGTATTGATGCAAGGGAACTGGATACTATTCGGGTTGTTGGTAGGAATGATCCAGTAACGGTTTACCAGTTTCTGGAACGAAAAAATCAGACCCAGGGAATACTCGCTGACCTCGTCGATAGATACGCCAGCGCATTAGCCCTCTATAAGAATGGTAACTACCAGGGCGCGCTATTGGGTTTTAAGTCGTGTGTGGAACTCGATGCTGAGGATGGCCCTGCACTTACGATGGCCTCCCGATGTGAATCCTTTGTCGGCCCGCCCCCCGCTGATGACTGGGATCATGTATTTACGCTAGTGGAAAAAGGATGACGGCACAGTGACAGTGCAAGAGATTATTGAAGATAAGCTTGCTGACGCCCTTGATCCGAAGCATCTGGAAGTCATCAACGAAAGCAGCAACCATCATGTGCCCGAAGGGTCGGAGTCACACTTTAAAGTGGTATTGGTAGCTGGTCAGTTTGAGGGTGAGCGGCTGATTGCACGGCACAGAAGTGTCAACAGTATTCTTGCGGATGAGTTGGCGAACCAAATACACGCATTGGCGCTGCACACCTACACTGAAGACGAGTGGCGTAAGAGAAATGGCGATGCACCGATGTCGCCACCCTGCCGAGGCGGGTCTAGCGCTTGACGTTACTGGGTCAATCTCTAGCGGTGGCCAACGGTTGCCGGATACAGTTACCATCCCATGAAATTCAACTGTCAGTTAAGCGACAATCACGAAAAACCGTCGCGATTCACATCCTGTCGAAGGATGAGGTTGAAGTGCGAGCGCCACTTAAGTGTGCCTGGAGCGAGATCGATAAGTTCGTTGATTTAAAAATGGCTTGGATTGTAAAAGCAGCCGAGGCGTGTGTGCCGGTGAAACCGCCCATGCGATATCTTGAAAATACCTTACATCCCTATCTGGGCGAGCAGATGCGGCTATCTCTGGTACGGGGTAAACCTTCCTTCGTGGGTGTCGACAATGATTGCATCGTGATGCGTTGCATGAAGCCTGACAATGAAGTCCTGGTGCAAAAACATCTTGAAGCATGGTACCGACGGGAAGCTGAGCGTCATTTTCCAGCCCGAATTGCATGGCTAAACCAGTCATTTTCTGATGGTGTTACTACACCTAGGGTAACGGTTCGAAAAATGAAAGCACGCTGGGGGAGTTGTGATGGTCGAAAGGAAGTCTGTATTAATTCACTGCTCATGAGCAAGTCCCAGGAAGAGATAGATTTGGTATTGGTACATGAATTATGTCACCTCAGACATTTTGGCCACGATAAGTCATTCTATGGATTGTTGAGCAGGGTGATGCCAGACTGGCAGGCGAGAGAGAAAGCACTGCAGGCCTGAGCTGTTAGTCTAGTAGTGGCTCAAGCAAACGCCAGATATCGTTCAACAGTAGTGGCTGCGCTTCGGGTTTGGGATGAATGCCGTCACGTTGGATAAGAGATTGTGAGGTGGCTGTGCCCTCTAGGAGATAAGGTAGATAAGGGAGGTTATTCTCCTCTGCGACAGCATTGAACAGTGCTGTGAAAGCCGTCGTGTAGCGCTTGCCATAGTTTGGCGGTAGGACCATGCCGATTAGCAATACTTCGGCACCGCTATCAGTAATAAGACGCGTCATTTGTTGCACGTTGTCTTTTATCCGACTGATTGGATAGCCCCGTAAACCATCATTGCCACCCAACTCCAGAATGACAATATCGGGTTGGTGTAGTTTAAGGGTTTTAGGTAACCTAACGATGCCGCCGCCTGTGGTCTCTCCGGAGATGCTGGCATTGACCACCGAATAGTTTTTTTCGAGTTGGGTTAATCGCGCTGTGAGCAAGCTGACCCAGCCCTGCTCTTCGGGCATACCGTATGCCGCGCTGATGCTGTCACCAAAGACGAGAATGGTGTCAGCCGCATCTGCTGCTGACATCTGACCTGGGACAGTTGATGCAACTAATACGATAAGAATTTTGAGACGAGATGTTATGGAGTACATGTTAAAAACAGTTGGTCTTGATAAGACCGTGACGACCTCTGAGGGGCAGTTGACCATCTTGAAAGGGATTGAGCTCGAAATCAAGGAGTCAGAATCTGTTGCTATTGCCGGCGCTTCCGGTTCCGGCAAAACAACCTTGTTAAGTTTGCTCGCAGGTCTGGATGTACCGAGTCAGGGACAGGTTTTTCTTGGGCCCTACGAGCTGACTGCAATGAATGAGGAGCAGCGAGCGAAGGTCAGGGGCGAACTGGTTGGCTTTGTATTCCAGACATTCCAGCTGCTCGCGAGTTTGACGGCGTTAGAGAATGTCATGCTTCCCGCAGAACTAAAGGGGGATGCCCGTGCTGAACAGCAAGCCAGAGACCTGCTTGAGCGTGTCGGCCTATCACATCGAAGTCATCACTATCCCAATCAATTGTCCGGTGGTGAGCAACAGCGAGTGGCTATAGCGAGAGCATTTGGCTCTTCAGCTAAGGTGCTCTTTGCGGATGAGCCTACCGGTAATCTCGATACCGCAACGGGGTTGCACATCATTGATCTGATGTTTTCGTTAAATCAGGAATTCGGCACTACATTGGTATTGGTGACACACGATCAGCGTCTGGCGGATCGTTGTAATCGCGCGATCAATATTGAATCAGGTGAGCTTGTTCAAGGAGTTGATTGACATGCATTTTATGCTGGCACTCAAACTTCTCTGGCGCGACTGGCGGGCAGGGGAGCTCACACTATTACTGGCATCGCTAGTGATAGCCGTAGGTACGGTGACTACCATTACACTTTTTGTGGATCGCCTGCAGAAGGCATTGCTGCAGGAATCAGCAACCTTTTTAGGCGCGGATCGGGTGATATCTAGTTCCAGCCCCATTGATACTGCGTGGCAGGTAAAAGCATCGTCGCTAGGTCTACGTCAGGCGCAGACTTTGGGTTTTTTGTCGATGGTGTTTAGTGATGACAGGGCCCAGTTTTCTTCAGTCAAAGCAGTAGACGAAAATTATCCCTTGCGAGGGCAGCTGATTATCTCTGAAGCGCCTTTTGTCCGTGGTCGGCCGATTACACACGGTCCCAAATCGGGTGAAGTTTGGATGGAAAGTCGATTATTTCCATCCCTTGATGTAACTACCGGCGACGTCCTTGATATTGGCGTTGCAGGATTCCCGTTAACGCAGGTACTGGTCAAGGAACCTGATCGTGGCGGCGGTTTTGAAAGTGCAGCGGGTCCGCGGGTCATGATGAATCTAGCTGATGTTCCAGTAACTGAGGTTGTCCAGCCTGGCAGCAGGCTGACCTATCGCTATCTATTCGCAGGGGATGAGCAGGCATTACAGGATTTCGAGCGCTGGATAAGGCCAAAACTTAAGGTTGGCGATCGCTGGTTGGGTGTTCGGCAGGGGGCGCAGGGCATCGGAAATGCGTTGGATCGGGCTGAAAGCTTTCTGCTTCTGGGTGGATTGCTTGGGGTTGTGTTGGCGGGTGTTGCTATTGCGCTTGCTGCGCAAAGATATTCGCTACGCCATTACGATCACGTCGCCATTTTGAAGACTCTGGGCGCAACGCCAAATGGTGTGGACAGTATCTTTGTGACAATTCTGCTCGTGCTCGGTCTTGTGGGAACATTATTGGGTAGTGCGTTAGGATTTGTGACCCAAATGGGGGTCGTTAATATATTGGACTCTGTCATTCCGATCGAGTTACCAGGTCCAGGATTTCGAGGAATATGGTTAGGGTTGATCACGGGTTTTATCTGCCTGCTGTCCTTTGCCTTACCTCCGCTGTTGAAATTACGAGCGACAGAACCTGTTCGGGTAATTCGCCGTGATATTGACACGGCCAGTGTCTCTGATCGATTGACATACAGCTTTGCGATTATCGGTACGCTTGGGCTTATGTACTGGTATAGCGGGGATTATAAGCTGACGTTGCTCATCTTCAGTGGCGCGGTGGTCGCAACTATTGTGCTGTCTATTGTCGCTTATCTTATGCTGCGGTCAGGCAGGATTCTTGGCATGCAGGCTGGTAGCAGCTGGCGGCTTGCGCTTGCGGGTATGCAGAGGCGCGGTCGCGAAAACACATTACAAATTCTGGTATTCGGGTTGGCCATCATGCTGCTGCTAATCCTCTATCTGGTGCGCACGGCGCTCATTACAGAGTGGCAGGCGCAGATTCCCAAAGATGCACCCAATCACTTTGCGTTAAATATTTCGCCACAGGACGTGGAGCCTATTGAGCAACTATTTAAAGAAAAAAAAATCAAGGCGCAGCCACTATTTTCAATGATTCGTGGTCGGGTCAGTAAGGTCAATGGTGAGTCTGCCCGTGAACGCAAGATCAGTAGTTGGCGCCAGCGCCAGTCGGAAGGCGGTAAAGGTGGCGGTGGCCCAGGTATTGATTCTAGTCGTAATCTAACTTGGGCAACTAAATTACCTAGTCAGAATGATGTGATTGAGGGCAGTTGGTGGGAAGAAAACTATAGCGGGCCTACGCTGGTTTCTGTAGAGGAATCCTTCGCGCAAAGGGGTGACATCAATATCGGTGATGAGCTTGTATTCACTATTCAGGGTCAGACACTAACGGCACTGGTCAGTAGCATTCGGTCCGTGGCCTGGGACAATATGCAGCCCAACTTCTACATCATATTCTCGCCGGGGGGACTGGCTGACTTTCCCGCGACGTTTATGACTAGTTTTTTCTTGGATAAAACCAATAAACTTTTTCTGAATCAGTTACTTCGTCAGTACCCGACCATGACGGTTATTGAAGTTGATGCCGTTATTGAGCAAATTCAGAGCATCATTGAAAACGTCACGCTTGCCATTGAACTGGTGCTTGTGTTGATTTTGGTTTCTGGTGCACTGGTGTTGCTCGCTAGTATTCAAGCCAGTATGGATGAACGATTTCGCGAGCATGCCATTTTGAGAACGTTAGGTGCGGGGCAACGTTTGGTGTTGGGTAGCCTGTTTATTGAGTTCTGCGTACTCGGTGTTTTCGCTGGGTTGTTGGCGACTTTTGGTGCAGAGATTACGGTGTATGCTCTTGAGACTCAGATATTTGATCTGAAGTACGAACTGAACCCGGTCCTGTGGGTGATTGGGCCCTTGACGGGTATGGTTTTGATTGGGGTGGTTGGCGTGGCGGCTACGTTTAAAGTTGTCAAAACGGCACCGTCTACGGTGCTGCGCGAGTCAATCTAGCTGGCTAAGGCTCTGGGTACCAAGTGCCGTCTGATTTCTTTCTAATCCAGGATTGCGAGTACCAGAAGTATCTACCGCTTTCGTCGCGAAGGGTACAGTTGTATCGGGAGCGACCTATAGGAAGATCTTGGACGGCAGTGACAATGACATCTTGGGGACCTAGATGTTTGGTTTCTGTGCGACCTCCTGGCCCGTAGCATGTCATTGCTGTTAACGACAGATCGCTACCCTTTAACTCTATCTGCAGGGGCGGTCGCCTGTTTTCTGTTGTCAAAAGTGGTTCGACAAAATCGTTCTTGGTAGGCAGGGGCAGGGTCATGATCTTGGTTTTGAATGACGAGAAGTCTGTATAGACACCAGAGAGAGGAAATCTTGGTAGTAAAGCAGGATCTGATGTTGTACCTATTGCGCCACTTTGCTGCCCAAAAGCGGTATAGCCGAGCTCGCGAATAATGCCAACAACTGCTGCGTTGTATTCGCCGTAGGGATAGGCGAATATCTTTTCGATATCACCGAGATTTGTACTAAGCACTAACTGCGCGTTGTTGATCTCTCCTGCTATTCGTTCGCGCCAACCATTTTCCGTTTCGTTGTCATTTTGTCGTAGTAGGTGTGTATGGCTGACGGTGTGGTTCACCATCGTTATTCGTTGCGCCTGCAGAGTGCGTAACTGAGTCCAGCTGAGATACTGTTTGCTTGAGCCAACCAAGCCAGTGGCAATGAATATCGTGGCTGGAAATTGGTACTTATTGAGGATGGGCATCGCGTTATCAAGGATATCGATATATGCATCATCGAAGGTTATGACAATAGTTTTGTCTGCAATGGGTTCGCCCGAAGCCAGTTGGCGAGTCAGTGTTTCAATGGGAATTACATTGAACTTTTGTTCGTGTAGGTAAGCCATGTGCTGGTGGAACTCTTCCACGGTAATGCTGGTGATACGAGGCGTTGAGCTACTGACATGATGATATTGGAGCACTACGGCCGCCGTTGTCTTGTGAGTAACGAGGAGGAGGAAAAGTATCGTAATAATTCGCTGCATGCTAGTTGTGTCCTAAAAAAACAATTTCACAACGGAACCAGCTATAAGTGGTTCGCTTGAAAATGTGAGTGTAGAATGGCGCGCATCTAATAACCAACTAAAATACGATGAAAAGCGATAGGCACGAGAACAACAAACTGCACAAAAAACTACGCAGGGAAACTGGCAAGGCGATTGCTGATTTCAATATGATCGAGGACGGCGATCGTATTATGGTGTGTCTCTCCGGAGGGAAAGACTCCTTCGTTATGCTCGATCTGTTGTTGCACCTACAGGCTCATGCCCCTGTGTCGTTTGAAATTCTTGCTGTCAATCTGGATCAAAAACAGCCGGATTTTCCCGAGGAGGTCTTGCCGGGATATTTTGATTCCCTGGGAATTCCCTATCGTATTTTGGAAGAAGATACCTATAGCCTGGTAACCGATATGGTTCCAGAAGGGAAAACCTATTGCGGTTGGTGCTCGCGTTTCCGACGTGGCATTTTATACAAGTACGCTCGTCAACATGGCTACAACAAGCTTGCGCTCGGTCACCATCGCGACGACATCGTTGAGACTTTGTTTCTGAACTTATTTCATGGTGGAAAGTTAAAAACGATGCCGCCGAAATTATTGAGTGATGACGGCACTAATGTGGTTATTAGACCGCTCGCTTACTGTCGTGAACAAGACATCGGGCGCTATGCTGAAATTCAGCAGTACCCGATCATCCCCTGTAACCTATGTGGGTCACAGGATAATTTACAACGCCAGATGATCAAAGAAATGTTGCAGTCATGGGATACACAATATCCTGGTCGTATTGAGTCTATTTTTCGAGCGATGACAGATGTGGTGCCTTCACATTTGTTGGATGACAACTTATTTGATTTTGCGGCCTTGCGGACCAAGGCGTCAGCAGAGTTGGCTGTCGTTAATCTTCCTTAAAAGGAGCCGCTGAGGGCTCAGCTGACTGCTTTCTCTTGATGTCTCTCTGTGAGCATTTCTATCGCTGTGATGCAGTTTTGTAATTCATCGGTAAAGTCTGCTTTTTGATCAATTACCGTGGATGGTACTAATGAAGGTTGTATCGGGAGCATATTGTCGAAATTTCCTGCGAACCTGACCCACCAGTACGTCGATATAGGGATCATCGGGGTACCATTCCCGATTACGAATCTTATTCATCAGCTGATTCCGGGTAAGCACTTCTCCTGCGCTTTCGATTAGCGCGAGTAACAAATGGAACTCACCGGCAGATAACGACTGAGTGTCGCCATTCGGCGTGACCAACTCGCGTTTATTGAGATCTAGTGTCCAGCTTTCAAAGCTTCGTTTGAATCCATTTTCTTTCTGTTTCTCTTGGGTTTTCACCCGCCAAAGTAGATTCTTTACCCGGGACAGAAGTTCCCTTGGATCAAAGGGTTTTGTCACATAGTCGTCAGCGCCACTTTCTAAACCAACGATCCGGTCTATCTGTTCGCCTTTGCCTGAAACCAGGATGATGCCGATATCTGAATGTGTTCGTAATTCTCGGGTTAGTGTTAGGCCGTCTTTGCCAGGTAGATGAATATCCACCAGACATACCTTTATGTCATTGTAAGCGGTCAGTTTTTTAGCGTTTTCAGCGGTATCCTGTGCATACACACGGTAGCCTTCCTTTTCGAAATGGGCGGTCAGCTGATTCCGAGTAATCGGTTCATCTTCGATAATCAGTAGATTGGTGATGTTATCCGACATTTAACACTACAAGGGAGAGAATCGGGTGCCTCCAAGGCTCAGATCACATAAGATCCGTTGAATTGAAGCGTTTACTTAGGGTTGATTGATGGACATACCATGGCAATCCCTTTCTGAAGAGGCCCTGAATAGTGTAATTCAGGAGTTTGTCCTGCGTGAAGGCACAGAATATGGGGCTTCAGAGGTTTCCCTCGAGCAAAAAGTGACTCAGGTTCTTGCGCAATTAAAGTCTGGGAAAGTGGTCATTTCCTTTGACAAGGAAACAAGTACGACGACTTTACGAGAGATTACCGCTTAACCTATATCCGTGGTGGCGTAGCTAAGAGAAGAAGACCTGGGCGAATAGACGAGGGCATAGTGGGTAGCTTCTTTCCGGAAAACCTAGAGTACGGTGTCCGGGAGGTCGTGCTTAGGGAAAGATTTTACAGGTACAACAGAACTGGATCAACTCTACTTGGCTTCTCTGTTTGGTGGTGATATTGCGGTCCGAGAGAGCGAGTCTTCAGGGTTATCGATGGTTAAAAGTCATTACCGGGTGGAGTTGGATCTCCTCGGTGATCACGATCTGGTTAAACAGGTCGTTCGTGACAAGGCGATCATTGATGGTCATTCGACAAGTTTGTATAGCCAGATAAGCGTCGTTTTGTGGCTGTATTTCTGCGCGAGACGGGATTTTAGGTATGTGGCGGTGGCTCGTATTGGCGATGGATTCCGCCACTATGATTCGGTCGGTGAAAGTCGCGCTAGTGGTTGGTACGATTCTCGTCGCCATCAACCACGGTGACGCCCTAATAGCTGGCGACCTAAATCTGGCCCGGCTACTTAGTATATGTCTGACCTATGTTGTGCCGTTCACTGTTTCTATCTATGCAACGGTCTCAGCGCACTATAAAAGTGACAATAAAACCTATTAAAACAAAAATTTAAATTATATTTATAGAAATAGGTTTAAGGTTTGAAACTGCTTAAATTGTCTTTGGTAGTCGTTGAAACCGCTGAGAGAAAGATAGGTGATGACTATGTGGGGGTTATCGAAATTTCTAACTTTCCGGACATTACTCTGGGTGATAGAAAGCGCTAGAATGCAGTCAGTTTTTCCATAGGTCGTCCATTCATGACAGTTGAAGCCGATGTTGTTGTCGACGCGAAGGGGTTACGGTGCCCCGAGCCATTGATGGTCGTACGCAATAAAATGATGGATATGAATTCTGGTCAGGTAATTATGGTCTCTGCCACGGATCCATCCACCTCCTGGGACTTTCCGAATTTTTGTAAGTTTCTACATCATGAGCTGGTGCATCAAGAATCCTCGGACGAGGAGTACCGTTATTGGATTCGTAAAGGGTAAATGACTGCCGATTACTACTTTGCCTGCGGCAGCAACATGAATCCTGTGCGGGTTGAACAACGCAAGATGGCTTTTGTTGACCCTGTGGCGGGTGTACTCATCGATTATGAACTTTGTTTCAATAAGCGCTCACAAAAGTAC
>Ga0302127_10000293_pt1 | contig 26391 bp, 19 predicted proteins | sample CB4_SCM_MG_FD_204452 | JGI IMG/M metagenome (GOLD analysis project Ga0302127, IMG submission 204452) | Marine microbial communities from Western Arctic Ocean, Canada - CB4_SCM | ecosystem: Environmental > Aquatic > Marine > Oceanic | place: Canada: Western Arctic Ocean | collected 2017-09-24
GGCTGCCGCGGCATGGACTCGTTCCACCGGGTCGGTGTGGGGATGGCTCATGTGATCCCACACGAGGTCGTTCGAGTTGAGGGTTCGGCTACTACGGTCTGCATCGTTCACAACCGCAACCTTACGCGGACATCACCTGACGAGGAGTGCTTGACATGAGAGGTCTCAAAGACAAAGTCGCCGTGGTGACCGGAGCGGCCCGCCGTCGCGGCATCGGCCGGGCCATAGCGTTGCGACTCGCCGAGGAGGGCTGTGACGTCGTTGTCACCGGTTACCCGCGGGATCCGACTACCTACCCTGCGGCCGAGCAGGACGCCGGCTGGCAGGGTGTCGCGTCGGTGGCCGAAGAGATCCAAGCCATGGGTCGACGCTCACTTGCCGTCGAAGGCGATGTTGCCGTCGCCTCCGATGTTGATGCACTGACGTCGGCTGTCGCTGATGCCTTCGGACGCTGTGACGTCCTGGTCAACAACGCTGCCCTTCCCAGTGAGGCGGGCGCCGCTCCCATCTTGGACATGGAAGACGACAATTGGTTCCGCACCGTTGACGTGAACCTGAACGGCCTGTATCTGGTGACACGCGGGCTGGGTCGGCTGATGCGTGGGGCCGGCGACGGAGGATGCATCGTCAACATCTCTTCGGCGGCGGGACGGGTGGGCTTGGCGAACTACGGGGCGTACTGCGCGACCAAGTGGGCGATGGTGGGACTCACCCAGCAGCTTGCACTGGAGCTTGCTTCAGATTCGATCAGAGTCAACTGCATCTGTCCGGGCTCGACCGATACCGACATGATGGACAGCACGTTCCAACGCGGTGCCGACATTGCGGGCGTCAGCTTCGACAAGGTCAAGGCGAGCATTGGTCAGCGGCTCCCAATGGGCCGACAAGGACGTGCCGAAGAACAGGCTGCAGCCGTCGCATTTCTCGCCAGCGACGATGCCAGCTACATCACGGGTCAGACGCTCAACGTCGACGGCGGCATGCGGTTCGACTGAACTGGGACCAATGTCGTGGGTTCACGCAGATGCTTTCGAACCGGCCAGAGCAGCGCTGATGAACTCGTCGAGGCCTTCGGTTGGGCGCTTGCGATGGAAGCCGGCCTGAGCCACAACGTCCGCGCTCTGGCGCTCGGCCCAATCTGCGAGCTTTGCCAACGAAGCCTTCGGGCTGATCTCGTAGGTGACGAACAGTGCCGTTGGCATGTGGGCGATGGATGGGAGGGTCAGCAACTTCCCCATCTGGCCCGGTTTGGCGCCAAGACCGAACAGGCCATCGGTCCAGGTGCCGAGAACCAACAGATCGGCACTCAGGACGAATTGTGCGTCGAAGTTGGTGACCGCGTAGGTCCCGACCCGGGCGTCGCGCTCGACGAACTGGGCAGTGATGGTTTCGGCGGCACGTTGGGTCCCACCGCGAAGGCTCTGATACAGCACGGCTACGTTCATGATGCGAGCGATGATAGCGCTGCGTTGCTGTCCTGGCCTCGTGTGACCCTGACTGTGCTTCAGCCCAAGAGGTCGCGCATGGCCTGTTCGGCTCGGTCACCTCCGGGCACCTCGATGCTATGGGTCTTGCTCAGCCAGGTCGTAGCGACATAGCCGTCTCTGACCGCGCCGATGTCCTCGTCGATGGTGTAGTCCTCGGTCCCGAGCCCACCCCAGTTGAACTTGAGATAGAACGAGTCCTTGTGGCCCTGTCTGGGCTCAACGTCGACGGTGGTCCTCGTGGCGGGGACTCGCTCGCCCACTTCGGTCTTGCGTACACCTTTGAGTTCGTGGAGTTCGAGGTTGGGGACATTGATGTTGAGACAGCCCGGCTGGTCGAGAGGATTCGCGATCAGCTCGCTGACTGCTGCAGCTGCGACGGTTGCAGCCGTTTCCCACTTCTGGCCCTTGATCATTTCGTCCCAGCCTTGACCCATGACTCCACCGGTCGTCACTGCCTGGCTGACCGCCACTCCGGTCACGCCGCCGTTGCGGGCTGTGACGACGGCTCCGATGGTCCCGGAGTGGTAGACCGAGCGGCCCACATTTGCCCCCGGGTTAATGCCTGCCACCACGAGATCGAATGGATCACCCAGGGCGCCATAGTTGGCGAACATGACACACAGCGCCGGTGGACCAGCGATTGCCCATGCAGCGTCGATCCCATCGATGTGGGCCCGATTCATTTCCGGGTGGGCCTGCTGCACTGCGCCAAACGCAGCGCTTGCTCCGGAATACTCAATGTTGGGCGCGCCGACGATCACCTCACCGTGGGGGACCATGGCCCGAGCCAGCGCATGAAGCCCCGGCGAATCTATGCCGTCGTCGTTCGTCACTAAAATGCGCACGACGGCACACTACTGGCCTGAGCGAATGAGCCTGCGAATGGCCGGCGGCGCGACTCACCGCAGCCGTCCAAAGATGTTCAACAGTCCCTGCTCAGCGCCGATGGGTCCCCGTGAACGTGCATCAGAACACGGCGACCGCCCCCGAGGCCGGCCCCGTGACCACAATCCAGCCCGCAGTTTTGAAGGTCACCACCGATAGTGATGGCCGGATCGTGAATGGCGCCGGGCGCTGGCCTGGCAACGGTGTCTATCAGGCGGCGCACTTGGCCGACCTTGTCCATTCCCACAATCATGACCTGCTCGAACGCATGGTCGAGTGGGTCGAAATCACTGGCCGTGTCGACCATGCGGTCGGTGTTCAGGTTCGCAGTGCAGAAGGTTGGGACGAGGCTGTCGTCACCGCTGCCACCGGTGCCGCGGGCATTGTTTGGTCCTTCATGCCAATACTCGCTGACCCCATGCGCGGGCTGGTCAAGGCAGTCACCGACGACCGCGATATAGCGGCACTGCTCGATGCGGCTCTCCGTCCCTTCGATGATGCAGGGTCCGCGATTTGGGCGAGCGTGCACTACGAGCGCAAGGGCGACGATCGGTACAGCTCTGTCGTCGCCAATGCCGGGCGTGACAGCTTCCGTCGAGCGGTCGAGGCCGCCGTCGTGGGTGATGACCGGTGCCCCCGGGATAGTGACCTCGAGGACGAGACCACGGTGATGCTGGATGCGTGTGCCGATGGCGTACAGCTTGCTGGCGCTCGTGCTGGTCTCGGCACTGCCCATCTCATCCCGATCCAAGGATCAGCCGTCAACGACGCTGCTTGCTTGGCGGTATGGACCGAAACCCCTGGCCAGCTGGAATCCCCACAATCACACCTTCTTGTGCGGCGGGTGACCTCTGCGGTCACGCTTGCATTCCATGTTGAGCGGGCCCGCGAGAATCACCGCACGCTGGCGACCCATGACGGTCTGACGGGCTTGTGGAATCGCCAGGCGTTCTTCGCGCAGCTCGACGCGTCCAAGCCGCATCGACAAGTTGCGGTGCTGTGCGCTGATCTCGATGACTTCCGAACCGTGAATGAAGGCCACGGATACGCGGCCGGCGACGATGTGCTCGTCGAAGTCGCCAACCGGTTTCGCCGAGCGATGCGTCCGGGTGACGCTCTCGCTCGTGTCTCCGCTGACGAGTTTGCTGTTCTGTGCGCGCACGTCCCCAACGAGGGCGCTGCAGCCGCGATAGCGGAGCGAGTCTTGGGCATTGGCGATCAGTCATTCATGATCGCCGGGACGCCAACCGACTTCACCGTCAGCGTTGGGATCGCCATGGCAACACCCGAACGCGTCGATGTTGGGCTCTTCGATGCGGCCGAGCGGACAATGCTCGATGTCAAGCATCAATCTCGGGGTTGTTGGCGACTGGCCTGACCGGCCAACACAATACCTGTTAAGTCGCGAACGCTGCCGCAGTACTCTTCGGTCATGTCTGAGATTCGAGTTCGGCCTGGGTTGGTTATCCCCGACGCCGAACTCAGCGTGCGATTCACTCCGAGCGGAGGTCCGGGGGGCCAGCATGCGAATCGGTCGAACACGCGCGTGGAGTTGACCTGGGACATCGACGCATCCGAAGTCCTCGACGATCACACCCGGGTGCAGCTGCTGGCGAAACTGGGACAATCGGTCCGTGTCGTCGTGGACGATGAACGATCCCAAACACGCAATCGTGATCTGGCCCACGAGCGGCTTCGGGTGCGGTTGCAAGCCGCGCTGCATAGAGACAAGCCGAGACGCAAAACGAAGCCATCACGGTCGTCCCAACGCAGACGAGTCGAGGGCAAGCGGCAACGCAGCCAGCTCAAGAAACAGCGCCGCAAGCCCGGCAGCGACGACTGAGTGCGGCCAAGAATCCTCTGGGTACATAGCCACCTCGGCGTGTTCGCACGGTGCCAAGCACCGGACGGCACCCTGCCAATCCTCAACCGGTGTTGCGCAGGCCTGCGGCGACGCCGTTCACGGTGAGGAGCAAGGCGCGTCGCAGGTCATCAGAGACGGTGGCGTCGGGGGCACGGACTCGAGCCAGTAGCTCGACCTGCAAAACGTTGATGGGGTCGAGGTAGGCGTCGCGGACGGCCAAGGTTCGCTTCAGGACCGGTAGGTCGTCGAGCAGCGCACCGCCGGACAGCTCGGCCACCTGTTCGACGGTGCGGTCATGCTCGGCGACGACCATGTCGAAGAAGTGGTGGAGCGATGGATCGACCAGTCGATTCACATAGTGGCGGGCAATGGCGAGATCGGTCTTGGACAACGTCATCTCCACGTTTGAGATGAAGGTCGCGAAGAACTGCCAGTTGTCGAACATGCGTGCCAGCTCGTCGCCATGGCCGGCGGCGCGAGCGGCTTCGAGAGCTGTTCCGACGCCGTACCAGCCAGGGATGATCTGGCGGCTTTGGGTCCAGCCGAAAACCCACGGGATGGAGCGGAGATCGGCGATGCCCGTCATGGCACCGGCACGACGCGCCGGGCGCGAACCAATGTTCATCGCACCCAACTCCTCGACGGGAGTCGAGGTCTCGAAATACTGCACCAGCCCAGGTGTCTCGAGAAACGCTCGATAATGGCCGAAGGCCTCTGTCGACATCATCTCCATGACGTCGCTCCATGCGGCAGTGGTCTGACTGTCATGTCGAGGCCGGCGATGCAGCACGGATGCTTCCAAGACCGCCGCAAGGGCCAAGTCAAGGTTCCGCTGAGCCAGCCGGGGGATGCCGTATTTGTCCGCGATGACCTCGCCTTGCTCGGTGATCTTCACGGCTCCCCTGATGGTGCCGGCGGGTTGACTCAAGATCGCTGCGTTTGTCGGGCCGCCCCCGCGGCCGACTGTGCCGCCTCGGCCGTGGAAAACGACGATGTCGATCCCCGTCTCATCGGCGACCGAGGAGATCTCGCGGAGGGCCTTGTGGATTTCCCATTGTGATGTGGTGATCCCGCCGTCCTTGTTGGAATCGGAATAGCCGACCATCACCTCTTGGGTGTTGCCACGGAGTTCGACCAGCTTGCGATATGGCGCTGTAGCGAGCAGCGCACGAAGTACCTGGCCGATGTTTCGAAGGTCTTCGATGGTCTCGAAAAGGGGCACGAAACCAATTCGTGCGACGCCGGCTGGGATGTCGACCAGTCCGACATCGCGGGCAAGGACGGCCGGAGCGAGGACATCATCGACCCCTTGGGTCATCGAAACGATGTAGCTCTGGATTGCGTCGTCGCCGTTGGCGTCGAGCGCCTTGCGCAGAAAGGCCATCAAGGCCAGGGCTCCGTCTGAGCCAACCTCGGCCGGCGGGGCCAGCGGTCGACGACTCGCGAGCTCCTCGGTGAGCAGGTCGACACGGCCGGGTCGGTCGAGCGCTCCATAGTTGATCCCGAGCGGCTCGAAGAGGCGTTCAAGAGCTGTGTGGTGGGCATTTGCGTGTTCTCGAATGTCGAGGATGGCCAGATGGAATCCGACCATCGCGAGCGTCCTACGCACACGAGCGAGACGGCCCCGAGCCAACAAGGCGCCATTGTTGGCTTCGAGCGACCGGGCCATGGTTGCGAGATCCTCCGCCAACTCGGCCGGACGCTGGTAGCGGCTCGGGCCGGGGGGCTCGTCGGCAGTCTCCATCAGCCGTCGATGGATGACGGCGCATCGTTGGCGATAGGGCTCGCCTGCGCTGAGCTTGCTGAATCGACGCACGAGGCCGGGGAACTGCGCCTGATCTTGGTCGAGCTGAGCAGCGAGCTCGTCCGAGATCTGGCTGACCGCGGTGCTGACCGAGAGTTCCGAAGACAGCGCCTCGATCTCGGTGATGAGCAATCTGAGCGCTCGCGCTCGTTGGAAAGCGAGGACCTCGAAGGTGATCGCGGGCGTCACTTTGGGGTTGCCGTCGCGGTCGCCGCCAACCCAGCTGCCAAACCGGACCGGAACCTCGTCATCGAGAGACCCTCCAATGCCTCGCAACACCGCATCGACATCGTCGAGCAGCTCCGGCACGCCCTCCTCCATGATCTCGGTGAGGAAGTACAGGATCGATCGGGCCTCGTCGACGGGGTCGGGCTGTTCGCGACGCAGCTCATCGGTCTGCCAGATGGCATCGATCAGCTCGTCGATGCGGCGATCTGTCCGGCGACGATCGCTGGCGCTGCTCGATGCCTCGCTGCGCCTCTCGATCAGCACTGCGACTTCCGCCAACTTGTCGAGGATGGAGCGACGAGACGCCTCGGTGGGGTGCGCTGTGAAGACCGGCCGCAGATCAAGATCGCGCGCTGCAGCGGCTATCTCGGCATTTGAGGTGCCCGCTGCCTGGAGCTTGGCGACGGTCTCGGCAAACCGGTTCGAGCTTGCGGGGGCCGTCTCGTTCAGTTCCTCGACACGGTGCACCTGCTCGGCGGTATTGGCCAAGTGGAAGTACACCGTGAACGCGCGCACCAACTGGATAGCGTCGCCGACATCGGTGTCGCCAAGGAGTGCTGCGAGCTCCTGGCCGGCCTCGTCGTCGCGTCGGAGCCCTCGAGCCATCGTGCGGACCTGTTCGACCCGGTCCAGGAGGCCTTGACCGTCCTGGCGCACCAGTGCTTGGCCGAGTTGGGTTCCCAAGCGCCGGATATCGCTGCGGAGCGCGGAATCGATCTGGTCGAGCTGGTCGAGCTGGTCGGGGTTCACCCGGTGGACGCTACCCTCGGCGGGCTTGGCTTGACAGAGATCGGCCGACGCCTCACGGATCCGGGCCTATCTGATGGGGACAAGGTCACATCACGCCGTGGGCATCGAATGCATCGATCAAGTTCTTCGAGAGGAGACCGTGGGCCGCGTTGTTTGGGTGGAAGTTGTCCTCGGCCCACATCCCAACGCCGGTGGGCCAATCCCAAGCGCGGTACAGATGGACGCGGCCGGCTTCTTCGGCCGCGTCGAATACCTGGTTGACGCCGACTCTTCGATGATCTCGGCGTGTCTTGCCGAGGCGGCTGAGGATGGTGCCGGGCGGCAATGCCTTGATGAGTTGGCGGGCATCGGACACGATCGCGTTGGTGTCGCGGCGCCAGATCACATCGTTGCTGCCAATCACGGCGGAGACCGCTTGGGGTTCCAGGCCGGCTTGGATCATGGTTGGCAGCTGATGGCGAACCACGTCTTCAAACCTGGCTCCGCTCATGGAGAGATTGATCAGCCGCCATGGCTGGCCAGACGTCTCGCGTAGATGCTTGAGCACCAGCGCCGGGTTCTGCGTGGGGCCCGATGCCCCGATTCCCTGCGTGACTGAATCGCCCAGCGCCACCCAGAGTGGGCCGTCTGCTCGCAGCGCTGCATCGTTCCAGTCGTCCCATTGTTGGGCAAACGGCTCGATGGTGGCCTCGACGCTCGCGACACCCTTGAAGACGCGTGCCGCAATGTCGGTGAGATTAAGGCGCCTGCGGCGGCGCCTCAGTGGAGGGAGTCGCGTGGTCATCAGCTGAGCAGTGTGCCACTGAGCGCGAACAGACACGTGACCGACGTGGCTCTACGCTGGGTCGATGGCGCTACGTGTGTTCTTGATCATTTGGGCGCTGGTCATCATCTCGCGGATACTCTGGACCACCGTCGGACGCTGGAATCAACGCCGCGGCCGCTGATCGCTTCCAGCCGCACCCACCGCCCGGGGTCCGCGGCATCGAATACATAGATCGGCCGCACCCTCAGGAAGCGTGCGGCCGACTTGTTCCCGCCACAGGATCGACATGGCTGGAAGGCCACGTCGCCTCCGTATGTGTCCGGATACGTGCTGATGTCGCGCACGGAAGGGGACTCAAGGCATCTACAGCCGCTGCCGATGGGGGTGCATGGTGTTTGTACTCTTGGGAGTGCTGCTGATCGCAGCATTGGCCGCCAAGGCCTTGTTTGGCGTCTATAGAGGATGTGAGCCCAACATCGTCGACGTTTATGACGCGCACGATCGGGCGACGGCTTTCGAGCTGGAAGAACGTGAGGAGCTCGCACGGAGTGAGTTCGTGGACAAGGGCGTACATCTGGTGCGGGCAGGGAAGGCCGAAATGGTCATGCACCTGTATCAGCGGGCGAGCGATGGCACAGTTGTTACGGGGTTGTCCCAGCCCGACGGTTCTTTGCCGGCCCACTACGTCAGCACATTGCTGGCTGAAGGGCGCGGCTGGCTCGACACCCGTCGGACCGATCGCATGCCGGGCCCGCGAGGCCAGCTTGTCCAGGTGCTTCCGGACAGCTCGCTTGGCGAGATGGTTGCTTCACACACGCGCGCACTTCGCGTTCTCGGAGACCATGGCGTGGCCACCGTGCGGAGGGTCAAGGCCTTCGGGTTGCATATGCACCAGGCCACACTCACCAAACGCAGTCTTCGCCACAACCCAATCCGTTGGCTCATCCGCCTGGCTTCACGGAGCCTGAATCCCGATGTCGCGCGCGACATTACCGGTGGTGCTCAGCTGTCTCGCCAACTCTCGGCCATGGGTCTCACCTGACCCGACATCGCGAGCGAGGTCACGGTTGATCGCTCGCATTGGACCTGCGCAACGGCGACGCGCTCCGGTCTGCTCTTCAGGCGGTGGCCTTGGTGACCGTTATTTGGATGTTGTTGCCGAATCGGGCGCACCGAGATGGATGCGAGGTCTCGAGCCAGCTAAAGAGCCGCCACAGCTGTTTGCCCCGACCCGAATACTCAGTGACTCGCTGATTGAACGCGTAGTCGCCCATGCCGGCGGTCGTCACCGAGACCGTGCCATGTGGCCGGAGGATGCCGGTCATTGTGGAGATGGTGAGCGGCTTGTAGGGAATGGGCGGAGTCTTCCGTACGCGGTTGGCCATTGCGCTGACGCCGGGGGTGTCAGCGATGATCCGCTTGGCCAGACGAACCGGGAATAGCAATGGCCGCGGATTCGCAAGAATGAAGACGGCAACACCGCCTGGGCGAAGCACGCGGAGGAGCTCGCTGAATGCTTGTCGTTGACCGCGCTCGTCGGCGATGTGGTAAATCGCGTGAGCGCTGTAGACAGCGTCGAAGGTGTGATCAGGAATCGGGATATCGCACATGTCCGCTTCGATGAGCTCGGTCTCGAGGTCGAAGTCGTCGAGCACACGTTGGGCGACGTCAAGGCCTGCCCCTGCGAAGTCGATGTTTGTGTAGTGCGAGCACAGGTCCAGGACTTGAGTGAAGGGTTGGCCCCCGCCGCCGGCCTCGAGAAGGCTGAGCGGTGGAACGGCGAGTTCCAGCGCCGCCCGGATTCGGGCTAGTCGTGCATGATGCGCCGCGAGTCGGAGCGGTCCGTCTTCGGTGCCACCGAAGGTGTCGGCCTCGACGGTGGTGCCGGCGCGTTCCGCCCAGCCGCCGTCTTGGTAGTACGCCTTGGTCTGAGGAGTTCCTGATGGCTGTGCCACGTCTATCGCGCTCTTGGGTAGAAGTGCTGCGGATGCAGCCTCTCGCCAAAACTCTAAAGCTGCACCCCTGGCTGGTGCAAGACACGCGTTGGTCAGGTGACCTCTCCGCGTGCAGTCTCGAGCAGCTCTTGTCGGATTTGTTCGAGCTCGTCGGTGGTGGCAACTGCTTCGAGTCTGAGACGGATAGCAGCGAGTTCTCGACTGAGGAACTCGGTATCGGACAGGATTCGGTCGTTCACTTCGCGATCTCGCTCGGCGAGTGCGCGGTCGCGAATGTCCTGACGGTTTTGCGCCAGCAAGATGAGCGGCGCCGCGTACGCAGCCTGAGTAGAGAACACCAGGTTCAACAATATGAACGGATAGGGGTCCCATTCGAGCGTGATGACCGCGGCGTTGATCGCGATCCATACCACCACGATCACGGTTTGGATACCGAGGTATCGGCCGGTCCCCAAGAAGCGGGCCAGACGTTCTGACCAACGGCCGATCGCATCGGCGTCCAGGGTCGGAGCGATGGGTGCGCCGACCCGTCCAGGCTGGTCGAGGGTTTCGTCGCGGAGCTTCATCGTGCTTGCCCTCCAATGAGACGGATAATTACGTCGTCGACGGTGACCACGCCTACCAGCCGGTCGGCGGCGTCGGTGACCGGGACGGCCAGCAGGTCGTAGCGGGCGAGCAAGTGGGCGACGTCGGACTCTGGTGTCGAGGTTGTGACGGTCGGGATCTCGGTCTCGAGGCAGTCGCCTACCTCGTGGGTGGGTGGCTCTTTGAGTAGGCGCGGGAGCGTGACGCTCCCCAGGAACCGGCCCGTCGGTGTGGTGGTCGGCGACTCGACGATGAAGATCCGCATCGTGAGTGCCGGTGGCATGTCGGTATCGCGTAGCCGGGCAATGGCCTCGGCCACGCTGGTCTCAGCCGAGACGATGACGGCCTCGGGGTTCATCATGCCGCCCGCGGTGTCCTCGTGATAGCTCAGCAGCGATCGCAGCCGGGCGACCTCTTCTTCGTCCATTTGCGCCAACAATTCCTCGCGAGCCGCGGCCGGAAGCTCTTTCAGAAGGTCGATCTCGTCGTCGGTTTCCATCTCATCGAGAACGGCAATGGCGTCCTCGGTTTCGAGCTGACCGAGGATCTCGACCTGCTCACTTTCGGGCAGCTCTTCCAAGACATCGGCCAAGCGCCCGGCATCGAGTGCAGCCGCGAGTTCTGCCCGACGTTCGTCGCTCAACGCACTGATGGCAGTAGCGGCGTCGGCCTTGTGGAGGTTTAAGAGGAGGGCCAGATCGTCGGTCACGTCGTCGGACTGGAATTTGGCCGCGATGCTCGACCACGGCATCGTGCCTACGGTGCGACGCCGGATTCGGCCAGCCCCGGCGGCCACCAAATGTACGTGCCAGGTGCCGTCTTGGAGGCTGCTCTCGACAAAGCCGACATCGGTCACCGGCCCTTGTGGGCTGTGGGTGCCCACTACTTGGGTGGTGACGAGAAGCTCTCCGGGTCGTGCCTTGAAGCGACGAAGGTCCACCGTTCCGCCCCGGAGATGGACGCCGTCACGACCGACCGCGTCAACGCGCGCTTGATGAACAAAGATGCGCCGTCGATCGACCTGGGCCACGAAGCCGCGTAGTGCGGGCGCCTGGTTGGCCAGCGCGGGCGACAGCAGGAGATCCTGCACGACGCCGATGGTGCTGCCATCGCCATCGAGCAGCGCCCGGCGGAGCACGCGCGACGACCAGAACATCGCACGGTCGTCGCCGTCGTCGAGTGTGGTCTGTTCGCTCATGGTGGTGTGTGGGTGGATACCCCTCACAACCGTACGGGCCAGGTGGGCCCGCCGCCTGCATTTGCAGGCTCAGCCCGTAGCGAGGTCGAGTTGCGTGCTGAGCGCTTCCCATTCCGCCATGAGCTTTGCTGCACTGTCCTTCGCCGCATCGTGCTCTGCGACCAAAGCCTTGATCTTGTCTGCGTTCTCGTACACGGCCGGGTCGGCCATTTTGTCGCTGAGCACGACGACCTGTGCCTCGGCGTTCTCCCACGAACGTTCAACCTTGTTGAGTTGCTTGCGCATCTCGCGGCTCTCGTTGTTGCTGAGCTTGGGGAGCGGGGCTGGGCCGGCAACCTGTCGTTCTGGCCGAGGCTGGGGGTCCTTGGGCTTGTTCTTGGGTTTCGCGCGGGCGCGCGCCGATGGTGCGGTCGACTTTTTGGGCGCTGAGGTGACGCTGCCGGCGCTGGGTTTTTCCAGGACCGATTCGGCAACGCCGTCGTGCCAACGTGCTTGGCCATCGCGCACCTCGATGACCGCGTCTGCGACGTTGCGGATGAGATGCCGGTCGTGAGTGACGAGCAGCACCGTGCCTGGGTACGCCATGAGCGCGTCTTCGAGGAGGTCGCAGCTCGGCAGGTCGAGATGGTTGGTGGGTTCGTCGAGCACCAACAAGTTGACTGGTGTGGCCATGGCCTTCGCAAGCGCAAGCCGGGTCTGTTCGCCGCCTGAACACGCGCCCACTAGGCGATCGCCCGCATCGCCGGAGAATCCGAATGAACCGAGCACCGTGCGGATGTTGCGCGGGTCTCCCTTGGCGAGTGCGCTGCGGAACTCCTCGTGCACGAGCTTGCGCTGGTCGAGGACCTCTGCCTGATGCTGGTCGAAGCGGGCGATGTCGACATTGGAACCCACTTGGACTTCGCCACCGATGGGCGGTATCTCGCCCAGCAGGGTCCGGATCATGGTGGTCTTGCCGGCGCCGTTCGGACCGACAATAGCTACCTTGCGGCCGCGTTCGATGGTGATGTCGAACGGCCTGAGCACTGCCTCGCCGTCGTATCCCGCAGCAACCTGGGTTGCCTGTACGACCACACGGTTGGCGCGGCGTGGCTCGGGGAAGGCGAATCGCGCCGAGATCTCTTTGCGGTCGGTGACGTTGATGATCTCAAGCTTCTCGAGTTGCTTGACACGACTCTGGACCTGGCGGGCCTTGGTCGCCTTGTAGCGGAAGCGGTCGATGAAATCCTGGGTCTTGGCGACCTTGCGCGCTTGGCTGGCGGCCTGGGCCTTGAGACGCTCGATGCGTTCTTCACGCTGAACAACGAAGTCCAAAAAGCTGCCGGTGTATTCGGCGGCGGTCCCGTCGGCGACTTCGATGATGTGTGTGGCAACGCCGTCGATGAAATCGCGGTCGTGGCTCACGAACAACAGCGATTGCGTCCAGCCGGCGAGATGGCTCTCGAGCCAGGCCACCGAGTCAACGTCGAGGTGGTTGGTGGGCTCGTCCAGCAACAAGACGTCGGGCGCTGAAAGCAACAGCCGTGCCAGGGCCAGGCGCATTCGCCAGCCACCCGAGAGTTCGCCGACTTTCTTGGAAGCATCACCCGATGCAAAGCCGAGTCCGGCCAGCACTCGGTGGGCCTCGGCCTCGATGGCATAGCCGCCGAGCTGCTCGAACTGGCTTTGGAGCTCGCCGTAGCGGGCGATCACTTTGTCGGCTTGGGATCCGCTCGCGGTTCCCATCTGCTCTTCGAGCTCAGAGAGCTGGGCCTGGATTTTGGTGATGTGCTCGGCACCGCGCATGGCTTCTTCGATGACCGTGCCGCGTTGTTCGGCGGCGAGGTCTTGGGGGAGGTAGCCGAGGCGCATGCTCCCGGGTCGGATCACCTCGCCCGTGTCGGGCTCTTGGGTGCCGACAAGCATTTCCATCAGCGTGGTCTTGCCGACGCCGTTGCCGCCCAAAAGCGCAACTCGGCGGCCTGGCCGAAGCTGGATCGACACGTCTTTGAACAGGGTGCGCGCCCCGTGGCTTTTGGAGATCTTGTTTGCGCTCAGCACTCGGGGGAGGGTACTGGTGAAGGCCGGCGATCCCAGCCTGGCATGGGTCAGGAAGGCAAGCTCGTCGGCTCCCATAGACGTCGGGCTTATCGTTGCGGCGAGTTATTGTGGCGAGGGCATGGTGTACCTCGCGACTCGACGCCCACAGCTCGTCGGCCACATGGGCTATCCGGCCAAACAGCCTGCCAATACGGTGCTGTCAGCCCGGGCGGCTGTCGCCGCCGGAGCGGACATGGTCGAGATCGACGTTTCTGTGACTGTCGACGGTCACGCGATCGCCATTCACGGCCCGTATCTGGATCAAACCACCACCGGAACGGGCCGTGTTGCCAAGGCCCCCCTCGGCGACATCAAGTCCCTGGGAATCACGAGCGAGGGCGAAGTGGTCGCTGGGGTCGATGTGCCGCTGGTCTCCGACATCGTTGACGCCGTCGAGGATGTCTCGTTCAACTTCGACCTGAAGAGCTCAGCGGCGCGCGACGTGGTGCTGGCGCTTATTGCCGATCGACAGATGGCCCATCGGTGTGTCATCTCGGGGGCAACGGCGTGGCAGGTGGGCAAGATTCGGCGCTCCGCACCGGACGTCACCGTGCTGCTCAATTTGAACCGTTTCGACAAGGTAGTGGCCGCAACGGGGTTCGGCGCCCGGTGGTTGGTGCTGCGATACCGACGGTTGCTCCGCAAGCCCGAGGTGGCGGCGTTGAACATCCACCACACCTGGGTCACAGCGGACCTGGTGGCTCGAGTCGCCGATCTTGGCAGCGAGGTATGGGCTTTTACCGTCGACCAGCAAGCTGATGTCGACCGGCTGGTGAGCCTGGGTGTGGCCTCCATCACGACCAACCGGGTCGGCGAGGTCGAGCTGGATCGGCCCTGAAGCCAGGACCGCTCACGAGCTTCGAGGACACCATGTTCTCTTTGCTTGCTAGCGGCGCAGGCCACCGCACTATTCGCGCGACACACCACTAGGGTCGGCGACCAACGAATCAACTATGAGGAGGGTCCCGTGGGGGAGCTCGTCACGCTCGAAACAGACACTGCACCAGGGGTCGCAACGATCCGGCTCGAGAACGGGAAGATGAACCCGATCAGCACGCAGGTGGCCCGCGAACTCGGCGAGGTCGCGGCGGAGCTCGAGTCTCGTGACGACATCGGCGCGGTGGTGGTCTGGGGCGGACCGAAAATCTTCGCCGCGGGCGCCGACATCAAAGAGTTCCCCCTCATCAAGGACAAGGCCGAAGCCATCGAGTTCTCGATGTTGCTCCACAGCGCAAATCTTGGCCTGGAGAACTTGCCGCAGATCACCATCAGCGCGGTCAACGGCTATGCCCTCGGCGGCGGGTGCGAGCTTGCCATGGCGACCGACTTCCGCATCGCGGGCGAGCGCGCCGTGTTTGGCCAACCCGAGGTGCTCCTGGGAATCGTTCCCGGCGCGGGCGGCACGCAGCGACTGCCCCGTCTGATCGGCATCACGCGCGCCAAGGAGATTAACTACACGGGGCGCATGGTCAAAGCCGCCGAAGCACTCGAGATCGGCCTCGTGTCTGAGGTCGTCGCTGATGACGCGTGCTACGAACGTTCGGTCGAGCTCGCGGCCCAGTACGCCCAAGGCCCGAAGGCTTTGCAGTACATCAAGCGGGCAATGATGGATGGCCTCGCACTGCCGCTGTCCGAGGCTGTCAAGGTCGAGGCCGAGGCCTTCGGTGACTCCTTCGAGACCGAGGATCGCGTCACGGGTGTCGAGAGCTTCATCGAGCACGGACCAGGAAAGGCGACCTTCACTCGTCGCTGATTTCCACAGTGCCGATCTGCACAGCGCCGTTCCATACGGCCCCCGCGAAAGGACGAGCCGTTGAGCCTCCATCCCAAGCCCCGAGATGGTGACAAGGTGCGTACGGTCGACCCTGTCGAGCTGTCGTCGCGCGTCATCGACACCGGCGTCGTCCATGAGCCGACCAATCGGGTCAGCAACCGGCTGACGGAAGTCGCAGACGACATCGCTGTGGTCGAGTCCTTCAGCCATATGGTCGTCTTCCGCACCGACGCCGGCCTGGTCAGCTTCGATGCGTCCGGCGCGGGCAGTGGCCAGGCGGTCATGGAGGCGCTGCGGGGATGGCGAACGGACCCTGTCCACTCGTTGATCTACACCCACGGACACATGGACCACGTCGGCGGATCAGGTGCGGTCATGGCCGACGCGGAAGCTCGCAGCCATCGTGCGCCGACCGTTGTTGGCCATGACAATCTACCGCCCCGCCTCGAGCGCTATCAGAAGACCAACGCCTGGAATCACATCATCAACCGTCGCCAGTTCGGGGGAATCTCGCCCCGCCACGGCATGGAAGTGGCCTCTCATGAGCGAGACTTTGTACCCGCCGATGCTGCGTGGCCAGATGTCACTTATCAGGAGTCGCTGACGCTGCACGTTGGCGGACTCGAGGTGCAACTCCAGCACGCCAAGGGCGAGACCGACGACCACACCTGGGCGTGGCTCCCCGAGCACAAAGCGCTTTGTACGGGAGATCTGGTGACCTGGGTCTTCCCCAACGCCGGCAACCCGCAGAAAGTCCAGCGCTACCCGGGGCTCTGGGCCGAGGCGCTCCGAACGATGATGACCTACGACGCCCAGCTGTTGCTTCCCGCTCATGGGCTCCCGATCCGGGGCCACGATCGGATCCAACGGGTGCTGGGGGATCTCGCCGGGGTGCTCGAAGATCTCGTGCGCGACACCGTGGCGATGATGAACCAGGGCGCTCGGCTCGACGAGATCATCCACACCGTTCGTGTCGATCCCGACAAGCTCGATCTGCCCTGGCTCGTGGCGGCCTACGACGAGCCGGAGTTCGTGGTCCGAAACATCTGGCGAATGTACGGCGGTTGGTGGGACGCCAATCCATCACACCTCAAACCTGCTCCGGAGGCAGCGTTGGCGGCCGAGCTGTCTGAACTCGCCGGTGGCCCAGCGATTCTGGTTGCTCGAGCCCAAGAACTCGCCGCTGCAGGTGACTTTCGGCTGGCGTCGCATCTGATGGACTATGCGGGCCTGACTGCAGCGGACGATGCCGGGGTTCACCAGGCTCGCGCTGAGTTCTATTTGGAACGACGCCGCGCCGAGGCGAGCTTGATGTCGAAGGGCATCTTTGCAGCGGCAGCGCGCGAATCGCAGGCTGTAGCCGAGCCCGAGTCCTGATCCCAGATCCAGCGCTGCCCCCTGCGGATTTGTGACGTGGCCGAGCCTGGGTCACCGTTGACCGGTGTCTGACGCCACAGAACTCTCGACCGGCGACGGCCATCGCAAACCAGGCCAGGTGCCGGTCCGGGTCTGGGCACTGTTGCTCGCCCTGTTCCTGTCCGCATTCGCGGTGGTTGGGCAGGTCACCATCGTGGGCAAACAGGTCTTCGATCTCACCGGCAACGAACTCGATTTGGGGTTGTTGGGACTTGCCGAGTTCATTCCGATCGCCCTGCTCGCGCCATTCACTGGCGCAATGGCCGATCGGGTCGACCGCCGCAAGGTCTTGGCTGGGGCGTTGGTTCTCGAGGCGCTCATCTCGCTTGGGCTGTTCTTCTACTCGCGCTCGGACCCCACCTCGGTTTTGCCCATCTTCGGACTCGTGTTGGTGTTCGGTGTGGCTCGATCATTTGCCGCACCGTCGAGCCGGGCGCTGCCCATCGACCTTGCTCCGCCCGATGTGCTCGAGCGGGTGGTCGCCCTCAAGGCGGTCATGTTCCAGGCCGGCGCCATCACGGGGCCGATCGTCTTCGGCTTCGCGTTTGTTGTCGGGGAATCGGTCCCGTACCTGATCTCGACGGCTGCGTTCTTGTTGGCGATGTCGACGTTGACCCTGGTCAACCGGCCACCCGTGCGTCAACTCCAGACAACGGGAGGGCGCCAAGCGCTGCGCGACGCACGCGAGGGCCTCCGTTTCATGCGTCGCCAACCCATCGTCTTCGGCGCCATTACCTTGGACCTCTTCGCTGTCTTGTTCGGTGGCCTCATAGCGTTGTTGCCTGCAATCGCTGAAAATCGACTCGGAGTCGGGGCCGTTGGTCTGGGCTGGTTGCGGGCCTCGGTTGGGTTGGGTGCGGTGATTGTTGGGCTGACGATGTCGGTCAAACCATTGCGGCGCCACGTCGGTCGTGTCTTGCTGGTCGCGGTTGCGATCTTCGGAGTCATGACAATCGTGGTGGGGCTGACAGAGAACTACGCGGTAGCTTTTGTTGCGCTGATGGTCGCCTCGGGCGCCGATGCAATTTCGGTGTTTGTCCGGATCAGCCTGGTCCCACTGGCAACCCCCGAGAACATGCGCGGCCGCGTGCTGGCGGTCGAGAACGTCTTCATCGGCGCATCAAACGAGCTCGGCGCCGTCGAATCAGGGCTGACCGCCGCGGCCTTCGGGCTGGTCGGCGCCCTCGTGTTCGGAGGAATTGGCACGCTCGCCGTTGTTGCCATCTGGTGGCGCTTCTTCCCCATTTTGCGTGACGTCGACCGCTTTGACGAGGTCCGCAAGTCGGGTTTGGATGCCGCTGCCGAAATGGGGATCGGCGGTGATTGATGTTTTTGCCGACGTCATTTTGCCGATTCTGTTGGTGGCAGGAATCGGGGGTTGGCTGGCGGACCGCTTCGACGTCGATGTTGGGCCGCTGTCGCGGCTGACGTTCTTCTTGCTCAGCCCCGCATTGGTGTTCGATGCGTTGTCGACCGTCGAACTCTCGGGCGAGGCGGCCGCTCGGATTGCCGGGGTCGGGGTGATCGCCTGGGTTCTGACGGCCGGCGTGAGCCTCTTGTTGTCCAGGGTCCTCGGGCACAGCCCCGAGCAGCGATCGGCCATTGCGCTGGCGGCTGCGATGTCCAACGGGGGTAACATGGGGCTGCCGGTGGCGGCCCTTGCATTCGACGACGCTGGGTTCGAAGTCGCCATCGTGTTGTTCGTGGTGTCGGTGATGCTGGCGGGCACGGGGGGCGTCGTTCTCGCCTCGTTGGCGGGTGGATCAGGGCTGGGCAACGCATGGTCGGCGCCGCTGAAAGTGCCGGCGGTGTGGGCGGCTGCGGCCGGTTTGGTCGTGGGCTTCAGCGACGTCGACCTCCCGACGGCGATCACCGAGTCAGCCGGAACGTTGGGTGGCGCATCGATACCGGTGATGCTGATCGTGCTGGGCTTGCATGTGCGGCGGCCAGTGCAAGCGGCGCTTGGTACCGATCTTGTCCTGGCCGTGGGTCTCCGGTTGGTCGCCGGCCCACTGCTGGCGTGGGTGGCCACGATGATGGTCGCACTCGACGGGGTACCCCAACGCACAGCTGTCGTGCTGGGCGGAATGCCCACCGCGGTGATAGCCACCATCTACGCCACCGAGTACAACGCCCGGCCCGCGTTCGTGACCCGTGTCGTTGTTGTCTCCACCCTCGCCAGCATTCTCACCCTGACAGTCCTCGTCACCAGCTTGCGTTAAAGAGCTCGGTAGGTAGGTAGGTAGGTAGGTAGGTAGGTAGGTAGGTAGGTAGGTAGGTAGGTAGGTAGGTAGGTAGGTAGGTAGGTAGGTAGGTAGGTAGGTAGCAATTGTCCAACTGTGCTCCTACGCATACCTTCCACTCGCGACGCTTCGCAATGCTTTCTCGATGCTTCTCGACGGGCCGCCTGAACGACGTTCGCATCGCGCGCCGGTGCCTGGCACCACCGCGCGATGGAATCACACGGTGTGGTCATGTGGGTGGCCGTTGTCGCGGGGAGTGACCGTCGGGTAGCAGGCTTCGTACCCATCGCGCGCTGGTGCCTGGCACCACCGCGCGATGGGAGGGCTCTGTGTCTAGTTGGTGGCGAGAGGACCGACCTGGGGTCAGGATTCGGTGCGGAAAGCGAGCCAGAGCCAGGCGGCTGTAGCGGCAACGAGGATTCCGATAACCACGACGAAGTGGTTGCCGGGGTCGCCGATGTCGAGCCAGGGCTCCTGGACTGCCCTGATCACGTGGGTGAGCGGGATCCAGTTCGAGATGGTCTGCATGCCGTCGCCCATGGCCTCGGGGGGCGGGCCCCCGCCACTCAGCAAGAAGAACGGTAGAAACAGCATCAGGCCCAGGCCCTGAGCGCTCCGGGCGTTCGGGAGAGCCGATCCAAGTGCGACCCCGACGCTGATTATCGCCAAGGTCCCCAGCAGGAGCCCGGCAATGGTGGTCGGTACGTCCTCGATTGCCGGAAGCCCATAGGCCACGCCGCCGGCGATCAGAAGCACAGCGATGCCCAGTACGGCCACTACCATGCCGATGATCACGTGTGCAAGCGGCAGCGCCCAGTGGGGAAACAAGCTGACCCGAAACCGCCTGGTGACCCCCTGGTGGCGATAGCCGGCGATGTGCACCGGCAACATGATCAACCCGATCGCAGCGATCACCACGCCGATGTACGCAGCGACGTACCACTGGGCCGGAACAACGCCTTCGAACGCTGTGTCGTCGGCATCGAACACGTTGCCCAACACGAGCACCGTGATCACGGGGAAGGCGAACACAAACGTCAGCACAACGGGTTCGCGCATGACGAGCTTGAGTTCGGTTTGCACGAGTCTCATGAAGGCGCTCACTTGGTCCCACCGTCGATTGCAAGGATTGCGTCCTCAAGCGTCGGCTGATGCACACGAAGGTCAGGTGGGGGAGGTCCCGTCCGCCACAAGCGCACAACACACGTAGGCAACCATCTGGGCCGAGCCTTCAATGACCATGCGGCCATCGTGGACCTCGATGCTGCGGACACCCCGACATGAGTCGAAGCTCGCAGCGGTCTGGCCCGTCGGGGTGAAGTCGATGACCGAGCGGTCGCCATGCGCATCAATGATCTGATCCGGCGTTCCCGCTGCGACGATCGATCCCTGATCGAACACCACCAGCCGGTCGCACAGTACCTGCGCCTCCTCCATGAAGTGAGTGACGAGCACCACCGTTGCACCCTGGTGCTGCACTTCTCGGATCACGTCCCAGACCTCGCGCCGAGCCACGGGGTCGAGTCCCTGAGTGATCTCGTCGAAGAAGACCACTTCGGGTCGGTTCAGCAGGGCCAGTGCAATAAATAGGCGCTGGCGTAGGCCTCCCGATAGGTCGCCAAACGCCTTCTTGCGGTGGTTGGACAGCCCCCAGGCCTCCATCAGCTCCGATCGGTCAACCGCGTTGGGGCCGGCGAACAGATCAAGCGCCTCCTTCACCCGGATCCGCTCGGGGAGCGCAGCGTCTTGCAGTTGACTCCCTACCAACTGACGCAGCGCACCATCGCCAGGTGGACGCCCGAGTACGCGCAGGAGACCGGCATCGCTGGAGCGAAGCCCTTGAAGGCATTCCACCGTGGTCGTCTTGCCGGCTCCGTTGCTACCCAGGATTCCGAAGATCTCGCCCTCGCTCACCTCGAACGAGACGCCGCGGACTGCCCAGTCGTCCGAGTAGCGCTTTGCAGGTCTTGGACTTCGATCACCATTGCCATCGTGGCTCTCCCTTCGGACCTCTGACGATCTCAATGTACGACGCGCTGCGCCTCGGGGCATCCAACTGTCGGGCGAGTCGGCCCAGCCAGGGGGATCGGGCTCGACCAGCCCGTGATGTTCCCGACGTGAGCCTTCACCGTGGCCTCGCCGACACGTAGGTCGCTGGCGATCTCGTGTTCGTTTGCGCCAACGGCCCGACCTCCGTCCAGGGCTGAAGATCGACTTGGTCGAACCCGGTCCGATCGGCCGAACCTGCATAGCAAGAAACAAGTTCGAGAGATGTCGTTGACCTTCTAGCCTCGCGACATGACGATCGACATCGAGGCCGTCAGGGCTGACACTCCAGCGTGTCGAGACCTGATTCATTTCAACAACGCCGGCGCCGCATTGCAGCCCACCTGCGTTGTGGAATCTGTCATCGAGCATCTTCGGCTCGAGGCCAAGATCGGTGGCTATGAGGCCCAAGACGCGGCGGGACAGGCACGTGCCCGGACCTATGCAGCGTCGGCTCGCCTCCTCAATTGTGCGCCCGAGGAGGTGGCCATGACAACCGGCGCCTCCGAGGCCTGGTGGCGGGCGTTTCAGTCGGTTCCGCTGGGACCCGGTGATCGTGTGCTGGCGTCCCGTGCCGAATACAACAGCAACGCATTCGCGCTCATCCAGGCCGCACGGACCGGCATTGTTGTGGACATCGTCCCCGATGGTGCCGATGGACAGATCGACCTTGATGCGCTGGCCTCGATGCTCGACGATCGCGTAAAACTCGTCACGCTGACCCACGCACCGACTAGCGGTGGCCTTGTCAACCCAGCCGAGGAGGTTGGGGCGATCGTCAAGCAACATGGGGCGCTGTATCTGCTCGACGCGTGCCAGACAGCAGGCCAGCGGGTTCTTGATGTCGACGAGATCCAGTGTGACTTCTTGGCCTTCACCGGCCGTAAGTTCGTCCGGGGGCCACGGGGCACCGGCGCGTTATATGTGCGCGCCACGTCAATGGCCGGCCTCGACGACCCGACATTCATCGATAGCCACTCGGCAGAGTGGGTGAGCGAAACCGACTACTCGCTCTACCCGGGAGCGACCCGCTACGAGCTTTTTGAGTCGACGATCGCTGCACAGATCGGACTGGGAACCGCCATCGAGTATGCACTCGCACTTGGCATCGCCGAGATCCAAACGCGGACCACGGCTTTGGCCGTACGCCTGCGCGAGATGCTCGAGGGTATTGATCGGGCGCACATCCATGACCAGGGCCGCGAACGAAGTGGCATCGTGGTTTTTGGCATCGATGGCGCTGATGCGGGCGACGTGGTGGTGGGGCTTCGACGCAATACCATCAACACGTCGGTGGCGTCATCGGTGACCTCGCAGCTGGATCTCGGAGCCAGGGGTATCGACGCCGGAATTCGCGCATCGGTCCATTACTACAACACCGAAAGTGAACAAGATCGCTTCATCGAAGTTCTCTCTGGGCTGCTCTGATTCGAGCGCCTAGAGCGGGAGCTCGACGGTCTCGGTGCGTCTGGCTGGGATGCGCTCGCCCGGAAGGATGATGCCCGTCAGGTTGAGGGGATCGGTCCCACAGACTCGTACGGTCCGGTCTGAGACGGGATCTCGGCGGATCTTCTTGAGGCCTTCCACGGCTTCGGGGAGTGCGAACTGTTCGCCGCTGAAGCCGGCTACAAACCGGCCACCCTTGATGAGGCCACGGTCTTCGAGTCGACGCAGGGCCCACTGGAGGTCGCGCCACGGGATCGCTAGATTCTCGTTCGCAACGAGTTCATAGAAGACCACGCCCCAGCGCTGGAGCAGCTGGTCGGCGAGGGCTTCGACCAGTTCGTCGGGCTCGTCGACCTCGGGGGGCTTGGGCACGACAGCCCATCGGCCTGCGGCGTGTGCCGATCTGACACCGCCTCGACGAAGTTTGGACGATGCTCGCTCGCGTCGATCCGGTCGCCGGGACCCCGGTGCGGTGAGGGTTCGGATTGCTTCGAAACCGTCTGCGGTGAGCAGACCGCGGGCGACGCCGTCCCAGAGCGCGCGTTCGATATCGGTGGGGAGGCGCCCGGTGCTTGTTGCCAACTCTGACAAGAACCGCGCGCCAGTGGCGCCGATGACCTCGACGATCTCGGCCACGGCCCCCGCCGAGGGCAGAGGCGCATCGGTATCGCCGCGAAAGGCAGCAAGGAGCCAGGAGAGATCGTCGCGGAACACGAGGCTGATGGGGGTGGCCTTGGACGGCCCGGCGCCGGTTTTATCCGGGTCGTCCATCGCCCGTGGTGACAACCGGAGCCACTGGAGCTCGCCGTCGTGACACATGCGGTCGAGCCAGCCTGGCTGATAGTCGCGCAGCCGTGCCCCCAGGAGGTCCGGCTCCCATGATGCGACGGCGGCCTCCCACCCCTGGAGCTGCTCGAGCACGCGGGCCAGCCCCGCGGGACCAGTGACGCGAGTCCCCGGGGCAACGTGTTGCCAGCGGGTGAGGAATCGAACGAAGTCCAAGGGCGAAACGGACTCGATCGACTTGCGCTTCTGACTACGCGAGAGCGCGTGCATCCGGGTGAGCAGCCTGCGGCTACACCATTCGATGCTGTCGTTCAGGTCACCCGGTGCGGCCGCCGTTCCGGCAGCGCTCGCGGCCGGATTGCCCGGCTCGAGTGCACGATTGGAGGACTCGGTGAACCGACCTTGAAGGATCGATCCCTCCGACTCAAGGGTAAGAAGGCCGACCGTGACCTGGGTGGGAGGAATACCCGTTTGGGCCTGCAAGGCCGACGCGGTAGCGGGAGACATCATTTCCAGATGGCCCCGCAAGGCGGTGGCCGCCACTGCCTCGGGGAAGGTGTCCTCGGAGGGAATACCCGTGAGCAGCACCGCGACGGCATCTTCAGACTCGATGGCATACCAGCGCTCGGGTGCGCCGTCAGGACTCAACGTCGGCTCGATGCGCGCTGCTCGGCCACGCGCTGCGAGCTCGGAGAACAATGTCCGCCAATCGTCGCGCGCACCCAACAGCACGACGTCGCGAAGGAGATCGTGGAGCTCGTCGGGGGTTCGTGGCGCGGGCGCCAACTCGGCTTGGACCTGGGCGATGGCTTCGGGTCGGAGCTTGCCGAGCTGGGATGGTTCGAGTGGCAGACCGCGACGCAGCTTGACGTTGTGGGTGCGCCGATCCGCCAACTCATCGCCGTCGAGGAACGCATATGGCCTAGCCGTGAGAATCTCATGCGCAAGCGCCGATGGTTCGGTGGTGTCGACGTGGTGAAACACGACCTCGCCGTCGCCAATACGGCGCCACAGTTCGATGAGGCCGTCGACGTCCATGCCTTCGGTGAGCGTGTCGTGGATGGTCTGGCGGACCAACGGGTGGTCGGGAATGGTCGCTGGCCCAGTCACATTCTCCTGACAGGCCGCGGCATCGGGGAATAGCGCCGCCATCATGTCGTCGCTCTGCATCCGTTGGATGGGCGGGGGGTTGCGCTTGCCATTGCGCATGCGCAGCACGATGAGCGCACGGTTGAGATTCCAGCGCCATCGCGACTGAAACGCCGGTTGGTCGAGCACGGCCTGGGTGAGCGTTTCGCGGATGTTCTCTGGGGTGAGCCAACGCTGCACGTCGGTCAACGGGAACGAGTGGTGGGGCCCCAGCGATATCACGACGGCGTCATCGGATGCCGCGGCCTGGAGCTCGAAGTTGAAACCCACGCAGAACTTCTTGCGCAGCGCGTAGCCCATCGAGCGGTTGATGCGACCACCGAGCGGCGAATGGATGACCAGTTGCATCCCGTCGGCGTCATCGAAGAAGCGCTCCATGACCAGGGTGCTACTGGTCGGCATCGCGCCGAGCACGGCTCGGCCGGTTGCCAGGTAGGCGACGATGAGGGCTGCTCCCTCTCTTGAGATTCCGGCCTCCTCGATGAGCCAGGCAGTGGCCCCAGCGGGGTCGTGTCGGGTGAGGTACCCATCGACCACTGATCTCAGTCGGGACACTCCCTCGGAGAGTTCGGCTGTGCGGGCGGGCGCCTCACCCGTCCAGAACGGCACGGTGGGGGGTGCGTCGCCCGCATCGATGACTCGGACCTCGCCGCCCGTCACGCGCCGGATGCGCCACGAGTTGGAGCCCAACAAGAAAATATCACCGGCCATCGACTCCATTGCCCAGTCTTCGGTGACTGTGCCGATGAAGGTGTCCTCGGGCTCGGCAATGACGCGCATGTCGTAGATCTCGGGGATGGCTCCGCCAGAGGTGAGAGCCACAAATCGCGCGCCCTTACGACCTCGGAGCTCGCCGTTGACGGTGTCGTTGTGCACCCAGGCTGCCCGGCGCCCGCGGCCGGTCATGATGCCGTCGCACACCAGGGTGAGGGTGACGTCGTAGTCCTCGCGTGTGAGGTCTTTGTACGGGAAGGCCCGGGTGAACAGGGCATAAAGGTCATCGGTGCGCCATTGCTCGGACCCGGTCTCGGCCACGATCTGTTGGGCCAAGATGTCCAATGGCGCAACAGGCGGTACTAGCGCATCCAGGCGGCCGCCCCGGATGGCGGCCATCAGGCCGGTGCACTCCACCAACTCGTCGCGAGTGAGCGGGTACAGCCGACCGCGGGGTGTGCCATTGCGTGTGTGGTTCGAGCGCCCAACCCGTTGCAAGAAGGTGGCGATGGAGCGCGGGGACCCGATCTGGCAGACGAGCTCGACCGGACCAACGTCGATGCCGAGCTCCAGCGATGCCGTGGCGACCAATGCCTTGAGGTCGCCGGCTCGCAGTCGGCGCTCGACGCGGTGGCGCCGGTCCTTGCTGAGCGACCCGTGGTGTGCCGCGACCACGTCATCGCCCAGGCGCTCGCCGAGCTGGTGGGCCAGGCGCTCGGCCAGGCGACGCGTGTTGACGAAAACCAGCGTTGTCTGATGATCGGCGACGAGTTCGGCGATGCGGTCCAGGACCTGATCCATCTGGCTGTGTGATGCCACTGCCTCGAGCTCCGTCTCGGGTAACTCGATCTCCAGGTCGAGGGTGCGCTGGTGGCCGCTGTCAACGATCTCGCACAGGATCTCGTCAGCGCCTTGGGTGGTGGCGCCGCGGCGGGTGCCGACCAAGAGCTGAGCCACGGTCTCGATCGGCCGCTGTGTCGCTGACAGTCCAACCCGGGTGGGTGGCGTGCGACAGACATGATGCAGGCGCTCCATGGTGAGAGCGAGGTGAGAGCCGCGCTTGTCGCGAGCCATCGCGTGGATCTCGTCGACGATGAGGGTCTCGACTGAGCGCAGGACCTCTCGGCTTTTTGCCGCGGTAACCAGCAAGTAGAGGGACTCGGGCGTGGTCACCATGAAGGTACGGGGCTTGCGCAGCATGGCTTGGCGCTCTGAA
>Ga0302127_10000294_pt1 | contig 26373 bp, 26 predicted proteins | sample CB4_SCM_MG_FD_204452 | JGI IMG/M metagenome (GOLD analysis project Ga0302127, IMG submission 204452) | Marine microbial communities from Western Arctic Ocean, Canada - CB4_SCM | ecosystem: Environmental > Aquatic > Marine > Oceanic | place: Canada: Western Arctic Ocean | collected 2017-09-24
ATTGGCTCAATCATCAGACAATCCTTAAAGTATTTCTTCTGATTGATATGATTAATCTCTAGTATCTTCCGGGATCAAATCCTAAACACAGCTATTTTTCGCGTTGTCATAGTTTATTAACTAAACGATTTATTGCTGCCGGTATGTGATGAGCGCTGCTATGCCGAGGGTTAGATTTTATTCTTACTCAATTGCTTTTTCTTTAGTCGTTCTATTCGGCTCTTGGTCGTTATTGGATTCGATTCGATCTGACATTGGTACTTGGCACTGCTTCAATCATATTCAAGTAATAGCGTGCGGTGATTGATCTTGAAGTCGTCAATCGTGATGAAATCAACGGAGGTTTTTCGATTCCAGTTACAGGCGAGTGGGAGCTATCTACTGACTGTTGACCTCATCTAGTCAACATTTCAACGTAACCATTCGAATCACCTCGCGTGTATCACAGGAGGTATCTTGTATCCGCAGGCGATGAACTATTCATAAGGGATTCACAGCTCAATGCTTTGGCTAGCTTATGAGAGGTTATATCGCCATTTGCTATTGGGGATAGCCCCATTTCGAGGATAAAAGCCAGTCTGTAGCCGCAGGTTAATATGGCTCTAGCGTAAGGCCATTTAGCAGCTTAGCTAAGGTTAGTTAGAAGGTTTTCTCTGAGCGAGAAAACCCATTTAATGGGCTTGAGTATGATTTGCCAAAGAACATGCCTTTTAGCGCGGTTTTGCTGTGGATTAATAAGCAGATAGGCCTGACGTCTAAGAAAGTCGGAAGATCTTTTGCACTTAGAGAGGATTAAGGTTGCTGCGTACCTTCGAAAAAATGGTTTGCGAAATTAAAGGCATCTCTGCCTACTTCGATGCCAATTAATCTGCCTGGGATATCATCGGCTGGTGGATGCAGACCACCCCATATTCTTGATAAACCGCATTGATCTGCAGCATCTTGGTAGGTTGCCCATTGTAAAGTCATATCGACACTAGGACCATTTTCGAAGACGAGAAATTTGTCCCTCTTTATTTCGAATCCACTCATTCCACCAGGGAAGAAGGGATCTCCTGTAACTGCAGTGAGGACTTCTGCTGCCGCCCTAGAATATGTGGAATGGCCAGAGACGTATCCAGCAAAAGGAGGAGTGACGAATGTTGGGCGCTGGTAGGGAATCCAGTCTTCCGCTAAAATCCATGCTACACCGGCGACGTCTGAATTAGGATCTTCAATGTAATCAGGACCGCGCCAAGAATTGAATTTAATTTTGCCGACGTGCTCGTCTCTGAACCCGGATAGGGCATCGGTGGAATCGACCAGTTCGATCATTCCTTCTTGCAGCGGTATGCCGTTAATGTCATAGGAAGCTGCGCTGGGATCAGTGCTTTGGCCCAGTTCGGCTAAAGCTCTCAATGCCGATATAGGCCGTATATAGTCATACCACCCTTTTATGCCCCAAGCACTCACGGCGGCGTCTTGCATTGCTCCACCTAGCGTAAAATAGGCCTTGATGTCCCACTCCAGGTCTCCTAGCGTGGGGCCTGATCCAGCAAAACGTTTCTCCAATAGTGGATGATCGTTTACCTCATTGAGAATGACGAACCAATGCCCTGGTGGCGTTTCTGACTCAGGTCCGTCTGCCCAGAATTCCGCTAGAACCCTTGTATAGTCTCCCCTCGGCACAAACTGCGCTTCATAGGAGGCCCCTGTAGCAGGATTTACATCATATCCCTCGCTATTATCGCCTCCCTGGGTCAGGTTGTAGAATGCTGGATATTCTGTGGGTAATTGCGGATATGATTGGATATTACCGAGCGCAGCTGGAGATATATCCACCATGACACCGTCTGCTAGATCAAGATGTGATGACCAGATGGCAACGACGGAAAACCCCCATCGGTAGTTCTCTGCTGACTTACCTTCGAAAGTGGGAGGTGCCCCTGGATCGTGATAAACCCAGTAATCGAATCCATCCCTCGAATAAATACTCAAGTCATCCTCAGAAAGTGCGAAGGGTATGACTGAACCCCATTCCGCGCCAAGGAACTCGGGTTGATTCACCTGAGTATTGTTTACGATTGTGCCAGGAGCCTGAACAGCTGGATTACCTGCCTGATCCCTAAATTCGACTAGCGATAGTGGTTGCCAACGATTTAGGTCAGTGATTAAGGGGTTTCCTGGCAGTTCAGGGCGAAGTTCTCGATTAACGGGCTCGTAGTGTCTGTTGGTATAGAGATTCTCTTCGTTTGAGCCATCAAGTAGGCCAAGGTCTATATAACATTGCGCGATATAGTTACCTAATGACGCGGCAGAGCCGCCACTAATATCGGTCGAGGCGTCATCGATATCAAATTTCAAATAACCCATTAATGCCTCAGCATCAAGCGCTATGTTTTGTGCTCCGGGTGAATCGATGAATCGATGTCTGATAAGTCGATACGCTGCATAACTTATCGCTTCTGCTCGGAGAGATTCCGCATTTATAGGCTCGACGAACGACGTAAAGTCACAATTGACTTGGCTGGAGTTACCCAATAGCCATGGTTGTTCTATCTGTCCGTAGGCGGCCCATGCATCGTACATGGCCGATGATATATGGAAGAGATTTCGTGCGTGCACAACCGGCCTTGCATAATCGTTACGAATAGCTTGCAGTAAAACTTCATTCCATCGACGAGCAATTGATACATCTGTATCAGGAGCAACACCGGGTAAAAAGTTAGCCCTAATATTAACCGGGTTTGTATTTGGTACGGTGAAGGTCGTAATCGAATCGTTGGGGCTTTCAAAAAAACCGCCGTTTTGGCTGGACCAGTGCGAAAAGTAGTAGTTTGTTTCTGCAGGGTCTGCAGTGATACTCACTACATCACCAGCTGATACGGTCGCTGTGCCATTACCGCCCGCTACTTCTAGTCGGATATTAGTGCCAGCCTGACTGTTTATGGCGCCAGTAGACTGTCCGCCTCCACCGCCACAGCCACTGACCGTCATTATTAAAACAACAGCAATAGAAGAAGCGCTGTGCGTAGAGATTAGTTTTTGTCTTAAGTTCACTAAACGATTATACGATTACCAATGCAAAAATGGTCAACTCTCTAAGATATTTATACACGCCTGCTAATTTGTGCGCTAAGCTCGTTCTCTTCATGCCCGATTCCTTGCCATTATGTCGTCTAGTAATCCTAACTGCCTGGGTTACGTTTTCTGGAGTCGGATGTGGCGGTGGCGCTTCTTCGACGACCTCCCCCGCTCCCTCAATGCCTCTCCAAAATAATTCACCCCCCACAGAGGATACTATTGTTTTCGTGAGGGTTGATGATTCTGGATTGAGTAGAGCCTATTCCACTGATGAAAAAAAAGATGAGAAAACGCCTTTTCTGAGCGGGGGCCTCGCGGCGGCCGATGTCGATAAGAATGGATTTGTGGACTTGATTGTAGTCGGTGGAAACAGTCAACCTCATCATTTTTACTCTAACGAAGCTGGTGTCTTTGTAGAGAAGGGAGCGGAACTAGGTATTGATCTGGTTAATTGGGGTAGTGGCCCCGCATTTGGTGACATTGATGGCGATGGTGATCTAGATCTTTTTATTGGAGCGGTTGAGGATGATCCGATCTATCTATTTGAGAATCGAGGAGGTGAATTCGTTGATATAACTGCTGCGGCTGGCCTTATTCTTACTGCTGATAACACTATGTCCGGGACCTTCTATGACTACGATCGAGATGGTTTTCTCGACCTGTTTCTCACCCATTGGGAGGTTGGGCGGTATTCTGGTCAGGACACTGAGACAGTGTGGCGCAATAATGGTGATTTAACTTTTACCAGTAGCAGTATAGAGACAGGTATAGCTGCAAATCTTGTTGAGGGATCAGTTGATTGGAGCTTTACACCGAATTTCAGTGATATTGATGGTGATGGTGATGGTGATCTGCTGATGGCTTCCGATTACGGTGAGAGTCAGGTGTATCGCAATAATGATGATGGTACGTTCACCAGAATTACAGATCGTGAAGTTATCGTTGACCAGAATGGTATGGGTGCAGCGATTGGAGATTACGATAATGACGGTGACATGGACTGGTTTATAACTTCTATTCACAACCTCGATTTAACTGGCGAGGAAGATGACATTATTCGAACACTGTTCGGCAATCGCTTATATCGGAATGAAGGCAATGGTATTTTCTCAGACATCTCTAATGGTAGTGGGATAGCGAATGGAGGTTGGGGATGGGCTGCTTGTGCAGCGGATTTCGATAATGATGGTCTGCTAGATATTTTTCACGTCAATGGTTGGATGGATAGCGGGCTCGGAGATTTCACCTCGGACCGGGTAAAATTTTATCATGCCGTAGGCAATGCTGAATTTCGAGAGCGCTCAAGGGTTGTTGGTTTAGATGATACCGGACAAGGGAGAGGACTCGCTTGTTTCGATATAGAGCGCGATGGAGACATCGACATTGTTATTTCAAATAACTCGGATGAACATTTACTGCTTTATCGGAATGATTCTGAAAATGATAACCACTATCTTGGCGTACGCCTTATCAGTCCAGGTGCGAATAGTCATGGTATTGGCGCCCATATTGCAGCGGTTATACCAACCGGGGAAAAACAGGTACGTGAAATGGGAGGTAGCAATAACTTCCTTTCACACAATCCGTATGAAGTTCAGTTTGGCCTGGGCGCAGCGACCCAGGCGGAAATCACAGTGACCTGGCCAGATGGCTCGGTGTCAACGCAGACCGCCGAGGCCGATCAACAGATCACAATTTTCCAGCCTGCCCCCTAACCCCTATCTACATAGGCACATCGGTCACCCAGACCTCAGGCGACGACAACCATCTTTTGTCTTCAGCCATGCGACCATCCCAGCCGCCTATGACATACATACGCTCATCAATAATTGCCGCAGCAGGTGAAGATATTGGTTTCGGCAAGGTAAAACTGACTTCCCATTCACCACCTTCAGCCATGCTAAGCACGTTACCGCAGAATCCTTTCTTGCCACCCGCCGGCGTAGTGTGCCCGCCTACCATCCAGATACGCCCGTTGTTAACGAAGGTAGCGCCCTCGGAATGTGAGTGCCCATAGGGTAACTTAGGGCCTTCGCTCCAGGTGTCACTGGCGGGATCATAGATGTCGACCAGGGCCTGATCGATCTGCTGTAAGTCGTGATTGAACTGGCCACCGATGGTATATATTTTGCCGTTCAGCGCTGCAACAGAAAGTTGATTGCGCGGCACCCTTAACGGCGCGGCCTTCTGCCATTCGCAGGAACCAGTCTCGGCCCAGGTAGTAAGATCAAACACGAAGTGGTCCGGAGAATCCGTATCGCGATCTTCCATCAGCCCAGAAATGTAATGTAACTTATCTCCGACTCTTTCCAGTCCGCCACCGCCACGACGACCGGGCAGTAACGGCCCAGCTGTGTAACGATCGAGTGCGAGATCAAAGTGCCAAGTCTCTGCGATAATGTGATCCTTCTCTTTTTGAGTGATTTTGTCTTTCATCCCGCCAGCAAACCAGAAACCGGTAAGACCCGGAACAAGATTGACATGGGATACCGCGCTTGGCAGGTCCTGCAAGCGTGTCCAGCTACCGTCGGCAGGGTCGAATACCTCAAGCACCTTGCTTGATTTTATGTAGTCTCCATAGCCACCCAACACATAGAGCTTGTTATCCATAACCAGGCTAGCAGGTTCCCATTTGGCAACAGGCATATCGGGCAGTCGTTTCCAGTTCACTTCGTAGGTGGGTTCAGTCATTGGTTGTCTCTAGAAAATTCGTAAGCGCAGAGCATATCATCGCAGCCCCTCACTTCACATTTTTCACCAAGGCGCTCTTGCTAAAGTTTGGCATCGCCGGTAAATTTCGTACCGATTCCAGCGATACCCTGGGTGCGGTTGTCTTTGAGTGAGGCAGGAAAGTTTTCCTGCAACCACTGCCGCGCTTCGCCCCTGAAAGTGTCGAGATCTGTTGAACTTGTCATGGCATTACTCTGTTGAAAAGTGAACTTCGGCGCCTACAGTATTATCCATTATGGTTGCGGTTAAACCCTTTTGCGAAGCGTTACCCAGGAAAGGTTAGTGGCTTGCAAAGACGCATCGCTTTGATGGTACCCTTGGTATGAATCAGAATCGAAACAGCACGGAGAAACCATGTTCGATGTAAATCAGTATTTCGAGGGGCGAGTTACATCTATCGCATTCCAGACAGCAACCCTGCCGGCGACCATCGGCGTGATGAAGCCTGGAGAATATACCTTTGATACCAACGCGATTGAAACCGTCACTATTGTCAGCGGCGCACTTGTGGTGCAACTCCCGGAGAGTAGCGAATGGCAAACATTTAACGTGGGTGATCATTTTGTGGTTGCAGCGGACAAGGCCTTTAATCTGCAAGTGGCGGAAGAAACTGCGTATCTGTGTACCTATGGGTGATCGAATACCCCCAACTAGCGGATCGCGGTCTGGGATGACACGACTGTGGTTGCTGGTCGCGTTGTGTTTCGCATTTAGTTTCGGCAATGCGGAGGAGCTCAAATTTGGCCATGGTCTCTCGATGCTGCACGACCTGAAATACGGTCCCGACTTCAAACACTTCGATTACATCAATCCTGATGCGCCACCCGGTGGTTCTATTACGTTCTCAACGAGTGCGAATGTGCGGAACTTTGCTGGCGAGTTTGATAACAACAATGACGGACCACCTGGCGTCGGCTTTGTATATGACACATTGATTGTTCTCTCGGCTGACGAGCTGGGTGGGTTCTACGGCCGGCTCGCGGAATCAATGGCAGTGTCGCCTGATGGGCGCATCTTAGCATTCCGATTACACCCTAAGGCCCGATTTCACGATGGCACACCGGTGACCAGCAAAGACGTGAAATTTACGGTGGATTGGATACTTTCTACCGTGGAAGGCAGTTTGTATCTGGGCTGGATCGAGTCGGTTGAAGTGATCAGCGACCAGGAGGTGCACCTGCACCTTGAAGAGCCTCTAGACGATTCTAATCTAAGAATCATGGCGTATGAGCCGCGCATCCTGCCGGAGCACCATTGGCGCGGTAAGAATCCTTCCGAAACGACCACTGATTTCCCGCTGGGTAGTGGCCCCTATCGAGTCGACAGTTGGAATCAGGGCTATATTCGCTTCGCGCGTGTGGAGGATTACTGGGGGAAGGATCTGCCGGTTAATAAGGGGCGGTTTAACTTCGATGCGGTGCAGTATGACGTGTACCGTGACGCCACGGTTGCCCGGGAGGCACTGCGCAAGGGGTTGTTCGATTTTTACTCAGAATCTGACATCCGGCATTGGGTATCAAGCTATGACGTGCCGGCAGTGGATGCAGGTTATCTTAAGAAAGGCGAAATTATCGTTAGCGGAGCGACAGGTCCTACCAGCGTGCTTACCTTCAACAGCCAACGCCCGCCCTTTAACGACGTCAGTGTACGCGAAGCGCTGAGTGTGGCATTTGATTTCGAGTGGCAGAATCGCGCCCTGAATTCCGGCGCGCACAAACGCGCAATTGGCTATTTCCCGGATACGCCGTTTGGCGCAACGGGGCTGCCAACGGCAGAGGAATTAGTTCTGCTGGAACCAATACGAGGGTTGATAGATCAACGCGTGTTTGACGAACCATTCGAGCTACCAGACTCTGACGGTTGGGGGCGCAATCGTGATGCGCTATTGCGTGCATCGAGTCTTCTGGCGGAAGCAGGCTGGCGTGTTGAAAATGGTGTACTTAGGAACGCTGTCGGCGATGCGTTTAACTTTCAATTTTTATCCACAAATATTGCAGAACGCCGCGTACTGTTGCCTTATATCGACACATTACAGCTGCTCGGTATTGAGGCGAGTATTAAGCTGGTGGAGTCTGCGCAAAACATCAACCTCCGGCGTTTGCGAGACTATGACATGATCATACAGCCACACACCATGATGATGCCGCCGATTATCCAGCTGCCGATTTTCTTTTCGTCGGGTGCAGCAGATCAGCCAATGACATTAAATGTTGCGGGTATTAGCGATCCCATCATAGATGCGTTAATTGAACAGGCGACGCAAACAAATTCCTTTTCTGATATGACAATTGCCTGTCGTGTACTCGATCGTGTTCTGGCTCGTGGGTACTACCACATACCGTTACAGATGACTGAGAATGTTCGTATCATCCACTGGGATCGTTTTGGGCATCCGGAAACAGACGGGAAGGCTCTTTACCAATCGGGACCCGAATCGTGGTGGTATGACCCACAAAAGGCTGCACGGATCCGCCTGGCGAAATAGGTGGGTCTATTTCTGCGACAATGTTTCCCGTACCAGGAAAATAACAATTAGACTGCCGATCAGTCCCAACGAAGCTAGGAAGGGGAAGACCAGTGTGAGTTGGAATGCCTTGCTCACGAAGCCCGCCAGTAGCGAACCACCAAAGGATCCCGTATCGCTCGTCAGACGCCATACGCCGAGAAACTCGCCACGCTCACCCTGAGGAGCGAAATCTGAGCCCAGGGTCATGTTGATTCCGCTCCCGAGTCCATTCCCAATACCAGCGAGCACGGCGAATAGACACAGGGTGGCGAACGTAGTGCTCCAGGGAATCAGCAATAACGCCAATGACATACCACTCATGCACGCAACAGCCGCGTGTTTTCGTCCCCAGTTGTCCATCATGTAACCCGCGAGCGGAAACATCATCATGTCCGCGCCACCGGCAATGCTGGAAATCAAGCCAATTTCAGAGGTGTCGAGGCCGATTGTGTGACCCCAAATAGGTATGAGCAGTTGTCGACCCGACCGCAAAATGGATAGAAAAAAGATAGCGATACCGGCAGTCAGGAAGGTTCGCCGATGGGCGATCAGGATATTTGGAATGATCTGCAGTAGTTCATGTTTGCGCTCTGTCTGACTGTGTTCATTTTTTGGCACGTACAGGATGACCAAAAGTAATGCTATCGCAGCGATCCAGCTGATTACCAGAAACACATACTGAAACCCAAACTGATAGGCCAGCAGGCCCGTGGCTACTGGCCCAAGTAAACTGGCGAAACGCTGCAGGCCCGCCATCTTAGAAAGGGCCGTGCCTCTTTGGTGATCTGGAATAAATTCACTGATATGTGTGAGGCGCGCTATCAGCCAGGTGGCCATGGCGCACCCGAAGCAAAACGCGGCGCCGGCGAGTTGCCAGGCATCCTCAGTAAAACTGGTTAACAGGCCAACGACGACCATGGCGCCGATACCCACCACCATCATGAACTTATCGCCGAACCTCGCGGCGCCATAACCTGCGGGGACGTCTGCCGTCATATTGCCGAGGCCACGAAGTGCAAACACCAGCGCTGTCATGCTGACACTGCCACCGAGTTCTAGCGCAAATAAGGGTATCGCCAACATAAGACTGCTTTGGCACAACGACATCAAAAATGCGGGCAGATAGATCGACAATGACAGTGACTTGTACATCTGCCACGTGGACAGCCCTTCATTGTTCATGATTGCTCTACAGCTTCCCTCAGAGCCATCACTGCCGCGATTGTTTCTTCTCGCTGCTGGGTGGCAACCTGTTCGATTTCTGTGAGTTCGGCATCGTTGAAGCCTAACTCAGCCAATAGCTCAGTATTGGCTTCTCCCAGTTCAGGCGGATTCCCTTTAACGCTTCCCGGTGTTTCACTGAGTGCGATTAGGTTGCCCACGGTTTTTGTTTTCCCTATACCGGGCACATTAACGGTCGTTAGGTAGTCGTTTGCTATGTTCTGTTCATCTTCGAGGACGTCCTGCCAACTGTGGAGTGTCTCCCAGACAATCTCCGGTTGGGCATTCAGGAACTCTTTCCATTCAGCGGTGGTTTTTCTCATGAACGCTGCTTCAAAAAGTTGACGTATCTCTGCCGTGTCCTCATTCGAGAGACCATCACCCAGGCGTTGCCCCTGGGTCTGAAAACGTGGATCAATGGCGAGATCCCAGGCCTCCATGAAAATACATAGGGCATCCCAGGCTTCCTGCTCAAGGACCTGTGCCAATATGATCCAGCTGCCGTCGTTGGTTTCGTAAACACCATAGACACCACCAAGGAGTGGGTGGTGGTTCCCTGCCCGGGGCTGGTCAGCGTTAGTCATCGCGACATGGGTGATTTCCCACTGTTGCAACCATAGGCTGGCGCCCAGCGCGCTGGTTTGCACGCGTTGCGCAGTTCCATGACGCTCACGGGCACAAATTGCAGTCATCACGCCCAGCGCAAGCTGCATGGCGCCGGCAGTATCAATGATAATAGCGCCAGGTAATGTAGGTCTCCTGTCCGGGTATCCCGTATGGTAGGCAAGCCCCCCTCTGGAACAAGCGACACCATCGAACATGGCTTTACTCGCTTCTGGGCCCTTAGGACCCAGACCATTCACAGAGGCATAGATCAGGTTCGGATACCTTTCTTTGATCTGTTCATACCCCAATCCCATGTTGATAAGGGCAGCCTCCCGATAATTCGTCAGGAAAACATCAGCATGCTCCAACAGAGAGAGCAGGGCGCGGGATCCCAGATCGGTTTTTATGTCGAGGCAGATCGAACGCTTCCCCCTGTTGACGGCAACATGCTGCGGCGACATGGTTCCCTCCGGCGTCGTGTTGCCGCGACCACGCATGTAACGGCTCCCATCTCCTAACGGTGGTTCTACTTTAATAACTTCTGCACCCATATCACGTAGGTATAGCGCCGCTGCCGGTCCCTGAATGGCGATTGTCATTTCCACGACCGTTATCCCTGACAGGGGTTCTGGCATCTTTTTGTCTCTGTTTTCTGTGATTCACCAAGGATGCAGCATACAAGGGGTAGAGTGAAGGCTTGATTACCAAGAGTCATTTGTCCCTAATAGCGTATTAGAGGAGGTTTAGATGATGCAACTTCATGATATTGGCGAACTTCTGGACATGATGCAGGAGCCCAATGCGGCGGACGCCGGTTCTCGTTCAGTACTCGGCGTAGATCTGCGTAGTCAGTCTTTCGCTGATGACCAGGCTGAGACGATCAGACGTTGGTTGATGCAGCAGCCCGTGCCCATAGTGGGGCTAGTGAACGAAGGTAATTCGCTGGCAGCAGGACTTGATCTCGCTGTAGAGTCCGAGTCTGAATGTGAGGAAATCCTCGACAACATCAACAACAATCCGCTGGCCAGTGCCGTGCTCGTTCAGGTCACCCGGTTGACTGAGGGTCTGCCGATATCTGCTGCGCTGACGATGGAATCTTTAGGCTACGCCACGTTACAAAGTGGAGGTGAGTTTAAGCGCTGGCTCGCGGGCTATAAAAAATCGAAGCCGTCGGATGATCCACTGGAATTCTCCGAACCTGTCTTGCTTGAACGGAAAGGCCATGAGCTGTGTATTGTTCTGAACACTCCACAGAATCGTAATGCGCTTTCTGTACCCATGCGCGATGGTTTAAGTGAAGCATTCAAGCTGGTTGCAATGGACGATTCGATTGCGCAAGTCGTCGTTTCGGGAAATGGCCCGTGTTTCAGTGCCGGGGGCGATCTTACTGAATTTGGCAGCGCCAGTGATCTTTCGGTAGCCCATCAGATTCGCCAGTTGCGTATGCCCGCACAGTATCTCGCCGCCCACGCCGAAAAATATACGGTCAATCTACATGGCGCGTGTATTGGCGCTGGCATTGAGATGACTGCCTTTGCAGGCCATGTTAGGGCGGCTGGCGATACCTTTTTTCAGTTGCCTGAAATTGCGATGGGACTAATTCCCGGTGCTGGTGGTTGCCTGAGTATCCCCAGACGTATTGGTCGCCAGCGCACTAATTATCTTGCAATTAGCGGTAAGCAATTGTCGGTGCAGGATGCGCTGTCCTGGGGCTTGATAGATGAGATCATCGACTAGTTTTGTCCAGCGAGTCGCGGGTATAAATAGTCTCTCCATTCCGGATCGTCATCCGAACATGCGCACTCGAAAGATCAGATGCCATGCCCTTTAACGGCACGTCAAGCAGACAGCAGTCAGCCGGTTGACCCGGTGATATCGTTCTAGGTTGAAATGGCTGCGACAGGTCGCCAAGAAACCCATGCAAAGCAGTGCTGAGATTAATGCATTCAGTAGTACCAAGATGTTCACCGGAAACGGTCTCTCGAGAGATAGCGGCCTTGATAGCGACCCAGGGATCGGGGTTACCGAATGGCAGATCGGTACCGAAGGCAACCGGGATACCCGCATCGATAAGAGAGCCGCATCGGTAAAGGTAGCTGTGCTCCTTGCTATCGATGTCATTTAGGTAAGCATCGCCGCGCTCATAAATAAAGTTTGGCTGGGTAACAACACCTAATTCCAGTTCACGGAGTTGTTGGACCAACGTCGGTGGGACAACGGATGCGTGTTCAATTCGATCACCCTGACGTGTGCCTGCGGTACTGAAAGCAGAAAGCGTGAACACAAGTTCAATTTCGGTGACACAATGCACGGCCACCGGACGATTGCGCTGATGGCTTGTGTTGATTATCTCTACCAGTTCGTGGAAATCAGGTAGTGAGGAATCATGCAAATGAATCTTGGTCTCACCGACGGTGAGACTGTCACCTATGTCATTGCAGTTGGTAAGTTCTGGTCGGCCGGACAGTCGCACTTTCTGAAGCAACTGGCCGGCGGTCTGTAGCTCACTGAACCAGTTCCAGGTATCGGCATCATTGGACGGCGTCATATCGTTAATGCCGGTGATACCAAACGTCACCAATTTTTGGCTCGCAATATCTACGGGCGGGGGCTCTGGTCTCATCAGTGATCCGAGCAGTTCATCGACGTCGTATAGTCGACCGTCGCCACTAGCAAGACGCTGCTGTTCGTGGCGCGCAAGATTGGCTGCGGCATCCTCAATAATTTCAAGGGCCTGGCTGTTAAGCACCCATAGCCTGCCAGAGCGATGTTGGATTCTGATGGGTCGATCAGGGCCGTTGCTGTCCAGCCAATCGCGATCAAGATTTGGCAGCACACTCTCGTGATAACCGATGCCACGCAGCCAGTGTTTGCCTGGTTGGTTGTTCAGGGTTTCGATAAGTGCTTGTTCTGAGAGAACTTCGGGGGGCCCGCAGCGTACCGATTCGAGTGATGCTGCGTAGGAAATCAGATGTACGTGATGATCATGCAATCCTGGGATAAGTAGACCACCTTTTGCATTAATGACGCGTTCTGTGTCTGTGGCTGCAATCTGACCAATCGCTGTTATATAACCACCGGAAATAGCAATGTTGGTCAGGCTACCAGAACTCGATAGTAGCTCTGCATTGGTGATCAACAGAGTTTGGTCAGTCACCCTCTATCCGGAACCACTCACTCACTACTCGTCTGAGCAGTTTGCCGGTTTCGTTGTAAGGGAGTTCAGAAGTGAAGTGGATCACCTCAGGTACCCGGGATGACCGTAGATGTTCACGGACGTGTTGACGAATTTCGTCCTCGGTTATTTCCTGGCCTTTGGTTTTCACCACCGCCAGCGCTACTACCTCACCCCATTCTTCTGAAGGCATACCGACAGCGGCGGCATCAGCAATAGCAGGATGGCGATGAAGCAGGTCCTCGATTTCCCCGGGGGACAGGTTTTCACCGCCGCGAACGATGACGTCGTCGGCGCGCCCGGAAAGATAAAGGTAGCCATGATCGTCCAGGTATCCGGCGTCACGGGTGGGAAACCAGCCGTCATCGTCGAGTACACTGCGTTCTTCATATTCACCGGATACTTGCGGGCCGCGCACGTATATTTCACCAGACTCCCAGGGACCGAGTTGTTTGCCTTCATCGTCACGAATTTCGAGTTCGACGGAAGGCAGAGGCTTCCCGACTGAGCCCAGTCGCGAGTGTATGGCGGCATCATCGTGGTCTATCGCGGTGCGATGATCGTCTGGGTCCAGCAGTGTAATGGTTGAACTGGTCTCGGTGAGTCCATAAGCGTTGGTGAAGTTTACGTTGGGGTATAGCTTTAGGGCCTGTTCGATGACTGGCACGGGCATTTTACCACCGCCATAGGCGATAGACGCCAACGACTTAAGGTCAGAGGGTTCAAAATCTGAAAACCTTAATTCCTCGATGATACGGGTGAGCATCGTGGGTACTACGAAGACGTTGGTGACGCTTTCCTTGGCACAAAGCCGCAGCCATTCAGCCGGGTCAAAGTTAGCCAGCTGTACAATCCGCCGACAGGCATAAATAGAGCTCATCACCGCAGAGATACCGGCGATATGATAGGGCGGAACAGAGACCAGTGTCGCTTCGTGTTCTTCGGCACCCATAAAATCCACAGACCCCAGGATGTACGACACCAGGTGCTCATGTCTCAGGATGGCTGCTTTTGGCACACCTGTCGTACCGCTAGTAAAGAGTTGCACGGCAATAGCGGTCGGATCTTCATTCCATTTGACCTCCATTTCCTCACCGGTCAGGACTTCATTCATAAAGTCCTTGGTGTTCTGTGTGACCCCGTTATCGCGTGAGTAGTCTCCTTCTTTGGATCCGAGAATCATGTAAGCGGGCTCGATTCTCTCCAGAAGCGGTTGGATCTGCTCTTCACTCAATCGGTAGTTGATAGGTACATAAGGGATACCTGCCATGGCAGCACCCATGAGTACGATCGGTACCGCCGGGCTTGAGACATCAATCAATGAGACGTATTTGCAGTTGGCCGTTGAAAATCTATAGGCAGCCCGTTTGGCTGCGGCATAGAGCGCCGCGTAGGTATAGTGCTCGCCTTCATAGGTCAGGGCGCGACGGTCAGGACAGGCTTCTGCCGCCATTTGCAGGAACAGTGCAATATTCATAATTAGTCAGAGGAAGGTAGTTTTTTGGTGTCCTTGGTCATCAATTCGGCACCATTATAGTAAATGGAACCATCACCACTTTTTACACAGAGCACCTCGACGGTCTCCGCTTCGTTAACGTATCGTTTGCCGATCAGGCAGCCGTTCATCTTTTCCGGGTCACCGTCCACCTTATCTGGCGCTTCAGCCATCGCGACATCACCACAGGTAAGATCATCTCCTTCGCTGGCTTTAATAACCATAATCTCGGCGTCACAGACGGCGCTCTTTAAGCGTAATCCCGGTTTTAACATGTTGTTTCCTCTCTCAAAATAACGATTTTGGCGTTAAATATTCTGTTCTGGCGCGCAAGAATATCATTACACGTCGCGACAGTCACAGGTTGGTGTTAAGTCAGTGGAATGGCGACGGTGGCGGTACCGAAGACGCGTGTCTCATCTTTTTTATTCTTAATCGAAAGATCGAGCACGATCTGGCCCTCGTCTTCATCGATATCGGTGACTACTGCGGTGACCACATGTTCGTGGTCCGCAAGCACTGGCGCGCGGAATACGGTGTCGATCTGCTTGACTGTACCTCTTGGAGCCCAGTCGTTGATCATTTTGGTCAACAGCCCCAGTCCCATAATCCCTGGAACCAATGCGCCAGGCAGGCCCTGGGCCCGCGCTTTTTCGTGATCCTCGAAGCGTCCGTTGCCGGAGTAGCCTGCAGCCTCCGCGAAGCGCCGAGACGCGGCAAGCGTGGTATCTGGCTCGAAAGCCGGTAACTCCATCCCGAATTCCACATCGGACAAAACCTTAACAGTCATGAGGGTTTCTCCCGTATCACCTGCCGGGAATCGGTGCTCGCCAGATGAGTTCCCTCGTCATCGTAGAGTTGCATACGGGATACCAGAAACACCATCGTGCCGGACCGCCCGCTCTTGGCGTAGATATCATGCAGATGGGTCCGGCCCGTTAACGGCACACCTAATTTCACGGGTGCAATACTGTTGACCGCCTTGCCACCGTCCATCGATATACCGCCCAGTGACGGGAAGTCGATGGGCAGGCGGCGCCCGGAGGCGAGACTAGCCAATATCGGTAGGCAAGCTTGAAAATCAGGATGTGATAGATCGATGAACTCGGGTCTGGTTTCACCGTAAGCTTTTGCGACCTTAATCGAGGTGTCTGCTTCGAGGACAAAACCGGTGCGATCAAATTCGAGATCTAGGAAATCGGTTCGCAACTTATCGATATCAGGCATGGTGAATACTGGAAAAATGAACCCCTATTGTAACGGCTTCTCTGTGAAAGTGAATTTGGAAACAAGACCCCGGGATCGAGTAACATAGTTTCAAAATCAACGATGACTAGAGTTCAAGACTACAAGGAGCGGATAATGATTATTGCGGGTACCAGTAAGGGTGTGTTCAAAGCGTTAGATAACGGTGTCGAGCAGGTGCTCGAGAGCCTTGCTGTGCGGGAACTTGCACAGGCAGCGGGTCGTTTGTTTGCAGGATCTGGCGACGGGCTTTATGTGTCCGATGATGCAGGTAAGACCTGGGTGTTGTGTGGGCTGCAGGGTAAAGATGTTTGGCAAGTACGAGACAATGGCGAAGGTGTGCTTTATGCCGGCACTGCACCGACGGGTCTATATAGAAGTGATGACAGGGGCAATACCTGGACTGAAATAGAAACGCTTTCACGTCTTGCGAAAGAGAATGCCTGGTGCATTCCGCTCGATCCTCCGATACCGGCCAGCGCCCGTGCGCTTGTAGCTTCTGGCCAGCAGCTATGGGTCGGCGTTGAGGTCGGTGGCATAGCCATGTCGTCAGATGCGGGTGAGAACTGGTCGGTCGTGCTGCCGGGTGATAACCCTGACCTACACATGATATTTGCTCATCCAGAGCGCAAGGAGACCCTGTTTGCCTCGACCGGATACGGCCGGCTGGATGGTGTGGCAGAGATGGTTGAGGGTAACGCTGGTGTATTTCGATCCGAGGATAGCGGCAGTACCTGGACCTATGCCTGGCGAGGCATCACACCGCGATACTCCCGGCCGATGTGTATTGATCACCGGGCACCCTTTGGGCTAACGGTGGCCAGTGCACCCACAGCGTTTTCCAGTTACAAACAGGATCAGGGTGCACAGGCAATGCTATTTAGATCCGAGGACGGTGGTGAATCATGGCGATCGCTATGCGACGACACACATACCCCGAGTCCGGTAAACTTTCACGGTTTGGCCGTGGATCCTGATGTGCCTGGCGGTGTGCTGGTTGGCACGGACTCAGGAGAGGTTTGGCGGGTCAGCGGCAGCGGCCAGTGGCAACTGTGCGCCGACGGTATGCCAGCGGTACTGTCTATCGCGACAGTTTAGGGGCGATAGGTAAACGCGCTGGGGCCGGGACGCAGTGCATGATAGGCCAGATTTACCCAGTGGCAGAGATGTTTCCGCGTATCTCTGGGATCAACAATCTCTTCGATTTCGAAGAACTCCGCTGAACGAAACGGTGAACGTAACTGATTCAAGCGTTGTTTGATCTTTTCGAGGTGTGCATCGGGGTCCTCGGCTGCGGCAATTTCGGCCTTGTAGCCGACTTCGATGCCACCTTCTATAGGCAGTGAGCCCCAATCACCGGACGGCCAGGCAAAACGAAAATGGTGTGAACCCGGTTTGCTATTGGCAGCGCCTGCGACGCCGAAGGCCTTGCGCACAATAACGCTGCAATAGGGCACGGTCGTTTGTCCGAGCGCCGCAAGCGCCTGTGAGCCAACCCGGATTGTGGCAGTTTCTTCTGATTGTTTACCGATAAGGAAGCCCGGGCAATCGACCAGATGAATCAATGGCAGGTGAAACGTTGAAGCCAGATCACACAGCCGGATCAGCTTACGACATGAGTCAGCGGTCCAGGCACCGCCGTAAACCATCGGGTCTTCGGCGAATATCGCAACGGCGACACCATTGATCCGAGCAAGCCCGGTAATGACGGATTTACCCCAGCGGCGTCCAATTTCAAAGAAGGTACCCGCATCGACAACGGCATTAACAACGGGGCGCATCTTATAGACCTTGCGCGCGTCTTTGGGCACCACATTGGCAAGCATTTCTTCGCGACGGTCGGTTGGGTCATCGCAGGCGATACGTTCCGGAATCTCGTCAACACTAGAAGGCATATAGGACAGAAATGCCCGCGCCATAGCGAATGCCTCTGCTTCTGATGATGCTTCGTCGTCAATCGCGCCGTTCCGTGTATGAATCCTGCTGTGACCCAACTCTTCCTTGGATACATTGCCCAGGTTTGCCCAGTCTACGAGGGCAGGTCCAGCGATCATCATTTGCGCAGTGTCTTTCACGATGACTGAATAATGGGATGTTGCCACCCGTGCGGCCCCAATACCGGCTACTGAACCTAGGGCCAGAGATACAGACGGGGCAATACCCAGGTGTCCCACGATGGTGTCCCAACCCCTGAGCCCTGGAATATAGGTTCTACCCGACGTCTCGATCGTTTTCACGGATCCACCGCCGCCCATGCCATCGACGAGCCTGATGTGGGGCAACCTCAGTTCACTGGCGAGACCCTCGGCCATTTGGCGTTTAGCGGGGATGGAAGCATCGGCTGAGCCGCCTCTAACGGTGAAATCGTCACCGGAAACAATGATGGGTTTGCCATCAACTTCTGCGGTGCCAAACAAAAAATTCGAGGGTGTAAATTGCTTAAGCTCTCCCTCTTCGTCATATTCGGATACACCGGCGAGTTTACCCACCTCGTGAAAACTCTGTGGATCGACAAACGCATCCAGTCGTTCTCGAATAGTCAGCTTGCCGAACTCATGCTGGCGGGCGACCTTGTCTGCACCGCCCATCTGGTTTGCAAGATCATCGCGAATGCTGATCTCTTCGATTTCTTTTTCCCACGACATAAGTATTTCCACGGATAATTTTCACCGGCATCATATCAATTTACACACACTGCTGTTGAGCGGATTATTTTCCTAACCCGAGGCTCGATCCGTCCGTATGGCAGTGCTGTAAAAATAAATTCGTGGTATTGTTTGTTTGATGACAACCATACTTTACTCAATGCCTATATCTAACTATTCAGCCATGGTGCGTGATGTTATTTATCGTCACAACCTGCCAGTTAAAATTTTTTCAGCAAATGATCTGGGTGGACTAAAGTCTGATGCCTATCTGGCCAAGTTTCCTTCGGGGAAAGTCCCAACACTGGATGTTCCGTCAGAGAATCTGTACCTATTCGAAAGCGATGTCATTATCGATTATCTTCTCCCGCATGTTGATACCAAGTCCAGAAGAGGCGCGTTGAATAATCTGGTGGCACGGGTGCACGATGTCTACCATGGACCCCATCAGTCTTGCCTATACTCCAGCGTTTCGGACGAGGCGCGTAGCGGCGCACTATCCGCCATTAACTTTACCCTCGGTGAGTATGAGCGAATCTTAGGCGAACTGGACGACGGCCCCTTCTTTGGGGGTGCAACTCTTGGTAGAGGGGATCTCATTTACCCAACCATGGCTTTCTATCTACATATCTTGCCGAATTATCTCGATTCAAACGTGTTCGAAGGTCATCAGAGACTCATGGCATGGTGGGAAGCCATCAAACGCGATGAGATCTGTGCCCAGATTCTCAATGAAATTAAGATAGGGTTTGTCCAGTGGGAAGACGCGGACGTCTTTTCCAGGCTTTACGGCAAGAAAAGTCCCGTCACCTTTATTTGAGTCAAACATTGATCTGCAAGAAGCCAACTGGCTGACTCAAAGATAAGGATGTAGTGACGCGACACTAACCCATCAGTGTGGTGTAACCATCCAAAACCGGTAGGATCTCGTCGCGGGTTGCCGAGGGTAGCGGCAACAAAACCCGATGAATCCCGGCCTCTTCGAAGCCAGTAAGGGTGTCCCGGTCGGCGGGTGCGCCGAAAACACTCACAGACAGCGATGCCATGTCCCGCCCGGCATTGTCAGCAAATGTTTTTAGTCGTTTCATGTTCTCTGCGGCGTCGAAGCCGTGGCGGGCACGCGGTAACCAGCCATCACAATAATCGACAACGCGCCGTAATGTGTAATCTGTTTCACCACCTAACAGGATTGGGGGATGAGGAGTCTGTGCAGGCTTTGGATGGGCCCAACTTGGCGAGAAATCAACGTGCTCACCGTGATACTCAGCCTCCTTTTCAGTCCAGAGTGCTTTCATTGCGTTGATTTGCTCACCCATGCGAGCGAAGCGTTTGTTGTAGGCAGTATCATGGTGCGCCATTTCTTCTTTGTTCCAACCGCCACCGATACCGAAAATAAACCGACCACCGGACATTCGATCCAGACTTGCAACGAGCTTTGCAGTGACGATCGCGTCGCGCTGGGGTAATAGGCAAATGCCGGTACCAATCTTTAGTTTTTTGGTCTGGGCCGCGGCAAACGACAGTGAAACGAACGGGTCGTAGGTGTGCCAGTACTCCTTGGGCAAATCGGCACCGCCAGGCCAGGGTGACTCCCGGTTGGTGGGTATGTGGGTGTGCTCCGGGACGAATAGCGACTCGAAACCTCTGTCTTCAAGTTCTATCGAGAGTTCATCCATGGGGATACTGTAATCAGTAGCAAAAATCGTGACGCCAATGTGCATCGTTTATCCTTGTAGTTGGGGTCAGGCAATGTGATATGTTGCCCACACTATACTGAAAAATGACAAAGGATAGGATGATGGGAAACGATACAATATTGTATGACGAGCAGGACCATATCGGCATCATTACGCTGAATCGTCCGGAAGCAATGAACTCGCTCAATCCTGAAGCCTATGTGCAGCTTGAAGACCTGGTTCGCGGCAGTACGGCCCGGACATTGGTGATTACCGGCAACGGACGGGCATTTTGTGCGGGCGATGACGTTAAACAAATCCTGGGCAATCCAGATTCTGTAGCAAAGGCGGCCCAGGAAAAAACCGCTAGACTGACACCTGCGGCGGATGCGCTACTCAATACCAACATCCCCATTATCGCAGCGGTTAACGGAGCGGCGGTAGGCTGGGGTATGGAGCTTGCCCTGATGGCGGACATTCGGGTTGCCGGCGAGAGTGCAAAGTTTGGCGAACTGTTCGTGATCCGGGGGTTATGCTGCGACGCACCTGGTTTTGGCCGACTCGCGCAACTGGTCGGTCGTGAACGCGCTGCAGAACTGCTATTCACAGGTGAAGTGATTGATTCACAGACCGCCCTCAATATCGGTCTAGTGAGTCGTTGCGTCAGTGATGATGACCTTATGGAGACAGCCCTTGGCATTGCACGAAAAATTGCCAGTAATCCACCCCTCGCTGTTCAGGCACTCAAAGCTGGATTGCGGCGAACCCTGGACCCCGATTGGAGCGATACCGGTGCCTGGGCTATCGAGCAGATCACACGACTGCGTCAAACCGAGGATTCCAAAGAGGGCGTCCAGGCGTTTCTCGAAAAACGGGACGCTGTGTATCTTGGGCGCTAGCAGCGGTTAAACCGAGCAGCGAGTTACTATCGAAGGTATACGGATGAATCTATGGATACGCTGCAAGCACTATTAGATCGTTTACCTCAAAAAGGGCAGGTCACCTGGATTGGTGTAAGACCTGCCAGAGGTCAGTCTATGTCCGTCGTAACGTCGGTGCTGGCTGAGCAGGGTCACGGTCTTTTCGGTGATCGATTCAAGGCGCGTAGTAACGCCCGAGAGGTAACGTTAATTCAGGCTGAACACATCGATGCGGTAGCCAAGATGATGGGAGTCGAGCAAATCAGCCCGGAGATATTGCGACGTAATATTGTCGTTAGTGTACTGAACCTGCTTGCACTAAAGGGTAAGCGATTTAAGTTTAGCGACGCCGTTCTGGAATACTCAGGGCTTGCACATCCCTGCTCTAGAATAGAAGAAGCGCTCGGCCCAGGAGGCTACGATGCGATGCGCGGTCTTGGTGGAATCACCTCGAGCATCGTGTCTTCAGGTCAAATCAATCTAGGTGACAAGGTGCTGTTTTCGCCCACCTGATGCTACGCTCACAGTTTTGTGCGTTGCTAGGCACGCTTGTTGCGTTTTTCCTGCCGTTTTTCTTTCAACGTTTTCTGCGCCTTTTTGCCATCGGTCTTTTTTTGTTTATCTCTGCCTTTCGCCATTATCCTGGCTCCTGATTTGATATGAGGGTCAATCTGTATTCCAACTGTTGGCAGCATGGCGAGATGGTTTGCCAAGGTCAACTAAAAAATCGGTTAGGTTTGTTGGCTGGCGGCAACTTCCACATTATGGATCTGCTCAATGAGTTCCTTAAAGGAATTCAGCGCTTCATAGTATTTTTTATCTTCTTCGGGATTCTCGTCGAAGGTGTATCCGTCCGGCACCTGCAAATATGGATCACGTTTTAAGATATCCAGTTGCTTCATCAATTCGCCATGGCGTCGGCGTTGTTTAAGGGTCATTTGCCACATAGGGCTATGCTAACACCTTCTTATGAAGCTCGGCGAACGTGCCAGCGTGCCCAGGTGGATATGACTTCCCCCAGTAGTACGATTAATGCACCCAGGAGGATGAGAAAGAACATTTCGTCATAGAAATTACGTGCTCGTGCATCTTGTATCCAGAAACCGAGTGACACGATCCCCAGCATGCCGAGTACCGTTGCTTCGCGCACGCAGGTTTCCCAGCGGTAGAAGAAAAATAGGAGTAATCGTGGCAATGTCAGAGGCAATATCGTGAATGCTGCTACCTGTAGCCGTGACGCACCCATACCGGTCATGGATCGTAGTGGACCAGCAGGTAAATCCTCGATGACCTCCGCGGCCAATTTGCCAAAAACGCCGGTGTTGTGCAGGGCGAGGGCCAGCACTGCGGGCCAGGCTGTTGGACCGAGCAGTGCCAACAGCAGAAAGGCCCAGACGTATTCAGGGATTGCGCGTAGAAAGATCAGCAATAGGCGGGTTGCCCCGACAAGGATGGACCATATTAGATTTGTCATCCGGCTACACGTGGTTCGGTTTATCACAAAGGGCTCTGATCTGGTGAGGTTGCGGGCGGCTGGCAGCGCCAGCAATCCGCCGAAAATCCCCGCCAGGGTGATCGCAGCGAATGAAATCGCTAGCGTTATACGGAGTGCGTCCCAGCCTTTTTCCTGCATGATGCTGTGCGCCCAGGTGAGGGCGAGCGTTACATCAAAGCTTGCGCTTTGTAACGGATTAGGTCTCAGTTCGTTGAGAAAGCGCGCAACATTTTCCTGTCGCTTGTCTGTAAAAGCCTGAGGGTCCAGAAACTCCCCGGATAACCAGACGCCGGCAATTAAAATCAACATCGCCATTAAACTACCTCGCACAACGAGGTTTCGTGGACGAGCCCGGTATAGTTCAGGCAAGGTCATCGCGTTCATGCCAGGCGCTTCCTGATTGCACCGCTCCAGAGATCAACAGCGGCAACGAGTAGAAACAGCGTGTATAGATAAACCCACACCTCACCGTAATACAGGTTCTCGAAAGAGGCTGCGATATAAAAGCCCAGTGTTGGATAGCCAAAAAACCCTAGAACAGCTGATGAGCGGAGTGCGCATTCAAAGCGATAGAAGCTATAGGCGAGAATATTTGGCAGTGCCTGCGGGGCGAGGATAAAACAGTAGATCTGTATAGGTGAAGCACCGGCAGCCTCAGCTGCGTGGGCAGCGTGGCGCGGTGTCTCGTCGATTAGTTCAGAAAAAATCTTTGCCAGGATACCGGCACAGGGTAGCGCCAGCGCAATGACCGCACCAAGCTGGCTGATGCCAAATGCAGCCAGAAAAAGCACAGCCCAAAGCAACTCATGGATAGACCGCATAAGAGTGATGGTCAGTCGTGCGATGGCATAGATGGTGCCACCAATGACTCTGGTGATGCCGCGTCGCGTCTCGATCATCAGTGAATAGGAGGATAGAAATCCCAGCGAGATCCCACCGACTAATGACAGCCCCATGGCAGCAGCAGCGAACTTTACTGTATGCCAGGCCGCGAGGAGGGCCTGAGCAGCGAGTGGCTTTGTCCCCTCGGGCACTTTTGACTGGTAAGTGGTTACCGGAGATAGCGCGTAGGAGAAAAATTCTGTGACGACAGCGAGGCCACCCTGACCGGGAACAAGTAGCGCTGGATAAAGGTCAAGCGTAATACTGGCCCAGATACCGCTTGCCACAATGGCGATAAGAATCCAGCGTCGCTGGCCACTACTGGCAGTTGCCTCAGCCAAACCGGCCACCGAGCCTATCTTCGAAATCCCTTGCTTCCTCGGAGACGGGTGACGATTCGGTAAGGTCAAAGATGGCTTCAAGTTCAGAGGGTAGAACTGTATCCGTTGCCTTATCGAATACTACGCGACCCTCCCGTAGGGCGACCAGTCGCGGGAAGAATGTTGTTGCGAGCTTTAGGTTGTGCAGGCTCATTAACAGCGTGATGTTACGTTCGGCGCAAAGTGTTTTTAATAACGCAATAGTAGCCTCGGCTCGAACCGGGTCGACGCTAGATATTGGCTCATCCGCTAGCAAGAACTGCGGCTCTTGAAACAGCGCGCGCGCAATGGCTACCCGCTGCTGTTGTCCGCCCGACAAATGATCTGTTCTTTCGTAGATTTTCTCTGCGATACCAACGCTGGTTAGTATGTCGTACACGCGTTCGGTGACATCGCCAGCGGGAAACAGTAGGTCGCGCGCACCACCGATAAGAGAACGTCTGCCCAGTCTGCCGCTGACCACATTCTGAATGACACGAAGATTGGGTACGAGGCTAAGGTCTTGATGGATAAAGCCAATATTTATGCGTGCGATTTTTAATGCATGGGACGAAATCTTTGATAGATCCTGCCCGTTGATCAATACACGCCCGGTGCTTGGTGACACCATGGCGTTACAGGTATGAAGTAAAGTGGTCTTCCCGGCGCCACTTAGGCCGACCAGCGCGACCGCTTCACCCTGTTCCAGGTGAAGGTTCACATCCTCGAGGGCACGAGTGGCTTCAAACGACACACCCACGTTTTCGAGTTGTAACCCGCTTAACATGTTCAGCGAATCATCTTGAGCGATTTCGCGACTTTTTTTATCCCCTCAAACTCCTCGTTAGTCGCTGGGATCAGTCGTTCGCGAGGCAGTGCAGACAACAAAGAGGGGTCATCGATTGCGATTAACGCATCTTGTAATTTTTGCGTAAAACCTGGCCCAAATTCGACTTCAAGATCGGGATGCGCTGTCCAGTTGTAGTCGGCGTAAGTGGGCGTCTTCCAGATGATGCCAGCGACGTCAGGGTCTGTTCGTCCGTCGGCGACACGCTTTTCGTAGACTTTGTAGTTGATGGCGCCGATCTGATACTGACCGGACTCAACCAGTTCTGCAGTCTTGTCATGACTACCGGAAAAACCGATGGGGTTTGTAAAGTAGTCCATGGGTGATTGGCCGGTATGTTCGCGCAGAAAAAACTCCGGCATAAGTCGGCCAGAGGTCGAGCTTTGGGAACCGAAGGTAAAGGTGAATTCGCTGATATCAGCAGGCAAGGCATCGGACCTGGCGAGCCCCGTGTCCCGGTGGGCAATGAAATAGGAATAGTAGACCGGGTCGGTTTCACCCTGTGCGATTGCCCGGGCACCGGGTACCGCGTTTCTGGCCTGAACGCCGGTTAGCCCGCCGAACCAGGCCAGGTGAACGTCGCTGTTCCGAAACATCTCGACGCTGGCCTGATAGTCGCGGGCTGGTACGTAGGTGACGCCAATGTCTAAGGTCTGACTAAGATGTAATGCTAGAGGAAAAAATTTCGCAGCGAGTTCAGTCGTGTTCTGATCTGGGATTGCGGTAAATTTAAGATGGCTTACTTCGGTATTGGATTTAGCAGCAGCTTCGATTTTTTTAACTGGTGGTGTGGGTGTTTGTTCGCTACAGCCAACGAGGGAAATAGTTAGGCCGAGTAGACATCCTAGTAGATGTCTTTGTAACCTGACCTGTCGGCGGACCCGCCAATTGAGTAATGCAGTCATAATCGAAGCCTCATGGTTTTTCTCCTCACTAAAAGCAGTGCAGAATAAACCATGTGACCCCTTATTGAATAGACCAACGTTTCCGTTGGCCTTTGGTTAGCGACGCTAGCGTTGGTGCTCGGGGCTGTGAAAGCCGGTCTGGCATCCCGCATCCTAGGCATCGGGTTGATTCCCGTGGGCAGGAAATCCGCCGGCATCTTTCAGCCTGCGGGCCATATGCAGACAGTTCCATGCCAGAAACGTGGTGTTCCGATTGGTGAAATCGTTTTCAGGGCTGCCAGATCCTGGGTCCATGTAGGAAGGCCCTGGCCCAGCTTCACCCATCCATCCCGCATCCGCCTGCGGCGGGACAGTGTAGCCGATATGGGATAGTGAGAATAGAATATTCATTGCGCAGTGCTTCACGCCATCTTCATTACTGGTGATCAGAGGCGCGCCTACTTTGCCGTATTCACGGTATTGGTCCTTGTCGCTAAAATCGTGGGTATAGCCGTACATGCGTTCCAGCACCCGATTGCACACGCTGCTCTTTTCACCAAGCCAAACAGAAGTACCAATAATAAGAATGTCGCAGGCGTCAACCTTCGCTTGAATCTGTGGCCA
>Ga0302127_10000295_pt1 | contig 26371 bp, 22 predicted proteins | sample CB4_SCM_MG_FD_204452 | JGI IMG/M metagenome (GOLD analysis project Ga0302127, IMG submission 204452) | Marine microbial communities from Western Arctic Ocean, Canada - CB4_SCM | ecosystem: Environmental > Aquatic > Marine > Oceanic | place: Canada: Western Arctic Ocean | collected 2017-09-24
GCCCCCGTAGCTCAGCCCGGATAGAGCAGTGGCCTTCTAATCCACTTGTCGCAGGTTCAAATCCTGCCGGGGGCGCCATCAGCAGCGAAAGCCGCCGTCAGCGGGGGAGGCCTCGAAATGGACGATGCCAATTCTGACATCAAAGGCATGAAACTGTATCACCACACCCACAGGGTGATGAACGAACTTCGCGAGCTTGGGAAGAACGAAACCGAGGCATTGCGGGTCGATGAGTTGACCGGTTTCGACCAACTGCACTACCACGGCACCGAAGCGGTGGATGAGGCGATCAGGGCTGTAGGCATCAACGAGCGCAGCACAGTGCTGGAGATCGGTTCAGGGCTCGGGGGGCCGGCCAGATACCTGGCGTCGGCAACGGGAGCCGAGGTGACAGCGTTGGAGCTCCAGGAAGACCACCACCTCATGGCGTCGAGCCTCACAGAGCGGTGCGGCCTCGGCGGCAGCGTGAAGCATCTCTGTGGCGACTTCCTGACCCACCCCTGGGATGGTGAACGCTTCCAGGCCATCGTGAGCTGGCTGGCGCTGTACCACATTCCGCAGCGGGAGGTTCTCCTCAAGCGGTGCCGGTCGTTGCTCGAAATCGGAGGCTTCGTCTACGTCGAGGATCTCTGTGAACGTCGGCCCTTCGATGACCTTGAAAAGGAGGAACTGGAGTCAGAGCTCTACGCCAACTATCTGCCCAGCAGCGACCAGTACCGGCTGGATCTGGTCGCCGCCGGTTTCGAGGTGGTCCTGCTGGAAGACCTGTCGGACGACTGGACGGCTTTTACCCGGGCACGCCTGGACCAGTACCTCCAGCATCGGGACCGGCACCTTCGGGTCCACGGTGAGGAGGTGTTCGAGACCATGTGTGTGTTCTACGAGACAATGGTGCGCCTCTTCACGGGCGGAAAGCTGGGTGGCGTCAGGGTTGTGGCGCGCATGATCTGAGCCCGGCTACGGCTGGCTCACAGGCGGCTGGTCCGGCGTCAGACTTCGAGGTGACGGAGGAGGAACTCCCGGACCGGGCCGAGCACCCGCTCCGGTGCCTCGATCAGGATCGAGTGCTTCAGGTCGTCGAGGATCACCAGCTCGGCATCCGGGAGTTCGTCGGCGATGAAGCGATTCAGGCGGGGGTTGCAGCCACCGTCGAACTCGCCGGTCATCACGAGGCACGGGCAGACCACCTCGTGCAGCCACGGAGCCATCTCGGTTCCCGCGTACACGTCGAACACGCTCAGGAAGACCTCTCCTGGTGTGCCCAGTACCTGTTGGATGCGGTTCTGGATGGCATCCGGACGCGCCTCGATGAAGCCGTCGGTGTACCAGCGGTCCAGCAGGGTGCCCAGCACCGGCTCTATGCCATCGGCCCGCATCCTGGCCACGACGCCCTTCACCTTGGCGCTGTCCTCGTCGGTGCGACCGGCCGCCGTCGAGAGCAGCACCACGCTGGCGATGTGGTCCGGATGCGCCCGGGCGTAGGCGGGGCCGATCTGGCCGCCCAGGGAGTGGCCGATCACGTGGATCCGGTCATGGCCCAGACGGATCCGCAGCGCCTCCAGGTCCTCGACGAGTTCGTCCAGCGAATAGGGAACCGGCGGGACGGGGCTCTCGCCGTGGCCCCGCAGGTCGTAACGGACGCAGGTGAAGTGTTCCTCCAGACCGGGCAGCAGGCCATCCCATGTGACCCGTCTCGAGCCGATCCCGTGGACCATGTAGAGAGGGGGTCCCTCACCGGAAACGGTGTACGAGACGTCGATTGCGGTCATGGGCGGGTCATCTCCCAGGGGTCGGGTACGTCGTCGGAAGGTCCGACGTCCGGTCAGGCGGCAGCGGAAACCTGCTGCAGGTGGGGGAGCACGTCGCTGGCGAAGCGCTCCATGCCCTCCAGGTGGTCGCCCTGGGGCTGGCCCAGGTTGGAGCTCAGGATGACCTCGTCGATGCCCGCTACGGCATATTCGCCGAGACGGTCGAGCATCTCCTCGGCCTGGCAGATGATGAGGTTCTGCTCGAGTTCCCGGATCGTCTGGGTCCGGGTGAGCGGTTCGACGTCTCCGTTGTGCACGATCCCGGGACCGGTGAACACGTTGTCGAACCGGCTGTAGTAGTCGTGCGCCCGTCGCACCATCTCGCGGGTCTGCGCCTCGCTCTGGGTGCAGTAGATGACCCGCGACATCATGATCCGGAGATGCCGGCCGGCTTCGCCCATCTCGGCCTTGGCCTCCTTGTGGGCCGCTATCTGGGCCCTGAACAGCTCGGGCCGGCCGGCCAGCGGCGTGGTCTGGATGTCGAAGCCCCGTCTGGTGCTGGCGGCGATCCCCGGTGGGTTCATGACGGCGATCATCATCCGGGGCATGGGCAGCGTCATTGGCCGGGGCATGACGGTCAGGGCCTCGAACCGGTAGTACTCGCCGTCCCAGGACACCTCCTCTTCAGTCATGAGGGCGATGAGCACGTCGAGGCTCTCGTCGAACCTGGCCTTCGACTCCTCCAGCGGGGAGCCGAGGCGCCCCATTTCGTATGCGAAGGCTCCTCGGCCCACGCCGAGCACCAGCCGTCCATCGGTGAGGATGTCTGCCTGGATGACCTCTCCGGCGAAGATCCGCATGTCGTGCAGCGGCAGGACGGCGACCGAGGTGACCAGTTCCAGGCGTTCGGTCTCGCATGAGATCTTGACGGCCATCTGCAACGGGGACGGGGTGAGCAGCACGTTTATGAGGTGGTGCTCGGGCAGCGTGACACCCCGGTAGCCGAGGCGGTCGGCGGCCCTGGCCTGCTCGACCATGTCATCGAACAGACGCTTGCCGCCGTAGGAGGTGTCGGGGTAGTAGGCGGAGAGGAAGTGGTTGGCGTCCACGGTGGCCTTCGGAGGTCGGGGGACAGGTTTCTCAGCCTGCCAGATCGAAGTCATCCATGTCCGGGTCACAGCGTCGACAACCGGCGGACCGGCAACACCTAGCCTCGGGACATGCCCCGGGCAGACGACCGACTCCTCTCCGCCGGCCCCGGATGCAGGGTCCCCGGGTCCGAGGTGACCTGGCGTTTCGGCCCGACCGGTGGCCCCGGCGGGCAGCACGCCAACCGTGCCCACACCCGGGTCGAGGCCGAACTGGACCTTCGGAGCGTGCGTGGTATCGACGACGACATCCGGGAACGCCTGGTGGCACGACTCGGGCCGAGGCTCCGGGTGGTGGTGGATCGCCACAGGTCCCAGGCACGCAACCGCGAGCGGGCCCTCGACGAGATGGAACTACGCATCCGGGAGGCACTCGTGGTACAGCGCTCCCGGCGGCCCACCCGGCCCCGCCGAGGTGCCGTCGAACGCCGCCTTGAAGCCAAGCGTCAGCAGGGGGCACGAAAAGCTGAGCGGAGGCGGGACTGGGACTAGCCGTCCAGGCCGGCCAGGAACACCATCAGGGTGGCACCGAGCTTCTGTACCTCGGTACGGGTGACTCCGTAGGCGTCAGCCATCCGGACCAGGACCGCATGGTCGGTCTGGTTCCACTCGATCGTCTCGGTTACGGGCCCGTACGCGTCGGGTCGGGCGTCGGGTTCAAGGGGCACGATCGCTGTCGCACCGGGCAGGTCGTCCAGGAACTTCAACGTGTGCACACCGAAGCGCAGCAGCCAGTCCGTTGATACGCCCAGTGCCCGTGCAGTGGCCACCAGATCGCCGTGCTCCTCGGCGGTGAAGCCGGTGGTGATCTCGACCGGCGGACTCAGTTGGGCATCCACACACCCGCGGGCGGTGCCGGTTCCGGTCGTGTGGGCATCGAAGAACTCTGGCCGGAAACCCGATCCCGGGTCCGACGTGGTCAGGAAGCGGTGTATGCCTGCAGCGATTGCCCGGCCTTCCATTTCCTGGACCTCGGGTAGGGCCAGGAGCTGTGCCTCCGGTGGGTTCGAGAGGTATAGGCCCTCGACGATCACCGAGGTCAGGTCCGGTGTCATCCGGAGTATCCCGTAGGTCTCTGCACGGGGTTCGCGGAGCCGTGTGGACGCCCCCTGGTGGACCGTGTCCACCCACGGAACCCAGAACGGTGCGAAGACCGACTGGACCTCTTCGAACAGGATGCCGGCCAGCCGGATCGATTCCGGATCGTCGACCTGGTGGAAGGTCTCGGTTCCCGGCGTGTCGGAGCGTCGGACCGCCCCACCGTTGTGGTGGATCGACACGAAGACCTGCGGTTCCAGGGCGTTTGCGATGGCGGTCCGCTGGCGGATCGGCATGTGCAGGTCACGGCGTCGGGTGAGCGCCACCGTGTAGCCGAGGTCCTCGAGCGCCAACTGGGTGTGGAAGGCCACCATGAGGTTGAGGTCCCGTTCGGTCAGGCCGTTGGACCCGACCGATCCCGACTCGGGCCCGCCGTGTCCCGGGTCGAGCACCACGTCGACCGGCCCGTACGGGTTGCCGCCGTCGTAGACGATCTGGTTGCCGCAGGTCGAGCTGACGATCGTCCCACCGGGAAGCCTCGCGACGACCGGCAGGATGATCTCGTCGGGTCCCAGGACTGCACCGTCGAGCGCTCCAGCAGTGCCGACCCCGGCTGCGACAACAGCCATGGCGATGCACGCCGCGACCAGCAGGGAGCGCGTCGGGTTGGTTCCTTGGGATCTGGGCACGGGGGGAACGGTACGACGTGTAGCGAGGGTCAGGCGGTGCCTAGAACTGCTCCTCCTCGGTGGAGCCCTCAAGGGCCAACGTCGAGGCGGTACCACCGGAGATGATCGTGGCGACGACGTCGAAGTAGCCGGCACCGACCTCGCGCTGGTGGCGTGTGGCGGTGTAGCCGTCGTCCTCCATGTCGAACTCGGCCTGCTGAAGGGCGACGTAGGCCGTCATGTCCGACTTGGTGTAGTCACGGGCCAACTCGAAGGCAGAGGAGTTCAGCGCATGCCAGCCGGCCAGCGTGATGAACTGGAACTTGTAGCCCATCTTCCCGAGTTCACTCTGGAACTTGGCGATCGTCTCGTCGTCGAGGGCCGCCTTCCAGTTGAACGATGGCGAGCAGTTGTAGGCCAGCATCTTGCCGGGGTACTCGGCGTGCACCGCGTCGGCGAACTCCTTGGCCTGGTCCAGGTCCGGCGTGCCGGTCTCGCACCAGATGAGGTCGCTGTAAGGGGCGTAGGCGATGGCCCTGGCGATCGGGGCGCCCATACCGGTCTGTGTCTCGTAGAAGCCCTCAGCGGTGCGGCCGCCGGTGAGGAACGGCTTGTCGCGGTCGTCCACGTCGCTGGTGATGAGGCTGGCCGCAAGGGCGTCGGTACGTGCGAGCACGATTGCCGGAACGCCGAGAACGTCGGCAGCCAGACGGGCAGCGGTCAGGGTGCGGATGTGTTGCTGGGTCGGGATGAGCACCTTTCCACCCATGTGGCCGCACTTCTTCTCGGAGGCCAACTGGTCCTCGAAGTGCACGCCGGCGGCGCCGGCCCGCAGCATCTTTTTCATGAGCTCGTAGACGTTCAGGGCGCCACCGAATCCCGCTTCGGCGTCGGCCACGATCGGGACCATCCAGTCGCGCAGCATCACGCCGTTGTTCTCTGACCATTCGATCTGGTCGGCACGACGCAGGGCGTTGTTGAGGCGCTCGACGACCGATGGCACCGAGTTGGCCGGGTACAGGCTCTGGTCCGGGTACACCTGGTTCGCGAGGTTGGCGTCGCCGGCAACCTGCCATCCGGAGAGGTACAGCGCCGGGAGGCCACCCTTGACGTACTGGATGGCCTGGCCACCGGTCATTGCCCCGAGAGCGTGGACGTAGTCCATGTCGTGCATCTTCTTCCAGAGCGCCTCGGCGCCATGGCGGGCAATCGAACACTCCGGGAGGAACGAGCCCCGCAGCCTGACGACGTCAGACGCGCTGTAGTCACGCTGGACGCCCTCCCAGCGGGGGTTCTCGGCCCAGTCCTTCTCTAGGACTGCGACCTGTTCATCGAAGGTGTTTCGCATTCGTGGCTCGCTTTCATGTGGGACAGGCCCGGTCTTCCGGCTGGTCCCGCCAGGGGATCTTGTGGGTTGGGCCCGTCAGTCGAGAAGTTCGTAGGCGGGAAGGGTGAGGAACTCGACGAATTCCGAGGCCAGGGTGACCTGCTCGAAGACCCGTCTGGCCTCTTCGAAGGGCAGCTCGGCGAATGCCTCGCTGCCTAGCTCATCGGCGATGACGACCATCTGGTTGGCGATCTCACGGCGCACCAGGTCGGCGGTGACGATCGTGTCGTCCTCCAGGGGGCTGCTGTGGCGTATCCACTGCCAGATCTGTGACCGGCTGATCTCGGCGGTGGCGGCATCCTCCATCAGGTTGTTGATGGCGGCGGCACCGCTGCCGGAGAGCCAGGAGGCGAGGTAGCGCAGGCCCACGTAGACGTTGGTCGTCAGGCCAGAGCGGGTGAGGGTGCCTCCGGTGAGGTCAACGGCAAGGAGGTCATCAGCGGAGACCACCACGTCGGGACGCAGCCGGTCGACCTGGTTCGGGCCCTGGCCGAGGATGGCGTTGAACTCGACCTCGGCGACGGTCACGAGGTCCGGGTGGGCCACCCAGGTGCCGTCACAGCCGTCATTGGCCTCGCGCCGCTTGTCCTCCTTGACCTTCGTCAACGCCATGGCCGTCACCTCGGGATCGCGACGGTTGGGGATGAACGCCGCCATTCCGCCGATGGCGTGGGCCTTGCGCTTGTGGCAGGTGGCGATCATGAGCTCGGTGTAGGCACGCATGAACGGCACCGTCATGGAGACGTCGGCGCGGTCCGGTAGGACGAATGCCGGGTCCGAGTTGAACTTCTTGCCGACGCTGAAGATGTAGTCCCACCTGCCGGCGTTCAGGCCGGTGGAGTGGTCACGCAGCTCGTAGAGGATCTCGTCCATCTCGAAGGCGGCGGTGATCGTCTCGATCAGCACGGTGGCCTTGATGGATCCCAGCGGAACGCCGATGGCGTCCTGAGCGTGGCAGAAGACATCGTTCCAGAGCCGGGCCTCGTGGTGGTTCTCCAGCTTCGGAAGGTAGAAGTACGGGCCGGTTCCACTGTCGAGGGCCTCTCTGGCACTGTGGAAGAAGACGAGGCCGAAGTCCACGAGGCTGGCTGAGGCGGGTCGCCCGTCTATCTGGACGTGACGCTCGGGCAGGTGCCAGCCGCGGGTCCGCACCACGAGGGTGGCCGTCTCGTCGTTCAGCGTGTAGCTCTTGCCGGAGCGGCGCAGGCTGAGGTCGCGGCGGATCGCGTCGCGCACGTTGACCTGTCCCTCCATCATGTTGTCCCACGTGGGGGAACTGGAGTCCTCGAAGTCGGCCATGAACACTCGGGCGCCGGAGTTCAGGGCATTGATCATCATCTTGCGTTCGGGTGGGCCGGTGATCTCGACCCGCCGGTCCATGAGGTCCTTGGGCGGGGGAGCGACTGTCCACGTTCCCGAGCGGATCTCGGCGGTCTCCGAGAGGAAGTCCGGGCGCAGGCCGCTGTCGAACTTCTCCTGCCGGATGCGTCGGTTCCGGAGAAGGTCGATGCGACGGTCACGGAAGGTGCGTACGAGGTCGGCTACGAAGGCCGTGGCTTCCGGGGTGAAGATCTCTCCACTCCTCGGATGGTCGCTGATCTCGATGCCGTCCAAGCCGGACATTCGTGCTCCCGTGGCTCTGCTGGTACGTCTCGTAGGGCGAGTATTGACGAATTTCCGGAACCTGAGCCTGGCCGGTGGATCGGAAAGTTCACCTAGGCTGTCGAAAGCGCGAAGAATCAGCAGAGTTCCACCCACTCTCGTCCGGAATCGGGTGACCAGTTGGCGGCGGGCACCATGACGGCACGAGCGGAAGGAAACACGACGATGGCTGCGCCGGGATCGGGACAGGCATTCGACAGGATCGTGCTGGGCCACCGGCTGCGGCACCTGCGCCGCGGTGCCGGCCTCACGCTGTCGGAGTTGGGAGTCAGGATCGGTCGGCCCGCCTCCTACCTGTCCCAGGTCGAGAACGGTCGGATCGAGCCCAAGCTGGGCGTGCTGGGGGACCTGGCGACAGCCCTGAATTGTTCGACCATCGACATCCTGGACCCGACCCCACCGAGTCGCCGTGCGGAGTTGGAGATCGAGTTGCAGCGGGCTCAGGCCGGACCGTGGCGGTCCACGCTGGACCTCCCGGAACTCCGGGCCGGTGCCCGGCTCGACGACGACGTCCTGGAGGTGCTCGTCGGCCTCTACACGGCCCTACCCGAGGTGGATGTGTCCCGGTCAGGGCTGGCGAACCTGGAGGCCGGAGATCGTGCCCGCGTAGCCAACATCGCCCTGCGGACCGAGATGCGTGCCAGGGACAACTACTTCGCCGAGATCGAGGCGGAGGCGTCGTCCAGCCTGAAGGCCGCCGGCTACACGGGTGAGGGCCCACCCACCGAGCGCCAGATGGTGGACCTCGCAGCCCACTACGGCTTCACCGTCGCCCGGGTGAAGGGCATGCCCCGGACGGCCAGGTCCGTGACCGACACCCGCAGGAGGGTGATCTACATAGCGCAACGCGACGACCTGAGCGTGCGGTCCGCCCGGTCCGTGATCCTCCAGACGCTCGGCCACTTCGCCCTGGAGCACGCCGAGACCACGGACTTCGAGGGATACCTACGCCAGCGGATCGAGTCCAACTACTTCGCAGCGGCTGTGCTGGTGCCGGAGGCCGCCGCCGTGGACTTCCTCACGGCCGCCCGCGACCAGCGGGACCTCTCGATCGAGGACCTCAAGGAGAGGTACTACGTCTCGTACGAGATGGCCGCCCACCGGTTCACCAACCTGGCGACTGTCCGGCTCGGCGTAGCGGTGCACTTCATCCGGACCGACCCGGAGGGAACGGTCACCAAGGCCTACGAGAACGACGGCATCGAGTTCCCCACCGACGCTGACGGTGGACTGGAGGGCGCCAGGCTGGGACGACGCTGGGGAGCCCGTCAGGCCTGGGACGGTTCCGACCTGCTCCACTACCAGCTCACCGACACCGACCAGGGGGAGTTCTGGTGCGTTACCTACGTGGAGAACGCCACCGAACGCACGCCGTACGCAGTGACGTTGGGGTGTAGGGCGGCCGACGCTGGGCTGTTCAGGGGCGGCGGGACCCTCAGACGTGTGAGCGGCAGGAGGGAGGACGACAGGGCCCAGCCCGAGGCCCTGCGCCGATGGGACGGCGTGGCGTGGCCGTCGGCTTCCGAGCGGAGCTTCATCCTGACCGCCCTTCCGTCCGCCAGCCGGGAGTTCACGCCATTTCCGGGAATCGACCTTCTGGACGTCTACCGGTTCCTCGACCGCCAGGCCTGACCCTCGACCCGTCCGGCCTCACTCCTTGGCGAACGGTTCCCCGGCCTCCAGGCGACGGCGGATCTCGGCCACGAAGCCATCCAGGCTGACGGTCCGGACCGAGGCCGGGTCTCTCACCACCCCCGTGTGGGTCACGAACCGTTCGCCGTCCCAGCGGTGCAACTGGTAACCGGGGGGTTCGTCGACTGCGGCTCCCCGTTCAGGGTGGAGGTCCAGGCGGATCTGGTTGCCGGTTGACGGACACGTTGAGACCAGCGTCGAACCGATGGCCGTGTGGATGGGGCGGTGCAGGTGGCCGGTCACCAGCAGGCGCACCTGGGGGTTCCGCTCGATGACCGCCCGGAGGCGATCCGAGTCCAGCAGCCCGGCGTCGTCCATGAACCGCAGACCGGTCTCAAAGGGTGGGAAGTGGGTGAACACGAGGGTGGGTCGGTCCGGGTCAGCGGCAAGCACGTCATCCAGCCAGCGTTCGCGTACCGGGTCGAAACGGCCGTCGTGGCGGCCGGGAATCGAGTTGTCCAGGCCCACGAGGCGGACGGGGTGGTCTTCGACCACATAGCTGCAGTGGTCGTCGGCGAGGTTGCCCGGGAGGACATCGGCGAAGGCCCCTCGGAACAGCGGACACTCGTCATGGTTGCCCGGGATGGGGAGCAGCCGGTCGGCAATAGGCGTCAGCACGTCGAGGAGGGTGGCGTACTGCGATGCGGTGCCGTCATCGGTCAGGTCGCCGGTGGCGAGGATCACATCCGGCGCCGGATCCAGGCCCACCAGGTGGTCAACGACCCTCCGGAGGGTCTCGGTGGTGTCGACCAGCCGGGCGAACGATCCACCCTGGTCGCGGATGTGGCAGTCGGAGATCTGCGCGATCAGCACACCCGGACCCTATGTGACCGGCGACAGAGGTGGATCCGGAATCGGAGCGGGTGACCGGGATCGAACCGGCATCATCAGCTTGGAAGGCTGAGGTTCTAGCCTTTGAACTACACCCGCGTGCCCGGTGGACCGGACACCATGAACATACCGTCGGTTGGAACCGGACGGCTCGACACCCGGTGGCTACGCTGCCGCGCATGACCCTCACAGCACCGCAGAGCGCATGACCCTCACAGTGCCGCAGGGTGCGCACCTCATCGGAGGCGACTGGAGCACCGATGCCCCGGGTGGAACGGCCGTGAGCCAGAACCCGGCCCGGCCGGACGAACCGGTCGGCGAGTATCCACTGGGCGACTCCGGAACGGCGTCCGGTGCCGTGGGTGCCGCTGTGGAGGCCCAGGCGTCGTGGCGGATCCTGGGCTTCGGCGGTAGGGCCCGAATCATGGAGAGGGCCGCTGTCCTGTTTGACGAGAGGGCCGATGAGCTGGCCCTCATGTGCACCATGGAGGAGGGCAAGACGCTCGCCGAGTCGCGCGGTGAGGCCGTGCTGGCGGCCGAGACCTTCCGCTACCAGGCGGGGCTGGCGAAGACCTCCACCGAACGGATCTTCCCGACCAACAATCCGGGGGAGACCATACGGACCGTCCGTGCGCCGCTCGGGGTGGTCGGAATCGTCACGCCGTGGAACTTTCCGATCCTCATACCGGTCTGGAAGATCGCCCCGGCCCTTGCCGCTGGCAACACGGTGGTCTGGAAGCCGGCCAGCAACACCCCGCTGACCTCGGTGGCGATAGCACGCCTGCTCGATGACGCCGGCGTGCCGGCAGGCGTCCTGAACCTCATCCTCGGCCCGGGGTCGATGGGTGGCGCAGTGGTGGCCGACGAACGGGTCGACGGTGTCTCCTTCACCGGGTCGGTGGGGGTGGGCCGACAGATCCGCGACGTGGTCACAGCACGCAACGGCCGCGTCCAGTTGGAACTGGGTGGGCACAACCCGTGCATCGTCTTCGGTGACGCGGATCTTGACATGGCCGTCGCAGCGGCGGTCGGCGGAGCCATGGGCTCCACAGGACAGAAGTGCACCGCAACCCGTCGGATCATTGCGGTAGGTGACATACACGACGAGCTTGTGGACCGACTGGTGGCCGGCGTGCAGAACCTGGTTGTGGGCGACGGGCAGGCTGCAGGCGTCGGTATCGGCCCGCTCGTGTCGCCCGGAGCCCGGGCTGAGGTCTCCGAGGCCGTTGCGCAGGCCAGGTCCGAGGGAGCCGAGACGGTGGCCGTCAACGGCACCACGCCCGACGGTCCCTGCTTCTACCCACCCACATTGTTCGTCGGCGGTACCGATCTCACCATCACCCGGGAGGAGGTCTTCGGGCCGGTCAGCACGGTGATGCGTGTCGACACGGAGGACGAGGCCTTCGCCCTGGCCAACGACACTGAGTTCGGGTTGTCGGCATCGGTGTTCACCAATGACATGTGGAAGATCGACCGGGCCGTCCACGAGCTGCAGGCGGGCCTGATCAAGGTCAACGGACCGACGACCGGTTCAGAAATCCATGCTCCGTTCGGCGGAGAGAAGAACTCCTCGGGCCACGCAGCCCGTGAGCAGGGCGACACCGCCCAGGAGTTCTTCACCCGGACCCGCACCGCCTATGTAAAGCCCGGTCGACCCCGCTGATCCGGCGGGACGGAGCGCGTGGCCATGCGATTCGGCTATTTCCTGAACCAGAACAACCTCGGCCTCGTCAAGCCCTACGGCCAGGTGCTCTCCGAAGGCCGTGAGATCGCCAGGTACTGCGACCTCAACGGCTGGGACTCGATCTGGACTACCGAGCACCACTTCGGCCACGAGGGGCTGGAGGTGTGTCCAAACCCGACACTCATGAGCGTCGACCTGGCCGCCCACACCGAGCGGATCAGGATCGGCCAGGCGGCCAACATCATCACGTTCCGCCACCCGATCCAGCTGGCGGAGGACCTCGCCATGCTCGACCACATGAGTGCAGGCCGTCTCGAGGTAGGGGTGGGTCGCGGGGTCTACCCACGCGAGACGGTGAACATGAACCCCGCGGCGGACGTCCGTAACCCGGAGGTCAACCGGGCGCTGTTCGCCGAGACGCTCGAGGTGATCCGACGGGCCTGGACCGACGAGTTCTTCTCGTTCGAAGGGGAGTTCTTCAGGTTCCCGTACCCGGGCGTCACGTTCAGCCACGCCATGAGTCCGCCACTGGCGGACAACACCGACCCCGAGACCGGCCACATCACTGCCCTGTCGGTCGTTCCCAAGCCGTTGCAGTCGCCGCACCCCCCGCTCTGGCAGGTGGTGGACACAGCGCCGTCGATCGAGTTCGCCGCCCACAACGACCTGCAGGCCATGTTCTGGATACCACCCACTGATTCGCTGGTTCCGAGGTTCGAGGCCTACCGCGACGCCGCATCCGAGGCACGCGGATCCGAGGTCGGCCTCGGCGAGGGGGTGGCGGTGCTGCGCGACATGTTCGTCACCGAGACCATGGCCGAAGCCGAGCAGCTGGCCGGCGAGGGCATTGTCAGGTACATGCAGTGGGTATGCGAGTTCCGGGGTCTCGGCAACCACCGTTACCCGGGCGAGGAGCTGCCCGATACACCCGGAAAGCTCGACCTGCTGTCATACGAGTGGCTGCACCCGCGCAACATGCTCTTCGGAACAGCCGACTACGTGGCGGGAAAGATCCACGAGATGAAGGAGAAGCTGAACCTCCGGAAGCTGCTGGTGTGGTCCAGCTTTCCCGGCGTGGCGCACGGGGCGGCAATGGACAGCATCGCCAGGTTCACCGAAGAGGTCATGCCCCAGTTCACCGATTTCACAGAGGAGGTCGCCTGATGTCGTTGGAGATCCGGAAGGTGGTCAGCCACATCGAGGAGGTTCGTATCGAGGGTGGCCGACCGGCAGAACCACCCCTCCTCCTGTTCGGAGTGGTGGCGGTGATCGCCAACCCGTGGGCTGGCCAGGGGTTCGTGGAGGACCTGCGGCCGACCATCCTGGACGTGGCCCCGAAGCTGGCCGACGTGATGGTGCCCCGACTCCTCGAGGCGACCGGCGGTCCGGAAGCGGTGGAGGCCTACGGGAAGGCGGCCATGGTCGGAACCTCCGGAGAGGTCGAACACGGCTCGGCACTGATCCACACGCTGCGATTCGGCAATGTGTTGCGTGATGCCGTGGGTGGCACCGCCTACCTGTCGTTCACCAACACCCGGGGAGGCCCCGGCTCGGTGGTGTCCATACCGATGATGCACAAGGTCGATCCCGGTTGGAGGTCCCACTACCTCACGCTCGAGGTCACGGTCGCGGACGCCCCGGGCCCGGATGAGATTCTGGTCGCCATCGGGGCGGCGGCCGGTGGGCGGCCACACCACCGCATCGGCAACCGATACTCCGACATGGAGGAGATGGGGCTCGCCGGGGAGTGAACGCCGGCGGCTTCGTCCGGCTGGACGGCGGGGACTCCGGTTCCAGACCACCCCTGGTGCTCGTGCACGGCGTCGGCCTGGACCACACCATGTGGGACCTCGTCGTCGGAGGGCTGGCAGCCGACCGCCTGGTGATCCGGTACGACCTGCTGGGCCACGGTCGCTCCACTGACCCGCCAGCGGAGCGCTCGCTCGATGATTTCGTGGACCAGTGCCTGGCCGTGGTCGAGGCCCATACCGGTTCCGTTCCGGACGTCGCCGGCCATTCGCTGGGCGGAATGATCGCCCTCGGGCTGGCTGCGCGTCACCCGGGACGGCTGGGTCGTCTCGCACTCCTGAACACGGTCTTTGACAGGACTCCCGCCGAGGTGCACGGCGCACGGGAACGCCTTGCCCTGGCAGGCGCCGATGGCCTCGGACCCATCGCCGATCTGGCGGTCGACCGCTGGTTTGACGAGGCCTGGCAGGAGACCCACCCGGAGATGGTGGCATCGGTGAGGAACCGACTGGCCACCAACGATCCGGCCGGGTACCTCGAGGCCTACCGGGTATTCGTGGACGGCGACCCCCTTATGCCAGCCGGGGCCGCAGGGGTGACGGCCACCACGCTGGCTCTCACCGGCGAGTTGGATCCCGGCTCCACGCCGGCCATGGGAGATGCCCTGGCCGCAGCGATCCCGGACTGCAGCGCCCGGGTCCTGCCTGGCCTCCACCACCTGCCGCCGGTGGAGGCGCCAGCAGAGTTCGTAGCTGCACTGCTCGACTTCCTTGATCGGCCATGCCCATCCACCACACCCAAACCCGCCCGGGAGGCGACCAGGTGAACGACTACCAGCTCTACATCGACGGAGAGTTCTGCGAGGCCTCCGACGGTGGCCGCTTCGACACCACCAACCCGGCCACCGGCGAGGTCTGGGCATCGGCTCCGGCAGCTACCGAAGCCGACGTGGACAGAGCGGTCCGCTCTGCACACCGGGCAATGACGACGGGGGAGTGGGCCTCTATGACGGCCACGATGCGGGGGCGCCTCCTCTACAGGTTGGCTGACCTCGTGGCGGAAAACGCCCACTGGCTGGGCGAGGTCGAGACGACCGACAGCGGGAAGCTGGCAGCCGAGACCCGGGCCCAGTCGGCCTACGTTGCCGACTACTACCGCTACTACGCGGGCCTGGCCGACAAAATCCAGGGCGACACGCTGCCCATCGACAAGCCCGACCTGCACGTGTTCACGACCCGGGACCCGATCGGCGTAGTCGCCGCGATCGTGCCGTGGAACGCGGAGATGTTCCTGACCGCCACGAAGGTCGGCCCTGCGCTGGCTGCCGGCAACGCTGTCGTCATCAAGGCTTCTGAGATCGCTCCGGCACCCCTTCTGGAGTTCGCCCGGGTGCTTGACCAGGTGGGCTTCCCGCCGGGTGTCGTGAACCTCCTGACCGGATTCGGCGAACCCTGCGGCAGGGCGTTGACCAGCCATCCGATGGTTTCGAAGGTGGCGTTCACGGGAGGCGTGGACACTGCACGTCAGATAGTGGCGAGCACCGCACTCAACCTGGCTCCCGTCTCCCTGGAGCTGGGCGGCAAATCTCCGATCCTGGTATTCGACGATGCCGATCTGGATGGGGCTGTCAACGGTGCGATCGCCGGGAACTTCGGGGCGTCCGGCCAGAGCTGTGTCGCTGGCAGCAGGGTCCTGGTGCAGGCGGGGATGCACGACCGTTTCATCTCCGAACTGGTTGAACGCGCCGAGGCAATACGCATCGGAGACCCGCTGGACGACGATTCCCAGATGGGCCCGCTGGCTACCCGCGCCCAACGGGACCGCATCGAGGCGGTGGTGGCCGAGTCGATAGCGCAGGGAGCGGTCCTGCACACGGGCGGAGCCCGACCCGAGGGACTGGATGCCGGCTGGTACTACCGCCCGACTGTGCTCGGGTGCGCGAACCAGGATGTGGCGTGCACCCGGATCGAACTCTTCGGACCGGTCATGTCCGTTCTCTCCTTTGAGACCGAGGCCGAGGGTGTGGCCATGGCCAACGACACCGAATTCGGTTTGGCGGCAGGGATCTTCAGCTCCGATGCGTCGCGTGTGCATCGGGTGGCGCGTTCAGTAAGGGCCGGGATCGTGTGGGTCAACACCTACAGGGCGATCTCGCCGATAGCGCCGTTCGGCGGCTTCGGAAACTCCGGATCCGGCCGCGAGGCCGGCGTCGACGCCATCGGAGAGTTCACGAGGACCAAGACCGTCTGGATCAACACGTCGGAGCAGCCGATGGCCAATCCGTTCACCATTCGGTGACCAGTCTGGCCGGAACTGTACGGTCCTAGTCTCGCCAACGTGAGAATGCACGAGTTCGACGAGTCGACCGATGATCTGGCCTGGGCCATCTTCCGCTACGCCCTTGATCGGGTGAAGACGGATCCGCCCCTGGATGGCCCCCGATCCCACCAGGAACTCTGGGAAGCCGTCGGACAGACCATCACCGAAGACGGCATCGGCGGAGAGTCGGCGCTCGCAGCCTTTGCCGACCACCTGGCGCCGGCATGCCTGTCGGCAGACCATCCGCGGTTTCTCTCCTTCGTTCCGGGTGCCCCCACGAACGCCTCGGTCCTGTTCGACCTGGTGGTCGGGGCGTCTGCGATGTGCGCCACCTCCTGGTTGGAGGCGGCAGGCACCGTGTACGCCGAGAACCAGGCGCTCCGCTGGGTCGCGGACCTGGTGGGCCTCCCGGAGGGTGCCGGAGGCTGCTTCGCCTCCGGGGGCACCATGGGAAACCTGTCGGCTCTCATAGCGGCCCGTGACGACGCAATGCGTCGCCGCGAGGCGGAGGGTTCGGGGCGGCCTGTCAGGTGGGCGGTAGTGGCCTCGGACGGTGCGCACTCCTCGATCGACTCGGCGGCCCGGGTCATGGACGTGGACGTCCTACTGGCCACCACCGGCGACGACCGGCGACTCCGAGGGGACGAGGTGCGTGCCGCCATCGCAGCTCGGCCTGAGGGCACCGAGGTCTTTGCCGTGGTCGCAACCGCCGGCACCACCAACCTCGGTGTCGTGGATGCGCTGGACGAGGTTGCCGAGGCCACAGCGGAGCACGGGGCATGGTTCCACGTGGATGGCGCCTACGGAGGTGCCGCTCTGGCCGCCGGGTCGGTCCGCTCCCACTTTGCCGGAATCGAGCGATGCGACTCCGTGGTGATCGACCCCCACAAGTGGCTATTCGCCCCCTTCGACTGTTGTGCGCTGCTCTACCGCCAACCGGAGGTGGCCCGGCTGGCCCACGCCCAGCACGCCAGCTACCTGGATCCGATCAACTCGGGCTCGGAGTGGAATCCCACCGACTACGGGCATTTCCTGACCCGGCGTGCCCGGGGCCTGCCGTTCTGGTTCTCGCTTGCCGTCCATGGCACCAGGGCCTACTCCGAAGCCGTCGAGCGGACCTTGGAGGTGACGCTTGCCGGAGCGGAACTGCTGGATTCGGCCCCCCACGTGGAGCTGATAATGGATCCGGTCCTCTCGGTGCTCGCCTTCAGGAGGGTCGGCTGGGAGCAGGCCGACTACGACCTCTGGTCCGCCCGGCTGATGGAGGATGGAACCGCCTTCGTGCTTCCGACACAGGTTGACGGTGAGCCGGCACTGCGGATCTGCATCGTGAATCCGCTGACCACCGTCGACGACATCGCCATGATCCTCGACAGCCTGGCCTGACGGTCGCCGACCCCCGCTGGGGCCATTTCGCCGGGTGGCCGTCAGGGGGCCGCCGGTACACTCCCCGGACTGTGGACAGCACCCTTGAAAGACTGGATGGCGACCGGGTCAAGTTGACCGTTGCCATCGACGAGACCGAGTTCGAGGTCGCCGTAGAGGCCGCCTTCCGACGTATCGCCCAGGAGGTCCGCCTCCCCGGGTTCAGACCCGGCAAGGCGCCGCGCAAGCTCCTTGAGGCCCGCATCGGTCTGGCTGCCGGCCGTCAGGAGGCGATACAGCAGTCGCTTCCCGACTACTACGGCCAGGCCCTCGTCGACAATGACGTGGATGCCATTGACTCCCCGGAGATCGAGATCACGGGAGGTCGGGAGGAGGGTGACCTCACTTTCGATGCCGTGGTGCCGGTCAGGCCAAGGGCGACCATCGCCGGCCACAGCTCGCTGCGCGTCGAGATCCCCTCACCTGCGGCCGCCGACGAGGACGTGGACGCCCAGCTGGAGGCATTGCGTGGCCAGCACTCGACGCTCGAGGCTGTGGACCGTCCGGCGGGCGACGGCGACCAGGTGACAATCGACATCGACGGCACCTTCGAGGGCGAGCCGGTCGATGGGCTCACCACCACCGACTACCTCTATGAAGTGGGAGTAGGCGCCGTGGTCCCCGAGATCGACGAGAACCTGCGCGGCGCCTCCGCTGGAGACGTTCTGGAGTTCGACGCCGACCACCCTGAGGAGGACGGCAGCCTCTCGTTCCGTATCACGGTGTCGGAGGTCCAAGCCCGTGTACTTCCCGAGCTGGACGACGAGTTCGCCGAGGCATCCTCGGAGTTCGACACGCTCGACGAGCTCTCCGCTGACATCCGCGAGCGGATCTCGGTGATGCGTAGGGGCCAGACCCCGATGCTCGCACGCGATCGTGTGGCCCAGGCGATAGCGGACCTGGTCGACATGGAGATTCCGTCGATGCTCGTCGAGGCCGAGGTGGACAGCCGGATCAATGACATGGCGATGCGCATGCGCTCACAGGGCATCGACTTCTCCGTCTACATGGAGGCCATGGGACGCGACGTGGAGTCGCTGCGCGAGGAACTACGCGAAGGCGCCGAACTGTCAGCGCGGGTTGACCTGGGGCTACGTGCCGTCGCCGACGCCGAGGGCCTCGGCGACATTGACGAGCAGCTCGAGGAGTACCTCGGGACGCTGGCCACCCAGACCGGTGGCGACGTGGACGGCATCCGGGAGACGCTCAGCCGATCCGGGCGCATGCTCGAGGTCCGTGCGGACCTCCGCAAGCAGGCCGCCCTGGAGTGGGTGTTCGAACGTGCCGAGGTGGTTGACGAGGCGGGTGAGCCCGTGGATCGGGAGCTCCTGGAACCGCCTGAGCCGGTGATCGAGCTTCCCGAGGAGTTTGCGGCCATCCCTGTCGATGGCGACGAGGTGGGGGAGACTGAAGGTTCGGTTGCAGATTTGACCGACGGAGAAGAAGAGTGAACAAGATGACCCTCGCAGACCTCAAGGTGCAGAATTACCTCGTTCCCACGGTGGTCGAACAGACCAGCCGGGGCGAGCGCGCGTTCGACCTCTACTCAAGGCTGCTCAAGGAGAACATCGTCTTCATCGGTACGCCGATAGATGACACGATCGCCAACCTGATCTGCGCCCAGTTGCTGCACCTGGAGTCGGAGAATCCCGACAGGGACATCAGCCTCTACATCAACTCGCCGGGCGGCGACATCAACGCCCTGTTCGCGATCTACGACACGATGCAGTACGTCAAGCCGGACATCACCACCATCTGCTTCGGCCAGGCCGCCTCGGCTGCCGCTGTCCTGCTGGCTGCTGGAACGCCCGGCAAGCGCCTCGCCCTTCCGCACTCCAGGGTGCTGATCCACCAGCCCTATGCCGGGGCCCAGGGTCAGGTGTCCGACATTGAGCTGGCATCGCGTGAGATCCAGCGGCTGAAGACCCAGTTGGAGGAAATCCTCTCCCATCACACAGGTCAGGACGTGGCGAAGATCCACGCCGATACCGACCGCGACTATGTGATGACCGCCCAGGAGGCCAAGGAGTACGGCTTCATCGACGAGGTCATCGACCAGCGGAACGTGGCCGACAACAGCGGCCCAATCGCCGCCGTCAAGTAGGACTACGGGACCGGGGGGTCGGGTATGGCGAAGCTCGGTGAGGGCGAACTCCTCAAGTGTTCCTTCTGTGGCAAGACCCAGAAGCAGGTCAAGAAGCTCATTGCCGGCCCGGGTGTCTACATCTGCGACGAGTGCATAGACCTCTGCAACGAGATCATCGAGGAGGAGCTCTCCGAGCCGACCGAGACCTCGCTGGGCGAGCTTCCCCGTCCGAGGGAGATCTACGCATTCCTGGACGACTACATCGTCGGCCAGGAACAGGCCAAGAAGGTCCTTTCCGTGGCCGTCTACAACCACTACAAGAGGGTCCGCTCCGGGACCGGTCCCGGAGCCGAGGTGGAGTTGGCCAAGTCCAACATCCTGCTGCTGGGCCCCACCGGTTGCGGCAAGACCCTGATGGCCCAGACGCTCGCCAGGATGCTGGATGTTCCGTTCGCCATCGCCGATGCCACGGCCCTCACCGAGGCCGGTTACGTGGGCGAGGACGTCGAGAACATCCTCCTGAAGCTGATCCAGGCAGCCGACTACGACATCAAGAAGGCCGAGACCGGGATCATCTACATCGACGAGATCGACAAGGTGGCCCGCAAGAGCGAGAACCCCTCGATCACCAGGGACGTCTCCGGCGAGGGGGTGCAGCAGGCCCTGCTGAAGATCCTGGAGGGAACCTCGGCGGCCGTGCCCCCGCAGGGCGGGCGCAAGCACCCGCACCAGGAATTCCTGCAGATCGACACCACCAACATCCTGTTCATCTGCGGTGGGGCCTTTGCCGGTCTGGAACGTGTCATAGAGACGAGGCAGGGCGGAGCAGGCGTCGGCTTCGGCGCAGATATCAGGTCATCGGCGGAGAAGGACGTGGGTGCCCTGTTCGCCGACGTGAGGCCCGAGGATCTCATCAAGTTCGGCCTCATTCCGGAGTTCATCGGTCGCCTGCCAGTGGTTGCATCCGTGTCCCAGTTGGAGGTCGAGGCGCTTGTCAAGATCCTGACCGAACCCCGCAACGCCCTCGTCAAGCAGTACCAGCGACTCTTCGAGTTCGAGGACATCGAGTTGGAGGTGAGCGCCGAGGCACTATCTGCGATCGCCACCCAGGCGCTTGAACGTGGAACCGGTGCCCGTGGGCTCCGCTCCATCCTGGAAGAAGTCCTCCTCGATGTGATGTACGAGTTGCCGGGGGACGATGAGGTCGGCCGCGTGGTCGTGGACGTGGATTCGGTGGTCCATCGGACCGCTCCTGCCGTGTTCCCGCGTGCCGCCGATCATCCAGACCGCGCCGCCTCCTGATAGCGCAGGCTGTGGGTACACCGCTGTGACGGGGCCGGCGGACCGGCCGGCGGTGGACGACTACCGCGGCGCCCTTCGATTCCTGGATCAGTTCGTCAACCTGGAGGCATCGGCGGGTCGGATCCATGGGCTGAGCCTGGACGCGATGCGGGGTCTCGTCAGGGCAATGGGCGATCCCCAGTACGACGTCAGAACGGTCCATGTCACCGGAACGAACGGCAAGGGTTCGGTCTCGGCAATGGTCTCGGCGCTACTGGGAGCAGCGGGCCTCCGTGTCGGCGCCTACACCAGTCCCCACGTGGACACCGTGCGCGAACGACTCGCCATTGACGGCCAGCCAATTGCCGAGGATGCATTCACGGACCTGGTGGCGGACCTGGAGCGCTATGCGGGAGTTGTTGCCACCGTGCCGTCCTACTTCGAGTTGCTGACGGCGGCGGCTTTCCTCTGGTTCAGCAACGAGGCCGTCGACGCTGCGGTCGTGGAGGTGGGTCTGCTGGGCCGCTTCGACGCCACGAACGTGTGTGACTCGACGGTGTCGGTCATCACCAACATCGGACGAGACCACACGGACGGCACGGGGGACTGGCGACGCGACATAGCCCGGGAGAAGGCGGGGATAATCCGCGCTGGTCAGCCCCTCATCCTCGGTGAGACCTCCATAGAACTCCTCGAGGTCTTCACAGCCGAGTCCCCCGAGCCCCTGCTCGTCGCTGGTTCCGACTTCGGCGTGGGTGGTGCCGAGCAGGCCGTGGGCGGCCAGCTGATCGAGTTGTGGACCCCGGCAGGCAGGCACGAGGAGGTCTTCCTGCCGATGCACGGCGACCACCAGGCCGACAACGCCGCCACGGCCCTGATGGCCGCCGAGGCGTTCCTAGACACACCGCTCAGCTCCGAGGTGGTGGCCGATGGGCTGGGGGCGGCACGGGTGCCTGGGCGACTCGAGGTGGTGGCCACCGAACCGCTGGTGGTGCTCGATGGCGCCCACAATCAGGATGCTGCCAGAGCCCTGGCAGCAGCGGTTCCCACCGTCTTTCCCGCCGGCCGTCGGATCCTGGTGGTCGGAACCCTGGGTCCCCGGGAGCCGACGGAGTTCCTCGACGAGTTGGTGGCCCTGTCCCCGGACCTGGTCGTGGCCTGTACGGCGCCCTCTCCGCGTGCGGTGCCGGCGGCAGACCTGGCGGTGCTGCTGCGCGAGCGCCGCATCGAGGTCGAGGTGGTGCCTGATGCCGTGGATGCGGTCCGCCTGGCTGTGGCCGCCGCCGATGAATCCGACCTTGTGCTGGTGACGGGTTCGTTCTACGTGCTGGCAGCGGCCCGGGCCGCCCTCGGTGACGTGGTTGATCTGGACGAGGACGGTTTCGACACCTGATTCGCGCCTAGGCGAGTCGGGCGGTCATATCCTGCCGCCATGGATCGAACCCTCGCAATCTGCAAACCCGACGCGGTCGAACGTGGCCTCGTAGGAGAGATCGTCGGCCGCTTCGAGCGCAAGGGCCTGAAGGTCGTGGCCGCGGAGTTGCGCCACCTGGACCGCGACACCCTCGCCCGGCACTACGAGGAGCACGTCGGAAAGGGCTTCTACGAGGATCTGGTTTCCTTCATGTCCCGGTCGCCGGCGATGGTGATGGTCATCGAGGGCCCTGAGGAGACCTTCGCCGTCGTCCGTTCGATGATGGGTACCACCAATCCCCGTGAGGCCGCTCCCGGCACCATCCGAGGCGACCTCGGGACCCTCTTCACCGAGAACCTGGTCCACGGGTCGGATTCCCAGTCGTCAGCCGATCGTGAGATCGGGATCTTCTTTCCGGCCCTGGAGGGCTGAGGTCCCAGGAATGGACTACTCGCGCAGGGTGGTGGCATATGCACCCTGAGTGGCAATTTAGTGAAGAACGCGTTACCTTCTCCGTAGCGAGCGGCGGGCACTTCAGCATCCCCGCGCAATCAGACGGAGCGCCCGGTCGATGGCCGAAGACGTAGTTCGACGGGTCAGGCGCCAGGCACCCAGCCGCGCCGCCTTCGGCACCCGGGACATCGCCGTGGACCTCGGAACCGCCAACACGCTGGTGCTGGTGCGCGGCGAGGGGGTCGTCCTGGACGAGCCGTCGGTGGTCGCAGTGAACGCGATGGACGAGACCCTGCTGGCTGTGGGTAGCGAGGCGAAGCGGATGATCGGGCGTACCCCGCCTCACATCCGGGCGGTCCGACCACTCAAGGACGGCGTCATCTCCGACTTTGAGAACTGCGAGAAGATGCTCCGCTACTTCATCCAGCAGGTCCACAGCCGCCGCTGGGCCAAGCCCCGCATGGTCATCTGCGTGCCGTCGGGCGTGACGGGCGTCGAACGCCGGGCGGTGCAGGAGGCGGCTGAGTTCGCTGGTGCCCGCCCGCCGGTCTACATCGTCGACGAGCCGATGGCTGCGGCCATCGGTGCCGGCCTGCCGGTGGCCGATCCGACCGGTTCCATGGTGGTTGATGTCGGCGGTGGAACCACCGAGGTGGCTGTCATCTCCCTCGGGGGGGTGGTTACCTGTCAGTCATCGCGTATCGGCGGTGACGAGATGGACGACGCCATCAAGCAGTTCCTGAAAAAGGACAAAGGGGTGGACGTCGGCGACCGGACCGCCGAGGCCATCAAGGTCCGGCTCGGCTCGGCGCATCCGCTCACCCGGGAGTTCAGGGCGGCGGTCACGGGCAGGAGCCTGCTGACCGGGTTGCCCGAGTCCGTTGAGTTCTCCACCCGGGAGATCCGCGAAGCCCTCGAGCAGCCGGTCGAGGCGATCATCGACGCCGTGAAGGTGACCCTGGACAGGACTCCACCCGAACTGGTCACCGACATCATGGAGCACGGAATTCATCTGGCGGGCGGCGGATCGCTCCTGATCGGCCTGCCCGACAGGATCCGTGCCGAGACGGGCATGCCCGCCCGGGTCGTTGCCGATCCACTCGGAGCAGTCGTCAAGGGAGCTGGCCTGATCCTGGAGAATCTCTCCAGGTACGGAGAGATGATCTTCGGCGACGACGGGCGCTAACAAGTGGCGGCCCCGCAACCCACGGGGCGTTCCCGGCCGACGCTCCTCCTGGTCATAGTGGCGGCCCTGACCCTGCTCACGATGCAGTTCAGGGGATTCGGGCCACTGGACTCGTTCCAGCAGGGGATGAGGGACCTTCTTGACCCGGTCCGCTCGGTGTCGGAGAGCGCAGCGCGACCCCTCCGCTCGGCATGGCTGGGCGTCTTCGACTACGACGACCTGCGCGACAGGACAGAGCGCCTGGAGAAGGAGCTGGCCCGGATGCGTGGACGCGAGCTCTCCTCGGAGGCCGACGGGGAGTTGCTGAAGCGCCTCATGGGCGAGGTGGGCATCGAATACGCCAAACTCGACACGGTCGTGGTACGGATACTCGGCACGCCCCCCGGGAACTCCTCGAGTCACACCATTGAGGTGGACAAGGGTCTCGACGATGGCCTCGCGGAGGGAATGGCGGTCGTGACAGGCGCCGGCCTCGTCGGGCGCCTTGAGGTTGTGGACCGCTCCCGGTCCATCGTGAGGTTGGCGACACACCCGGCCTTCCGGGTCGGGGTGCGCCTCGTGGGCTCCCAGGACGAGGGACTGGCGCGCGGTGGCGGCGCCAGCGGCCGTCTCGTGATCGATGCTGGCATCAGGCCCGACGTGCAGGTGGCGCTCGGCGAGGTGGTGGTCACCTCAGGAGGCCGTAGCAGGTTCCCGGCCGATATTCCGGTTGGGCGGGTGATCGATCCAGACGCGGGCGCCGACCTGGATCGGGAGATCATCGTGGAGCCAGCCGCATCCCTGGAACACCTCAGCTTCGTGAACGTCGTGCTGGACCAGCGCCTGGCCGATGCCGGACCGCTGGAGCGGGGGTGAGGAACCGATGACCGGGAGGTTGAGGGTCGTGGCGATCCTCCTCACCGCCGTGACAGTCCAGGTGACGGTCTTCGAGGAGATTCGGGTCAGCGGAGTCTCCGTGGAGCTGCTTCTGCTGGTGTCGATCCTGGCCGGGTTCCACGGGGGGCCCGAGAGGGGAGCCGTGGTGGCCTTCTGCGCGGGTCTTCTTCATGACACCATTACCGCCACCCCGATGGGGTTGCACGCTCTCGTATATGCCCCCATGGCTGTTGCGACCAGCCACCTCGAGGTCCGACTGGCCCGTTCCACCCGGCCGTTCCTGGCGGCCGGCCTGATGGTCGCGATGGTGATCGGAGTGCTCTCCACGATGCTTGTCGGGGGGCTCTTCGGCCTGCACGGCGTTGATGTGGAGCGGCTGGCACGTACCGCTCTGCTGGCCTCCGTGATGTCGGTGGCTCTGGCGGTACCGACCAGTCGGGCGGTGCGCTGGGCCGTTACCGGGGGCCTGCCTGTCAACGTGGACGTACGTGGTTCGGGAGTGGAGTTGCGGGGGTGAACGAGGCCAGCCGCTACCGGATGCGCCTCCTCGCCATCATCGGACTGTCGATGTTCGTCGCACTCGGCGCGCGGCTCTGGTACCTGCAGGTGATGATCAGCGAGCAGGCGGCCGTCACGGCGCGCAGCAACATCACCCGGGTGATTCCCGTCCCTGCACCACGGGGGCGGATCATGGACGTGAAGGGCAGGACGCTGGTCGGCAACCGCCTCACAACCGTTCTCACCATGAACCGTTACGAGCTGGACAAGGCCGGGCTGGACGAGGACGACCTGCTCGGCATGTTCACGGAGATAGCGATCGAGATAAACCGGTCGGGCAAGTTGGTGAAGGTCGTGGACGTCCGGCGTGCGCTGGCGGATCCCTCCTTCGGGCTCTACGACGACATTCCCGTCGCACACGACGTCGGCGAGGACCTCCTCGTGTTCTTCGGCGAGCGGCCTGAACGCTTTCCCGGCGTGAGGGTGGCTGAGACCACGGTCCGGTCGTACCTCTACGGAAATCTCGCCACCCACCTGCTGGGTTGGGTGGGTTCGATCAACGACCGGGAACTCCAGGGCCGACGCCCCCCAGCCGGCAAGGAGTACAGGCTCCGTGACAAGATCGGGAAGGCCGGAGTGGAGCTGATGTTCGAGGACGATCTCCGGGGGGTGGCCGGCCGCAAGGTGGTCGAGGTGGACCGCCTGGGTGAGATCCTGCGGGAGCGCGACGACCTGTACATGGCGCCCATCCCCGGCGCCGACCTGGTCCTCTCGATAGACGTCGACGTGCAGTTCCTCGTGGAGACAGAGCTGGAGAGGTCGGTCCACCGGGCCAGGACCAGGGAGCCGGAGGCTGATCCCCAGAGACCAGGTCAGCTCCTGCCACTCTTTGACGTACCCGGCGGAGCGGTGGTGATCCTGGATCCCGGCAATGGTGACGTGGTGGCGATGGCGTCATTCCCGTCGTACGACCCCAACATGTCCATTGGTGGGTTCAGTCTGGAGCAGTGGACGGAACTGAACGATCCCGCCAACGACCTGCCTATGTTCAACCGGGCGATCCAGGGCGAGTACGCCCCCGGTTCCACCTTCAAGCTCTTCACCGCCCACGCGGCGTGGCACGAGGGCGTATTCGGCGTCGGTCCGATCCCGCGGGCCGACGAACTCTGGGACGATCCGGGTGCCTACATCCTGCACGGCTGCGGTGACGTCGACCCGCGTGACCC
>Ga0302127_10000298_pt1 | contig 26226 bp, 21 predicted proteins | sample CB4_SCM_MG_FD_204452 | JGI IMG/M metagenome (GOLD analysis project Ga0302127, IMG submission 204452) | Marine microbial communities from Western Arctic Ocean, Canada - CB4_SCM | ecosystem: Environmental > Aquatic > Marine > Oceanic | place: Canada: Western Arctic Ocean | collected 2017-09-24
CTACAACCACAACCGACCCCACACCGCCCACGGCGACCTCACACCAACCGAGTTCGCCCTACGGTGGACCCACCAGAACAACCAAATGCTCTCATAGCAACTGGTACAACAACCCGGTCCCCCTCACCGTGACCGCGGCGCGGACCAGGACATCGACCTCGAAGGTCAGCCACCCACCCGCAGCGAACGACTCGCTCAGCAGCACCCGCTCAGGCCTACAGGGCCTGCGCGATCAGGGAGTCCGCGCGGGCTTCCAATAGCCGCGAATAGTCGCCTGGCGCCGGGCGACGCCGGCCTCGTCGAAGAAGAACTTACGGATCGCCTGCATCGAAGCAGCCTCGCCCGCCGCCCAGATATGGGTCCCGTCTGAGATCGAGCCCTCGGCCCGTGCTGCGGCCACGAGACTCGCGCCCGGCGCCGACCGTGCAGCAGCAACATGCCACGTGACGGAGCGCGCTGGGTGGCCGGGCAGATCGACCTGTGCGTCGGCCGTCACCGTCTCGAGGTGGACATCCACGGGCACCTCGGGGGGCAACGCCCCCAGCAGCTGGCCGATGGCCGCCAACGCGGTTTCGTCACCGAAGAGCAGGTAGCGCGACGCTTCAAGATCGATCTCATAGCCGCGCCCAGGACCTGAGATGGCCGCCGGTGCGCCAAGCTGGATGCCTTCGGCCCACGTCGACACCGCACCGCCAGGGTGTCGCACGATCTCCAGGTCAAGTCGTCCTGCACCAGGGTCGAACCGCAGTGGTGTGAAGGTCCGAAGCGCGGGGCGGCTGCCGTCGGGGAGAAGGAACTCATTGCCGTTCCAGGTCGGCATGACCAAGTCCTCATGACCCAGCGGCGGCACCAGAAGTCGCACGCTCGCCGCGGGTTCATCGATCACAAGGTCGCGAAGCTCGGACCCTTCCACCGTGAGGCGCATCAATCGTGGCGACACCGCCTCCGTGCCGGTGACTTCGACCGGCAACAGCGGGGGCGGCTCGCGACGAGGCCGAATCCGAGCAACCCTGTCCTTTGCGGCCTCATCCATCTCGGTGCTCCATCCCGTCGCCACCGCGCAGCAAGGCCGTGTGGTCGGCCGCTCCAGCAGTCTTGGGCCACTCAATCAGCCGATATTGGTCGCTGTCGAGCCGGTCCCGTGCCTGAAGGTCATCGTCTAGCAACGGCTTCGCGATCCCTCGACGCTGCTCATAGACGACATCGTCGCCGCAGTACCGAACGGCGTAGCCGACGTCATAGGAGTGGTCGAACGGTCCCGGTTCGGTAATGTCGCGTTCGACCGCAGCAGCCAGGCGCTGCAACCATGATTGATCGATGGCTGAACGGACGACCATCGCGCCATCGCTCCGATATTGCTTGATTACCTCGGGCGCCATTTCAACCATTCGCCGACCCTACCTAACAGCCGGCTCAACGGTCGCCGGACCGCCAAGCGCGTGGCCCGGCGATGGCTGGCCTGAGACTATGAGCGATCCGAAGACACGAGCTCGCGCTCATCGCCAAGCTCGACCGCGGAGACTGGCTCCATCTCGGGTGCCGGCAAACCGGCCTCGCCTTCGATGTGGATCGTCGGCAGCAAGCGGTCGAGCCAACCGGGAATCCACCAGTTGGCGTCGCCCACCAGCTTCATCGTGGCCGGGACCAAAACCATGCGGACAATCGTCGCGTCAACGAAGATCGCCGTAGCCAGACCCACGCCCATCATCTTGATCACTGGGTCATCACCAAGCACGAATCCCAAGAACACCGAGATCATGATGAGTGCCGCCGATGTGATGACACGAGCAGTGCTGGCGATCCCGCGGATCACTGAGCTGTCGTTGTCGCCAGTCAGGAGGTATTCCTCGCGAACACGCGACAGCAAGAAGACCTCGTAGTCCATCGACAGACCGAACAGAACTGCGAACATGAACATCGGTAAGAACGACACAATGGGCACGGTGGCCTCGAGCCCGATGATGCCCTTGCCCCAGCCCCACTGGAACACCATCACCAGCACGCCATAGGCCGCGCCGATGCTCAAGAGGTTGAGCAGGGCGGCCTTGAGCGGCACCAAGATCGAGCGGAACACAAACATGAGGAGCATAAACGATAGGAACAGCACTGCGGCGATGAAGTAGGGCAGCCGGTCATTGATCCGCTCGCCGATATCGGCGAATGACGCCGTTTGTCCGCCAATATGGGCCCGAGCCGGGCTCTCATCGAGGATCGGTGGGAACATCTCAGAGCGCAGCCGACCAATTGTCGACTTCGTCTCGTCGTCTTGGGGCGATGTTGTGGGGAATGCCAACAGTGTGGCTACGCCCGCTTCGGCGTTGACCATTGGTGGGGCAACAGCGGCTATACCCGGGTCGCCCGAGATCGCCGTCACCAGCGGATCGAGCACCGTCGAATCCGCAGAGACATCAACAGCAATCACCAGGGGCCCGTTGATTCCCGGGCCGAACCCATCGGCAACAAGATCGTAAGCCTTGCGCTCTGTGCGGCTCTCGGGCAGCGTCCCCTCGTCGGGGAAGCCAAGCTGGAGAGCCAACACCGGCGCCGTCAGCAACAGCAAGAACCCGGTCACACCTATGGCGTAAGGCCACGCATGCTTGGAGACGTGGGTACCGAATTGTTCCCAACGCGAGCCAAGCTCGGTGTTGTCGACCGATTTGGACCGGCGGATAGAGAACGAATTGATCTTGTGGCCGGCCAGACCAAGGAACGCCGGCAGCAGCGTGATCGATGCAACGACCATGATCAACACGATGATTGATATGGCGATCCCCGCCGCGGTCATGAAGGGCACCCCAGAGACGGCGAGACCCAGAATCGCAATGACCACCGTTCCGCCCGCAAACGTGACAGCTTGCCCGGCAGTGGCGACGGCTCGCCCAACGGATTCTTCCACCGTCATCCCTCGGGCCAAACCCTCGCGGTGGCGCGTGACCAGGAACAGCGCGTAATCGATACCAACGCCGAGGCCCACCATGCTGCCCATCTGCGGGGCCCAGCTGGGAATGTCCACGAGATAGGCCACCAGCGACATCGAACTGATGCCCAATGCGAGCCCGAAGAGTGCCATTCCCAGCGGCAGTCCCATGGCGATGACCGAACCGAACGCAACAAGCAAGATGATGATCGCGGCGATGATCCCGATCATCTCACCAACGCCGGTTTGAGGTTCTTCGAAGGCGAAGAAGAGGTCGCCTCCCATTTCGATCTGGAGCGGTGAGTCGACGCGTGCTTCGACCACCCACTCTTTCAGATTCTCCAAATCTCCGACGTTGAGCTCTTCGATGATGGGGTATTGGACTCGCACCAAGGCGATCCTGCCATCGGCCGAAACCGTCCCGCTCGCAACGGCCTGGTCATCGCCGGCGCCAAGCGCCGCAACTGGGTCGGCCGTGGTCAACACGTTGGGGAGTTCAGCCAGCGAAGCCTGAAGATCAGCCAGTCCGGCCCGTGCTTCGTCCGAGGAGAAGAACGTCGCAGTGTCATCGAGTGGCGTAACCACGACTTGGGCGGTGAGACCGGCTTGATCGGACTCGGCCTCGGTGAGGAGATCGACGGCATCTTGGGAGTCGAGCCCTGGGACAGTCAACGAGTCTTGGAGCTCTGCACCGAAAGTTGCGGAGGCACCAACGACCAGCACAGAGACAGCTAGCCAGGCCCCGATGATTTGCCAGGGGCGACGTGCCGCAAACCGACCCAACCGACAAAGAGCATGCGACATGGGCTTCCTCCCGAGAAGCTGAGGCCCGTGACGATTGACTAGATCGCTACGGTGCCGTATCGGTATAACGGCGCGCCCTTGGAAAGGCAAGGCCGTGGGCCATGCGTCACATTAATCACTTTTCGGGTGCGAGCCGGGGTTGGCGCCCACCCGCTGTCGTCATCGACCGGACACCCAAAATGGCTCGAACACGGAGCGAACAAGCGGTTAGCAAGATGCTCCGCCTGGACCTCGAGCCCTTGGTCGAGCGCGTGCTTCTATCTTTCCAGCCCTAATGCCTTCGCGACATTCAACGCTCTTCTCGGCCCCTGGCTGACCCATGCAGCTGCACCTTCGGCGGCGACAACGGCGGTACTGAAGCACCCCTGAAGGAGATATCCGCCGGTTGGTGCCTCCCAGGTCAACATTTCGCCGGCAACGAACACTCCTGGCAGCGCCCGGAGCATCAAGTTGTCATCGACCGCGTCGAAGGAGACGCCTCCGGCAGTTGAGATGGCACGCTCGATCGGCATGAGGCTTGCGATCTGGATCGGGACGGACTTGATCAGTGCGGCCATGTCGCTTGGGTCGACGGGAAGTACGTTGCCTGTTGCTTCGCGCAGCAGCCCAACTTGAGTCGGTCCGAATCCCGCCCTGCGCAACCAACTCGTTGTGGTCTCCTTGGCCCGACGATTCGTGAGACGCGCCTGGAGCTGATCCACGGAGAGATCAGGCTGCAGATCGACTATCAGCGGCACAGGAACCATGTGCGCCAGCTGTTCGCGGATCTCGGCGGCCAGTGCGTACACGGGACCGCCCTCGATCCCCTGATCGGTGATGACGCAGTCACCCCGGGCTGACACACCAGCAGTCGCGAACATTGCATTCTTGATGGGGTCGCCGCTCGACCGTTCGATGAATATGTCAGTCCAGGCAACCCGAAGCCCGCAGTTGGCCGGTTGCAGCTCGTCAACCTCGACACCAGCCTCGACGAGGTGGTTCACCCAACCGCCGTCCGAGCCCACTCGGGGCCAGCTGGCACCGCCCAAGGCCATCACCACAACGTCAGGGTCAACCTCCAGCTCCTCGTCGTCGCGTGCAACAAACCGCAGCGCGGGCGGATCTCCGCCCCGGTCGAAGCCCACCCACCGGTGACGGGGACGGAGGACAACACCCAACGCGTCAAGCCGCGTCAGCCATGCCCGCAGCAGCGGCGTGGCCCGAAACGACGCCGGAAAGACACGGCCGCTGGACCCAACAAAGGTCGGCTCGCCGAGTTCCTCACACCAGACCCGCAGCGCATCGGGTTCGAAACGGCCGATGGCCTTAGACATCTCATGGGCATGCTTGCCATACCGCTGCGTGAATTGCTCGACGGGCTCGGTGTGGGTGATGTTCAGACCCCCACGGCCCGCCAGCAGGAACTTCCGCCCAACCGACGGCTTGTGGTCGAAGACATCAACACTGAACCCGGCAACGGCCAGGACCTCGGCGGCCATCAGGCCCGCCGGGCCACCCCCAATCACGGCCGCCGTCGGATCGCTACGGCGACTCAGGGACATCCCACGAGCCTACGACCTCAATGCTGCTGCTCCGGTGAGGTCGGGCGGGCTGGGTGACTACCCGTCCGTAGTCGGGGTCCGACCGCGGTTGCTACCCAATACCAGGTCTCTGACTTCGCCGGCTTGGTTGGCGGGGTCGGTCATATGGAAGACCGGCATGCCAAGCTCCTCGGCGCGACGAATGTTCCAAGCGAAATCGTCGACCATGAGACACTTGCGAACGTCGGTATTAAGACGGCCGGCGGTCAACTCGAAGGCGGCTGCGGTGGGCTTGCGCACGCCCACGTCACTGGAATCGACGACCGTATCAACCAGCTCATTCGCTCCAACGAGTTCTCGCCAGCGGGACCACTCTTGGATGTTGTTCGACAAGATCGCCGTCGGGATGCCGGCCGCTCGGATGGATCGGGCGACGTCGAGCATCTCGGGCACAGGGTGGAGCCACTCCAGCAGTTCTTCTTGGGTGGGGGGAACGATCCCGCGCTCGTAGCCCGCGTTCCGGAACACCTGGTCGAGGCCAACACAGAGCTCGGCGTAGGTGATTTCGCCACGTTCGATCCGGTGCCAGGGGTGGTCAGTGTCCTCATCCGGTGGCCCCGCCATCAGCGGCATTGCCTCGGTCACAGTGAGGCCGACCTCCTGGGCTTTCGCGGTCATCAGTTGGATCGGCGAGGTGGTCAGCACACCGGCGAAGTCAAAGATGACCGCGTCAATTTGCGCGTCAACATTTCTGGTTTTCATGCGATGGCCCTCCGCCGTCTGGTCAGTCCGCGAATAGGGACAGCCATCAGTGTGCCACCTTGGCCATGGCACCGTGGACGGGCCCGGCTCTACGTTACTCGTGTGGACTTCCATCTTGCCGAGCTCAACATTGCGCGCATCAGCGAACCTCTCGATGCCGAAGAGTCAGCAGAGTTCGTCGCCGCGTTAGGGCCCGTCAATACCCTGGCCGAGCTGTCACCAGGCTTCGTCTGGCGCCTCACCGACCAGGACGGCCAATCTTCGAGTTACGTGCCGCTCGAGGGCGTCGATGACCCCCAGGTGATCGTGAACTACTCCATCTGGACCGACATGGAGTCGCTCCGCCACTTCATGTTCCGCAGCGGCCACGCCATGTACCTGCGCCGCCGGCGAGAGTGGTTCGACACCCACGTCGAGCTCGACACCGTGTGTTGGTGGATCCCCGCCGGGACTATCGCGTCACTTGCCGAGGCCTACGAGCGCCTCGGACACCTGCGCGAACATGGGCCGTCCCAGACCGGTTGGCTCTTCAACGAACCACTGGATCGACCCGACGTCTGAGATGGTCCGTCGATCATTTGAGATCGTGGATGACGACCGGGTCCGCCAAGCGAAGGATCACTGCCTCGATCACGATGGGGTTGAGCGCCAGGCCCGAATGGGTACTACGCACCTCGACGCTTTCGGCGAGATGGGTCTCGGGCTCGGTGGCGTTCTGCCAATTGACCACGGCGTCAGACTTGCTGTAGACCGACGTTGCGGGCACGCTGAGACTCCCGAGCCCGCGCTCCTCTTCGGCCTGACGATATGGGGCCCCGAGTGTGATGACCCGACGGACGAGGTCGGGCGAGTCGCGCGCAAGCATCCGGGCCAAGACCCCGCCCAAGCTCCAGCCCACCACGCTGACGGGTTCGCCCGAGGACTCATAGAGCGCATGAAGGCGGGCCTTGAGCGCATCGAACACCTCGGGCGTCACTCCCCTGTTGGCGCCCAGCCCCCAGCCCTTGGGGACAAAGCCGACTCGTTTCAGAATGCGACGCATCGGCCATGTCGCACGATCGGTGACCGAGAACGCCGGGATCACCAAGACAACGTGCCCATCGCCGCGCGGGAGGCGCCGAAATCGAAGGCGGGCAAGCCGGTACTGCATGATCTCCACCACCAAACGCTTCTCGTCACGGATGCGTTGGAACATGGTGCGCTCGCTCATGTGGGACCCGCTCGTTCGCCAACGATCGTCAGGACTTGATCCAGCGATTTCCGTCTCAGATCAGGAACTCGCACGCCTTCCATGGGGAACCCGACCGGAAACATGATGAAGGGCCGCTCATTCTGGGGCCGGCCCAACACCGTGTTGGGGAAGGCCATTGGCATCGGTGGATGCGGAAGTGTGGCCAGGCCCATCGTGTGGATCGCGGTTACAAACATGCCAGCGGCGATGCCCGTGCTCTCCTTGACGTAGTAGTTCTTGCGGCGCTCACCGTTCTCGCTCTGCTCATAGCGTTCTTCAAACAGCACAACGATCCACGGCGCGATCTCGAGGAACTCCTTGTGGTGGTCGGTGCCGAGCGGCGCCAACGCCTCCTGCCATTCCTCGTTCATTCGGCTGTCCAGATAGTTCACGCGCTCTTCTTCTTCGGCAGCCTGACGAATCTGTTGTTTGATCGCCGAATCAGCGGTGGCGACGAAGCGCCATGGCTGCTTGTGAGCCCCCGACGGCGCAGTCGATCCTGCCACGACTGCCTGCTCGATGAGCGAACGTGACATCGGTTCGTCGGAGAACATGCGCACACTTCGCCGCTGCTCCATGAAGCCCGAGAATTCAGCGGCTCGATGCTCCATCTCGGCTTCGCTCAGCCGAGAGAACTCATGGACGACGAACGGATGCTCCGCCGCCAAAGCCGGTGACGGGTAGGGATGGTCGTAGCGAGCACTCATCGGTCTTCGTTGTGCCCGCCCTCGGAGTCCCCACCGGCCGCCTCGACATCCAGGAGCAAGGCCGATGCGAACATCACGCCCCCATCGCGTCAAGGGCAGCCTCAAGGGTGGCGACCGTGCGGTCAACGTTGTGGAGCTTGTCCAGCCCGAACAAGCCCAGCCGGAACGTCGAGAAATCATCGGGCTCGCCACACTGAAGCGGCACCCCGCCCGCGATCTGGAGACCTTGCGCCTTGAACTTGGCGCCCGACTTGATGTCAGGGTCGTCGGTGTAGGACACGACAACACCCGGCGCTCCGAATCCTTCGCCAGCCACGCTCTCGAAGCCGCGGCCGCCCAGCAGCGACCGAGCCTTTGCGCCGAGTTCGATCTGCTCGCCGCGCACCTTGTCGAAGCCATAGGCCTTGGTTTCGTTCATCACGTCTCGGAAGGCGCCAAGCGCATCGGTGGGCATCGTGGCGTGGTAGGCGTGTCCCCCACCTTCGTAAGCCTGCATGATCTCTCGCCACTTCCGAAGATCACAGGCGAAGCTCGTGCTCGTGGTGGCACCAAGCCGTTCGTGGCCGAGCTCGCTGACCATCACCAGCGCAGCGCACGGCGAACCGCTCCAGCCTTTCTGAGGTGCGCTGATCAAGACGTCGACCCCACAGGCCTCCATGTCCACCCACATCGCGCCCGACGCAATGCAGTCGAGAACGAAGATCCCACCGACCTGATGGGTGGCAGCGGCCACGGCGCGAAGGTAGTCGTCAGGCAGGATCATCCCGGCCGCCGTCTCGACGTGGGGGGCAAACACCACGGCGGGCTTCTCGCTCAAGATGGTGGCTACCACCTCATCGATGCGCGCAGGAGAAAATGGCTGTTGTGACCCTGGATGGGGCTGGCGAGCTTGCAACACGGTGTGTGAAGCCGGGATCGCGCCCATGTCAAAGATCTGCGTCCAGCGATAGCTGAACCACCCATTCCGGATAACCAGGCAGTGCTGATCGGTGGCGAACTGCCTGGCGACAGCCTCCATCCCGAACGTCCCGCTGCCTGGCACGATCGCCACGGCATGAGCGTTGTAAACCGAGCGGAGCGTCTCGGAAATATCGGTCATCACCGACTGGAATGATGCGGACATGTGATTGACGGCCCGGTCGGTATAGACCACCGAGTATTCAAGAAGGCCATCAGGGTCGACGTTGGACAACAATCCAGGCATGGGGGTACTCCAGCAGGCTCGGGCCCTACGGGTGAGGCCCAGCGCTTCTCAAGATACTCGGCTGCTGGGCCACAGCGCAGAGCAGACCGGGCGACAGCGAGCCCATCGCCAGCGAGGCTCCCATGGCGGCAATGCCAGCCGGTCGCCACGACACAAGGATCGGCCGCCCGATAGCGTTCCATACATGCGAAGTACTGCGCCGAAGCCAACCATCGGCCAACGGATCGCCCAGTCCGGCTGGGCGCTCACGTTGGCAGCGATTGGGCTGATGTGGGGCATCGAACTCGTCGACGTCACGATTTTGGGCGACCGACTGCAGGGCGGCGGGATCCACCCCCGCCAAGCCGATGGCCTCGACGGCATTCTGGGGGCTCCGCTGCTCCATGTTGACTGGGGCCATCTCGCGGGCAACAGCGTGCCCCTGGCAGTTATGGGCGGCCTGGTATCGGCCCGCGGTCTGCGCTATTGGACCGGCGTCACTGCCACGGTGGTGCTCGTTGGCGGCTTCGCCACGTGGCTACTGGCCGGAGGGACCAACCACGTCGGAGCGAGTGGCGTTGTGTTCGGCTACTTCGGTGCGCTCCTCGGAGCCGCATGGTTCGAGCGAAAGCCGGCAGCGCTCGGGGGCGCATTCCTCGCGATCTTCCTCTACAGCAGCATCGTCGCTGGAATCATCCCGCAACCCAACCTGTCGTGGGAAGGCCATCTGTTCGGAATGCTGGCCGGTATCGCCGCAGCCAAGGTCATGGCCGAACCGCGCCAGTACCGCGACCCCGACGACCCCGACGACCCCGACGATGTACAGCCATGGGAGCTCGACGAACCCTGGCTCAGCTGACCAGGTCGACGTAAGCCCGGTCGACTTCAACGTCGATGCTGAGCAGCGCGTGGCTGTAGGTCTTACCCTGCGCATCAATATGGAGGCTGAGCGTGCCTCCGCCACCGAGGGCTTCGTGGAGCAAGAAGTTGAGGGCCCAGATATTGGGGACCTCAAATCGGTCGACCTCGCCGTAGGAGATGCCGTTGAACGCGTCGCGCACGACCTGCTCGGTCAACACTTCACACAACAGCGGATAGATCGACGGGTGTCGAGCCACAACACCGATGTTGCATGTATCGCCCTTATCGCCTGATCGGCCGTGGGCCAGGTCACGGAGCTTCACGGTGACCATCTCGCCTGTCAGTGCGACATCGACGAACTCGGGAGCCGGCAGCTCGCCCAAGCCGGAGCCGTCGGTCGGCCCTTCGAAGCCCATCGACACCGAGACAGGCTCGCCCGCCCCCATGACCTCGACCTCAGCGGTGCACAGGTCACGCGGAATCAGGCACGGCCAGTAAGCCACCACGTCGGTGACTGCCGGACGGCCACCCGTCGCGGCCACACCCGGGGGCCCGGCCAACAACATCGCCATCAACGTTTTGGAGAACTCTCGGACCTTTGATGCATCGTGATCGCGAACACCGAAGCGCAAGAAGATCTCCGCTGGATCCTGTTCTGGGGCGAGCCGACCCCAGGTGGCGTCCTGCCCCACATATTCGGTGAGTTTCGCCTCGTAGTCGGGCAGACGGTTCCAAATTATGTCGTTGAAGCCCTCGGCCTTACCTCGAGCATCCGGGCCACACACCATGCAAGCGCCCGATGCCTTGAAGCCGTCATCGTGACTCATCGAAACTTTGAGCAGATCGGTGGGAGCAGCGCCGCGAATACCCGAGACACGAACACGGTCGGGACCGTCGGCTTCGAGCTGAATTGAGGTGAAGTCAACAATGACATCAGGCGTCAGGTAGGCCTTTGGGTCGCCCATCTCGTAGACGAGCTGCTCCTTGATGGTTTCCACCGAAACCATGCCGCCGGTGCCCTCATGCTTGGTGACGACGAAGCTGCCGTCGGCCTCGACCTCGACGATCGGGTATCCGATGTTGTCGAAGGACTCGATCTGGTGCCAGTCAGTGAAGTTTCCACCCGTGCTCTGTGCTCCGCATTCGAGAATGTGCCCGGCAATGATGCCTGACGAGATTTTGTCCCAGTCGTCGGCGGCCCAGCCAAAGTGATGCATCATCGGAGCCACGGTGATGCCTGTATCGGTGACACGGCCGGTGACGATGAATTGTGCGCCCTCTTCGAGCGCCCGGACAACCGGAGCGGCACCGAAGTAGGCATTCGCCGAGGTCACCGAGTCCATAACTTCGGCGAATGGGCGTCCGTCGTCCATGTTCGACATATCGACACCGGCCTCGTGCCACGCCGCGAGGTCCGCCATGAGGTCATCGCCGCCGACCATCGCGACACGAGGCGACAGGCCAAGTTCGGTCCCCACCGCAACGATCGCCTCGGCACATGCCTTCGGACGGATGCCTCCGGCGTTGGTGATGATCTTCACACCACGGTCCATGGCGAGGCCCATGACGTCGCGCATCTGATCGACGAAGTCGCGGGCAAACCCGGCAGCAGGGTTTCGGTCGACCTGCTTTTGCAGGATCGACATCGTGATCTCGGCAAGGAAGTCCATGGTGATGACGTCGAGCGGCCCGCCTTCGAGCTGCCGCCGCAGCGCAGTGAGATCGTCGCCCCAGTAGCCGCTGGCATTCCCGATACGCAGTGTGTCGCTCATGTGATTCCCCTGGCTCGAATGGTCTCGACATCAAATTATAAGCGTTCCAACGCACCGAGGCCGAGGTCAAAGACAGATCCGGCGCGGCTCAGCATCGATGGCCACGGTCACGAGCCCGCATCGGCGGACCCGGTTCCGGCTACCCCCGCTTTCGGGGTAGTGCAGGGCGTCTCGGTCATCAGATCCCGAGCTGACGCGATGCCAGGTCGCGCATGATCTCCTCTGATCCGCCACCGATCGCCTGGACCCGGACCTCTCGGTACAGGCGTTCCACGGTGTCGCCGCGCAAGAAGCTTGCGCCGCCGAGGATCTGGGCGGCCTCGCGGGCGCAGAACTCGAAGGTTGTTGTTGCGGCCACCTTGGCCTCGGCGATCTCAGCCACGGGATTGTCGCCCTGGTTCAATCGCCACGACAAGAGTTCACACCATGCCTGGTTGGCGTTGATGTGGCGGTCCATCTCCACCAGCTTGTGCCGGATCACCTGATGCTCGACGAGCTTGCGCCCGAATGTGGATCGCTCCCGCGCCCATGCGAGGGCTTCGTTGAAGCAGACCCGAGAGAAGGCGATCGACTGGGAGGCCATGTCGATACGTTCGGCGTTGAAGTTGTTGACGATCATGGAGAAGCCGGCGCCTTCTTCGCCGAGGAGGTTCTCGACAGGCACCCGCAGGTCATCGAAGTACAAGGTGGCGGTGTCGCTCGACAACCAGCCCATCTTGTCCAGCTTGGTTCGGGCCAGCCCTGGCGAGTCTCCGTCGATCACCACCATCGAGATGCCGGCGGGGCCCTCTGCTCCGGTGCGCACCGCGACGGTGAAGTAGTCAGCCCGCATCCCGGATGTGATGAAGGTCTTCGAGCCGTTCACGACATAGTGATCACCATCGCGCTTGGCCGTGGTGGTGAGCCGAGCCACGTCCGAGCCACCCGATGGTTCGGTGATGGCGAGGGCTGCGATGGCATGGCCGGTCATGCACGGAGCAATCACGCGGGCCTTCAGCTCGGGCGAACCGAATTTCTGGATAGGCGACAAGCCGATGTAGTTCGAGAGGAGCGCAGCGACGAAACCTCCCGAGCCGGCCATGGCAAGCTCCTGCATCATGATCATGCGGATCAGGGCATCTCGCTGCCCGTGTCCGCCGTACTCGGCTTCAAAGCCATCGCCGAACAGGCCAATGGCTCCCGCCTTGATGTACATCTCACGCGGAATCTCGCCCGCAAGGTCCCACTCGTGCACGTTCGGAGCAGCTTCCTTCGCCGTGAACTGGCGCACCACCGCCCGGAATGCGTCGTGTTCCTCGGTGAAGTAAGGAGTGGAGACCTGAGACATGCGGCCGATGCTACTGCCGTGTCAGAGAGCGTCCATGGGCGCCGACGGCTGCGCTAGCCGCGGGGAACTTCTTTCCACGCTTGGCCTTTGTACGGGTCGGGCTCGCGCCCCAGGCCAAGCACCCGCTCGCCGACAATGTTGCGTTGGATCTCGGAGGTTCCGCCCTCGATCGAGTTCGCTCGGGTACGCAGGAATTCGTGGACGAAGTCGGGAGCATCGCTCGCTGGACCCCAGGCTTGGGCCGCAGCACCGAGCATGTCCATCGCCAGCACTTGGATCGTCTGGTTGCTGGAAGCTTTGGCGATCTTGGTGATCGATCCTTCGGGGCCTCCGGGTGCGCCCGATGCTCGGCGATCCCGCGCCCGTTGAGTGGTGAGGCGCAGCACCCGCGCCTTCGACCATTCGATCATCAGTCGATCTCGCCAGAGCGGATCTTGGCCAAGCCCCAACCGCTGGGCCAATGCGATGACCTCTTCGATTGTCTTGCCGCCGAGGATCTCGTCGGATGCCTTGCGCTTCTTCTTCTTGGTTCCCGACAGTTCTTCTTGGTTCCCGACAGCGCATGACGCTCTGCCCCGAGCGTGGTCAGCGATGCACCCCATCCGTCGCCCACCGGGCTGATGCGATACATATCCGGCACCCGGGCGTCGGTCAGGAACACCTCGTTGAACTCCCGGTCGCCCGCCATGTTGATGAGCGCGCGGACCTCGACTCCGGGCTGGCGCATATCGAGCCCGAAATAGGTGATCCCCCGATGTTTCGGAGCCGATGGGTCCGTGCGAGCCAACAACATGGCGAACTCGGACTCGTGGGCATAGGTCGTCCACACTTTCTGGCCGTTGACCACCCACTCATCGCCGTCACGCACTGCCGTCGTCGCCAACGACGCCATGTCCGACCCGGCCCCGGGCTCGGAGAACAACTGACACCACCGCTCTTCACCCGACGCAAGTGGAGGGAGAAGACGCCGTTTGGTCTGGTCGTCAGACCATTCGAGAATGGTCGGAGCTGCGAGCGCGAGCCCACTTCCTCGCGGGGTGCGGGGAACGTTCCAGTCGTCCAAAACATCGATCACCGCCGTCGTCGTCTCGGTGTCGAGTCCGCGACCACCAAGTTCGACAGGCCAGTGCGGGGCCACCCAGCCCGCTCGACCGAGGCTCCGGACGAAGGTCGGGTTGTCAAGCGTCTCTCTCAACACCTCGACTGCGGCTTGGTCCTGCTGCTCGACGGCATCGGCCCAACCTGACGGGAGCGCCTCGACCAAGAAGTCATGAAGCTCGTCGAGCACGGCCATGATCAGAAGCTGGAGACGGATCTCGGAGTCGCGAAGATGGCCTTGAGGTAGCTGCCCTCGGCGAACCCGATGGGGTGATCGGCACCATGGCCGGTCACGACAGCATCGTCGAGTGCGATATCGACTTCAGCGGCGGCACCGTGCACGATGGCCAAGAAGTCCTCGGTGGTGACCCGACTCGAACATGACGCCTGAACCAGCGTGCCCTCATCGGCGCACAATGCGAGACCCAGCGTGGTCAGCCGATTGTATGAGTGCAGGGCCGGGCCGATCTGAATCCGCCGAGCGGCAAACGACGGTGGGTCGATGATCACGAAGTCGTACCGCTCACCCTGACGGATCGCACTCTCCATCAGGTCGAAGGCATCGCCTCGCAGCACCTGATGGCGACACGCAGCAACCGCCGCTATGTCGTTATTGGCCGCCATGTTCGCTTGTGCGGCTGCCAGGGCTCCAGGTGAGACGTCGATGCTGGTGACCGATCGAGCACCTCCGGCGGCAGCGTGCACGGAGAACCCGCCCGTGCAGGAGAAGACATCCAAGACCTTGGCTCCCTCGGTGAGGGCCCGGACCATCGCTCGGTTGTCACGCTGATCAAGGAAGTGCCCTGTTTTTTGGCCCTCGATAACATCGGCGTGAAACTCCAGCCCGTTCTCGAGGAACGCAACTGGCGCAGTCGGTGCCTTGCCAACAAGTGCCATGCCCGACTCGAGCCCTTGCAGATCTTGTGAAGCTGCCAAACGACCGAGGCGAACAACCGCGGACTCGACGTCGAGGAGATCTGCCAGCGCCTCGACGATGGATTGGAGATGCGGGAGCCACACAGCGGAGTACAGCTTCACTACCAACGTCGTGTCATAAAGGTCACAGACCAGCCCAGAGAAGCCGTCGTTCTCGCCGTGTATCACCCGGTATGCGGTGGTGGCTGGATCGGTTATCAGCGCGTCGCGGCGTGTCAGCGCCTCGAGAACACGTTCGCGCCAAAAGTCGGCGTCGATAGTCCGAGGTTTCCCCACATGGACCATGCGAATTCGGATGGGCGAGGCCGGGTCCCACAGCCCGATACCGACGAACGCTCGCTTCTTGTCGAAGATCACCGCGAGGTCACCCGGCGCTCCATCATGGCTGGTCGACTCGACCGACTTGTTAAACACCCAGGGGTGACGGAGGCGGACTTGGCGCTCGGCCGCCGTCGTCAAGCGTACGGCCATGCGCCGCTCGGTCACGGGTGGCGCGACGAAGCTCACGTTGGGGAGACGCGTCGGCCGTCGCCGGTCCACATCAGGCTGATGATGATCATGACCACAAGGATGCCCGCCAACAATGCCATTGCGGCGGCGAACCCTCCGCTGGTGTCGCTGATGGCGCCGATGGCCAATGGACCGCCGGCACCCCCGATCTCGACAAACGAGAACCACAGGCCGTTTGCAAGGCCCATATTGGTGGGAGTGACCCGATCAGCCTCCATCAGGGTCACAATCACCAAGGGCACAAGGGCAGACCGGACACCAAGCGAGGTCGACGAGATCACGGTGATAACTGTGGAGCCATACGCTATTCCGACCAAGCTGACGGCCATGATCGCCATGATCCACGCCATGATTTTGGGGCGGCGTTCTGGCGTCGCATTCTTTGGGATCATCAGTGTGGCGATGATCCCGACACCGGCTGACAACGCCACCCAATTCGACGATGCCGTGGTCGAAAGGCCGCTCTCAGTCTCGAGCGCATCAGGCAGCCATGAGGCGAGGCCATGGTTGACGAAGAAGCTGCTGATCCCGAGCACCAACGCCAGCCGGACACCGGGGCTCTGGAGCAGCGCCCGCCAATCGTTATCGCTGGAGCCCGATGGGGCGCGACCATGCGCTGGCGTCGGCGTCGGCGGCGCCATTGCGGCGACCACGACCCAAACAACCCAAGTAACGGCTGATGCGAGAGAGTACGCAATAAGAACCTCACGCCAACCACCCAGCCAGGGAAGCAACACGGAGTTCGTGAGGAGCAACGATGCCATGCCTCCCAGTGCGGGTGAGGCCGTGTACAACCCGACCGCCAACCGGCGCTCAGATGGGTCTCCGAACCAGACGGCAATAAGCTTTGGCGCCGAGGCAGAGACCAGCGGGCCACCCACGCCAAAGATCGCGATGGCCAGCCACAACGTGCCCAGTCCTTGCGCAGCAGCTCGTGCGAAACCCGACGCCACGACGGTTAATGCGCCGATTCCGATCGAATACTGCAGGCCGATGCGATCGATGATCTTGCCGGCCAGCGGCGCCGACACCACATAGATCAGCGCCCATGCGCCAAGCGCGAGGCCCATGGCCGTGCGGCTGATCCCGAGATCGGCGCGCACCGTCGAGACCATTGGTGGGATCGATGCAACCATCGTCCCGAAGGTGAAATAGACGCCGGCCATCGCCGCGAAGATGACCCATCGGAACGGGTGGCGGGGATCAGCCATGGCGTGCACCATCGCAGCCTCGGCCCCGCATCGCCACTTCAGCCACGCGAATCAAATGACAGGGCCGACGAGCGCGGCGAACCGAGCGGCGTCAATGTTGCCCCCGGACAGGGTCACCCCAACGCGGGCGCCCGCCACGTCGAGCTTGCCGGACCGGAGCGCAGCCAGGGCACTGGCGCCACTGGGCTCGAGGACGATCTTCATGCGCTCGAAGGCAAAACGCATGCTCTCGACGATCTCTGCGTCGCTGACCGTCACGATGGCATCGACGTGTTGTTCGATGACGGCGAACGTCTTGTCGCCCGGCGCCGTTGTTTGCTGGCCATCTGCAATGGTCCTTGGCGTCGCGATCGTGACGATCTGGCCGGATTCGAGCGACTGGCGGACATCGTCTCCAGCCTCGGGCTCGACTCCAACAACCCGCGGTGGCCTGGCTTGAGCAGCCGCCACGGTGGCACAGCCCGAGATCAGCCCACCACCGCCTACACAAACCAGCAGGAGGTCCAGCTCCCCGCAGTCTTCGAGCAGCTCCAGTGCCGCTGTCCCCTGCCCAGCAATAACATCCCAATGATTGAAAGGTGGAACCCGCGTCATGGCACGGTCGACTCCGAGGGCATCACCGACCGAGTCGCGTTCTTCGCCATATCGGTCATAGAACACAACCTCAGCCCCATAGCCGCGTGTGGCTGCCACTTTCGACGCAGGTGCATCCTCGGGCATCAAGATCACGGCTGGCACGTCATGCAGCGCGGCCGCCAGAGCCACCGCTTGGGCGTGGTTGCCCGACGAGTACGTTGCGACCCCCCTCCGTCGAGCCTCACTAGACATTGAAGCGACAGCGTTGTAGGCGCCCCGAAACTTGAAGGCGCCAGCGCGCTGAAAGTTCTCGGCCTTTGCGAAAACTGTTGCACCACATGCGTCGTCGAGAGTGCGACTAGTCAACACAGGCGTCCGCAACGCAACCCCGCTCAAGCGCGCCGCTGCGCGTTCAACGTCGTCGAGGGTTGGAAGATTTAGCACGACATTTGCCTCATTCGACGATGGAGAGATCTTCGAGTTCGCCGGCCGCATCGACCAGCGCTTCGAGAACGACGGGCTCGGGCTCATCCGGCGGCAGGAGTGGCTCGACCTCGCGGGCCATGAGCTCGTAGACCTCGACAACCGTTTCGTGCGCTCGATCCCAATCGCGCCGTTTCCAGGGAAGGGCACGCTTGGGTGCCCATTCGGCGAGCGGTCGCAACCGCCGGTACAACCCATAGAAGTCGCTCCGGAGTTCTGCGACGGTCTCGGCCAAGAGTCGATTGGCATCATCGACGTCACCATCGATGGCCAAGATGCCTGATGTAGTCGTTGCCAACCTTGCCCGCACCACGACAGCGCGCAAATAGACGAACAGCTCCGAGCGAAGCTGGCCGGGATCGCCAACCGCCTCGAGCACCCCCGCAGCCCACGCTTGAGACTCGCCGCTATCGGCTTCAGCCTCGTCCTGGGCATCACCGATTGCGTCGCCCAGTCGCTGCCCAAAGCGTCTCCGAGCGAAGTAGATCCCATCGACTCCGTGACGCGCCGCCGCTAGCTCGGCACGGAGTTGGGCCGAAGGAGCCTCGGCCGCTCTGCGATCGAGTTGGTCGAGCAACGCTTCAGCCGCATCAAGGCGTCCGTGATCGTCATCACGCATACGGTCGATCACCAGATCGATGCGCTGTTCGATGACGGCCAGGGTGCGATCCAGCCGTTGCTGTTGGGCAACCGACATGGCCACTGCCCCAGCTGCCAGTGCCAGCGTGGGACCGCCCATCGCACCACCGAGACCCCGACCAATCGTGGAGAGCTGGCCGCCTCCGACCACAACATCGACACTGCCACCGTTGCTGAGCGACTTCATGAGATCGGGAGGGAACGTCAACCGATACCGGGTCGCGGCCCCTTTGGTCATGGACTTCGTGGCCCGACGAAGCATGGTCGCAACAGCCCTTCGCGCCCAGGGTGAGCGCAACGGAGTCCCCAAGCCGGCGACGTCGACCGACCGAACCGTTGCCAGGCGCCCACCACCAGGCCACCACAGTTCCACGGCATCGCCGACCGGCCGCACCTCGAGATCGGTGTCCGGGGCCGTCTCCAACGAAGATCCGACCTCAGGCGTTGCCCGTGCTTCCCCTCGCCGGCGCCAATAGCCCAGGGCCAGGGCCAGGGCCAACCAGAGACCGAACAGGCCAATCAACAGGACAACATCCACACCACCAACGTAGAGGTTGTGACCGCGAGTCAATCAGTTCGTAGACCGTTCGAGGTAGCAGGCCAACGCCGAGTCAACGGCTTCGTAGCCCGCCCGACGACGGCTCCTACTCGAGCCAGGTCGCCTTCGCGTGCCGCGTTCTCGACCTCCCCGCACTGAGTCGAGAATCCCGATGCGCCCACCATCGCGCTCGACGACTTCAACGGATGGGCAGCGTTTCGGACCGCTTCGTCATCACCGCTCGCAAATCCTTCGAGACATGCCGTCACCAACTCCGGGCACTGATCGAGATACATCCTGACAACGTCATCGGCGAGCTCTTGTCCCTCGTCGCCAAGCGAGGAGGCAAACGCAGCCAGCACGCTGGGATCGATGGGCCACGAGCCCGATGAGACGTCGACGCCGTCGGTAAGCCGATTTCGGGGCGCCGCAGCGCTATCACTTGTAGGCGTGACTGCGTCAGCCTGTGCATCACTGGCCGGGTTGGCCACCAAACCCGGGACTCGAAACATCGCATCGGTCAGGCTCTCCATGCGAACTGGCTTGCTGATGTAGTCGTCCATGCCTGCCGCCAAGAAGCGCTCACGATCGCCTTGAAGCGCGTTGGCAGTCAGGGCGATGATACGAGGTTGATCGGCGGCACCGAGCCGCTCACGGATGCGCCCGGTTGCAGCAACACCATCAAGTTTAGGCATTTGAACATCCATCAGGATCACGTCATAGCCACCTTCTTCGGCGGCTCCGACCGCCTCGAGGCCATTTGCCACGAGATCTACCTGATAGCCCAGCCGGCCGAGCATGCCGACCACGACCTTCTGGTTCACGATGTTGTCCTCGGCCAACAGGATGCGTAGCGGGTGGTCGTCGGCCACGCGACCTTCGCGAGATTCGGGCGCGGGCACCGACGCTGCGGCGACGTTGTGTCCCCCAAGCACATCGTTCAAGACCTCATAGAGCGCCGAGGGTCTCGTGGGTTTGGTGAGGCTCGCGGCGAAACCTACCTCGTCCGCCCCGGTCTCCTTGCTCCCAAGTGAACTCAGCATGACCAGTGGCAGCTGTCCGGTCGCCCGGCGCCGGCGGAGCTGGCGGGCGACCTCGAGCCCATCCATATCTGGCATCTGCATATCCAGAATTGCCCCGTCGAACTGCTGCCCTGCATCCACTCGACGCAACGCCTCGGCACCGCTCGCCGCCAGCACCGGGATCATCTCCCACGTGCGCAGCAGCCGAGCACAGAGGGTCCGGCTGACCTCGTTGTCGTCGACCACCAGGGCACGCTTGCCCGCGACATCGCCATGATCACCGCTCAAGTAGCGGTGCGCAGTCTGCTCCTCGGCAGCAGCGACATCGACAGTGAAGAAAAACGTCGACCCCTCCCCCTCAACGCTCTCGACCCACATCTCGCCACCCATGAGCTGGACCAGTTGGCGGCTGATCGACAGGCCCAGGCCGCTCCCACCAAACCGCCGTGTTGTCGAGGCATCGACCTGGGAGAACGCGTGGAACAGGCGATGCAACCGACCGGCCGGAATCCCCATGCCGGTGTCGCTCACCGAAAACTGCAATCGCACACGCTCGCCGAGGCCGTCCAACACGGGCTCCCCCGCCACGGCAATCAGGATTTCGCCCTCATCGGTGAACTTTGTCGCATTGCTCATGAGGTTGTGCAGGACCTGCCGGACCCGAGCGCCATCACCCACGAAGATGCTGGGAAGGCTCCTAATTACGGCATAGGCCAACTCGACCCCTTGATCCGAGGCTGCTGCTGATGCGACATCGAGGCTGTCCTCGACGCACGATCGCAGATCGAATGGATATTCCTCGAGTTCGAGCTTGCCCGCTTCGATCTTGGAGAAGTCCAAGATGTCGTTGATCACCGACAGCAGCGAATCCCCGCTTGTCCGGATCGCGTCCACAAAGTCCGCCTGCTCGCGATCGAGTTGGGTGTCGAGAAGCAACCCTGTCATCCCGACAACGCCGTTCATGGGGGTGCGGAGCTCGTGGCTCATATTGGCCAGGAACTCGCTCTTGGCCTGGTTGGCCTGCTCGGCCTCCACCTTGGCAGCCTGCTCTCGTTCGAGCATCTGCGCATTGGCGACCGCCCCAGCAACGAGGGAGACCGCGGTTTGCAAGACCGCAACGAAGTCCTTCGACAACGCCGGTTCGCGCTCACCCAGGTCGAAGCCGACGACGCCGAGGACCTCACCTTGTACCCGCATCGGGACACTCACCAACGTCTGGCTGTTCAAACCACGCAGAACCGCGTGGACAGGCTCAGTTGATGGGTTGTGCTGTACATTTTCGACGATCAACGGATCTTGTGTCCGGCCAAGCCTTGCAATTCTCGTAGACAACTCAACCGGGAAGCGATGGCCAAGGCTGCTGACGACGCCGATATCGATGTCTGTGGACTCAGCGACTACGACCAAGGTGCCGTCATCGCCTTGACCTCGCTCGGCGACGGCAAGCACGCCGTATCGAGCGTCAACGATCTTCGTGATGGCCGCAAGCCCCACTCCGGTGGCATCAGCCATTGTGGAGGTTGCCCCCAGGTCGAGGGCCAGCTGTTGCAACTTCTGCCCTTCAGCGTGACGTCGTTCGAGTTGGTCGTGAGCAACGCTCGCTCGGTTCTCGGCCTTGCGACGCTCGGTCGTTTCTGATGCGATCGCGATGTAGCCGCGCTCCAACCCATGATCTGACGCAAATGGTCACAATTCGATGTCCCACCAGAACTCCACGCGATCCTTGGTGTAGTTCCGCACTTCCACTCGCGCTCCGCTGCCCGCGCCCCAGAGCGCTCGCGCTTCGATGAGCTCATCACTCATATTGTCCCAGTCACCCACGAGGTCAGCGAGAAGACAACCCTGGGCCTCCCCCGCCTCAAAGCCGGTGATCTCGGTAAACGCCTCGTTGGTCCACTCGATTCTTCCCGATTCATCCAGGATCGCGGCCATGTTCGTGGTCAGGCTCGCGACTTGGGCAAGGCGGTGCACCTCCCCTTCACTCGAGCGCAGCGCCTGCCCAGCTTGTTGCAGCTCCTCGAACAACTCGGCGTGTTTGAGAGCAGCGCCAAGGAACCCGGCAACCTGACCGAGCAGGAGCACCTCATCGGCAGAGCATTGTTCTGCGCTCTGCGCGCAAAGGCTCAGCGTGGCCACAACGCGATCGTCGGCCCAAATTGGAACCGCGACAATCCAGCCGAAACCCAATCCGTGGAGGACATCAAGATCGGGAGCCACGCCGTCGCAGAGGTTTGGAAGAGACAACCGCCCGCCCGCGACAACGGTGGCCAACGCCGACGTTCCCGACGCAAGATCGATCCGAAAGTCGGAATCAAGCTCTTTTCCGGCCAACACTGACGGGGTGAGCTCCTTGCCATCAGCGCTCACCAGACCGATCCACACAGAACGATCGGCGAAGACGGCCGGCAAATGCGCCTGCGCCAGAATGCCCTCTGGGTCCAAACACATCGAAGCCTCAACCTGCAAGGCGTTCACCAGAACAAGTCGCTGCACAAGTTCGCTGTCGCTATGGGCGTTTCGCGTCTTGTCGGATGGGTTCGCGTCGCTGTTGGCTCTGTGGGCAGGCGAGGACATCACGGCTCCAGCTGCGTGCGCAGCAGTCAGTGGCTTGTCCCACCTTTAGGATCGGTCGGGCGCTTGACAGATTGAGGGCGGGGCAGGACAACGCCCTGGTGCGGGCCTCACCCTGGACGCGAAACCGCCGGGCCCTGTTTCGTTGCATCGAAGCGGGACCCGGCGGTTTCTCGGTTTCACCCAGGATCAGGCAGCGCTGATGACCACCTCACAGCCGCGGGTTGCGATGTCGGCACCGAGGCCCCCGTCGCAGATGTCGGGGCGACCTCTGCCACCTGCCAAAAGATCGGCACCGGGCCCACCGCGGAGCACGTCAGCGTGGGCATTGCCGAGCAGAATGTCGTTGCCCAGGCCACCCATCAAGATGTCTCGCCCGGCCCGGCCGATCACCTTGTCATCGCCGGCGCCTCCGTGAAGGAGGTCGCCGGAGCGATTTCCGCTGATGCGGTCGTCGCCGCGGCCGCCAAAGATCGCGTCGTGACCTCCGCCACCAAAGACACGGTCATCGCCGCTACCGGCGCAAATGACATCACTGCCGCCCTTGCCGCGGATCACGTCGTTGCCTGCGAAAGCAATGATGACGTCGCGCTCGGGGGTCCCGACGATGACATCATCGCCGTCTGTGCCCAAGATCGTAGCCTCGAGGCCGTGGCATGTCGGGACCTCGGATGCATCGTCGACAGGGTCCTCATCATCGAGGTCGGCGTCGGATTCGGGGAGGTCCGGAACGGAGTGGGGGACGTCGGATTCTTCCTGAGCGAATGCGGCGCTCGGGACAAGAATCACCGCCATTGCGATAAATACTGCAACAAGTTTGCGGATGCTCATGATGGGGGCCTTTCGGAAGTGCGCCCACACGGTGTGGGCAGCTCCTACCGTGACCGCAGACTGCGATGAGCCCATGAGCCAGATGTCATGAATGTGTGACGACGCGATCGCAGCGAGCGTCGGTCAGCCGGTAATGACGGTGAATGCCCCTGAGGCAATAGCGCCACCGGTTGATCGGCCTGGCGTACCAACGATCAAGTCATCGCGCCCGTCACCGTTGACATCGCCCGCAGCCAACGATCTCCCGAAGCCTGCATTGGGCTGCGGTGCCCCAGCGAGGCCTCTCGCCCCGGGCCGCCAGAACTCGCTGTTGTTGGTTCGGAGTTGGCTGGCACCGCCGAAGAACACGTGGACGGCGCCGGCGCCGTTGACCGCACCAGCAGCCTCACCCGGTACAGCGACGGCTAGATCGTCGCGATCGTTGCCGTTGAAGTCACCCACGGCGAGGCGCAGACCGAACTCGTCGCCTCTGTCAGGAGAGTTGACAACACCCTTGGTCGCCTGGCTGAGCTTTTGCGCGCCAGCCCCAGAAAGACCGTCGGGCCCACCGGAAACGATGTGGACAACGCCTGTCGCAGGCTTTTTACCCAGCGCCTCACCGGGGACACCAATAGCGAGGTCGGCGTACCCGTCGCCATCGAAGTCGCCGGCGCCAAGCGCCGTGCCGAGGCGGTCGTGTTCTTCGACGGCGCCGCTCAGTCCACTCGTATTTTCATCGATCATGAGCTCGTCGTCGAGGCTGAGACCCAGCGCTGAACCGCCGAAGACATGGACCACGCCAGCACCAAACTTGCCGTCTCGAGTTTCTCCGGGAGCCCCAACAGCGAGGTCGGCGTACAGGTCGCCATCGAAGTCTGCTGCAACAAGACTCCAACCAAAGGCATCGTCTGCTTCGGCAACCTCATCGACGCCACCCAGGTCCTGGCTGATCATGACACCCGTATCGCTGAGGCCGGAGTCATCACCGTTCAAGATGGTCACAGCGCCAGCACGATCGGCGGTTGCCCGATCACCGGGTGCACCCACGGCGAGGTCGTCGAGTCCGTCGTGGTTGAAATCGGCAACTGCCAAGCTGTGGCCGAAGAAATCGCCACCGTGCTCTGCGCCACCTGCTGCGCTTTGGGAACGCGAGTGGCTGCCCGTTGTCGTGAGGCCTCGCGGTCCCCCGAGCAAGATCACGACGACGCCGCTGTCTTTTGTGTCGCCGTTGTCGCGACCTGGGACACCAATCGCCAGGTCGTCGTAGTCGTCACCGTTGAAGTTGCCGACGCCCAGAGCCGAACCGAAGAAGTCATCGGCTGCAGCCGCGCCGGCGACACCGCGCGTGCCGTAGCTGAAGTTGGCGTCCGCCCTGGTTCCGATGCCCAGTCGGGTGCCGTACAGGACCTGTACCTGGCCCGCATTCACCTTGTCTCCCCGATCTTCGTAGGGCACTCCGGCGGCGACGTCAGCTCGGCCGTCGTTGTTGAAATCGCCGACTGCCAGGGCGGAAGCGAAGAAGTCGGCGGTCTCGGAGGTGCCGATCACACCGACCGTGTTCTGGGAGATCTGGCGGCTGTTTGATGATGACAGCGCAAACACGGCAGTCGCGGCCGCGAGTGTGGCAATCACGATGGCCGCTGCAAGCCCAGCGCGTGAACGACCGAGCCTCATCACGTGCCCCTCAAGATGACGTCGTTCTTGCCACCGAAAATCCGGTCGACCGTTTCTTGTCCGTAGATCTGGTCGGTGCCACCCTTGCCCCGCAAGAGGTCTTCACCGGGGCCGCCATGAATCTGATCATTCCCGCCGCCACCATTGACCCGATCGTTTCCCGGACCCCCGCGCAGGTCATCGTGGCCGGACCCACCCAGAACAGTGTCGTTGCCGCTGCCGCCAAAGATCTGGTCGTCGCCGGAAGCTCCGCAAATCAGATCAGGGCCGCCACGGCCGTCGATGATGTCTGCCCCGGCGAGGCCGGCAATGACATCGCGCTCGGCGGTTCCGCGGAGCGTGTTATTTCCGCTGTCGCCCACAATCGTTGCGATGGTTCCGTTGCACTTGTGCGAATTAAAGGTCACTCCGCCCGGCGGGACCAGGGCCACCCAAGTCCGGCCTCGAGTCAACAAGATGTTCTCGCCGTCGGCATCGGTAAATGTGGTGACTGAGCGGAGCGTGGGCCTGGTCCACGTTGCCTCATAGACATGGCCATTTGTGAAGACCATGGCTTTGCCTGAGCCAACCAACTGAGCTTCGAACAGATCCTCACCGAACTTGTCGGTCAGCCCCGCATCGCCATAGGGCACGATCTGGACCACGACATTCTGGGGGGCGACCTGTACGCCAGCCGAATCAACATGACGCCGACCGTTCTGCCAGCGCTGCCAGCCACGAATGGACTTGTTCCACTCGTAGCGGACGGGAACACCGCGTCCCTCTTGGAACTTCAGTTGGATAGTGGCCGCAGTGGGCACATCAGGAGCGATGGAGTCACTCGAAGATCGATAGGCGAAGTGCGGGGGTGGTCCGTCGCGCTGCGGCGCCGAGTTCTGCAACCGGGACGAGGTCGTGAACAGGTTGTGGGGCGCGGCCTTGGCCCCGGACCGGAAGTAGAGCTCGCCCGCTACCTCGGCACCCCGATCGGCAAGGCGAGCGTCGGCGATCAGGCGCTCGAAGATCGAGTTGGCACCGGAGAACGCGAAGATCGGCCAATCGAACGAAACCGCGATGCCGATGTCGGTCGAGCGA
>Ga0302127_10000301_pt1 | contig 26170 bp, 24 predicted proteins | sample CB4_SCM_MG_FD_204452 | JGI IMG/M metagenome (GOLD analysis project Ga0302127, IMG submission 204452) | Marine microbial communities from Western Arctic Ocean, Canada - CB4_SCM | ecosystem: Environmental > Aquatic > Marine > Oceanic | place: Canada: Western Arctic Ocean | collected 2017-09-24
TTACTGAGATCAGTAGGTTTCTTGCTGCATTCGATAAAATTGGTGTGGATCCAGCTGAGGTTTTCGTGGTTACGATGGTAAATGAAATTAATGTGGCCCTTGCGCACTGTTTCGAAACCTAAAGAAGGGTCGCTTTAATTCATCCATACGGATTGCTAATTCACTAACCATGAGCTCTTAGCACGTATAAGGGCCATTCTAGCCTCTCCTTGTAGTGTCGGAGCGTGCAGGAAACTAGTGTTGAGATCGGGGAGAGTCAACGATTGTGTGATTATGAATTGTATAGAGGGACGCGCACAGATACTCCGGCTTACTCGGTGAAAGGTCAATTCAATAATGTCACTTAAATTTAAGTGTTCTTCATGCGCCGACGTTGGACCGATGATGGGATGTTCATGCCCTCGCGGTATTTGGCGACTGTCCGCCGTGCGATTTCAATTCCTGTCTCACGCAACAACACCACCAATTGGTCATCGGAAAGGATTTTAGCGTTGGTTTCATGGCTTATCATTTCCCTGATACGGTAACGAACCGTTTCTGCCGATACCATGGCGCTGCCGTTTGAGGTGGGAATTGCGGCGGTGAAAAAATATTTGAGCTCAAATATTCCTCGTGATGTGGCCATATGTTTGTTGGTAGTTACTCGGCTAACAGTTGATTCATGCACTTCGATCGCATCGGCGACGGTTTTCATATTAAGAGGTTTTAGGTATTGAATGCCCAGAACAAGGAAAGCATCCTGCTGGCGCACGATCTCTTGGGTCACTTTCAAGATTGTACGGGCACGCTGATCAAGGTTTTTTACCAGCCAATTGGCATTTGTCAGGCATTCTGACAAATAGCTTTTTTCCTTGCCTTTAAGCACATGTTTGGAAACCTCGGCATAATAGGTCTGATTGACCAATATACGAGGAAGCGTGGCGCTGTTTAGCTCCACCATCCAACTGCCATCAGGTGTGGCACGTACCGTGACGTCGGGTACGACTGGTCGTACTGGCTCGCATGAAAACTGAAGACCTGGCTTTGGATTGAGCCGGCGGATACGGAAGGTCATTTCGGAGATGACCTTGCGGGGCACACCGCAGGCGCGTGTCAGGCCTAGTATGTCGTGGCGTGCAACGAGGGGAAGGTTAACTAAAAAAGCCTCATAGGAGGGAGTCAGTTCACCACGTTCGGCCAGCTGCAGCGATAAGCATTCGGCCAAAGTGCGTGCGAATACGCCGGTAGGCTCGAATGCTCGTAATTTTTCTAGGACACCTTCTATCTCCTGTGTGGCTGTTCCGAGTCGTTCGGAGATTGCATGCACGCTTTCAGTGAGATAGCCAGCTTCATCGACCGTACCGATTAGAATTTGTGCGATAATGCGCTCGGTATTACCAAGCGGAAGCATCATTAGTTGATTGGATAGATGCTCCTTCAATGTTGGCTCGGCGGCCAGCATTCCCGTCGAATCAAAGTCATCTACATCGAAGGACCCACCACGTGAGTTGCCTTGGCTAAAAAAATTGGACGCGTCGAGTTCGGACCTGGGGGTTGGCAGATCAATGACGCTTGTTTCTGGATAAAGATCCTCACTGGAGGCATCCAGGCTAGCGGATGCCTCAAATGCAGTATTATCGCTCAGTAAAATTTCGTTGTCCTGCGGTTCATTGGTGGTGTTACTGTGCAATATATTGGTATCTGCCGGCGCAGCTGCTGTCTCGTTCTGGGAGGCACCGGTTGGAAGAGGCTCGCCCCCTTCTTCGTGGTTGAGTAAGGGATTGCGCTCGATTTCATCTTCTACAAAATCATTGAGCTCGATGGCTGATAACTGCAACAGTTTTATTGCTTGCAGTAACTGCGGGGTCATAACCAGATGTTGGCTATGACTCATCTGCAATTTGGGATGGATAGACATGTTGATAGCCTATAATCGGGGGCGGCGAAGAGTCTCGTTCAGATATTGAACTGGTCGCCCAGATAGACGCGCCGCACGTCTGGATGGGAAACAATTTCTTTTGGAGTTCCTTGCATGAGCACTTGCCCATCGAAGATGATGTAGGCTCGATCGATGAGCCCCAATGTTTCGCGGACATTGTGGTCTGTAATCAAAACCCCAATGCCACGTGCTGTGAGCTGTTGAACAAGCGCTTGAATGTCGCCAACGGCAATAGGGTCTATACCGGCAAAGGGCTCGTCAAGAAGCATAAATGATGGACGGCTAGCCACGGCTCTAGCTATCTCCACACGGCGCCGCTCACCACCTGAAAGCGAGATGGCCGTGCTGGTGCGGATATGGGAAATGCCAAAGTCGTCAAGTAGCTCGTCTAAAAGGGCCTCTCGGTGATCACGATCAGGTTCCACTATCTCTAGGATAGCATTGATGTTTTTTTCAACTGAAAGTCCGCGAAAAATTGATGGTTCTTGGGGCAGGTAGCCGATTCCCAGTCGAGCACGCCGATACATTGGAAGCGGTGTAATATCAAAACCGTCAAGCTCTATATGTCCATTATCTGCTCGAATAAGTCCAACAACCATATAGAATATGGTTGTCTTACCTGCGCCATTTGGGCCCAATAAACCGACACTTTCTCCGCGGCCTACCGCCAAAGAGATCCCACGAACCACAGTTTTTTGGCCAAATGACTTGGTTATCCCATGTATAATTAGCCCCGACCTTGCGTGTTGCTGCTGCCGTTCATCGGAATGACCTGCCGACGGCGCGCGCGCGCGCGTTGGAGAATTATCCACAGCGGTAATTGGCGCTTGCCCGACAGATTGGCGTGAGGGTGGATCCCCAGCTTCAGAATGGGGCTGACGGTCGCCCAAAAAACTAAACAATTTCACTAAAACAGATGTCCCTAAGGTTGGTTCAGTCATTATTAAGATTAGATGAAAGATAAAACCCAGCGGCAAAGGCTCCTTATTATGGCGCTCAATCCGATTATTCTTACTTATCAATTAAAAATAATGCCATATTTGTGTGCAGGGAACCTTCCGGTTGATTTGGTGCGGTGGTGTATTTGCGTAGCTCGGTTCAATCATGGGTTAGTCCGATTGGGGATAAAAACCCCCCGCACACGCTCGCCTGGTGCGCGAGATTTTGAAATCATGTTGGCCGTGCCTGTTGCTAGATCAATAATAATGCGTTCGCCGCTAATGATATTACCGCCTTGGCTTAAAATAACATTGCCGGTCAGCGTTACTGTTTCGGATGCTAGATCGTAGTGGGCTTTATCGCCTTTGGCGGTCTGATCGTTAACATTCACTGCGACATTATCGATGGCGTCAATAGTGCGTAGCTGGGTCGAAGTGTCTGGTCCTGTGGAACTGTAATTGATCAGAAGTTCATCGGTCGTCAGCACCATTTTATCCTGACTAACACGTACGCCGCCGATAAATCTTGCGGTGCTTTTAGGTTCATCGATTTCTAGAGAATCAGATTCAATGTGGATGGGCAAATCGGGGTTAACCGCTAGGTCAGCTATTGATCCAGAGAGCCCTTGGGCATGGGCGGTATTTATAGGTAATAAGTATATTACTAGGAGCGCTCCCAATGCGGCTGGGTGGATCATTGCTTTGGCTCTGAATGACTCACAGCTCCATTGATGGTCATGGTCGTTCCATTTTTGAATATGACCCGCTTGCCTTTGTCGTACATGATCATTGAATTGCCTGTGATCATACCGGCATTCATAAATACAAGTACCGGATTATTGGTGTTAACGCGCCCCTCGCTTAGATCTACTCTGGCACCATTTAGCTTCGCCACATAACCAGTTGAAACCGAGACCTTAACGTCGTCTTCAAGTGACAGAATATTTTTATCGGAACTGTAGGTTCCTCCTTTGGCCTCAAGTTGAAGCCATCCGCCATCTTTCAAACCAATGCGGCCTCTAATTTGCTCCATTGTAACTACACCAGCGTCATCCACGTCCTGAATAGCCGATTGAGCAGTTAGTTCAAATTGCTGACCCTCGCGGTCAAGACCGGTTAATTGTGGATTGATCATCTTCACACCGCTACCGGAAAAATCAATTGGCGGCGCATCGAATGGAGTGGTCCCTGTGGTCTCATCGAACAAACCTTGAGCATAAAGAATTCCTACCAGTGCCAGGCAGATTGCAAGACCGGGTAACAAGCCCTTCATTAATGCAACGAATATACTGTGGCGGCGTGCCGCTGACGCTGCGGTGCTGCGGGTGTTATAGCCCCTAGAGTTTGATCTTTGTCCATCCATTGCAGTGCAGCATAATCAAAAATGCGGCATGAATGCTAGCAAGCATGGATTGTATTGTGATCAGACGCTTAGTGAGCGAATATATCCTCGTCCGCCCAGCCAGCGAGATCGAGTCGTGCGCGCCACGGTAAAAACTCAAATGCGGCACGCGCGAGCTCAGCGCGTCCCTCACGCTCAAGCATGATATCCAGCGCTATTTTTAGCTCATGTAGATGCAAGACATCGTGGGCAGCATAGGTTTTTTGTGCGTCGCTCAGATCAGCGGCTCCCCAATCAGAGCTTTGCTGTTGTTTTGAGATATCAAGGCTTAATATCTCTCGGCATAAATCCTTAAGGCCGTGCCTGTCGGTATAGGTACGCGCCAGTTTGGATGCAATTTTTGTGCAATAGATTGGCTGGGTTATTATCTGAAGATATTTAGCAATTAATGCGACGTCAAAACGCGCAAAGTGAAAAATCTTAGTAACATTTTTGTCAGTCAAAAGACGTTTGAGATTTGGTGCGTTACCGGGTGGATTGGAAAACTGGATGAGATGTGCATTACCATCGCCAGAACTCAGCTGGATGACACACAGCCGGTCGCGGTGATGCATAAGACCCATGGCCTCACTGTCAATTGCAACTTGATTCCCAAGATTTATATCGTCAGGAAGGTCGTTTTGATAAAGAGAGATGTTCACGAGAATTTACCGATTCTAATTTTTGGAAAGTACGTTGGTGCTCAGGAGAGGTGATGGTTCCCATCTGATACACTAATGATTGGACAACGCTCTGTGGATGTTTCAATTAATATACAGCATAGCAAAGTTCATCACAATAAGGCAGGATTTGATCAAAAACGTTGAGATACTAATCGTTCAAACATATCCTTAATATGAGAATCTTGAAATAAATGGATCGCAGGTGTTTCATATTTGGAGCAGTAAGTTTGCCGTTTCTGTCACGGATGGCTTTGGCGAACGGTTCCAAGCTAATGGTATTCAAGTTGCCAGCATGCGGGTGTTGCGATGCTTGGATTGCTCATATGCAACAGGCGGGGTTCAAATCGGAAACTGAAAACATCAGTGAGCCTAGGATGCTCGATTTAAAAAAACGCGTCGGGATAACCTCTGAACTTTCTTCTTGCCACACTGCTTTCGTGAACAATTACTTAGTAGAGGGGCATGTCCCATCGGGAGATGTTCTGTTGCTGCTCTCGCAAAATCCCGACGCGCTGGGACTTACTGTACCCGGAATGCCGGTGGGTTCACCGGGGATGGAGATGGGTAATCGTCGCGATCCGTTTGATACCCTTTTGATGTTGCGCGACGGGAGCTCGGAAATATTCAAAAGCCATCGTGGCATCCATACTTGATTTATAGCACCAGTATTTTCTGATGATTATGCGGTAGTGCAGGCGGAAGAGGCGGCGGGGGCTTCCAGCGAAGCTGACGGCGCTTCCAGTTTTGATTACAGGCCGGTAAGCGGAAGCAGATATTCTGACTAAAGCTAGAATTGCTAGAATAATTTAAGAATTAGTAGGCATTAAAGCAGAGGGCTTAATTGGTAAAAAGACAATATTGGCCATTGAATCAAAGGCATTACGAAAAAATTTACTAAGCCAACTCTAATTTTTGTTATACTATTTGGCACTGTAACTATAACTTGTCGATCACGATATGGGTGCTGGTCTTGACCTTAAGAGGGGGCGTTGCTTGATTGAGGTTTATTTAATAAATAGGTATCTGAATGTTGAAATACCAATCGTTTAAACGTACCCTTAAGACGATAGTCTCAAAATAATATGTTGAAGGTATGGGCGCGGTTATCAAGAAATCTGTTATAGCTCTGTTGCTACTCTGGATGCCTTCGGTTGCGTTCGCCGAGAATGTTTTGATGGAAGATTTCAAATCCAAGCCGGACACAAGATGGCAGTTCATTGCCGATACCGTGATGGGTGGAGTTTCCACGGGCAAGGTTGAGTTCCTTCACGAAGATGGAGATGCCTATGCGCGCATGACAGGGCAGGTAAGTACAGAAAACAATGGCGGCTTTATTCAATTTCAACGGGCACTGCCATCTCCGCTGCCCGAAGAAGCGCTGGGCTTGCGGTTAGTCGTACGAGGTAACGAGCAGCGTTATTTTGTGCACTTACGGACCAGTGGGACTATTCTCCCGTGGCAGTATTACCAGGCGAGCTTTGATGTATCGGAAGACTGGGCCGAGGTGCTGTTACCCCTCAAGGCCTTCAAGGCTTCCGGGCTTTTCTTAAGAACTACGCCACGGCCCGAAAGTTTAAAATCGGTTGGGATTGTCGCTTTTGGTCGGGAGCATGAGGCAGAGGTCGATGTTCGTGAAGTGAGCCACTTCTAAGTTTTAATGTAGGCCCTGACTATCAATAGCTTAATAAGAACGCGCGCTGGCATTCTGCCTCTATATCATAGTTTTGCCAAAGTTTGGTAAGGGTGACTTTTGGTCCCGGCAACCAATTAGTCCTCAATCAAAATGAAGATCGAAAAATTCGTGCAGAATGGTAGAGATTGGATTCCCGCAACCTATATTATCAATTAGTTTGCCGCCGTTTCAGGTGGCTTTTTGTGCTCAGTGCCTGCTCAGTACCATTTTTTCACATTGGGCTTTGAGACTTTTGCCAGTGCCACAACCACGGTTTTGCTGATCAGATGTGATCGCCACCATACCAACAAAAGTTGATTTAAGTGGATGGAAATTCAGGTTCATCCATACCACTTTTCCAGGTGGGATATTTTTCCATCACACCCAAAAAACGATCCGAATCAATAATGCTTTGTAACCAGCATTGAACGCCAGACAGATCGAGTGTGTTGAACCATTCGCGATCATTATTGGCAAACTGCCGAATGAACGGCGAGATTGCCGCATCGGCAAATGTAAAATCATCGCCGCACAGGTAAACGGTTTTCAATAGTCTTGCGTTCAGTTTTTTCAGAAATGCAGCTCCCTGGTTACGATGATGAAGCGGGGCTAAAATTTCGTAACGGTTCGGATATTTGTAGCGATCCAGGTTATCCTTAAACGGTCCATCGGTTTCGGCAATCAGCGCATCAATATCGTTGCGGTCATTATTTAGCGGCGTTAGCCATCCTTCCGGATCATTCCTATCAAGCGCCCAGCGCATGATTTCCAGACTTTCCTCGATTACCCGTCCATCGGGCAACACCATTACAGGCACGGTACCCTTCGGTGAAACTGCAATCATTTCAGATGGTTTGTTACGCAAAATAACCTCGCGTAATGCGCATGTCTGGCCGCTAGCTGCAATCGCTATGCGCGCCCGCATTGCATATGGGCAGCGCCGAAAGGAATACAGAATGGGTACCTCACCTAGCATGCCGCACACCTCACTCATTAAAGCCAGTTGATTTTTTCGTGATCTCATAAGTAGCACCAACGTGTAGCCTGCCTTGTTCCTTTGCCAGCTTGATTTGAGCCTGTCTGGCAGCATAGCGTGCGCGCTTTTTATCGGTAAGCTGGTTGATGCAATGGTCACATGATATGCCGGCTACAAAATTCGAGGATGAGCGCCCGGTGGAGTTAACGGGCCATCGGCATGCGAAGCACAGTTCATATTCGCCAAGTTTAAGATCATGCTTCACCGACACTCGGTAATCGAAGACGAAACACTCGCCGCGCCAACGGCTTTCGGCCTCGGGGATATTCTCCAGATACTGCAAGATGCCGCCTTTCAGGTGGAAAACATCATTGATGCCTCGCTCCTTCAAATATGAAGTTGCCTTCTCGCAGCGGATACCGCCCGTGCAGAACATTGCAACCTTTTTATTCTCCAACTCAGCTCGATGTTCCTCGAGCCATTGCGGCAGATCACTGAAACTCGCAGTTCCTGGATTGATAGCGCCCTTGAATGTACCAATCTCTACTTCGAAGTCGTTGCGTGTATCGATGACAATTGTTTCCGGATCTGCAATGAGGTCATTCCAGTCTTTCGGTGCAACATGAGTGCCGACGCTTGCCAATGGATCAACACCGGGCACCCTCATAGTGACTATCTCTTTCTTTAGGCGGACTTTCAAACGATAGAAAGGCATGCTCTTGGCATGGGATTCCTTATGCTCCAGCTGCATAGAATTTGGCAACGCACGCAAAGCTTCTAATGCGGCATCTATCCCCACTCGCGAACCAGCAAGCGTTCCATTGATGCCTTCAGGGGCCAGCAATACCGTTCCCTTCAGATCATGCGCTGAGAGCTGCGCCAGCAATGGTTCACGCAACGTTGTCGGATCTTCGAAGCGGGTGAAATGATAAAATGTGGCCACTACGATATCTGTCATGGCCGCTAATATATGAGATAAACTCCCAAGATAAAAAGCAGGGAAATACAGCCCTCGATTATCATTAGAAGCAGAACGCCGGACCGGCCAGGGCTAAAGTGGGTGTTGAACTAGGATAGTCATGTGCCACTACGATCATTAGGATAGAGAAGAAACCCTGGGAATCTGTCACTATTCCACATTAGGAGAACTTTGCTTCGCTCTGGTCCCTAGGCTCATGACCTCAAGGTTGCAGGTTGTTGATATTGGGTCGGGATCGTTTTTTAGGATAGAGAAAATGCCCAGACATCGCGGCGTATACGACCCGCTTAAATCAGAGCCTTATGAGCTAAGCCGGTTTCGTATCGAAAATTTTGTTAAATGCCCAGCGTGTTTTTACCTGCGGCAGGTGGAGGGTGTTAAGTTCCCAAGTATACCGGGCTATAACATTAATGAGGCCACAGACGTACTGCTTAAACGCGATTTCGACGAGCATCGTAAGGCAGGGACATGCCATCCATTTCTCAAAGAAAAAGGTTTGGAAAATATGATCCCTCTTGAAGATACCCGGTTTGAGCATTGGACTCAAAGCCTCCACTTTGGCGCTGAGGGACGATTTAATACCATTCACGAGAAAACCAACTTAAAGGTTGGAGGTGGATTGGATGATGTCTGGCTAAATACCGAAACAGGCAAAGTACACCTCGTGGATTACAAGAGCACCTCCCAAAAGTCGCCTGATAAAGAAATCACACTCGATGATTGGTGGAAGGCTTCATATAAGCGCCAAATGGATTTTTATATTTGGGTGATGCGCCGATTGGGCCTTGATGTATCTGATGTTGGGTATTTTCTTTATTGCGATGGGGATCGCTTCACGGGATCAACTTTCTTGCATCGGGATCAAGCCACTATGCAGTTCAAGATGACATTATTGGCTTATGAAAGTGATTTGTCTTGGATCGAACCGACGCTGATCAAAATCAAGCAATTACTCGATACCAAGGAATGTCCTAGTCATGCAAAAAAATGTGAACATGGTATTTTCTTAGATGCTTGCGCGAAGGTGCTGAGTTCATGAAGTGGGATTGCTGTGAGTAAAGGGTCGCGTTGTAGGGGCACCGACGGTGACGGTTACGCGGAATGAAATTATTACGTCTCTTAACAAGTCCGATGACTTTATCCTTGCCGTCGCTATTGGACGTCGTTTTTACGCCGACCTCGCGGTTTCTGAGCTTGCTTTCTATCACTAGGCTACGTTGAGCCAAATCATCAGGGCGGCTGTCATAAGCTATGGTGCTCTCGAACTAGTGTTTTTAAAATAATTCGTCACTAAGATCTTCGGCCATTTAAAGGATCTTGCCGAAAATAATAGAATATTGCTCTAAGGAAGGCATGCCATTGGGGATTGAACGCACTCATGCTTAACTGAATGGGTAATGAGTAAAACCTATAAATCAAAAACATCCGATAGCGCCCTAATTTTGGCGATTGGTGATATTCACCTCGGTACGAGTTGTTCGGGACTGCCCGATGAGGTTTCGTCATGGGGGATTAATCCCGAGGATCTGACGCCAGCGGCAGCTTTAAAGCTGTCGGTTGATTTTGCAATCAAGCAGAATGTCGATGCGGTGCTGTTTGCCGGAGACGTCGTCGAAAGCACCAACGCACGCTTTGAAGCAATTTTGCCTCTCGAACAAAGCATTCGCCGGCTACTAGAAGCGGAAATTCAAGTGGTTGCCATTGCGGGAAATCATGATGTTGAGGCTCTGCCACGATTAGCCGCATTAATTGATGGTTTAGAGGTATTGGGAGCCGGGGGCCAATGGGAATCTCGAACTATTACAAAAAACCAGCAGCCCGTTGCCGAAATAGTTGGTTGGTCTTTTGGAGAGCGGTTTGTCCGACAAAGTCCGCTGGCGCAACTTTTATCGGAACCGCTTGAACCGGTTTCGTCTTCGATTCCCCGAATTGGGTTACTACATGCTGACCTTGATGCGTCGGGGGGGCATTACGCGCCGATCAGGCAGGTAGAATTAGATAATACCGGTTATGACGCCTGGCTCCTGGGGCATATTCACAAGCCTTCACTGCAGAATTCTTTGGACGCCGGTGACGCAGCTCCCTCAGGTTATCTCGGTTCGCTCGTTGGCCTTGATGTATCAGAAACCGGGCTTCATGGGCCTTGGCTTATAAAAGTTTCAGGACATGGCGATCTTATTATGGAGCAAGTATCGCTGGCGCCCCTTCGTTGGGAGCAAATATCTGTTTCTGTCGATGGGCTTGAGTACGTTGAAGATTTGCCCGACAGATTGCTGGCCGAAGCAAAAAAATTTATTCGCCAACTTAGCGAAGCTGGTAGCGTGCCGCGTACATTGGGTCTGCGGGTGCGCTTGGAAGGCGCTAGCCATCAATACGAAGAAATCCGCAGGAAGATTGCCGCCGGGGATTGGAATGCGTTGGGTCAGGTAATCGATGGCACGGGAGTTTTCTTCAACAAAATCATTGATTCGATGGATTTACATCTTGATCTGATGGAAATTGCTGACGGTGCTGATCCGGCGGCATTGTTGGCACAGCGCATTCTATCACTCCAACACAACGATGATAGGTCAGCAGCGTTATTGGAAGCGGCGCGTGTTGAGTTGAGCCGCATCTCGAGCAAAGATCAGTGGTCGCCGCTACGCGACCAGCGTAGCGCGATGGATCCTTTGTCAGACGAGGCTTTGCGCGAAATGCTTTTGCAGGCTGGAAAGGCGGCGCTGCAAGCTATGGTCTCCAATAATACGGAGCAGGGTTCGTCATGAAACTGCGACGTCTTAGAATCAACCGACTGCCCGGCATAAACGTGCCATTCGAGATCGTACCACAAGAGGCAACTGTTCATGTCGTGATCGGACCTAACGGGATTGGCAAGTCAAGCCTGTGTCGTGCTGTTGAAGCCTTATACTGGAGTGATCTTGAACCATCGCAGCGCATCTCCGTGAATGGCGAGTTTGAGCTGGACGGGGAAACCTGGTGGGCAGAGCGTGAAGGGTCACGGGTGCGATGGCAACATAATGGTGCGGAAAGTACTCCCCCAAATTTGCCCGCATCGTACAACCACAATTGTTTTTTTCTGCGCTTGCGGGATTTGATTGATCCGTCGACCGAAGGCACACGAAATGTTGCGTCCGAGATTCGTCGGCAAATGTTGGGTGGATTTGATCTAGACAAAATCGTATCCGATCTTTTCAGTCGCGTAGGTGAACGGCATGGTCTGCGTGAACGTAAGCAATTCAATGAAGCACAGCTACAGATCCAGCAGGTGGAAGGTGAACACACTGGTCTTCAGCGTCGTGCTGACGAGCTCGATAGCCTCAAAGTCCAGTTTGCCAAAGCTGAATCAAGTGGGAGCCGCTTAACACATGTAACTCGGGCCCTTGGCCTTGCCGGACGTCGGAGAGAACTGGCTTGTGTCACCGAAGAATTATCGGTTTTACCAGTGAACCTGGCCAATCTCACTGGGAAAGAGCTCAGCCATATAGAAAATTACCAAAGCCAAGTGCAAGAGCTGAGTAGCCGAATGCGCACACTGGAAGCGCAATTGGCAAAAGCCGGTAAAGATCAACTTGATAGCGGTCTGGAAACACCGTTAGCGTTAGCCCAACTAATGACCTGGCGCGAAAACGCCGAACAGCTAAGCCGGTTTGAAGTAGAGCTTGACGCCGCAAGAAATGAATATAGCAGCGTCCATGCCGAGTTAGAGGGCGCCCTTTTCGCCATCGGCGGGAGCAAGGTCGATAAGGTAGAACTCGACCTCCACAGTCATAGCCAATTGTTTGAGTTTTTAAGGGCAACCGAAAAAAACAAGATAGGCGTAGATGCGGTTGAAGAAAGATTGCGCCTCCTCGTCAGTCTAGATGTGAATGGAGAAAGACAACGCGCCCTGGAAAAACTCCTGGGTCCCATAGAAACCCTTCGGTCTTGGCTGCGCGCACCCGAACCGGAATCAATTTCAGGAGGGAAAAAAGCCAGATATTTTTGGATGATTGCGGCCGCTACCCTCTTTGTTGTTGGAGTGAGTTTGGCACTTGCTGTTGATCCAATAATTTCTGTAATTGCCGCAATCGGTGTTGGAATTGGTCTGCCAGTATTCTTGGGCCACAGCCGCCAAGCCGGCCCTGATCAGCGCCAAGTCGCTCAGGATGCTTTCGAAAAATCGGGAGTAAACGGGGCTCCAGTCTGGGAAAATTCATCGGTTGAGGAGTGCTTGCGCGATTTAGAATCCAAAGCCGCGAATCTTGATGCACAGATTAAACGCGAGCGCGATCGAGATGTTGACCGGCGATCTCTCAAGAACAAACTCGAAATTCTAGTTGACGCACAACCCGGCCTTGATGACAGGAGACAAGAGCTGCAGGCCAGTTTGAATCTCGATGAGATCCCACCGGATGCTGAACTTATCGATTTTGCGCTTTCACTTGATCAACTGCGGTTGGCCCGTAGCAAGGATAACGGTGCAAAAGGCAAAGTTAACGAACTTGAAAAGCGACACGCTGAGCTGCTTTCATTCATGGCTGGTATGCTTGTGAGCCACGGGGAAGTGCGGCCGACAGACGCGACGACGACCATGGCTTTGCTCAACCAGTTAACAGACCGCGATGCCAAGTTTAAAAAGGCCATTGCAGACAAACAGACCGCTGCCGATCAGTTGCAGCAAGCTACGAGCGATCACGACACAGCTGCGCAATTGCTTGCGCAAGTTTATTCTGGCGCGGGACTGGAAACAAACGATTTGCATGGCCTCACTACGTTACTGAACTCTCTGCCTAGTTATATGGAACAAACAAGGGCGCGCACGCGCCTTGAAACCCAAGTTCAACTGGATCAAGCGGAGCTTGCCAAGGCGCATGAGGGTGATCTCTGCGCTCTTGATGAACTGGCCCTTGGCCGATTGAATGATGAGCTTTCGCGAGCAGCCGAAAAAGTAAATGAACTGCGTGATGAAATTGCCAGTATCAATGCGCAAGTTGATTCGGCTCGAAGCGGACATGGTATTCAGGAATTAATCGCAACTCAAAATGGGGTTCTCACCAATCTACACGAGTGTCGATCTGAAGCTCTATATGAGCAAACCGGTCGTTTTTTAATGAATGACGTAGAACAAGAACATGAACAAACCCAGATGCCTCGTGTTTTAGAGCGCGCTCGCGAACTGTTTTCGGCGTTCACCCATCACCATTATGAACTTCGCTTGGGCTCTGGAAAAGAAGAGGCCAAATTGATTGCAATTGATCTACAAAGTAGCGAGGGGCTTAGCCTGGAGAAACTTTCTGACGGTACGCGGGTACAATTGTTGTTGGCAGCGCGTATAGCCTTTGCCGAGGATGTAGAGCAGGGGAGAACTCTCCCGCTGTTTCTTGATGAAGCTTTAGATCAAAGCGACCCAGCTCGTTTTGAGGCAATTGTTAGCAGCCTCGGTCGTGTTGCAAAGGATCAGGGTCGCCAGATTTTTTACCTCACAAGTGATCCTGCCGATGTTGGTCGTATTAAGCACGCGTTAGCCATGGAGAATTGCGATGCACCGGCAGTAATTGATCTTGGTCTGGTTCGTGCGGATGCTGCGAGTGTTAGTGGCCCAAGCGCACTGCACGTTGATCCAAGGTCTTCGGTACTTACGCCAAATGGAATGTCGGCTGATGAATATGGGGCCGCTCTCGGTGTCCAGCCATTGGATCCATCGTTTGGATATGCACACCAGCATTTCTTCCATTTGCTGTGGGACGATTTGGACTTGCTGCATAAACTTTTAACGCATGGCATCGAGCGGGCAGGGCAATGGAAAACGGTATTGGGAACTGCACTCGCTGTTAAGTTGGGTGCCCATTCGAAATCCCCGGAAGAGATTGCACTTCGATCAGAATTGCTCGAAATATTCTGCGCGTTTTGGAATCAAGGTCACGGCCGACCGGTTGATCGTGAAGTGCTTGAAGATAGTTGCGCATTGAGCAAGCGCTTCCTCGATCCTATCGCGGACATCGCCCGCGAATTAGATGGTGATGCAAAAAAACTTCTTAATGTGATTCGATCTCGCGAAGATGAACGGTTGAGTGGGTTTCGCACGAGCAGCGTGGAAAAACTTGAACAGTATATGCGTGAGAACGGCTATCTTGATGAACAACCTATTTTGGACAAGGAAGAGCTTCGTCTTCAGGCGTTGGCGAGCCCTGCGGCCACGCGCTTGCCCGAAGGTGTCGCTGATGAGTGTCTAAATCGTTGGTGGATATTAGCGGCAAGAACAATCAAACCAGAAGCTGCTAAGCTAAATTAATGTGCCAAATTTTTCTCTTTCAACTCTGCCGATTTAATTTTCTCTTCAAGCCATTTGCTGACGATTTTCTGCGCTGCGTAGCACCAGTAGAATTCCAGTTAGCGTATCTATCAAGTAGCCCCGTCAATCCAGCGGTTGCCTTGCCGTCAAGGATACCAAAATATGCAGACCGAGACTTTAGCTTGGAGCGGTCCTCCTCCAGAAAGCTATCGTTGGAGCAAGTGCGAACCCTCTCAAATACTTCGCTAATCATGGTGGTGTAAATGTAGCCAGGTTCGCTACCTATATCGTCTATACCGAACTGATACGCGTCGTAGTTTATGACCATCTTCCGGGCAGCAAGCGCCCATCGGAACAGGCTTGATGAGAACGAGATAAAAACGTCACAGAGGGGAATCTGTTGAACAATGAACCCGGGCTCGAAGATGAAACCAGCGTTGGATAAAGCGGCTCTGTCCTCTGGGAGAGTCCGTGGATGCAAGGAATAAGTAACCTGGATGTCCAAACCTATAGCGCAAAGTCCGCTATTCAACGCTATACACATCTCTAGGTGCGTGGAAAACTCACACTGGGTACCCCATCCAGCATGATCACTAGGCGGCAATGATATGAGCACACGAGTTTTGTCGGAAGTAAGCCTCGTCGAGTTCTGGAAAGCTGCCAGAGCTATGGGATTAGCTGAGATAGCTTCAAAGAGTAGATCGCAGTAGATGGAGCCCACCGAGGTAAGCTTCTTGCTAGGGATTTGCTCAAGCTGCACATAACGCCACATCATGTAGTCTGACTCGACAGCAATCACATCGGCGAACCCGCCTTGTATACTCCAGGGGTTGACCAGTCCTAAGCCCAGCTTCTCCCGCGCGATAATGTGCGATGGGGGGAACATAATCACTGATCCCTGCTCTGCCTCAAAGATCCAGTGCGGATACTTTTTACGCACTACATTACCTAGAGCGCCTGCAACAATAACCAAATCACCCCGGCGTTCTTTTTCCGGTATGTCCTTCTCCACGAGATAGCAAGAGGGCGAAAGTCCATAGGGTATGACCACCACACCAGCACCATGCCTACGAGCTGCTTCGATCATCCAGGCGCAGCCGGAAATGCCATCCTCTCCGATGATAAGTACATCCGGGTTGGCAGTCTTAACGATGTCGATAGCTCTGTTGAGAAGTGCCTCGTAGAAGACTTCCATATTCTGGATTTTCTGGTTGGAGCTTCCCCACCAGAAAATGGATCTTTTCCTTGGCTTTGAAGAAACTGGTACTTCGTAGAAATTGATGAACTTGCACCCAGTCTCCTGTGCTACCAATGCAATTTCTGGTGCTACCGCTGCCTCTTCTCGGTCACAGACAAAATGGAGATCGTGTCCGGCACTCTGAAGGCGCGAAGCTATAGATTTATAGAAAGTCAGCTGGCCCGTTTCCCCCAGTGAAAGTAGCAGCCTCATGGCTAGGTGATATCCCCTAGAACGGCGGCAATTCTATCTCGGCAACCTCCATCCATAAAGGCCCAATCCTTTGTAGCATCTGCATTAGAGATGATGTGCTCATGAAACCTGCTGTCTTCGTTGGTAAGAGTTTTTACAAAGTTGAAGCAGTCGGTGCTTTCTTCGAATTTCTTAAGTCCAGGCAGTCGGTCGAAGAACTTGAGTCTTAACTTATAAACATCTAAGTCAATGGCCACTTTCCGTGCCGCCACTGCCCACCTCAATGTACTTGATCCACAGGTTACATAGACGTCGTGGAGAGGTATCTGATCAAGGACCCATCCTTTAGAAAAAGACGCCATTTTGCTGTCCTCAGACGCCCGCGCTTGGTCATGGTAGGCCGGGTGCACCATGATGGTTAGCTTTGAAACACCTCTCCCCAACTCTTCTATCATTGTGTCTCGCATGGCGAAATAAGAAGAAAACTGGGAAAGGTGTCCTCGCTCGGAGTCGTAGTCTGGAGGAAGTGAAACTAATACGCTGGTACCAGTTTTGTTGATCTTGGTGCATTCCTCGTATGAGCGCCGGCAATCCTCATCCGACATCAGGGGCGCGTGGATGGCGTCGTCGTAAGGTGAACCGGTTTCTCGGATTTTTTCTGGCGCCAATCCCTCGTCTTTGTAGAATGATGTCATTCCAATTGATTCAGAGAGGAGCAGGTCGGCCTCCCCGCCGTGGGTTGTCCATGGATTGCTCAGATCACATCCCATGTCATTGAGGGCAGTAATATACTCTACTAAGAACATTCCAGCCATCTCGCCTTCGAATTCTGTTATCCAATTCCCGACGCCAATTGATCGAAGGAAGCTTTCCTGTCGGTCGTTGAAGGTGACTAGGTTGGACTCCTTTTTCTTCAGGCGAAGGTTGTTCACGTGATCTTCCTTGCCGCTGGCCTCATAGGGCAGGATGACGACGGGTATTCCCAGCTTTTTTGCTGCTCTGATTAGCCAGATTTCTCCCCCAACTCCGTCTTCGCCAACAACTACAGCACTGAACTGCGATTCCTGCAGTAAATTCAAATAGTAATTGAGCTTTTCACGGAAAGCCGATCTGAAATATGTGTAACGCTGATAGTTAAAATCTCTGAAAATGGTAGTTAGGTAGCGGTGATGATAGAATGACAGTTTCGGCGCTTCCGGACCTTCTGTGAAGGTGGGGTGTTGAACGTAGCGCTCGGCTGATACTTTCGAGGCGACAGAAGAGCCAACAAGAAGCTCAATCTGAAATTTTTCCAATTTTGGTAGCAGCGGAAGAATGACCGACCACTGCGAAGTGGTGTTGGCAAAGAAGAGAAGCTTAGGCACTATGCAATCCAATATGTTCTCGTCAATTGGCAATGATACCATGCGGTACCAGAATTTTTAAATCCGCTATGCTGGCGTGCAGAATTACTGGGAAAATCAGCACTTTTTCCACGTATATAATGGGTACCTGGTTCCGGACGCCGGAAACGAGGATATTATACATGTTTGGCTTCCTGAAATGCACTGAGGTGCCGGCCTACTCGGTAATCAGCAATCGGCTAAGAAAAAGCAAGATACCAATCCCACGATCTTTCGAGATCAATAATTTAAGAAGAAAAATGGTGCCCAGGAGAAGACTCGAACTTCCACGACCATACGGCCACTAGCACCTGAAGCTAGCGCGTCTACCAATTCCGCCACCTGGGCCCTGTTTGGACAGATAGGTCCAAGGTGGCAATCCTGTCAATCGCAGACAGTAAGATTGGCGTGGTGTTGGGGGAGTGATAGATAAGGGTGATATGAAAAACCTCAGGGCTCTAGGCGAATAATACTATGAAATATGAGATGCCGCAGTTAGGTATTGATCACGATTGGTCAGTTTTATGAGGACCACAGGAATGGACGCTGCATTACAGTCAAACCAGCTTATCACTGTTTTTGGCGGATCAGGATTTCTTGGCCGTTATGTGGTGCGTGCATTGGCTAAAAAGGGATGGCGGGTGCGCGTAGCGGTGCGTAGGCCAGATCTTGCTGGACATTTGCAACCCATGGGTAATGTTGGCCAGATTCATACGGTTCAGGCCAATTTACGTTATCCGGACTCAATCACGCGCGCTGTTGAAGGCGCGGATGCAGTTGTTAATCTGGTTGGCATCTTACACGAGACTGGGGGGCAAAACTTTTCCGCCGTCCATGTATTCGGCGCTGGTGCTATCGCCAATTGTGTGCGCAATGCTGGCATTGATCGGCTGGTGCAAATTTCAGCCATTGGTGCGGATGCGAACAGCGACGCCAACTATGCCCGGACCAAGTCGCAAGGCGAGGAGGTGGTGAGGGGTGAGTTGCCGGATGCTATCATCCTGCGACCATCCGTTGTATTCGGACCGGAAGATCAATTTTTCAACAGATTTGCCTCACTCGCCCGGATATTGCCGGTTCTACCGCTCATCGGTGGAGGTAAAACACGGTTTCAGCCTGTTTATGTAGGAGATTTAGCACAGGCGGTTGTCCGTGTTTTGGATACTGAGCAGGCGTGGGGCGTGTCTTATGAATTGGGCGGGCCTGATATTATGTCGTTCAGGGAAGTGCTTGAGTTCATTTTGGATACTACTGAACGCAAACGGCTACTTGTGCCGCTGCCATTCCCAATTGCGCGATTCCAAGCTGCGTTTCTTCAGCAATTGCCAAAACCAATGTTGACGATCGATCAGGTTCGTCTGCTGGAGAACGACAATGTGGTGAGCGATGGCGCCATCAAAGAAAATCGAACACTTGCGGGCATTGGTATTACTGCACAGTCGGTACGTGCAATTGTGCCGAAATATCTAGAGCGGTTCAGGAAGACCGGTCAGTTCCGGGTCTCTGCGGTCTGAAAGTTTTCTCAGCCTGCTTAACACACCTTTAGCAATGGTAATATTGATTGCTACAACGCTCTTCAGAGTGAGAGCCCTTTCTAATTTTTTGGTACGCCGAGTGATTACATGTCAGGTATGGTGATAAGGCCGTAAAATATTGCCAGAAGTGCCAAACTTAAAACGATGCGGTAAACGACAAATACCAGCATGGTGGTGTGGCGTAAGATCGCCATCATTAGCCAAATTGATAATATGGCGGCGATGAATGCTATAATCACGGCAAGGCCTAGATCCGCTTGGAGCTCCAAGTCGCCACTGGCGGCTAGTTTAAAGACTGCGGCGGCACCAAGTCCGGAAATAGTCGGGATGGATAGAAGCAGCGAGAAGCGTGCTGCTTCAACCCGCTCATATCCTAAAAATCGTGCCGCGGTCATGGTAACTCCGGTGCGGCTTGCCCCGGGGATAAGTGCGATCACCTGCGACAAACCAATCAGCAGTGCATCGTTCGGACCAGTATGTTTCATGAGCCGAATAGTAAGGCCGCGGCTGTCCGCAATCCATAAAATGACCGCGAAGATGAGATTGGACCAGGCAATCACCTCGATCGTGCGCAATGAGTCAATTAGTCCAGTTTCAAACGCTATATAGCCAATGGCGAACACAGGTAACGAGGCTAGTATGAGTAAAAGCAGAAGTTTTGCTTCTTCGGTTGGCCGGGCGAAGAGAAGATGACCGGCGCCGGCCAGTAGACGAAGGAAATCGCGCCACATATAAACGAGGACAGCAAACAGAGTGCCAACATGAACAGCAACATCGGCAAGGGGCCCTTGATCGCGCCACTCGGTTAGCAAGTGGACGAGGTTGAGGTGGCCAGACGAGCTAATAGGCAGGAATTCGGTAATCCCTTGCACCAAGGCAAGGGCCATGATCTGCTCGATAGGCATGTTATGGTCCCCCTAGCGTGAATTGGCATTGGAGATTTGTGGCTAAGTCTTCACCAAATGCACATTTCCGGTTGCTCAATTAGCGCAAATACCTGATCTACGCCAGATGTTAGCCATAGTTGCAAATGATGTTGAGCTTGACCTTTATGCGAGTGCGCAATAGCGCATTTTAGTGACCTGACCCGATAGGATCAAATGCCCTTACTTTATCATCATCCGCTTTGCCCATTTTCGCGAAGAATTCGCTTGGCGCTTGGTGAGATTAATTTTCAAGTTGAATTTATTGAAGAGCTAGTCTGGGAACGCCGGAAAGAATTTTTGATAATGAATCCGGCTGGTACGATTCCAGTGCTTGTTGATGAAGGGAGCCAGCCAATATGTGGAATAATGGCAATTTCGGAGTTTTTGGAAGAAATAGCTGCTCTCAATGATCAGCGTCGACTTATTCCAGGAGGCGCACATAGCCGCGCGGAAGTGCGCCGGCTGGTTGAATGGTTTGATGTTAAATTCAATGCGGAAGTTACTCAGCCCATAGCCCATGAGCTAATTGATCGACGCTTTATGAATTCAAGTCAGGGCGGCGGTGGCGGACCAAATATGGAAGCAGTTCGTGTTGGGCGGAAGAATATCAACTATCATCTTGATTATATAGGTTATCTGACAGGACATCGCCGCTGGCTTGCTGGTGATAAGTTGAGTTATGCTGATCTTGCAGCGGCGGCGCATCTTTCCTGCATTGATTTTATTGGTGATGTTCCTTGGGAGCGGTCAGCCGGCGCCAAGGATTGGTATGCGAGGATTAAATCACGTCCGAGCTTTCGCCCGTTGTTGAAAGACAAAATGAAGGGCATGACGGTTCCCGATCATTATGAAAACCTTGATTTCTGATCAACCGCTAGAGCGGGATAATAATGCTGGAGATCTTCGGCAGCAGATCGAGACACATGCCAGGGATGAAGGGTTTGACGTGGTTGGATTTACCACGCCGGATGCTATTGTGGAGGCGGGCTCTTACCTAGGGCAATTTCTCAATTTAGGTCGCCATGGATCAATGGGCTGGATGGAGAGGAATGCTGGTCGGCGGGCAGATCCACGAGTGCTGTGGCCGGATGTGGGCTCAATAGTTGTTGTTGCGGTAAGTTATGCGCCTGCTCACAATCCACTCGATGATCTTAGCCACAAGGGGCATGGTATTGTTTCGGTTTATGCGCGAGGTCACGATTATCACGATGTGCTCAAAAAACGCTTAAAGAGACTTGGGCGCTGGACCGGAGAGGTAGCTGGATGCGGCGTGAAGGTTTTCGTCGATACCGCACCGGTGATGGAAAAGCCGTTGGCTGCGGCCGCTGGCATTGGCTGGCAAGGGAAACATACAAACTTAGTATCCCGTTCCCATGGTTCATGGCTGTTTTTAGGGGTCATGATGCTTGATATAGGCCTTGATGCCTCTGAGCCTGATAATGACAGGTGCGGTAGTTGCCGGGCATGCCTCGACGTTTGCCCAACCAATGCATTCCCAGCAGCTTATCAGCTCGATGCGCGTCGTTGCATATCCTATCTTACTATAGAGCATAAAGGTCATATCGATTTGGAATTTCGGGCGGCAATGGCAAATCGGATCTTTGGGTGTGATGATTGCCTGGCGGTTTGTCCATGGAATAAATTTGCAAGCGCTGCCCATGATCAATTGCTTGCGGCGCGGGAGGAATTTATTCGACCGGAATTAGAGGAGTTATCGCGTCTTGACGACCCCTCGTTCAGGAAGTTGTTTTCTGATACGTCGATACAGCGTACCGGCCGCGATCGGTTCATACGCAATGTAATGATAGCAATTGGAAATTCAGGGGATGTCGGTTTTCTTACTTGTGTGAAAGCCAGGCTTGATGATGTGTCGCCGTTGGTGAGAGCGATGGCTGTGTGGGCCTTAGGTGAGCTGACGAGCAAGGCTGATGTAGACAAGATTGCTCGGCAGTATTGCAATGGCGAGTGTGATGAGGCGGTATTGGCCGAATGGGCCCGGATCATGCCGGGCTCCATGGCATGAGTGAGATGCGCTTTTTCTGCTTTGGGCTTGGATTTACAGGTCTTGTTGTTGCCCGTCACCTGCGCGCGCGCGGTTGGTTCGTCGGAGGGACCTGCCGTTCTAAGGAAAAAGCAGAACGGCTGCAGGCTGAGGGGATTGATGCCCATATTTTCAGCGGCGATGGCCCTATCTTGGCCCTGGATGGAATAACTCATTTACTTGTCTCAATCGCACCGAGTGATGAAGGCGATCTTGTGCTTCGCCATCATTGGGATAATCTTGGAGATAACAGCGGTGCGTTGGTGCGGGTTATTTATCTATCGACCACCGCGGTTTATGGTGATCGGAGTGGTGAGTGGACAGATGAGAATGCCCTGGTCAACCCGCGCTCGAAGCGGGCGAGATTTCGGGTGGATGCGGAAGAGATGTGGCGCGCATGGACGGGTAGACACACCATCCCACTCGATATTTTGCGGCTTTCTGGAATTTACGGCCCCGGGCGTAGCCCGCTAGATAAACTTCGCACAGGCACTGCGCGGCGGATTATAAAGGCTGATCATGTGTTTAATCGGATCCATGTGGATGACATTGCTGTTATTACAACAGCGCTGCTTGAAGCGGGTCACCCTGGCGCTGTCTATAACCTGGCTGATGATGAACCAGCGCCGCCACAAGATGTGGTAACCTATGCTGCTAAACTCTTGGGTCTAACACCACCTGATGAAGAAGAATTTGAAAGCGCTGAACTGAGTGTGATGGCGCGTAGTTTTTATGGAGAGTCCAAGCGGATCTGTAATGATAGGATCAAAAAACGACTTGGTATTTTTCTCCTTCATCCTACATATAGAGAAGGGCTTGCTGCAATACTGGAGGCTGAGAAAGCGCTGGCGGAGACTCGATAATTCGTAATAATTCATCAATTCGTACTCGCCATTCTTGACAGTACCGGTGATCTTTCCAATGGTGTTCACACCGTCAAGCCGATTGGTACTATCTTTTTAAGACAACCCGCCTGAATTTGGCGCGTCCAATAGGGAGAAAACGATATAGCACGTAGACCTCACAGGGCCCCACCACAGCGTGAAGCGCAGGGCCCGCGCACCAATGAGCAGATTGACGTCGTTGAGGTGCGCTTGATTGGTCCGGATGGAAATAATTACGGATCTGTTCCGATGTCAGCAGCTCTTGAAGCCGCAAACCGTGTTGGCCTTGATCTCGTAGAGATTTCGCCGAACTCAAATCCACCGGTCTGTAAAATCATGGACTATGGAAAATATAAGTACCAAGAGCAGAAAAAAGCTGCGGAGGCGCGTAAAAATCAGAAGACCTTCGATGTGAAGGAAATCAAGATGCGTCCGAATATCGATATACATGACTATGATGTAAAACTGCGCAATATGAGACGATTCTTCGACGAGGGAGATAAGGTCAAGGTGACATTACGTTTCCGTGGTCGAGAAATGGCGCATCAGGAATTGGGTGCCCAGCTTTTGAACAGGGTCAAAACGGAAGTTACCGAATACGCCAAGTGCGAAGCGGAACCGAGATTTGAAGGTCGACAGATGGTTATGGTGCTGGCACCGCGTTGACGTGGTGATGCCCTCTCGTTTTTCGCATCCTGCGTTTTCTAAATGGTAGTTACCAAACTTGCGTATTAGCTGGATGGGAAACAACCTTCTGGTGCCCTTGCAATTTGGTCTGGTTTGCGCTTTAACCCGACGCCGATCTAGGGATCATCCGGCGGGGCATGCCGAGGTGGTCCGCAATGCGTGGTGTGATAGCGCCGAAACGACTTAAAAAGGATACGCAAAATGCCCAAGCTCAAGACTAAATCGGGGGCTAAGAAGCGATTCAAGGTGACCTCGACCGGGAAGATTATGTGCGGTCAGGCCGGCAAACGGCATGGCATGATCAAACGCACAAATAAATTCATTCGCAATGCCCGTGGCATGTCGATTTTGGCCGGACCTGATCAGAAGATCGTGCGCCAATTTCTGCCTTATGGCTGCTAGAGTCTAAGGAGAAGCAATATGGCACGAGTAAAAAGAGGTGTGACCAGCCATGCGCGGCACGCCAAGGTTATCAAGAAAGCAAAAGGCTATTATGGGCGGCGCAAGAACACAATTCGCATCGCACGTCAGGCTGTCGAAAAAGCCGGGCAATATGCATATCGGGATAGGAAAGTACGCAAGCGTAATTTCCGCGCTCTTTGGATTCAGCGCATTAATGCGGCGACCAGGGAACATGGCCTGACTTACGGCCGGTTTATTCATGGGCTTGATCTTGCTGGTGTTGAGGTCGACCGTAAGGTTATGGCAGATCTTGCCGTGCATGAGCCGGATAGTTTCAAAGCGCTGGTTGATAAGGCCGAAAATGCCCTTGCTGCATAGGTAGGCGACTGCTGCGCTTTTTATTTGGAGCGCGGTCCATTTCCAGTGACTGACCTTGAGGGTTCTGTAGTCTTATCATGACAGATGGAATCGGTTGCTCTGCAATCGGCGAAGGTTTTAGACGATGACGCAGAACATCGACCTTGGCGACCTAGAGGCGGATATTGCCAAAAGCGTCTCTGATATATCGACGCTGGAGGAGCTTGAAAGTCTCAGAGTTGGCGTCCTTGGTAAAAAAGGCAGTGTTTCGACATTGATGCGTGGCCTTGGTGGCATGACCCCCGATGAGCGGCATGACATGGGTCCGAAGCTTAATGGTCTAAAAGATAGAGTAAGTAAGTTGATCAGCGCCCGCCACGGTGCGCTTGAAGATGCTGTGCTCGATGCGGCTCTGGTGGCCGAGCGAGTTGATGTTACTCTACCGGTGCGCGAAGGGCCTCTAACGGAAGGGCGGATTCATCCTGTTAGCCAGGTCATGGATGAATTGACTGCTATATTCTCCGATATGGGGTTCCGAGTGGCGGAAGGACCTGATATCGAAGACGATTTTCATAATTTCAATGCTCTCAATATTCCTGAAAGCCACCCAGCGCGTCAGATGATGGATACGTTCTATCTCCCTGATCGTGAGGATGGTACAACCATGGTACTGCGTACCCATACCAGTCCGGTGCAGATTCGCACGATGCTGACGCAGGAACCACCAATCAGGATTATTGCGCCGGGACGGACCTATCGTTCAGACTCAGACCAGACCCATACGCCGATGTTTCATCAAGTCGAGGGGTTGGTAATCGATACCAAGACTCATATGGGGCATATGAAATGGTGTCTTGAGGAGTTCTGCAAGTCATTCTTCGAAGTTGATGAGATCAAGATGCGCTTCCGACCGAGTTACTTTCCGTTTACCGAACCGTCGGCCGAGGTCGATATTGGCTGCGCGCGGGTTGGCAATGAACTGCGCATTGGTGAAGGAGATGATTGGCTGGAGATTTTGGGATCAGGCATGGTGCATCCCCAGGTGCTCCGTAATGTCGGGATAGACCCGGATGTTTATCAGGGTTTTGCCTTTGGCATGGGGGTTGATCGGATTGCGATGCTAAAATATGGCATGCCAGATTTACGGGCGTTCTTCGATGCCGATCTGAGGTGGCTGAAACATTACGGCTTCAGATGCCTCGACGTACCCTCGCTTTCTGGCGGACTTTCCGCATGAGCTCAGGCATTGTGATTGTTGCTGCGATGGGCGGTGGAAGGTCATGAAGTTTACTTTGTCATGGCTGAAAGACCATCTGGATACCCAGGTGGGGCTTGATGTTATTGCGGCAAAGCTCAACATGGTTGGCCTTGAGGTTGAGGGCATCGAAAATCCCTCAGATGCGTTCAGCGCCTTTACCGTGGGCCATATTATTTCTGCGCGCGCGCATCCCGATGCGGACAGACTTCAGGTTTGCCTGGTTGAAACCGGAAGTGGCGAAGTTCAGGTTGTGTGTGGTGCGCCCAATGCACGTGCTGGTCTGAAAGGTGTTTTTGCTCCATCTGGCACACATGTCCCTGGCACAGGGCTTGATCTTAAAGTAACCAAGATTAGGGGAATTGAGTCAAATGGAATGCTGCTTTCCGAGCGTGAGCTTGGGTTGTCAGACGAGCATGATGGTATTGTTGAGCTGGCTGAAGACGCCCTGATT